>VFQN01005006.1_pt1 | contig 16768 bp, 32 predicted proteins | sample 3512371 | NCBI WGS metagenome assembly VFQN01 (sample SAMN10412370, study PRJNA504923) | tailings metagenome | isolation source: Replicate 2 from Balatoc abandoned mine | place: Philippines: Itogon, Benguet | collected 2017-08-28 | reverse complement strand
TCGGGGACGAGTGCCGCTGGATAGACCCCAAGGTAGGCAGGCAGGGGCAGGGGCTTGGACGCGATCGGAGCCGGGTGCCGGGGCTAACTGGTATAGGACAGACGCCCACACTGTCCTATTGAATGCGTCGCCGTATTGCGCTCCTTCCTCTGTCTGATTGATGCCTTTATCCCCCTTTTTCTCTCGTTGCACGCAGTACTACGCGGAAATTAGCGGCGGTCGGCGCATTCTGTGAGTGCAGGGTTGCACTAAGCATGGGACGGCACCGCGGTGGCAACGCCCCACCATAGCAGCAGGTCTTACGGCGGGCAGCCGCCTTTTGCTACAATCTTGTGCTCCTAGATCCTTGGGCGAAAAGGACCTTGCGAGAGCCGGCACGCCGTATTACCGGTTGCATGCTTGGTTGCGGTATCTATCTCGCCCTTTTCCCCCTTCCCAGGTGGGGCCGCTGGGGCATGGTGCAGCGGAACGCGCAGTACCGCGGCTGCCGGGAGCGCTACTGGCAGGTAGGGACGGGAAGGCGCGGTGCACGAGAGGGGTCAGGGAGTGCGGGGCGTGCGCCACGCCACGGCGCCACAGCCATGCGCGAGACCCGGCTTACCTTGCCTAGCATGCGCAGCATGACACGTGCCGTGTGTTACGGGGACCTTGGGCCGATATGCCGCCTCTTACGCACGTCCCATGTGTGCATCTCCCTTATGGTCCCTACTTGTTTCATGCACCCAGGTGGTTAGCCAGGGCTACAGCTACGTGTCCAACGAGTACACGCTGCAGGGGGGCCTGCACGACATGTACGACACGCACTTCTGCCCGCAGTTCGTCAACGTGGTCACCATGCGGTGGGGCGGGGGCCGGGGGCCGGGGAGCGGCGGCGTGGGGCTGCAGGGGGTGGGGTGCGCAGGGGCAGGACCTGGGAGGGCGGGAGCTGGGCGGATGTTGGGGCCAGGACGGGCCTCAGGCGGGCGTTTTGGTGGAACGGGATCAAGGCAGCATCCAGGGCTGCCCGGAAGAACCTGTATTCGAGTTGGTGCTTGCCATCCTTGCAGCTACTGTCCAACAGCATTGCCACGTTGACCCCTAATGGTGCGGCGAGGCACCTGATCGCGCGCCGCCGACGCCGCCGGCATGCACAGCACACGCCCTTCACACGTTGCAGTAGCCTGTGCCTCGCATACGAAGCCGACAAGGTGCTGTGGCTATCCCCTACCCTACTAATTAACCTCTCCACAGCGACCCGTTGAAGCGTCTGGTGTCTGCCGTCAAGTTCATCATGCTCAACGTCAAGGCCTACTGGCGCCGCCGCGCGGACGACCCCGAGGCCGACCGGCGGCCGGGCGAGGACGCGTTCAGCCGCCTGTTCTGCAACGCCACCGCGGCCTTCTGGGAGAAGCTGGGGCCGCCCATAGCCGACAACTACAACGTCAGGTGGGGGGTCCGCGACCACGTGGCGACACCGCTGTGTCCGTGGATCGCATATCGATTGGTATACGCAGCAGGCACCGGGCATGGGGCAAAGTTGGTTACGAGACGTGCCGGCGCTCTGCAATGCTTGATAGGCCAAGGGACGTGCCGTTGCTGTATCTTCGTCTACTGGCTTTGCCAGCCAGCGCTGCCCAGCTGCCGCTGACCACCCGCCCCGGCCCCCGTGCTTCCCTGCCCCTCCCCTCCCGGCCCCCCAGATCCTTCCTGGGCGAGAAGGGCTTCCACACTCCGCTGCACGGCCTGGCGTCCGAGCACGTGTCGCTGGCCCGCGCGCTGCTGCTGCAGTTCGACCTGGTGCTGGACCTGGACGCGGGGAACGACGCCAGCGACCGCCTCATGGACATGGGCGTGGGCTGGCCGGCCACGCTGTCGCACGTGAGGGGCACAGCAGCAGCATGGGAGGGGGGATTGCGGGGCCCAGGGGGCGCTAAGGGAGCGGAGGTGCGCGGAAGGGAGTTGAAGTACGCGATGGTAGCGCAAGTCAAGACTTCGTAATGTGTATACCTGTGATTTGAGGGGGATTCGTAGCCGGAGACTGTCACTGGCGCTGGGTTCTAGCGTTTCGGTACACCGTCCATGATCAAAGGCGCATGCTTGTGATCGCCGTCCATGCCGCCTGGCTGACCTTTGCCCCCTCCCTCCGCAGGCCCACGTCCTGAACAGCAACCTGCTGTCGCACAAGATGCACCTCAACTTCAGCGAGTGCCAGCCGGCCGAGCTGCAGCAGCTGTTCGACAAGCAGCAGCCCGACCTGGAGCTGTACAGGTGGGCGGAGGGGGGGCAGCTCATCCCACCTGTACTGCACACAGCGGGCAGCAGGGCAGGGCGGCCAGACAGCGGGACCACCCGGCACAGGCATCGCAACGTTGAGACAGGAAGCAAGCAGCCGTCGTGATCTTGACCTTGACCCTGCCTCCTCACGCATGCGCCATAGCCTTTGCAGCTAACAGCGGAACCAACAAGGCACGCAGCACCAGTTGCTGCCGTTTGCTGCCCTGGCCGTCATGGCCCCTAACCCTAGCACATCCGAAGTTGCCGACGTGCCCCAACAACGTGCCTCATACGTTGGATTCCATCGAACTGTTTCGCCCTCCTCTTCCCCCAGGTTTGCCAAGCTGCTGAACCAGCTGGACTTACTGTTCATGGACATGGCTCGCGCGCTGGGTATGGCGCCGCAGCACCCCAACGGCACCCTCACCAGGGACAGCAAGCCGGAGGACATCAGGTACGAGGCGGGCGGGGGCTTTGGCAGCAGGACCGTCAAAACATGGTCCTGTGCACACTGGTAAGGCATATGTACCATACGCTTCAGGTGACAGCCAGCCGTCTGTTTGCATCAAGCAAGAAGAGCGCCGCGTGGTTCCTTGCAGACCTCTCGTATGTCCATCGTCAGATCCTGGCGACAGACAATGAACTTCGCTTAGACGGACCCCCTGTGCCATACATCTGCAGCTGCGGCCTGCTGTGGCGCGGCGCGAACGACAGCAGCCTGGCCCGCGCACGCCGCCAAGTGGAAGGCGTGGAGGTAGGCGGCGGAGGCGGCGGGGGCGCTGCGGATACTACCAGCGACCCGTCCGCCAACGCCACTGTACCGGATGGCGGCGGCGGCGCAGGCGGCGAGGAGGCCGCCTCATACGCCGACCCGCGGGACGGCCAGGCGGAGACGGAGGCGGAGGCGCAGGCGGAGCTGGCGCGCATGCAGCAGGACATGGACGCAGCGGCGGCGGCGGGGGCGGGGGTGGAGGGGCAGCAGCAGGGCGGGCATGGCAAGGAGGGGGAGGCGGATGCGACTGAGGGGAAGGCGGCTGTTGGGGAGGGGGAGGCCGGGGCACGTAGCGATGGCGGGGCGGCTGCGGGAGGGGATGTGGTGATTGGGGATCAAGACGAGGAGGGTGAAGGTGAGGCGGGGGTGGGGGAGGAGCAGGGTAGTGAGGTGGAGGTGGAGGTGAAGGAGAATGCGGAACAGGGGGGCTCTGCAGGTGGGACGTTGGGGGCTGAGGTTGCCGGGACTGGAGCTTCACAGAGCGCAGCGGTTGGGGCTGACGCCCCGCCAGAGGATGGCACGACGACCAACGGTGCTACGACGGCGGGTGATGCTGCGGCGGAGTCGCGGCGACAGTGGAATGCTCGCCTCCTGGGCGAGTCACTGTGGGGTGCCGTCACTGCTTCTGAAGCCAGGGGCTGGGGCCTAGGGCGCCATGGGCCAGGGGAACGCGGGGCCAGCCGGAGCTTGGGTGGCGGGGGGGATACGGGGCTGGACGGCGCGGCCTACCCTGAGGACCTGTGGCGGCTGCTGGAGGAGCAGGAGCGGCCGGGTGGGGCGGACCGAACGGACGCGCGGCTGTGACAGGCGTGTGCACTTCGCACGGCGTGCAAACACAATATGTGGCTCAAGGTGCTTTATTTTTGCCTCGGGCGTGGATAGTCACAGTTACAGTTACAGACCCCAGTGGGGTACGTCCGGGGGCCATAAGGACGAATATCACTGGCCGCTTCAGGTGATGGTGGTTAAGATCTTGAGTGCTCGCAGGGAAGTCCTGGCGGAACGCAGGCTGGTGATTCAGTGATGTACATACATGACCATTTGAGCGCTGCTCTGCTGTTCATAGTATTACTCCGTGGCTGCAACATTACTGCTACCACGGGAAGCTAAGCAGCTAACGCACGACCCATGGGAACGATGTGGGAATGGTAGGCGGTTGCGCCTTGCATGGTGCTGCAGTCATGTCACGCAGTCATAAACGACAATGGAGCATCGTGCTGTGTACACCTGAACTGCATGGCTGTACAGTGCGTGTCAAGCAGGGGAGCTCTGCGGAGCTCTGCCCTATCAAGCCAACCCGCCACGTAAGACGCAACTACATTCAGCCGTCCTCATTTGCCATGGTGCATACCGGTAACCAATGTGGCAGCCCTTATCAAGTGCATCGGCAATACTGATGCGCGATCACGTATGTACAAGGTGGTCCCTGGGGCTTGCCAAGACCTGAGTCGTCACCTCCGCTTGCTTCCGCAGCAGCGTTCACAGAATGCAAAAGGCCAACCAGTGAAGAGCACTGTCCTGCTGTTCCATGGTTACCCACATCACTGTCACCGGCCCAGCTCTCCTCAGCTTCATGCTGTGTACTACCAGTAGCATCCGCTTGCTGCGAGGAGGCACGCTACCGCACAGGACCGCCCGCACCAGGGGCTCCAGCCATGCACTGGTCGTGCAGCATCCCAGACTGCCACATCCACAACCCACACCCGCACCCTCACCAGCCGAACCAGCTGCTGGGCTGTGGCCCCTGCCCCCACCAGGGGCAGCAGCAGCTGCACGGCGGCAGCGGCAGCGGTGGTGGTGGTGTATGCCGCGTGTGTGTTAAGGCGCGACGCGTGCTGCTGGCGGTGGGGTGCGGGTGGAAGCTGGGCGTCTCCACCGCGGACTGCCCGTTGACCACCACCTGAAGCGGCCCGGGTGCTACCTGGAGCGCGTCCATGAGGGCGTCCCGGTAACCCGCCCGCCGGCCTGGGAAAGCGGCCCCGGATCGGCTCACACCGTGGGACCCGGCCTGGGGCCGCCTCCCCCTCCCCACGGGCCCCTCCGCGCGTCCTTCCGGGCCACCAGAACGCTGTGCTCAAGGTGCACTCGACCTCCAGGGGTCCAAGCGCCTGGCTCCAAGGTGGCTTGGCAATTAGCCTCACTATATACAAGTACGCCCCACACTGGCGCAGCTCGCCCAACGCCCCGAGTGCCCTGTCATTCGCGGTGTACAACTGCACCAACCTTGACCAGCATGTGCCGCTACCCCAGGCCTCACGGTCATGTCCCCGGCATCCGGAAGTAGCCGTGCGGCGACGCCTTGCCCGGCCCCTTCTTCTCCTCCTGCTGCTGCGGCACGAAGCGGCCGTTGGCCATGGCCGCCGCCTTGAGCCAGTTGTCCTTGGCGTTGGCCTTGGCGGCCGCAGCCTCGATCTCCGCAGCCACCTCGGGCGCCACCTCGGCGGTGCGCGGCCGCGCCTCCTCGCCGGCCCCCGCGCCGTCGGGCCCGTGCCGCACCACGATGCGGCTGGACGCCGCGCCCTCCAGGTCCCGCAGGAGCTTCTGCACGCGGTCGATCTGCTGCGCCATCTGTGGGGAGGAATCGCAGGCAGGCAGCAAGGAGGGGGCCGTACGGCTTCAGTCACGGCGTTTAGTGAGGCCGCATACCGAACTGGTTATAGGTTCCTGGACGGACAGCAATGTCCTTGGCCTCCTGTGGCCCCCTGTGTTGGTGCAGACAGTACTCCGGCATCAGCAAGCGAGTGAGAGCGCCCGGGCCTTCCCCCGCCCCGCCCCGCCCCGCCCCACCCGGATGATGGTTGCCTCGTACATGCGCAGCCGCTCCTCCACGTCGGCCGACACCATCTGCATGTGGCGGTCCACGTGCAGCACCACCTGCCGCACCTTGGCGTCCACGATGGACAGCGCCTGCGGGCGGGTGCGTGATGAGTTAGGTAGTCGATAATACTGCGGATTACGGGTGCGTGTTGGGCTGGGTGGGAGTGCAGAAGCTGGACTTCCAGAAAGCGGAAGGGAATTGCGGCCTGGCGGTGCTGACTCGCTTTGGCTTAGGTACTCGGAGTCAGCGCCATATTTTGCCAAATATCCAATATGGAATATGCTGACACCAGCTATAAGCTGACCTTGCAATCATAACGGCTCTTGCCCACCTGCTTCGCAATGATGGCGGCTTTCTGCTGCTCCTCCTTCTCGGCCGCCGCCTGCTCCTCGAAGGAGCTCAGCAGGGCCATGGCCGCGCCCAGGCCGCCCGCAGCGGAGCCGCCCCCACCCATGTCGGTGCCCTTCCGCCCGCCGCTGCCACCTAATGACAGGGGTACAAAGAGCAATTCTTGTCACCTAGGAGCCCTTAGGCACTAGCGCATGCCAAAACCGGTGCGCCTTTGCCAAGTCCCGACAGTGCTGGCTGTGCACGATCACGGGGCCTCCCTCCCGCTGTCGCCCACGCACCCAGCCACCCACCCATGCCGCCGAACGCCGCCACGGCCGCCGCCACCCCGCTGTTGTCGGGCATGAAGCCCTGCCCGCCCGCCGCGTCCGGAGGCAGGCTGAAGGCGGGCGGGGCGCGCATTGCGGGCCGGGAGAAGGCGGAGCGCAGGCTCTCCTCCAGGGAGCCCGACACTGTGGAGCGGGAGAGTGTGTGTGCAGGGTGGTCACACGGAAAAGTGGCGAGGCTGCATACTGTACACAAATGAGTGTTACGGTATGGAGGGGTTTCATAACCACCGACAAAGGAGCAATGGGTAATGCAACCAAGCACAGGCAACCCGATGTCGTTCCGCAGCAGCGTACCTCCCCCGTTGGCTGCCAGGGCTGACGCCACCGCGTTGCCCCCTCCCGAAGGCCCAGAGAAGGCCCCCGGCGGTGCGCTGATTACAGCGTTGAGCGCATTGGTCTGGGCCTGAGGGCAAGGTGTATGACCCAGCACAAGGGACTTCTTCGATGGAGTATCAGACAGCGGCAAGCTTAACTGACGTAGCATACACGGATGGCGCTGCGGCATAACAAGCCGACAATTACACAACTTCCTGATCGTGTGTAACGCACCTGTAAAGCGACATCGTTTACTGATTTCTCCAGGGAAGCATGCGTGCGCTCCAAGTTTTGGCGCAGCGTCTGCATGGGAAGGGTGGGTCCTTTGTGAGGTATACGGTAAGCGGCATGGGTGTGTTGCTTGGAGCACGACAAGGGCAGGCGTGCGTGCAAGTGTGCGCGAGGTTGGTAAGGCGGCATTGCTGTACTCCAAGGTAAAAGCTTCGAGTAGGGGATGGCCGGGGGAGGGAAAGCTGCTCAGTACGTCACGAGGAGACACCAATGCTGCTTGTGAGTTTGAACCACAAGCACCGCGAGGCACGCTCCCGTTCCCCGGCACAGGCCCCCACCCACCGATAGGCCCTTGTGCAGGGACACCACGTCCATGGCGATCTGCGTCAGGTTGTGCTTCAGCTGCCCCGCCGCCGCGCCCTGCGCCGCCACCTCCTCCGCCAGGGGGGAGGGCCCCCCCGGCACCAGCTGCATCAGGTGGTCGCGCATGCGCACCTGCGGCACGGGGGAAGCAACACAGGCTGAAGGGACAGGGTATGTACAGCCGCATAGCACACAGCAACCTGACCGGGTAAGCACTTGGTAAGGAATACGGTGCCCAGAAGCTGCCGCACTCGTGAACCGGCTTTGGCCCAAAAGCTAGAGCCCGAAAGTGCGGCCAGGATGGTATGGCACTGCACCCACCACATTGGCCGCCAGCGCCCCCAGCTCCTTACGCAGCTGCGCCACCTCCGGCTCCCACTCCGCGGGCGGCGTGCTGCCCGTCAGCTTGTTGGGCCGCCCGCCGGCACCCCCAGGCGGCTGCGGCTGCAGACCTGCTGCGGCCCCCGCTGCAGCCGCCGCGTCGCCGTTGGCTGGCCGCCCCTTCCCCTTGTCCCGCGCGGCGCGGGGGCTGACCTCCCTACCGTCCCGCTCGTCGTCCGACGGCTCGTTGTCGGCCTTGATAAAGTCCTCATCGCTGACTGCGTATGGCTGCTGCCCTGCCTGTCGCCCGGCACTCGGCCTTGACGCGCAGGCGGTTGCTGCCGCCGCCGTGGTTGACGACAGCACGCTGACCTGCTGCTGCGTGGACTGCTGCGCGCGGCTGAGTGCGGACACCTGCTGCTGCAGCTGGCCAATCAGGTTCATCAGCTGCTGCTCACGAGCTTCCATCTTTAGGGAATGGGGCAGCGTGGGCGCGCAAGTTGGCAGCTTGGCACGCATGGTCGTCATGCAAGGGTTGACGCGGCGAAGCAGCACCGCGCGCGCACCTGCCTCACCACAGAGCACAGACCAGCAAGCTACTCTGTGTTAGCGGTACGTGGCTTGCCACAGCAACCAATTACCCCTTACCTTTTCGATCCGCTGCTCTAACTGTGCCTGGCGCTCCAGGACACCTCCCGGCGGGGCGGCTGGGGCGACCAGGGACGCCGTCTGCGCGTGGGGTGTACGAGGCACCAGGTAAGTGCCAAGCAAATGCCACTTGAACTGCCGCGCCACGCAGCGAGCCCACAAACAGGGCAAAGATCGGGCTAGCTGGCCCCAAAAGGTGTACTGCGGCGCGCAACGCTGCACGCCCCGGTCCAGGCATGACCCGGTATGTCACCAAATGAGGCACCCGTTCCTCCCCATCTCAAGTTTCCTGAGGCGCACACCCACCAGCGGCGAGCCCAGGCCGCTGTTGCTCCCAGGCATGCTGCCGCGGCGCGCGGCCATGGGGCTCTGCGCCCTGACCGGCCCCAGGGGACCGGGCGACAACCCCACCGCCGGGCTATTGGGGGCGTTGCCGCCGCCACCGCCGCCGCTCCCTTGCCCCAACGACTGCGGCATGGCGCCCTTGGCAGGCGGCAGCGTCAGCGCGCCGCTGGCGGGAGACCCGCCGCCGCCGCTCCCCAGCGCAGTATTGGACGTGCGGGGCGTCACAGGCCGTAGCGGCTGCAACACCAAAGTGGCAGCAACACAGCGATATTGACGAAGATGCATTGTGTGCCAGGCATTGCAGAGAGGAGGCAGGAGGCCGCACAGCGATGCCCTGAGCATGGGCTGGGAGTTGATGGCCACAGCGTTACTGTAGCACTGCGACCCCATGAGCACACCACTCACCCCCTCCGCGCTGCTGCCCAGCGGCGGGGCCTCGCTGACGGACATGCGCGGCTGGCGGGTGGCGGGGCGCATGCCCTGCTGCCGGTCGCCGGGGAGGGACACCTGCACCACGGCATGCCACACGGCGGCTCGCATACATGCTGGATCATTCCCGCAGGTAAACGTAAGAGCCCACATGTGTGAATGCACGTATGTATGTGTACCTTCCAGCCGAAGCATATGCCACAGGCCTCGCCCCGTACACGTCCGCCGGCAGGGTTTGAGTGGGGCCAACAGCACGTGTCTGGCGCAAGGCGCAGCTGCCGCCGTGGCCATGACGCCCCACCTCGCCCCGCTCTCCGCGCAGCATGCCCAGCTCTGCCATCAGCTCGTCCAGCGTGTTGGGGTTGCCGGGCGGCCCCCCTGGCCCTGCACCCAGGCCCCCGCCGCCCCCGGAGCCCATCTGGCGGGTGGCAGGGCGCTCCGTGAGCATGCGCTCAATCTCGTTGCCGAAGCCATCGCCAGGCCCCTGATGTGGGCGCATGGACGTGCACATGGAAGCGAGCCACTTAGTTACGGCCTAGCCCGCAAGGCATTTAGACTGGAGTGCCCACCAGTCGTGTCGAGACTGGACAACAACTTGCAACCACCCACGAGCACTGGAATGCAGCGAACGTCGTAATGATTGATAGGTCATATGTTGTGTCTAGGGTAAGTTCTGTGGGGTCATGTTCCCAGCAAAGGGCGCATGCTGGGCCGCTCGTGCGGACAGTTGAGCCTAGCCACGTACCCTTCCGCCACCTGCTTCACTGTATCGAGCCCTTCCTGAGCTCATGATGCTCGTAGCGCCCTGGTGCCTGATGCCTTATGTTGTGACGCGCCGCTGCAAGGTGAACGGGGTGTTCAGCTGCGCTGTATCAAAGAAGCTGCGGCATCCTTCCAGTAATCCGTTATATTGTCAGATGTCCTTAACTCATATGTTTTGCCATAGTTGTTTGTCTGCTTCACGGCTGACATGCCCACTATACATGGAAGCAACACAACCTTTGGGACAATGTATGACTACTACATGTATGGCTCATGAAATTCAATGCCCAGGTCATCAACCAAGAACCCATAAGCACGGGAGGTGGGAAAGGCAAGGACTTTTCCGTACTGCGACATAACAGCGGTTGCTCCAGCGTGCTAAGTGCCGACACCTATGCCATAATGATATGCACGTCCGTACAAACAAAGTCCTTGCTGGAAGTGCCCGACAACAAAAGCATATGGTACTTAAGCTCATGCCCCTCACGTCTGCCCCCGACTTCTTTTTCCCGCCTGACATCGTGCACGGTCACAATCCCTTGTCAACCACAGAAGGCAATTGTACAGCAGGGGGAGCGTAAAGCGACCGCCGCTGGAGGGGACCGCCTTTGCGCGGGCTCCAGCCACCCCTGGTCAACAGCGACCTCCCCCGCAGCAAGCTGACCCCACCACTTAGCCCTGCACGCCTTGGTGTTGACCAGCATGGCACGATGGCTCCTCCGCGGTGGTGCCTTCGTCCTTGCCCTGGCGACTCTCTGGCCATTCCTTTTCAGTAAGTGGTACCAGTGGTACCACCGGTGCCCCGTGTTGTAGTGAATAGGTGTACCATCAGCTGCATTGTTGCGTGTCCACAACGGTCTCGATGCAACATTACATCTGATTGTTTAACATTTTTAACAGATGGGGCTCCTGCACCGGGAGTAGGGCTGCTGCTGCGTGTCATGGGTAGGGGCGGCGCCGAGCGTAGCCCCCTTCCCTTGGTGGATCTGGACAAGCTTGTACGGGTGAGGAGGTCAAGTTCTACAGCTGACAGGGGCGCAACCACCACCGCGGTATACTTCAGAACATCCTACTACGGTAGCCGTCCGACCGACCTGTTGTTGGGCCTTGATCAACTCGACGGCGCAATTGGGTGGCAACGGCTTCTTCCAACCTCTATTGTATACGCACACTTTAGTCAGCATGTGCAACGCGCTCAAAGTGGCGGCACCTGTGTGCGTTATCGTGGACTGCAGGACCTCAACGCTGACGTGCAGCTGGTGCAGAGCCAGGGGCAGCGCCAGCAGCACCACCAAAAGCCCCAACAGGCGGGTGGTGGCGGTGGCGGTGCAGGGCCAGGGGGCGGCGGCATTAACGCGGAGGAGGTGCTCGCTGCTCGGCGCCGCTGCGCGCTGGCGGCGCTGTCCGTGGCGCACCTGGCGGCGGTGCCGGAGCTGCGGCAGCAGCTTGACCGCGGCGCAGGTGGGGGTGTGACTTGGTGGCGTAGGGTCGGGAACACACACTGCCTTCCTGGCTGGTGGACATGACGGGCACAAGGTGTGCGTGTCTGCGGCAAAGTTGCAAGCGCCCGTGCGTGCAAAGGAAGAACTACCGCGAGTTGGTGAACTTGCGGACGCCAGGAGATCCTCTGTAAGCGTGGTGCCTGTCCCTATGGTGCGTGCAGCAGGCCTAGAGGCTGCGCTGCTGCGGCACCTGCTGGAGGCCAACCTGGAGGTGGAGGAGCGGCTGCTCCAACAGCACATGCAGCGCCAGGCGCGGCTGCAGCAGCTGCTGGCGCAGCAGCAGCAGGGCGCGCTGACTGGGCCTCAGCACGACCAGCTGCTGCAGCTGCAGCGCCAGCTGCAGGCGGGGCAGGAGTCGGACATGCTGTCGGCCAGCCTGCTGGCGCTAGCCAAGTTGGTGGGCGGACGAGCAGACGCAGCCGCAAGGGTATTGAGCGCAAGTGGGGAGGCGCTAGGGGCAGGATCTGGCATCATCACGGAAAGCCGTAATGCTGCTCCCGGGGAGGGCACGATGGTGCTGGCTTCAGCGCCCCTTTTACGTCGGTTAGGGGAGGTCCTTGCCTCAGGTGAGGGTCGGTACGGTATGGACCATAGGACCATGTACCGGTACTGTTTCGGTGCACGCTTAGTCCCATGCAGTGCATTGCATTGCAGTGCAGTGCAGTGCATTCATGTCTTTTGTAGATGGTCTGAGTCCGAGTGGGCTCTTCCACTGTGCACCGCTTCCACCAATACGCTTGCTTGGCATGTGTGGGCATGCTCAGACTTGTTGCCTAGCTTGGGCCGCAACCTCCCCTGCATTACTGACGTGCCTCATGCGCCAACTTGCACCCAGGTGTGCCGACATGGCAGGCGGGCGCAGCGACGCTGCTGTACGCCCTGCAGCCGCCACAGCAGCGGCAGCCGGATGGCAGTACCATGGGCGGCATGCCGCTGGAGGACGACGCACCCTCCACCCTTGGCGCACTCGGCGCAGGCCAGCATGTAACCAGCTGGGTTGCGGCACACGTGCGGTCTGTCGTTCAAGTGGGAGCCGAGCTTGTCTCCACAGGCAAGTGGGCCGACGGGGCAACGCAGAGCATGCATGCACGCCGCCATTTGTAAATGGGGCCAGATTTCAGAGGTCGGCATTTGCGCGACTCACGGTAACGGTAAACTGCCAAGTGATACACGAGGGCAAGCAAGGCGTGTGCAACTGTAAGCGGTGCCCACCGGCTTTCCGGGCCCAACTTCTTTATTTCGTCCAGATGCTCCTCGTTCCTACGGCACAACGTGCTTGGACACCGTACCGGTACATGCTGTTGCTTATACCTTCCCATGTGCAGGGGCGGTGCTTCACAGCCCCTCTGCCGTACAGTCGGGCTGCCAGCTACTGGAGCTCGCTGCAGCTTCCAGCACCAGCGGCAGCAGCAATGGCGACCTTGAAGCTGCACTCGAAGCATCTGGGGTGGCACGGCTCCTGCTGCAAGTGATTGTCACACATGCGGGGGTTAACGGCACCACTAATGGCAGCAGTGGGGATGGAGGACTACATGAGAGCGTCCCAGTCGGCGGCCAAGCCATGAGCAACGACGACCGAAGCCTTGTTGTCGGTGCAGCTGCAAAGGCCCTCTCGGGGCTGATGGCCGCGGGGCAGCAGGCAGGCAAGGCGGGCGCAGCAGCCAGTGCCTTCATGCAAGCAGGTAGGTGATGAGGCGTTTGCCGTTGTGTGGCATATGCAGCATGCACTGACGGTTCCGTAATGGTTTATGTGGCGGTGTGCTACCCTTGACTTTGATGAACGCCCTTTATCAAGTGTGTCGCCAAGCCGTTCGGGGTTTTGCCTAGGCCGCTTCATAAACTTACTAATACTAACCCTAGCCCAGAGTTTGCGGATGGCTCGCTCAGAAGCCAGGGCGTTCTCCAGGGGGTTCGGTCATCTGCCCGGCTTGCACCTTGGCTTCTGTTCGGCACGCTGGAGCACACAACACGTACGTGCAGGGTGCAGGAATGCAGGGTGCAGGAATGCAGGGTGCAGGAATGCAGGGTGCAGGAATGCAGGGTGCAGGAATGCAGGGTGCAGGAATGCAGGGTGCAGGAATGCAGGGTGCAGGATCCATTACATGATGCCTAGTTGTTGTCCCACACCGACACGTCAGACGCATACATCACAGCTCGCTGCAACTGACGGACAGTTGTCTGGCTGTCATGGCCCTTGCAGGTGCCTTGGCCCCTCTTGTCCGGGAGGTGCGGCTGGGCCGGTCGCACAGCCTTGAGCCCAGCCTGGGCCTGCTGGCCGCTGTGACCACAGCAGGCGGCGGCGAGCCGCAGGAGGGCACTGTGCACGAGGCAGTGGCGGGGTCAGGTGTCCTTTCCCTATGCGCCCAGCTGCTACTCGCTGTGAGTGGTTGGGTTCCAGCAGGCACGCAGTGGCCCCATCCGCCGCTTCCGTACAGAGTAGTCAGAGCTGTAATACTACGGTATTGCTGTTGTACAACGGTATTGCTTGTGGGCCCAGGGTGGGCCAGAACTTTGTTCACAATGCTGTGCCAACCGTTGCTTCAAAAGCCAACTGCACTAGGCCCAGCGTACACCTGGATGCCTGACTGTCCGTCCGCTACTTTGACAGGGGCAGGAACAGGAGTTGTCAGACAGAGCGGTACAGCAGCAGAGGTCAAAACAGCACTGTGGCGTGGTGCTTCGGCACAGTGCCAAGCTATGCGACAGGGAGGACTCTTCCAGCGAGCGTCGGCCAGAGGAGCATCAGGAGCCTCAAGACTGGCCACGTCTTACAGCAGTGTCTCTTGTCAACATCATCAGGTGCGTGCGTGGCGTGTGAAGCCACCTCCCCGCCTAGCATGCTAGGTCACACCATGTATACGGTATCCAGATGTACCGGTGTATGTGTCAGGCACCACCACTGCTTTCATTGCCGCAGGTGCGCCTCCCGTCCCCAAGTCCTGGCTGCAGCGCTTGAAGCCTGCCGTGACATTGCGACCAGTTCGCCCGCAGCCCATGCCCTTGTGGGAGTAGATGTTCCGTCGGTGGTGGCGGGCGTACTGGGTGTCAACGTCACGGAGGAGCTTGGCACAGGTGGGGAACGCGACGGGGCAGTGCTGCACAGTCCGTCTGCATGGATGGAGTTAGGCATGGACATACTGGCATGCCCCACAATCAGAGTGCGGCAGGGCACCAATCAAGACGCTGAAGGTTCTGCACGCTAATTCCCTGCCTGGTGGCCGATGCATTCATGCATGCAGGGGCTGACCCAGGGCCGCTGTCCTGGGTGCTCCGTGCCCAGGGGGACGGCGCAGCGCTGCTGGCGCTGTTAGCGCTGCAGCCGCAGCTGCGCCAGCGGCTAGTGCAGCAGGGTGCGCTGAGGGGCCTGGCCGCGTTGCTGCACTCCACGTCAGCGCAGCAGGGCCTGGCAGCACAGGTCCGGGTGACCGCTGCAGCGGCATTGGTTCCCCTGTTAGGTGAGCTGGGAGGCATCATCGGGTTGGTGCGCTGTCCTAACCCTGGCCATGGTTTGCAGGCACTGGATACACCCACATTGATACTTACGCTGCCCTGTGTGAGGGCGATTTGCCCACATAAAACGGCCCTGGGTCACCGAATTTATTACAAGGTCTCCCGCGCGATTACGCCCCCAATCTGCACGCAGACCAGAGCAGCGAATAGCCCCAAATTAGTTTGGCAGTGTATCACTGGAAAGCTGCAGGGGGTGGCGCAGAGGCGGTTGGGTGCCGCGGCTGCCGACGCTTTTGTTTGCAACATCATTGCGCTGCACCGTTACAGGTAGACAAAGGTGACACTCGAAATGCTTGCAAATCTTAACATCAAATAAACTAATACTTGAGGTCCTGCGGGGTGCAACAGCGAAAAGTCGGTCCTCGCCGAAACGGCAAAGTGCGCGGTAGCCCTGCTACACATAGTCGTAACACTATTGCTTGATGCCGTGTAATTCAAACCCAGCGCCGGACGTGAACACCCTGCGCCTGGCCTGTAAACCCAGGCGCAGGTCTCCCCTGTGCACGTCCTCACGACCCTTTCCTCAATTCTACAACTGGTTGCCCAGGTCTGCCCAGGCCTCCGCTTTCAATAGTACTGGTCTAGAAGCAGCGTCACTGCTAACCAAGATCGTTGCTTAGTAAATGAGTTCGTCCATTACTCTATTGAAGCCTATGCAGGCAAGGTCAAACTGTGCAGACACTCTTGCTTGACTGTTACCTCGCTTTACACGTAACCCACAACTTCCATCCGTTGGCAGGTCCAGACGGAATCTACGATGAGGAGGCCATAGCAGAAGAAGTCTTGGAGCCACTAGTGAGGATGTACTACAGCCGTACCGAGTACGATAGGAGGGCTGCTGTGCGTGTCCTGACATTACTCAAGAGGCTACCAGTAGTGGCCGATCTCTACGCAAGGAACAGTATAGATGTTTGAGCTATGCAGATGCGGATGCGGTGCGGGATGCAGGCATATTAAGAAGCCTTGGCAAACAAGAATACCAGGCAGAACGAAGTAAGGTTCATACGGCGAGGCAAGGCAGGCGGCAGGGCAAAGTGGTGGCTATGAAACGCTTGTGCTGATCAGCCTCATGAGGCTGCCGTGTGACTTCAAGGACGGAGGTAAAGAACGCCGGCTGCGCCGGTTGCCCCCCTGTGTACTCAGGACCGGACTGTGTGTGCACACACACACTGCATGCAGTGTACGCACGGTCATACCTGTGGGGTGAGAAGAAGTAGCCCGCCGTGAGCCCCCCTATAGTACATGTCTGAAGAAAAAAGCGATGAGATGACAAGGCATAGCCGGGGGGCGGCTCTAGTGTGCGGGAAGGAGTCAGTATTTGTCAGTCGGCATGACTAGAGAGTCGCGGTGAGCTGAGTTCAGACTTAGCTGACTAGGTGTTTCTCCGCTGTGGGCTGCCGTTTTGCCCCGCCCGTCCTCCTGTTCCGAGGGACTACTTTGTTGTTGTGGACTTGTGGTGTGGTGGATAGGGTGGTTGGGGAGTACCTTTTCCTGTGGAGGAACGTTACAAGCTTTGGTGGTGGGCGACCCTTGGTTGTGCTTGTCTTTCAATGAGAGCGGTTACAGGACTGAGAGGCAGGCGGGAGGAAAGCCGCAGGCAACCAAGCAACCAACCACCCAGGGCAACAGCCCACGGGGCGCCACCACAAGGAACCAACCGGCAAGAAGGAGGACCTGCAACCGCAAACTCACCAAACCGGACAAGGACAGGGCGGCAACTGCTACAACGCACGGAGACACAGCTCCGTCGCAGCACAAGAGCGCAAGCAAGGAGTCTGAAAGGCAGGCGCAAGCCCCCAACAGCCCCAAACACCGCCGCAAA
>VFQN01005005.1_pt1 | contig 16770 bp, 17 predicted proteins | sample 3512371 | NCBI WGS metagenome assembly VFQN01 (sample SAMN10412370, study PRJNA504923) | tailings metagenome | isolation source: Replicate 2 from Balatoc abandoned mine | place: Philippines: Itogon, Benguet | collected 2017-08-28 | reverse complement strand
CCGAACCGGTCAGTCCTGGATGCGGTCGAGGCTGCGCCTGACCGGGGCTTCGGCAAGAGAGGTCGAGCGATCTGGCAGGAGCTCCGTCTCGATCATCAGCGCGTCGACCGCGTGGAAGCTTTCCCCTCTGCTCTCGAACGCCTGGATGGCCGTCCCGACCGCCTCCGCCTCGCAGGACCCCGCCACGTCCATCGTCTGCACGATCGTGCAGCGCAGGCGGACACGATAAACGTCGTCTTTCGCGGATGATGATCCTGGCTTGCCATCCATGCTGGGCGTCTCCGATGCCTGCGTAGGTGTCGGCAACCCTCGGCAGCGGAAACCGGTTCCGGGAGAAGATGTTAACAATGATGCATGGTTTCCACGGCTTAAGTTAAAGTTACCGGTCGGGGGCTCATGCGATCCGCGATGATCTGATTGTCGCAACAGCGGGCGGATCAAGCTGTCGTTCGTGGTATCCAGGCGACGATCCGGGTGCGTAGGCTACTGCGGGCGACTTGGATTACCATGGGTCTTCCGGCAGGCGATCCGGGGGTGCGGGCACTCCATGTCCGTAGACTTCTTCAGCATCGGAAGGTGCTTGAATCCAAGGCTCGATCCCGTTTCCGACGTGTCCTTGGATCGTGAAGAAATCGTGACTTAGTACCGGCTGCGCGTTACGGGCCGTAGGCGACGTCCTGAATCTTGTTTCCTCCGCTCGGAACGAGGCGGACAGATGGCTACAAGATGGAGCGCACGCAGCCTTCAGACTCCGCAGCCTCCACTGCTCCTTCCAATCTAGAACGGTGCGGGACCTTGATGCCTGGGTCCTATTCTTGGCGACGTTGATCAAGATCAATGCGCCTGAATATCAATCCGATTCTAGCCTTGGTTTCCACCCGCGAACGACCGCTTGGGGTGCGAAGAAGCCGAGGGAGGAACAGATGGGCATACTTGCTCGCGGATTGGTGGCGGCAGCGTGCGCCACGCTTCTGGCTGGGGCCGCGCAGGGGCAGGCCTTCTTCAGCAATCTGGTCGTCAACACCTGCACGACCCTGAACTGCGCCACGCCGATACAGGGCGAATCGCGGATCTGGTCCGTCAATGAGTTCTACGGTGCCGTCCTCGGCAACGTCGACATCGCCCAGCGGCCGTTCACCATGATCGTGAACACTGGCGGCGATGAGGAATGCATGCGGATCGACATTCGCTTTCAGAGCACCAACCTGTCGGCGACCCTGATCTCACAGGAGGGGCGTAAGGTCTGGTACAGCAATGACCGCTCTCCGACTGATCAGCGACCGCTAATCATCGCAGCACTGCCCGCCGGCCATTACGAGTTGCAGATCAACCAGGAGCGGGAGCCGTACAAGAACGCCTACTTCAAGCTGTTCCAGGCGCGCTACCATGTCGGTAACGATCCGAACTGTCGGCTGGCCGACCTCACCAACCCGGTTGATCTGGCGGCAGTCCGCTGAGGAGGCGAATTGCGAAGCACCAAGGAGGGTTCACCGTCATGAGGCACATCGTTGGTACGTTCGCCTTGCTGAGTACGATGCTGGCCGCGCCTCCAGGGCATGCCGAAACGCTATTCTTCGTGCCGCTGCAGACGTGCACGGGCGAAAATTGCGGGGCCAACATCTTTGAGGGTGTAGGCCTGCGGGGCGGCACCGATTCATTCGAGCAGCCCTTCGTCGACTTCCGCAGGGACTCGTTCGTTGCGAAGGTCTTCAGCAACGCGCAGGCGACTCGGCCCGGCTGCCTGCGGGTTGAGGTGTTGCGGCGCCTATACGAAAGCGACGACATCGCCATGCGCCTGACCACCCCCAGTGGGCTGATGAGTTGGTTCAGCGACGACCGGCCCGCTAGGATGGGACGGGATCCGAGACCATTGATCGTGGCACAGGTCCGTGAAGAAGGCTGGTACACGCTGCAGATCGCAAGGGTGCGCGGCGAGGATCCAGCGGGCAACCTGAACTTTGTTGCCTCCTATGCCCGCTACCCGCTCACTAACCCGAACTGCCGGACGCTGATGCCGCCGGAGGTGCGCGGTCCGTGACGCTGGCAAGTAAAGCCCGCAGCGGAAAATGACGGGCATAGAGCCGGCTGTTCGACTGCTCTACCTTTAGACTCTAGCTCGAAAATGTGGGGCTGCGAGAATGAAGGCCCTTTATCGACGAGAGCATCATTCCTGCTCAACAGCGTCGATCTCCTCCAGCAATTCCAACCACTTCCCTTCCGCCTTCTCCAGCCCGTCTAAATACTCCGCCTTCTTCTTCCCCAACCCCTCCAGGTCGATCCCCTTCATGTAGCTCTTGGGATCGGCCAGCTTCCCGTCGATCTCCGCCACGGCCCCCTGGATCCGCTCGATCAGCCGCTCCAGCTTCGCAGCCTCCTGCCTAAGCGGCGCCAGCTTCTGCCGGCGCTCGTTGGCGCTGCGCTTGGGTGCTGCGGCTTCCGGCGCCGGCGTGGCCGGCTTGGTGGCGGCGGCGCGTTCCGCCAGCATGTGCTGGCGGTAGTCGTCGATGTCGCCGTCGAAGGGGGTGACGCGGCCGTTGCCGACCAGCCAGAGGCGGTCGGCGGTGAGTTCCAGGAGGTGGCGGTCGTGGGAGACCAGGACGACGGCGCCGGGGAACTCGTTGATGGCCTCGATCAGGGCCTCGCGGCTGTCGATGTCGAGATGGTTGGTGGGCTCGTCCAGGATCAGGAATTGCGGGTCGTGGCAGGTGATCATGGCGAGGTTCAGGCGGGCCTTCTCGCCGCCGGACAGGTTCTTCGCGGGCGTGATCGCCTTGTCCTGGTTCAGGCCGAAGCGGGCGAGACGCGCGCGCAGCTTCTGTTCTGGGGTGTCGGGGAGGAGGCGGCGCAGATGCGCGATGGCGTCGGCCTCCGGCGTCAGGTCCTCGATCTGGTGCTGGGCGAAGAAGCCCACCTTCAGGCCGCGGGCGCGGGTGATCTCGCCGGCCATGGGCTGGAGGCGGTCGGCCAGGAGCTTGGCGAAGGTCGACTTGCCGTTGCCGTTGGCGCCGATCAGCGCGATGCGGTCGTCCGGGTCGATGCGCAGGTTCAAGCCGCTCAGGATGAGCTTGCTGCCATAGCCCACGGCGACGCGGTCCATGGTGACCAGCGGCGGGGGCGGGACTTCCGGGGTGGGGAAGTCGAACACGACGTCCGGCTCCAGCACCTCGGCGTCCAGGACCGGCATCTTTTCCAGCATCTTCAGGCGCGACTGGGCCTGGCGGGCCTTGGTGGCCTTGGCGCGGAAGCGGTCGACGAAGCTTTGCAGATGCGCCCGAGCTTCCAGCTGCTTGGCGCGGGTCTTCTCGCGCAGCTCGCGCTGCTCGGCGAGTTGGCGGCGGAACTGGGTGAAGCCGCCCGTCCAGGTGGTGAGCTTGCGGTTCTCCAGATGGACGATCCGCTCCGGCACGGCGTCGAGCAGGTCGCGGTCGTGGCTGATCAGGAGGAGCGAGCGCGGGTATTTCGCCAGGTGCTCGGTGAGCCAGAGCGTGGCTTCGAGGTCCAGATGGTTGGTGGGCTCGTCCAGGAGCAGCAGGTCGGGCTCGGCGAACAAAACGCCCGCCAGCGCCACGCGCATCCGCCAGCCGCCGGAATAGGAGGAGAGCGGGCGGTGCTGCATCTCCTCGTCGAACCCTAGGCCCTTCAGGATGATCGCGGCGCGGGCGGGCGCGGCGTCGGCGGCGATCTCGTGCAGGCGGTTCTCGATCTCGGCGATGCGCAGGCCGTCGGTGGCGGTGGCGCGTTCCTGCATGAGCGCGTGGCGCTCCTTGTCGGCGGCGAGCACCGCCTCCATCGGCGTGGTGCTGCCGCCCGGCGCCTCCTGCGCCACGATGCCGATGCGGATGCCGGGCTGCAGGCGCACCTCGCCGGCATCGGCATGCCATTCGCCGGTGATCAGGCGGAACAGGGAGGTCTTGCCGGTGCCGTTGCGGCCGACCAGGCCGAAGCGGCGGTTGGCGGGCATGTGCAGGCCGGCCCCGTCCAGGAGCACGCGGCCGGCAATGCGCAGGGTGACGTCGTTCAGGTCGAGCATGCGCGGCAGGAGGCCTGCCGGCGCGCTGCCGTCAAGAGGGCATCATCGCCGGCGGGACATTGCGGGCTGGATGAGCCGTGCCGGGCCGGCCTCGCCGCGCCGCTCGCCCATCAGCGAGCGCAGCCGGCTGCCGGCGGTGGAGATCTCATGGGAAAGCCGGTCGACCTGCTCGATCAGCGCGGAAAGACGCGCGACGTCGAGATCCGCATGGTCGGGCACAGGCGACATGGCCTGAACAGGCCTTGAAAATGGCATCGGTCCCCCGTCGGGCCGTCACTGATATGATGACAATTACGCACATCATCGTGATCCGGAAAAGAGAAAACTATTCTACATTCGTCTTTGCGTTGCCGGAAATGTGCTTTGCCGGTGACAGGAATGGCCTTGCCGGATCCGGGAAGTGGCGCCTCGCACCTGTTCAGCCCTTCACGGCGCCGGCGGTGAGCCCCTGGACCAGGTAGCGCTGGATCATGGCGAAGAAGGCGCAGGCCGGGACCAGCGCCAGCACCGCGGCCGCGGTCATCTGGCCCCAGTCGACCGAGAACTTGGACACGAAGGTGAGCAGGCCCACCGGGAAGGTCATCTTGGTCTCGGTCGAGACCAGCATCAGGGCGAACAGGAGCTCCGACCAGGCGGCGGTGAACACGAAGCCCAGCGTGGCGCCCATCCCGGGCAGGGTGAGGGGGACGATGATGCGGCGCAGGGCCTGGAAGCGGGTGCAGCCGTCGATCATCGCCGCCTCCTCCAGGTCCTTCGGAATGCCCTCGAAGAAGGACTGCATCAGGAAGGTGGCGAACGGCGCGTTGTAGGCGGTGTAGACCAGGATCAGGCCGGTCAGGCTGTCGACCAGGCCCAGGGGCGTCATCAGCCGGTAGATCGGTGCGATCAGCATGACCAGGGGAAAGATCTGGGTCAGCAGCAGGAAGAAGGCGACCGCACCCTTCCAGCGAAAGGCGAAGCGCGACAGGGCATAGCCGGACAGGCTGGCGGCGAGCGTCACCAGGACGGCGGTGCCGAGCGAGACGATCACCGAGTTGGCGAAGTACCAGGGAAAGTCGGTGGCGCCCAGGACGGTCGCGAAGTTGTCGAGCGTCGCCCGGCTCGGCCACAGGCGGATGCCTTCGCCGAACAGGAGGTCGGTGGGGGTGACCGCGATCTTGACCAGCCAGAACAGCGGGAACAGGGCGGCCAGGACGTAGAGCGCCAGGGCCAGGCGGTGGCCGAGCGTTCCGAAGCGCCGTGCGAGCGGCGAGGTGCCGGCGACGACCATCAGCAGGCGCTCCTCATTAGTACGCGCTCCCCATCAATAGGCGCTCCGGAGCCGCTTGCGCATTTCCAGGATCAGGATCGCGTAGAGGAACAGGAGGCCCAGCAGGACCATGGACAGGGCCGAGGCATAGCCGAAGTCGAGCTTCCGGAAGGCGATGGTGAAGATGTAGGAGGGCAGGATCTGGGTCTGCCCGGCCGGTCCCCCGCCGGTCATCACCACGATCAGGTCGCCGAAATTGGCGATCCAGATGGTGCGCAGCAGCAAGGTGATGGCGATGGTGGGCACGAGATAGGCGATGGTGACGTGGCGAAACCGCGCCAGCGCCCCGGCACCGTCGATGGCGGCGGCCTCGTACATCTCGTTCGGGATCGACTGCAGCGCCGCCAGGATGGTGATGGCGAAGAACGGGATGCCCCACCAGACATTGGCGGCGATCGGCCCCCACATGGCCAGGGCCGGATCGCCCACGATGTTGTCGGGAGCGGACAGCAGGCCCAGGGCATACAGCCAGTGGGGCAGCGGGCCCACCACGGGGTTGAACAGCCAGGCAAACGTCAGGCCGGACAGGAAGGAAGGGACCGCCCAGGGCAGGAACACGATCGCCTGGACGACCCGCTTGCCCTTGAACTCGCGCCAGAGCAGGAGCGCCAGGCCCAGGCCCAGGCCCAGCAGGAACTGCAGGATCAGCGAGGCGAAGGTCCACCACAGCGTGTTGGTGAGCGCCTTCCAGAAGATCCGGTCGCGCCAGATCGCCTCGAAATGGGCCAGGCCCACGAAGCCGCGCTTGAACGGGTTCAGGATCTGCACGTTCTGGAAGGCGAAGCCGATGCCCAGCACCAGCGGGACCAGCATGAACACCGCGATCAGGACCAGGGTCGGCGAGAGATAGGTCCAGGGCTCCGCCCAGGAACGGAAGGCCCGGCGCCGAGCCGGGCCTCCGTTATGCGCGTTCAGCGCGATTCCAGCCATTTCTTCTGCGCATCGGTGAGGTAGGCCGCCCATTCGTCGGCGACGTCCTGGGGCGTGCGCTGGCCCAGCAGCATTTCCTGGCCGCCGGTGATGGAGATCTGGTCGGCGAAGAAGCCGAACTCCTCCAGATAGGTCGGCATGGCGGTGAGCTGCCAGCGCGGGTCGTTCAGCTCGGTGAACCAGCCGCGATACTGCTCGGTGTCGAAGAACGGATCCTTTTCCGCACCCTTGTGGATCGGGATCACGCCGACCATCTTGGCCCATTCCAGATTCATCTCGGGCGAGGACAGGTGCGCGATCAGCTTCCAGCCCTCATCCTTGTGCTCGGAGGACGAGAACATCGCCCAGCCGGCATAGCCCATGGTCGGGAACGACTTGCCCGCGGGCCCGAGCGGCATGGGTGCTACCGCGAACTTGTCCTTGGGCATCCGCTCGGCCACCGCGATCAGCGCGTCCGGGTCCTGGTCGAGCATCGCGCAGGTGCCGGAATAGAAGCCGGCCACGATCTCGTTGAAGCCCCAGTTGACGCTGTCCTTGGGAACAGCACCCTCCTTGTACATGTCGGCCAGGATCTGCAGGCCCCGGACCGCCTCGGGCCTGTTCAGGGTCGAGTTGCCCGCGTCGTCGAAGAACTCGTTGGAGCCCATCTCGTTCAGCATGAACATGATGTAGCCGTTGGTGGCGCCAGGGCCGCCGCGCAGGCAGTAGCCGGTCTTGCCGCCGCCAAGGGCCGCGATCTTCTTCGACGCCTCGACGAATTCCTGGGTGGTCTTGGGCGGCTCGGTCATGCCCGCCTGCTTGAACAGCTCCTTGTTCCAGAACATCGCCCGGATGTAGAATCCGTAGGGTATCATGTAGGGCGTGTCGTTGTACCAGGAGCCGAACTGGATCGCCCGGTCGGTGAGCTGCGGGGTGACCGCCCAGTCCTTCAGGTAGGGGGAGAGGTCCTCCAGCTGGCCGTTGGCGGCATAGAGCGCCAGCCAGCGGTCGGGCATCTCCACCACGTCGGGGATGTTGCCGCCCTGGACCATGGTGGCGAGCTTCTCGAAGGCCTGGCCCCAGGGCAGGGAGGTGACCTCGACGGTCACGCCCGGGTTGGCCGCCTCGAACTTGGCGATCATGCCCTTCAGATGCTCGGTGCGCTGCGGGCTGGTGATCACCTCGGTGAGCTTCAAGGTGGTGTCGGCCAGGGCGGTGCCCGCCGTGAGTGCCAGCGCCAGCGCGCCCGCCACCATGGACCTCAACATGGCTCGTCTCCCCTCCTGGCGGACCTCAGCCGGTCCGCTGCCTCTTCGACCACCAGCCCTTCTTCGCCGGCTGCACGGGCGCTGCCGGCACCGCCACCGCCCGCCCGCCGGCGCCGACCAGGGCCTGCTTCAGGTCGGCGATCAGCTCGCTGGTCGATTCCAGGCCGACATGCAGCCGCACGATGCGCGGGCTCACGCCGAAATCGACCGCCGGGTTTGGTCCGGCCGCCTGCTCGCGGGCGATCGCGGCCGGGACCACCAGGCTCTCGTGGCCGCCCCAGCTGACGCCCAGCTTGAACAGGCGCAGCGCGTCGCAGAACGCCGCAATGTCGACGTCCTCGGCGGCCTCGAACGAGAACAGCGAGGAACTGCCGAGCAGCTGCCGCTCGTCCACCGCGCCGTTCAGGGTCGGATGGAGGACGCGCGCCACGCCCGGCAGCTTCTGCAGCGCCTCGGCCACCGTCAGCGCCGCGCTTTCTTGGGCGAGCAGCCGTGCCGGCAGGGTGCGCAGGCCGCGCACCAGGAGCCAGGCCTCGAACGGCCCGAGCTTGGCGCCGAGATAGGGGATGACGGAGCGGTCCAGCCGCTCGATGGACCGGGCGCTGCCGCAGACCACGCCCGCCACCGTGTCGCTGTGGCCGGACAGGTATTTCGAGGCGGAATGGAGGACGATGTCGATGCCATGGGTGGCGGGACGCTGGAAGATCGGCGTGGCCCAGCTGTTGTCGATCACCCTGGTGACATCCTGAGCCTTGGCGAGCCGCGCGATCTCCCCGAGCTTCTGCACCTCGAACACCCAGGAAGTCGGGCTTTCCAGGTAGAGGAGCTTCGCACCCGGCAGGGCCTGCTCGACCGCCTGCAGGTCTGCGCCGTCGACATAGTCCACGCTGACGCCGAGCCTGGGCAGCATGGTCTGGAAGAAGCGGTAGGCGTCCGGGTAGAGGTGGCGGACCGCGACGATCCGGTCGCCCGCCTGGACATGGGCCAGCACGGTGCCGCTGATCGCGGCCATGCCGGAGGCGAAGGCGCGCGCCTGCTCGGTGCCCTCCAGCCGTGCCATCTTGTCCTCGAAAACCTGCACGGTCGGGTTGCCGGCCCGGCTGTAGACCGCCTGCTTCTTCTCGCCGGCGAACACCGCGCGCATCTCGGCATAGTCGCGGAAGGTGAACAGGGAGGTCTGGTAGATCGGGGGGACGACCGCCCCCTCGTCGAAGCGGGAATCATGCGCACAGATGCTGCCGGCTTCGGACCACCAACTCGAATCGCTCAAACGTCGCTCCCGCGAGGCATGGAATGGATCGCATCGCGGCGAACGGTAGACGGCCGGCCAGGGCGGGACAAGCGCGGGCAGGACGGGCCGAGGCTTGCAGGGGGGCCGGCACGGGGATCAGCCCGCCATCCTTTGGGCGCCTGCGGATGCGCCGGCCAGGGGCAGCTCGATCCGGCAGCTCATGCCGTCCTCCCTGAAGGTGAGCGAGGTCCTGGCGTCGAGCGAGAAGGGCAGGGCCGCTTCCAGCATCTCCTGGCCATAGCCGCGCTGCCGCTGTTCCGCCGGCAAGGGCGTGGTGCCGGTTTCCACCCAGTCCAGCACCAGGATGCGCCCTTCAGCCTCCTTGATGATCCGCCATTCGATGGTCAGGGCGCCATCCTGGAACCGGAACGCGCCATGGGTCTGGGCATTGTCGATCAGCTCGTGCATGGCCAGGACCAGCATCTCGATCATGGGCATAGGCACGGCGAGCTTCGGGCCGTGCAGGGACACGCGGCCGTCGCGGATGCCGTGGGCGGCCAGCTCGCCGCGCAGGAGGGTCGCCAGTTCCGGGCCATGGGGAAAGCTGGAAGCGAACAGGCGCTGCGATCGGCTGAGGGCCGCCAGCCTAGCGCCGAAGGCCGTGGCGCCGGCCTTGTCGGCCAGCGTGCGTGCGGCCAGGGAGCGGACTGTCCCCAGGAGGTTGCCGGTACGGTGCTGCAGCTCGGCATCGAAGGTCCGGTGGCGGGCTTGGTGGCGGCCCACGTCGCGCTGGAATGCGATCCAATGGGTCGGCTTGCCCTCCGGATCGCGCACCGGGGTGATGATCCATTCGAGCCAGAAGGCGGTGCCGTCCTTGCGGTAGTTGATGGCTTCGCCACGGAAGCGGCCCTCCTCGAGCAGGCAGCGCTTCAGCCGGTGCAGCACCGCCCGGTCGGTGAGGGGGCCCTGCAGGATCCGCGGGGACCTGCGCAGCACCTCGCTGGCGGCGTAACCGGTCATCTCCTCGAAGGTGACGTTGACGTACCGGATCAACGGCCCTGGCGGCTCGAGGTCCAGGTCGGTGACCACCACCGCCACGCCGGCGCTGTCGAGGGCGGAGGCGACAAGCGCGCTGCTGAGGGCGCCGCAGCCGGTAAGGTCCATGGGTGATCTCCCTCGGCCTGCCAGCGGCGAAATGGGGGTAGCCGCAGCGGCCGGACGATACCGGCAGGTGTGTCGCGCCGGGCACCTGCCTCGATCCAGGTCATGCAGCGCGCGCTTCCGTTTCCATAAGAAAAAGGACGACCATGGCTTTGGTTTCTTCTTCCGGAAGCAGGCCGCATACCCGGCATTCCTTCTGAATCGATCGTCATGATGAGCGCTTTCATGCCGGATGGTTATATCCCTTGTTAATTCACGGAGGTACGCGAGGCATCACGATGGCGCGCCGTCACGGCGCTGGGTCGGCCCTGGGGGGCTGCCTGGGGACGAGCGAGGTCTCGATGATCCCGGCCAGGAGCGGTTCGCTGAAGCCGGCCAGCAGGCCGATCAGCACGCCCAGGATCGGCATGGACGGAAAGTCGTTGAGGATGGCGGGCCCCACGCCGATCGTGACGACGTCGAAGCCAAGCAGCAGCATGACGGTGATGGCGATCAGGACCGTGTAGGCGATGCGCTCGATCGGACCGAACACGTAGGGGTCGAAGCGGCCGAGCAGGTCCAGCTTGATCGAGCGCAGCCGCATGATCGCCGACAGGCTGATCGCCAGCGCCACGCCCAGCAGCGCGAACAGGAAGCTGTAGGCGAGCCGGTCCCAGGCAGCGCCGAGCAGGCCGTCGAGCGCCGCGCGGACGGGCTGCCATGCGCTGCCCGGGCCGGCGGACAGGAACAGCCAGAGGTGGAACATGGCGGCGAGGCTGGCCGTGACCAGGAGCAGGCAGAACAGGCCGATCTTGCGGATGAAGCGGGAACGGACCTGATTGGCCCGGTCGATCACCGTCTTCTGGAACAGGTCGAGCCGGGCCCTGCCGAGCGCCGCGTTCCAGTCGCTGCCGCACAGGCTGGTTTGCGCGATGAGCAGCAGATGGCGGAGCAGTCCCTGGCGGAGCGCCGGGTCGTCCTTGAACGCCAGGACGATGACCGCGTTCATGTTCTCGATGTCCTGGCGCAGCTCGGCCAGTTCCGGCGGCGGGCCGCCCTCGCCTTTGGCGAACAGAAGATATTCCTCGCCGTCGCGCTGGCTGAACGCGCCCAGGGTGACGTCGCGGAAGAAGCACGGCGGCGGGAGCGGGGGCGGCAGCGCCGGCTCCCTACCGATCACCGCGGTTGTGCCGGCCGGAACGTCGATCGTCGGATGCATGTCCATGATGGAGCGCCTCGCGAACGCAATGGGAGGCTGCGAGGATATCATGGACGTTAATAGGTTAATAGTCCTTTAACTGGCTGTGCAAGCGTGTCGAAGTCAACCGACAGGAACCGCGCTGCCGGCCTTGACGCGGTCCATGACCACATGGGTGCGGAAGCTCTTCACGTTGCCGTCGGCGAAGAACAGGCGCCGGGTCAGGGCCTGGTATTCGGCCATGTCGGCGACGGTCACGATCAGGACGAAGTCGGTCTCGCCGGTGACGTAGTAGCATTGCTGCACTTCCGGTGCCGCGGCGAAGCGCGCCTTGCTCGCGTCCAGGAGGTCCAGCCGCTCGCTTTCGACGCTGACCTCGACCACCAGGCTGATCGGCCGCCCGAGCTTTGCCGGGTCGACCCGGGCCACGTTCGCCTCGATCACACCGTTCTCTTCCATCCGCCGGATCCGCCGCTGCACCGCGGCGGCGGACAGGTTGACCCGCTCGCCGATCCGGCGCTGCGGCGTCGTGTTGTCCTCCTGCAGGATCGCCAGGATGGCGCGGTCGAACCGGTCGAGCGGCGGGGAGCTCATGGGCTGGCGCAACGATGTTGCATGGGAGGGGGCGAATCAGGGGGCCTGCCTCGCCTGAAATGCAATAGCTACCCGTCAGGCATCGATGGAAAGGAAGGCGACATGCTGCACGGGAACGGCCATCCGTCGCTCGGCGCGGAGCTGGCGGAGGCGGACGCACGGGCGCTCGGCCAGGGCGGGATCGGCGAGGTCCGGGACTTCCTGGCGTTCGCGGGCGCGCCGGATCCGACCCGGCTGGTGGCGCTGCCAGCCATGGCGCAGGCGCTGGGCCTGGGCGGCCTCCTGGTCAAGGACGAGGGCAGCCGGCTCGGGCTCGGCAGCTTCAAGGCGCTGGGCGGTGCCTTCGCGGTGGCGCGGCTGGTGCAGGAGGCGGCTTCGGCGCGCCTGGGCCGGCCGGTAGGTTTCGGCGAGCTGCGGGACCCCGACGTGCGGGCGATCGCGGCGGAGATGACCTTCGGCTGCGCCACCGACGGCAATCACGGCCGCTCGGTGGCCTGGGGGGCCAGCCTCGTGGGCGCCCGCTCGGTGATCTTCGTCCATGGCGGGGTGAGCGACGGCCGGGTGGCCGCCATCGCCACCTATGGCGCCAAGATGGTGCGGGTGGATGGGGGCTACGATGATTCGGTGGAGGAAGCGGCCAGACGCTGTGCCGAGAACGGCTGGACCGTGGTGTCGGACACGTCCTGGCCCGGCTACGAGCGGATCCCGCTCCTGGTGATGCAGGGCTATGCGGTGATGGCGAGCGAGGCGCTGGCGCAGATGGACGAGCCGCCGACCCATGTGTTCGTGCAGGCGGGGGTGGGCGGCGTCGCCGCGGCGGTGGCGGCGCATTACCGCCTCGTGCTCGGCGAGCGGCGGCCGCGCTTCGTGGTGGTGGAGCCGGCGCGGGCTGCCTGCGTGTATGCCACGGCGAAGGCCGGCGAGATCGTCCGGATCCCGCATGGCGAGCCCACGGTGATGGCGATGCTGGAATGCTGCGCGCCGTCGCAGGTCGCCTGGCGGGTGCTTTCCCGCAGCGCCGACGCCTTCATGACGGTGAACGAGGCGGACGCGGTGGAAGCGATGCGCCGGCTGGCGAAGCCCGACGGCGGCGATCTGGCGGTGGTGGCGGGCGAAAGCGGCGGGGCAGGGTTGGCCGGGTTGCTGCGGACCGCCGGCGATCCCGCGCTGCGTGCGGCGCTGGGGCTGGATGAACGCGCCCGGGTGCTGCTGTTCGTGACGGAAGGGGCGACCGATCCGGCACGCTACCGCGAGCTGGTGGGCAGCGACGCGCAGGGAGCCCGGGCATGACCCTGCGGGTGGACGGCGCGCGGCTGCTGGCGCGGCTGCGGGCACTGGGCGGGATCGGCCGGGACGGGCAGGGACGGCTGGTGCGCCTGGCGGGCTCGGACGCGGACAAGGCCGGGCGCGACCAGCTTGCGGCCTGGATGGCGGAGGCCGGGCTGGAGCTGGCGGTGGACGCGGTCGGCAACATGTTCGGCACCTGGCGGGCCGGCAGCGGTGCGCCGGTCATGATCGGCTCGCATATCGACAGCGTGATCGATGCCGGGATCTACGACGGCAGCTATGGCGTGCTGGCCGGGCTCGCGGTCGTGGAGGCGCTGCGGGCGGGCGGCCATGCGCCGGCCCGGCCGCTGGTGGTGGCCGCCTTCACCAACGAGGAAGGGGTGCGCTACGCCCCGGACATGATGGGCTCGCTGGTCCATGCCGGCGGGCTGCCGGTCGCGGACGCGCTGGCGGCAGTCGGCACCGACGGCAGCCGGCTCGGCGAGGAGCTGGCGCGGATCGGCTATGCCGGCAGCATGACGCCAGGCACGATCCGGCCGGCCGCCTATCTGGAACTGCATGTCGAGCAGGGGCCGGTGCTGGAAGAGGAAGGCGCCGCGATCGGTGCCGTAGAGAATCTCCAGGGCATCTCCTGGCAGCGGGTCACGGTCGAGGCGCTGCCAACCATGCCGGTACCACGCCGATGCGGCTGCGCCGCGACGCCGGCCATGCCGCGGCGCGGATCGTGACCTTCCTGCACGACCTGGCCACGGCCGGCGACGGGCCCGCGGTCGCGACGGTCGGCACGCTGCATCTGGAGCCGGGGGCGATCAACGTGATCCCCGGCCGGGCCAACCTGACCGTCGACCTGCGCGATCCCGACGAGACGCGGCTGCGAGCGGCGGAGGACGAGCTGGCACGGTTCCTGGCGGCACTGGCGGCCGAGGAGCGGGTGCGGGTCGAGGTCGAGCGGCTGGCGCGGTTCGCCCCGGTCGCCTTCGATGCCGGGCTGGTCGGCCGGATCGAGACGGCAGCGCGGCAGCGGGCGCTGAAGCTGCGGCGCATGACCTCGGGTGCTGGGCACGATGCCCAGATGATGGCCAGGATCTGCCCGGCCGCCATGATCTTCGTGCCGAGCCAAAGCGGGGTGAGCCACAGCCCGCTGGAGCATACCGCACCGGACGATCTCACGGCCGGGGCCGATGTCCTGCTCGACGTGGTGCGCGGCCTGACCTGACCGCTCTATCGGCGCCGCAACGAAAAAGGGGCGGCCGGAGCCGCCCCTTTCCGTTCGATCGGAACTGGACCTTGAGCAGCGATCACTCGCCGTCGCTGGTCTGCTCCTCCTGCTGCTTGCGACGGAGCGCAGCGCCCAGGATGTCGCCGAGCGAGGCGCCGCTGTCGGACGAGCCGTACTCGGCCATGGCCTGCTTTTCCTCGGCCACCTCGAGTGCCTTCACCGAAAGCTGCAGCTTGCGCGACTGCAGGTCGACGGCCTGGACGCGGGCGTCCAGCTTCTCGCCGACGGCGAAGCGGTCGGGACGCTGGTCCTGGCGGTCGCGGGACAGCTCCATCTTGCGGATGAAGCCCGGCGCACCGCCCGAGGTCTCGACCTCGAGGCCGCCCACGGTGACTTCCTTGACCGTGCAGGTGACGCGGTCGCCCTTCTTCACGCCGGAAATGGCTTCCTTGAAGGGGTCGCCGGCCAGCTGCTTGACGCCGAGGGAGATGCGCTCCTTCTCGATGTCGACCTCGAGCACCACCGCCTTGACGACGTCGCCCTTCTTGTAGTTCTGCGCGGCCTGCTCGCCGTCCTGCTCCCAGGACAGGTCGGTCAGGTGCACCATGCCGTCGATGTCCTCGTCGAGGCCCAGGAACACGCCGAACTCGGTGATGTTCTTGACCTCGCCCTCGACGATCGTGCCCGCCGGATACTTCTCGGCGAAGCTCTCCCACGGGTTCTGCATGACCTGCTTGAGGCCCAGCGAGATGCGGCGCTTGTCGGCATCCACCTCGAGCACCATGACCTCGACCTCCTGGGAGGTGGAGACGATCTTGCCGGGATGGATGTTCTTCTTGGTCCAGGACATCTCGGAGACGTGCACCAGGCCCTCGACACCGGGCTCCAGCTCCACGAAGGCGCCGTAGTCGGTGATGTTGGTGACGCGGCCCGAGAACTTCGCACCCACCGGGTACTTGACCTCGACGCCTTCCCACGGGTCGGCTTCCAGCTGCTTCATGCCGAGGCTGATGCGCTGGGTCTCGCGGTTGAAGCGGATCACCTGGACGCGGACGTTCTGGCCGACCTGGAGCACGTCGGTCGGGTGCGCCACGCGCTTCCAGCTGATGTCGGTGACGTGGAGCAGGCCGTCCAGGCCGCCCAGGTCGACGAACGCACCGTAGTCGGTGATGTTCTTGACCACGCCGTCGATGATCTGGCCTTCTTTCAGGTTGGCCAGGAGCTCGTTGCGCTGCTCCGCACGGCTCTCCTCGAGCACGGCGCGGCGCGACACGACGATGTTGCCGCGGCGGCGATCCATCTTGAGGATCAGGAACGGCTCGGGCTTGCCGACCAGGTGGCCGACCTCGCGCACCGGGCGGATGTCGACCTGCGAGCCCGGCAGGAACGCCACGGCGCCGCCCAGGTCGACGGCGAAGCCGCCCTTGACCCGGCCGAAGATGTGGCCCTCGACCTTCTGCTCGGCGGTGAACGCCGCTTCCAGACGGTTCCAGCTCTCCTCGCGGCGAGCCTTGTCACGGCTGAGGACGGCCTCGCCGTTCTTGTTCTCGAACCGCTCGACATAGATGTCGACCTGGTCGCCGACGTTGACCTCGGGCGCCTGGCCCGCGGTCGAGAATTCCTTCAGCGAGACGCGGCCTTCGGCCTTCAGTCCCACGTCGACGATCGCCTCGTCGCCGTCGATCGCGATGATCCGGCCCTTGACGACCGAGCCTTCCAGACGATCGGCGCGGCCGAAGCTCTCGTCGAGCATGGCGGCGAAATCGTCACGGCTGGCGGACGAAGCAGTGGAGAGGTCCTGCATGAAAACTCCGGGCGTAACCGGCTGCCGCGAACGACACCGGGCTCGAGGTTGGGGAAACGACGTTCGAGGAAGAACCGATCAGCCGGCCAGGGCGCGGGCCTCGTCCACCATGGCGACCGCCGCCTTGAAAGCGGTGTCGGGATCCATGTCGGTGTTGTCGAGAACCCGAGCGTCCGGCGCAACGACCATGGGCGCGACCGCACGACTACCGTCGCGACGATCACGCTCACGCATTTCTTCCAGCACCGCGGGAAAACTAGCGTTCTCGCCGCGCCTTTGCAACTCCGCATGGCGTCGGAAGGCCCGCTCCTCCACCGTCGCGGTGACCCACAGTTTCACCGTGGCGTCCGGGCAGACCACCGTGCCGATGTCGCGCCCGGCCAGGACCGCGCCGGGCGGGGTGGCGGCGAAGCGGCGCTGCGCCAGGAGCAGGGCGGCGCGCACGCCCGGGAAGGCCGCGACCCTGGAGGCGCCGTTGCCGACCTCCTCGGCGCGCAGGTCCGGGCGGAGCGTGTCGGCCACGCCGATCGTGGCGGCGGTGGCGCTGGCGGCCGCAAAATCCCCCAGGTCGGCGCCGGCGTCGATCATCCGGCGGGCCAGCGCCCGGTAGAGCAGGCCGGTGTCCAGGAATTCCAGGCCGAAATGACGGGCCAGGCGGCGGGCCAGCGTGCTCTTGCCCGATGCCGCGGGCCCGTCGACGGCGATGACCAGGTGGCTCACGCGCCGACCTCCGTGATCTTCGTGCCGAGCCCGTTCATCAGCTCGACGAAGCCCGGGAAAC
>VFQN01005004.1_pt1 | contig 16772 bp, 11 predicted proteins | sample 3512371 | NCBI WGS metagenome assembly VFQN01 (sample SAMN10412370, study PRJNA504923) | tailings metagenome | isolation source: Replicate 2 from Balatoc abandoned mine | place: Philippines: Itogon, Benguet | collected 2017-08-28 | reverse complement strand
AAACAAACCTTTATAAAGACTCGTAATTATACAATCTGGTTAGATGAAAATTTAAAATTAAATAAAGAGAAAATGATTTGGTTTGAATCATTTGATGCGAAACTTCGTCCTTTATCACAGCTCAACACCAATAATAATAAGAATAACAACAATAAAGGTTCAAACGATAATAACTGCGTTTCTAGTCGTGTTTTGATCTATGGTAGTGGTTGTGTTCGTTTATTACCACCAGAGAAATGGTTTGGTTATCCTGGTTGTCGTGCTGGTGAAATCCTTCCAGCATTTGGGACTTATATGAGACAGTTATATAAAGCATCTAATTCGGATAGTTTAAAATTTATTGATAATATTGATTCTAAAGATACTTCGGCTACTGGTCTTCGTGTTGCCTTTGCTGTGAGAGATGCTTCGACGCTAACAGGGAAACGTCAAGTCTCTAATCTCGAACAAGTACAAGCATTATTACTGAAAACACAACATGTTCGATCATCAATGGAGAATGTTACCTTCGAACATTTAGATATTCCTTCTACTATACGCTATATGAGTAATGTTCATATTCTTGTATCAGTTCATGGAGCAGGAATGACAAATATGTTTTTCATGAATCCTGGTTCTGCTGTTGTTGAAATTATTCCTTTCCCTCTTTGTTCATGTAAATCACCTGATTATTTCTATGGTGTGGGAGGTTATTATCATGGAATCTCTGTTGCTCAAAGGATAAAGCATTATCATTATTGTGTCCCAGCGAAAGAAGTGAAATGGCATAAAGTTCCAGATGATCTTAGAACAGGAGGGAAATGCTCTTGGCGTCATTTACATGCAGTAGACTCGGTTTATGTTGATCCTGCGAGGTTTGTTTCGCTGATGAGAAATGTTGAAAGAGATTTAGTCGTTGCAGGAACTATTGTCTTAACTAGACCTATTATCGCTGTTTCTCCTCATGCAAATGGATAATAATACATTTCGTCCCTATAGAGTTGAGCTTAGACAGAGGTCGTGTGATTGTAGTCATTAGAGGGTTCTAAAAGATTCTTGTATTTTTTTTCACCTGTAAATAAATGGTTTATGAGAAAGGAAATTGTTTGTTTCGATTATATTATTCAAACAAAAGGAAAACTTTGTATTTCTATACCACTAGCTAGAAATAATAATAATAATCATCATATGTTAGTTCATAGTTTTTTCATTAAATCCCTCTGACATCTTTGAAGAGTTATTCGACTTCGATGAAAACAATAAACAATGAAAACCAAGAAAGAAAAGAAAGAAAACATTGTTTGTTGCGATGATGAATGAAAGTTTCCCTCATACAACTTTAAATATAAACGTGGTTGCAATAAAGCATTTATAGCTGTTCTATTTCGGTGGAATTAGAGAGAATTGATAACAAAGAAAATACGATAAGAAATGACGTGTCACGCAATCATGTCTATCGATCAAAGAAAAACATTGAAAGTTCGAAAAACAAACAAAAAAAAGACAAACAATCATAGAAAATACATCATATTCAAATATTACTAGAGAGATGAAGCCTCAATGAATCAACAAACACCTAAAAACAAAAAAACATATTATATAACAAAGGAATATAAGAGTAAATAGATTTTATCATAGGAAGAACTGTTCGGCAGTTTTATTAAAAGTTTTAAGGGAAAAGGGTTTAGCAAAGAACTCATCAACACCAGCTGCAAAAGCATCACTTGCTGTCTCATGATCGGAATTAGCTGACATTCCTATAATCACCTGACGACGTGAGCTTTCATCTCTTGATTTCCTTCGATTCTCAACCTCTTTCGATTCTATCCTATTATTTAACATCCAATCTCGACCCTCCTCCTCCATCTTTCTTAATCGCCTCGTTGCCTCTAAACCATCCATCACAGGCATTTGAAGATCCATTAATACCATATCAAAACCTTTCCCACTTTCCCTCCACTTCTCCTCGATCCTCTTCAATGCAATCTCTCCATTCTCTGCTGTCCATATACGATGTCCCTGTCTCCTCAACATCATAGTGGACATTTTCAAGATTGACGGAGAATCATCAACTATTAACACCTCAAATCCATTGCTTCCAGTATTGCGAATAGAAGGCTCATTCTTGCTTGTGGGATCTAAAACTGCAGGATCCTTAACAGCTGCAGACAGAGCAGTATCTGGTTTATAAGGAAGTTTAAACCAGAATAAAGATCCTTGCTTCCCGTCTTTCCTATTCCTTACACCGTAACTGCCATTTAAAGACTCCATTCGTTTCGCTAAACTATAAAGACCTAAACCAGTACCTCCTGCTAGACGCTGAGCCTGTTTGAAAGGGTTAAATAAGCTTTTAGAAGCTTCCTCTGAAAGACCAATACCAGTGTCTTCTATCTCAAAGAGAAGAGACCATGACTCGCTTACTTCATCCTCACACTCTTCACACACAGTCGGAACGATCTTCTTTGTCGTCGCTTTAGAGAATAGATTGATATCAGCCAGCGGTGATCGATTATCAAAGGTCTTCACAAGAGTCGCTGTCACAGTCACGTTGCCTTCAGTGCTGTATTTCACTGCATTCGACAACAGACATAACAAATTCTCTTGCAACCATTGTTTGTCGGTGATTATATGACTGCAGATCTCCGATGACATTGGTTCAACCTTTATGCCGATTCTTTCTTGGATGTTACTCATACAATCAATCGGGAACTGGAAAGCTTCTTTCAGGTCGACTGTTTCATATTTAGGTACAAGTTTCATGCCTTTGCTCGCCTTCGTGTAGTCAAGACATCGATTAATCGTCATCAACATAAACGAATTTGTATTGCGGATGTTCGTTAAACAACTTTGAATCGAGTGGAAACATTCGGCAAAGGTGTCAGGGGTAACGGGTTGGTTAGGGTTCGCGTGCATCTTCTTGTGAGCAGCGATAAGAATATCTTTGATCATATCTAAACCTGTCGTAAAAGACGCTAACGGCTGTGAAAAGAAGAGAATTAACAAATGAGAAAATGGAGGACTGACAGGTTCTTACCGTCTTTAAATCGTGAGCTATGTTCCCTATCATATGTCTCATCTCCATGGCGTGGTTCTGATCAGCATTCCTCTCGTTATCTTCCAACAGCTGCTGTAACTTCCTTTGATTTAAGAAACTTTGGACTCGCTGATAATGCAGCTCGCCAAGTAGGATTTCCACGGTCAGGTAACCGACCACGACTGGAAGCAGCGCCAAGAAGGAGGTGTAGATAGTGTAAAGCATTAACGCTGTTGTCGGGATATGACAACCCCAAATCACATACAGTCGTGGTTCATGAATAATTGCTGTGAGAATTTGATAATTAAAACTCATAATAAATACAGAGAAATAGTTGACGAGAGATTGGAAGCTATCGTAAGGTGGACATGTTGGTGGAAGTTTTATTGTCTGAACGAGAGAAATAATAATCGCCTTCACATCAGCTGGAAGAGTTTCTGGTAATATAGTATCTATTGATTGCAGGAAATTATATTCTTCAGGAATACAGGTAGTTGAGCCAAGATGAACATATTTCACTGCTTTAATAGCAAATAATAAATTAATTAAAACAATTAAAATCACTTGAAGATAAGAATAAATCAAACGATTCTTTAGATTAAATAAAGAAAAAGTTAGAATCACACAAATTACTAAACCGATTACTGCTAAACTAATGGCTAGGAAGCCATAGAACTCACCCCATGCATGGTCGAGTCCATCAGTATCATTATCATAGAACCAAGTCGATGCAATGTTCTCAGCAATTGACCAACTCAAAACCATAGTAGCAATAGTTGAAAAAGAAAATTTAGAACGTTGATTGAGGCAATAAAGAATATATTCTTCTTGTAAAGAACGAACTTTAAATCGTCCAAGAAAATCTAACGATGTATCTAACGAAGTTTCTGACATTTCGAAACTATGTTCAATACTCTTTGAAAATAAATGGACCAAAGCTCTTTCAATCTCTTTCGAAAGACCTTCTTAAAGCTTCATTCACATTGAACAGCTGTGAACTTAGTTTGTCACGTTAGAAAGGAAGAGGTACCACAGCTAACGGATGCTGCTTTATTTTAATTTGACGTTTCACTCTTTGTTTATTATTTTGCGCTACTCTTGCGAAGAAGAAAAAATCATTCGAACCGTTCCAAACCTAATTTACCTACATACGGCTAGTCTAATTTCTTAATCACTTACAATCTTATCTCTAGCCCATATATTGAAAAGAACCATTACTTCTAATTTAGAAGATTATTCGCTGCAGCAAAATCATCCGTACAAGCTACAGGAGATTCCAATAAAAGTGAATAAAAGCATGTTGATGGCTCTGCTGCACTCTTTAAAACATTCTTTACACCGCATACAACTGTAACTTCAGCTGAACGTGGACCAAATGCATGACAATATTGTCCATTTTTAAATTTCATTTTATAAGAGAATCCATGTTCTTCTGACTCTTCAATACTTTCAAAATTACCTAAATTAACAGAATTATAACCATCAATTTCCTTTTGACGTACATCTTGTAACATATTAATGGTATAAGCGAATTTACCATCATTTACTTCATATGATTCTCCTTTCACTGCTAAAAATGCTAATCGATTATGATATTCATCTAATTGCTCTTTGGCACGTTTTGCTGTATTTTCAGCATTTTCATACGTATTAATTTGATCATTTAAAGTATTCTTTTGTTGTTTATATTGTTTAACAAGTTCATGTTCTGCACTTTCTCCAATTGAAACTGTTTCCATATGAGTGATAAAATCTTGTAGAATCTCTTTTGATTGACACCAATTTTGTAAAGTTTCAAATTCAATCGGGCATACATCTTCCCCGCCAGCTTCTTTTTCTCTCTTAACAAAGTCATCAACGCCGTTGAAGGTGTTGTAGAGGCGGTGATAACCTGAGATTAATATTAGTTCTGTGTTAGGACGATGATCTAAAATAATAGCATGAAGCATTGCTATGATAGATGCTGGTTTGTTCGTTGCATCACATAGGACTCTAAGGTTTGAATTACCAGTCAAATCAGTGATATCGCAGGTATCGATGACGTCATTGTTTGGAGGTGGGGAAGTTGCGCCTTCGTCGTCTTCGTGATGGAACTCATAGTCATCAACTTCATCAGCTTTGTGGTGATGAACAGGAGGAGGGGAGTCCGTTAAGTAACCACTTAATCTAACGTCGTCTAAGTTCAGAGAACGCGTCAGAGCTGAGAGATAATTCGCCAAGAAGGATAAATCATCAGGTGAAAACTTTAATAAGCGATTAATCTTTCCTTTAATCTCTTCTTTAATTTGATTCTCTTTTGCAGTAAGAATGCTTTCTTGGGCAGCAATCTTATCATCTAACTCTCTTACTTGCTGTCTGAGACTCTCAATCTCTCCTGGGGGAATATTCGCCAAATTAGCTTCTTGTTCGAGTTGGCCTTTTGCTTTAGCCTCTAATTGCTCACGTTGCGTTTTTCCGATTTTGTATGCTTGAATCAATCGCTCCTTTGCGTTGCGTTCATTCACAGCTGCCTGATTGCAGATATCAGGACATTTCACATAAAGCCCCTCATCAGATCCATCGCAACAGTCGCATATTTGATCATCAACACGGGAAGAAGGAATTGCAACGATCTTAAACCCTTTATTTATGCAATGGAATGTTCCTTTAACGCAAGCAGAAGTTCCAGGTTCATCGCTGTGATCGACACAATCACAATATCCATCATTCACAGATGAGGAACCAAGCTTTGTTTGATCGTTATCGCATAAAAAGACGTCTTTGTCATATTTGTGCTTGAGATGGTCCGGAATTCCGCGGAAATGATCAATATCAGTTGAAATGGCTTTAGGTACCTCAACTGAGGTAGATCCTGAACTTGAAGACTTTAAAAAGTCAAAGAATGCATTGACAGTAAAGAAAGTAATACTAACAACAATTAAAAAACGAAAAAATAAACTTGACATGATGAATTCTAGCAGAGGAAATAGCTAAAGTTGTTAGAGAAATCAATCTCGAATACTGCTTTCTACAAGGAATTTCAAAGGATTTATTGAGGAATTGTGAAAGAAGTGTGCAGCGCATAGTGCATAAAGACAATTATTTCGATCGAATGACTGAACCTCTTGAATCCCCGAAGAATGCAGAAGAAATTGCGGCTAAGAATGACAGCTTCATGAATCAGCATGCTCCAGTGAGAACTGAAGCGAATGATCTTCAAAGTTTAGTTGATCACCATCAACAAATCCAACAATGGATACAAATGGTGAATAATAAAATTTATGAAATGGAATCATCTTATTTAGAGGATTGTGTGTCCGGTAATATTATCAAAGGTTGGGATATTGATGGAAGAAACTTGCCAATCCATCGATCTCGAAGCAATATTGACGAGAAAGATCGAATTTTCTCTTTCTCCTCTTACTCTTATTGGATGGAGAAAAAGAACTCTATTGATTCGAATACAAATGATAAAGCTGTTGCCCAAGCGACCCTTTCGAAGGCAAATTCTTTGAAATATCGGAAGCAAAAGAAAAGAAAAGTTGATTATGAAGATTGGAATGGCAATGAAGACTATTAACTGCGTCGTGCTTTTCTGTGTTTCGCTTTTGTTTGTTTGTAAGCACTGTAAATAGATTATTAAACTTCCTAATAGAAGAATATAGAATCTCTTTTCATCAGTTCTACCCATGCTGTGCTTGACTCTCATCGTCTTTTCATGGTTCTTCCTTCTTCTGTACTGTGAGCTGTTGACCAGTCATGACAATGCTTTGACTTTCTTTTGACTGCTCGGCAACTAAAGCATACATGAAAGAGCCTAAAATAGCAATTGCAGATCCAATCATTCCAACTGTGCTCACAGGAATCCTAAAGATAAGAATGGAAGCTGTTACTAACACGACTCGTTTGATTGTATTCCCTACTGCACTTGTTAAAGGATGAACTAAATCTAATATCCAGAAGGCAATTTCATTATAAAGATAAAAAGATATACCTGATATTACTAAATGTTTTAAAAAATAATTTCTTTCGACTACATTCTCTAATAAAGGTGAGAAATATTGATTCAATAAAGAACTTTCAAATACTAATGCAATAATCGTTATCTGTAAAAACGCAAAAATTGTGATTACTTGAAATGTATTTGAAGGTGATAATTTTTTATCATCAGCAATGCTGTGGTTATTATTGTTGCTGTTATTTGTTGGTTTATCTGACATTAGTATCTTTGATAAAACCATTCTTAACTGATAGAAGAAGTTTGATGCCATTGCTGCTGTGAAACCAAACCAAGTAAAACTAAACTCCTTTAATGAAGCAAGTGCAACCCCGATCACAATTGGGAGCAATGTCATATAAGAGCTAAGAGGGAGTTGTTTCTTTGTAACGACATAAGAGAGTAATGCAGTGAACAAAGGCTCTGCTGACTTCACAACGTGAGTAAAACTCACCGATCCAGAGAATAAAGCATATGTTGTTGCCAGATGGCCTAATCCGTGACAAAGGGCAATGATGTTATAGCTGGATTTATCGATTTGGAACAAATGTCGGGGAGGCTTGACCAACCATAGAGGAAGGAAGAGAGGAATTCCCACCAGAAGAACGAGCGATGAAATTGTGCAAGGTAGAGGTATTGCATCTAAGACTTTCTTATTCGAGACATTATAGACCACGGTAAAGAAGTAGAGAAGGAAGAAGTAAATGCCTAGTTTAAGGTATCTCTGACTGGCAGCTGTGAACATTGTGAAGGAATGAAGGTAATTAACCAATCGACCTAATCTTGACTTTGATTTAATTGTCAATGAATGTTCGATTGGGGGTTCTATTGCTGAACTTGGAGGAGATAAAGATGGTGAATTATCAGCGAATGGAAATGTCACTTGCAGTTCGATCTTCTTCGCAGGAAGTATGATTCTTTCCTGACTTTCTTGGAACTGGTATGAAAGTGGAGCAACAATATCTCCTTTCAATGGAATCCTTGCATCTAGTGTCGTGAATAAGGCAGTAAAAGTAAAGAAGACGAACAAACCAAAATGCATTTAAAATTGGCCGAAATGATAATTACGCAATTGCTTTATTGCACAAAATTGACAAAACTTAGACAGAATGAACATATTCAAGCCGAAGCGAAGCGAAGTGTAACAAAGAGACAAAATTGGATAAATGCTCGGACTGTTTTCTTTATCGAGATTTGATTCGAAATTGGGATGCTTCAATATTGCGGACCATATGTAATACCATCCCTAACTCAGACAGGCCGTTAATCACTTGAATCATACTTTCAAATACATTCTAACAAGAATCAAATAAATAATAATCCAATCGAATCTACGTCAATAAATGCTTACCAGTAAAGCTGTCAAAAAATAAGGGTTGAAACTTCCTAAAACTACTAAAGGCTTTCTCATATAAACAATTCTAAAATGTTCCTCTGTCGCCTCACGCAATTGATCGCAACTTCTTCTCAACGTTAAAAGTGACTCTAGATTAATGCTTTCATCGTGATCATCATATAATCTATTGAGGGTTTTACAAACATCTGATATAAGAAAAAGAAAATGGGTCGAAAGTAATGATGATCCTTACCTTTGAAAAGCATCATGTGTTAAATTCAATGCAATATCTGATTTATGTGTTACCTCAACAACATGTTGGATTAAAAATGATAAATTTTGTAAATAAATATGAATATTTTCATCTTTTTCAATCATTTGACATATAACAATAATCAATGATTTACATGCATTGTTTAATGTACATGATGATCGATACACATGATAAAACTTTTGATATAATTGATCATACGAAGACCATGGAAAAGTATAGAAAAACATGTTTGGTTCATATAAAATAGTTTTTAAATAGAGAGATTGTTTTAATAATTCATCGTGTAATAAATGAAGATTTTTCTCTGATGTAAGAATCGATTGATTACATTGATCATATATTTTACCAATTTCACTACGTAAATTATCAGGTAAATAGCTACTAGAAGGAATGATATCACTTAAAGGAAGTTGTGATACAGTCGTGCCCATCTCTATATCACCGCCAGCTTCTCCATAGTAATAATCATTTCCTTCATTGGTTGAATTGATTTCATCATCTTCTGATAGTTCTGATAATCCAGCAACCTCTGGTGCAAGTGTTAAAGGTTGTAATAAATTCTTTTTACTAATTCTAAAAATTGGTGATTTCTTATCAGAAGATGTTTCAATCTTACGACTACTACCAGGTGATGGAGGAATATCAATATCATCAAATTTAACAATTTTTTCAACTGCTACAATATTATCATGTATCACATCTTTCATAATTTTAATGCTTGATAACGTAGATTGTTTAATTAAAGGATAAATTCTTCTAGGGAAAATACAAAAATCAACTAAACAATAGATGACGATTCCGATAAATGTTTCTTCTATACGACTAAATGTTCCTTGTTGTCCGGAAGTTGCTTGATTCATTAAAAGGATAAATGGAGTAAAACCAGCAACAGTAGCTGCATAACCATGCTGCTCTCCTTCACGAAATAATCCACAAAAGAATAACCAACCCACCAATACAAACAACTGCATGTAAATTTGATCAACACAATAACCATTATTACGATCATCATCGCAAGGGAATATTTGATATATAATGAAGGAGTAGATAGATCCAATAACTGTTCCTTCTAATCGTTGGTAAGCTGTTTGAAAAGAAGATGATAAATTATCTTGTCTAATAATTACACAAACAAAAGTACACCATAACCCTTTTTGGTATAAAGTTGGGAAAACATTAAATATTGGAATAATCGCTGCAATTGCCACCGCTAAAGAGATTTTAAAAGGTTGAATATTCTTCTTAAAGGTCAATCTTAAAAACTTCCAACCATTACTGGTGCTGCATGAGGCATTAGCAACCGCGGAAGAAGAAAGAGGAAAAAAGGATCTCGCTGTAGAAACGAAATGGTTTGAGCAAAGAAGCAGACGAAGAGAGATCATGCATAAAGTCACTATCTCGTACACACTGCCTTTAATATGTTTCAAAAAGGCGAATAGATGGGTAGAGATCATAACTTGAATATTAAATAAATAATGCTTCAAATAATCGGTTAGGAATAGATTAGGTAAAGAAGATCCAAAGATCGTGTGAAGAGTAGTTAAATTCTCGATCACGACAGAAACTCCATGAAGAAAACAAGAACGAGATCCGACATTACGCAAAGTATATCGTTGTGTTTCTTCTCTTAATCGATTTTTAATCCAATTCTCATTCTCTAAAAATTCATTCAAAGTCTTTTCATCCATTGAGAAATGAAGAGAATCTTTCGGATATGGCTGAGTCATAGTTCGAGGGGACTTTGGAATATCAATCTCAGGGGCTTTTACTGCTGTGGTATCATCAAAGGAGATGTACTTCGAGCGAATCTCATAATATCGAAGAAACACCTGGCTACGTATCTTCATGAGGATTTTCAAGCTTGAACGATATTCCTGTTGGAAGTAATATCGAAGATAATCCTCTGTTGCGAGTCGAGGATTCAACCGAAGGTAATCTTGCAGGTAAATAAGTGAGTTAAGGTTTCCGTCAGACCCTAAAAGCTTCTCATGCTCTTCATCGTGAATTCTCTTGAAGGAATAATGAACAACATGCGGAACACCCTCCTCTCGCCCGGTTGAATCAGAGAGACTTTCTAAACTTATCTCACTACTAAAACTGGTCATAAAGTTTCCTCCTCTCATTTTCTCTTTCTTTGCCTCGATATATTGAATTTTTGGATGATTAAGAATCTCTTCCAATGAAAGACATGATACAGAAGCAGTCGAAAAGAGAGAACCACTCGTTAAAGAAAATAATTGAAATTCTTCTGAAACAAGCAGTAATAGTAATTCAATCTCATTATGAATACTAATTAATAAAGGTTTTAATACTTTAATAAAATAAATTTGAGTAATATTACCTAAAATATTTTTAATATTTTCTCTCATACTTTGATATTCATGGATCATTAAATCAATATTTTTCATAAAACAAGATAATATTTGTGGTAGATGTTGTAAATGAGGGAATAATAAAACTTCATTTTCAATATATTTATGAATTTGTTTTAATTGTTGTTTTTCATGAATTACTTCGATTAATAATTGATCGAATTCTGCACAATGTAAATCAGTATAATCATAAGAAAGAAAAGCCTTTGTTAAGGAATCATTCATTGCAGTTAATTTATTACAAATAGAAATGATTTGTGGTTTCATTTGATTACATGCAAATGCAGGAGATGGGAAAAGAATGGTAAAACCCCAAAGTAAAGAAGGAATGTTAATCATAGCAAGAACATAGATGAAGGAATCCTTCGGTGAAGCGGATGGAGTAGTAATCCTAGGCAACAATGAGGCAATCAATAAAGCGAGTGTTGCAATAACCTTGGTCAAACGATCCCACGTACTGATACAATTAAATAAAAGCATTCCTAAGAAGATGGCTATCAATAAAACCTCTCCGTTAGGACTTTGTCCAATCCCAATCCCTACTGAGGCTGCGATTAATGTGGAGTAACCCACCTTGACGACATTCTCCTGCCAATGACCAAGACTGCGTGATGGACAAATCACACAGATTACAGGAGAGATATAAACAAGATAAGGGGTCCAAGGGAAATAGTGCTGAAGAACCAAAGTAATGGCAACATTCCATGTCGTACGAATACTTGTATGAAGGTTGTGAACCAATTTCGGAGGGAGATAACACTTCATCTCTCAATGTTATATAAATTTCAATGATAAATGTCTTAATAACACTTCTCAAACATGAAATCGACGGAGAGGGTTGTTTGGTTATGATAGTATAGTGGTAATCATTGCACCTCTTCCTCCTCACTCACTCCCACTAAATGGAGGTCTCTCGCTCTTGATACTGTAGGAAAGAAATTTCCTGTTCTCTTTCGATTTAACAGATCGAATTACCGTTTCGGTGTGAGCGTCGTTTTTTATCGTTTTTCGCCGTTTTGTATTTTTGAATTGTTTTGTTTGGTTTCTTTTTCTATTATTAATTAAACAACATTTACTTGACTTATAACGCTGTTGGAAATGGAAATTCAGCATGCTCCATTTATAATCAAAGAAATTAAAAGGTTTCTTTCAGTCAATCTTTATGATAGTGCCGATCAACTTGCAAATCTCTTCCTCTCTTCGATCCACCATCGAAGCACTGAGAACGAGGCCTCAGCCTCATCAAATTCTAATAATCAGAAGGCTGCTGGTAAAGACTCCCAACATGTTGTCGTCGTAGCAGAGTTGTACGAACTAATTGCAGATATTGCTTATCAAAGGAAGGAAATCCGTCGTGCACTCAATTATTATCGTTTAGCGATCCAACAAAAGAAATTATCCTCTAATCAGTCCAACAATAACTCTTCCTCTTCTCCTTTTCCAGCGAATAATAATTTCCGAAATCAGGTTTCTATTGTGATGAATGAGCAAGACGCTAAATTAAGATTTAAAGAATGTAAATGTCAAGCAGAACTAAGAGAGACAGCCTCTGCTTTACGTGATTTAGAATCAATTCCTGCAAAATATCGTGATTTACCTATTCTTTTACTCATGGCTCAATTGTACAATGACTCTAACCTTCGACGTCATGCTGTTTCTGCTTATAAAGAGGCTTTACTCCAAGCTCCTCTATCAATGGAGATCATCCAACAGTTAATCAATTACAATTGTGATTATCAAGAAATTATGGAAGTAATTCAAGAGAGTATTAAACAATCGTCCTCTTCTTCCTCTGAGAATCACACCGCATCAACTCTTCTAACGAATGAGAAGTGGTTACAGTCTCTCATACTATCACTAATTCAAAAGAAAAACTATGATACTGAGAAGTCATACACCAATCTTTTATCTCTCAATGTTTTATTCCCAAAGAATCCTTTTGTTATGTCTCTTATCGCTTTAAATGCAATGGATGCTGAACAAATAGAGAATTCCATCGCATCATTTAAAAGAATTCGTCAAATGGATGCGACGATTGTTGATTGTATGGATATTTATGCTAAACAATTATTTTTAAAGAGAGATGAATTAGAATTAAATCGTTTAGCAAATGAAGTGATTGAGAATCACCCTATTAAGCCTCAAGGTTATCTAATAGCGTCATGGTATTGTCTATTGAAAGGAGATACCGAGCATGCTGCATCTTTTGTTGAGAAGGTAAATGAAACTTCTATTCTTTTATATAAGCTGTTCTCATCATTGGATCTTGTCTTTTTTAACAGGCTTTAATGCTAAATCCAAAATATCCAGAGACTTATAAAGTGAAAGGAAGGCAGTTATATTATCAAAAGAATTTTGAATCTGCTTTGATTGCTTTCTCTCAAGCGAATACTATGCAGAAGGACCTTCACTCTTTTATTGGTAAGAATCATCTTATCGTTTCTGTCTGTATTTGATTTCTTAAACGCTTTCTAGGTATTATTGAGTCTAATATTGCTCTGGGAAAGTATAAAGATGCTGCCAACTCTGCAAGAGAGATGGTACTATTATATCAGAAGTCAGCAGAGGTCTACTATGTAATGGGTACAGTGTTGGCGAAGTCTCCACAAGGGGCGAGCGAGGTAATAGATTGTATGCTGTACTTAATTGTATTCATGTTATTTTCATTAGAGTATTCGGGCATATAATAAAGCATTACGTATTCAACCTCGACTGAAGAAAGCTGCCATAGCGTTGAGCACGACTTTGCTGGAACTCAATAGACCTGAGGAATCTTTAGAATGGTAACAATGCCCTGCGTCTTTTATTTATTTGCTGAATTCTAATAAATGATATAGCTTAAAAACGATCTTAGCAAAGGTCTCTGATGCTAAGTTACGATTACTTCTCGCTAAAGTGAGTCTTTCTTCTTTGTGAAGGTTCTCCTCATTAATCTTCCATGTTACTAGACATACTCTGCTCTTGGTAAATATCATGAAGCTTTAGAGCAGTTACAAATCTGTATTAGCTTACAACCAACGAAAACTGATCCAGAAGCAACAAAGGTGAAACTCTCTTTCTCTCGTGATTTATTCTTTGTGTTTTAGTTGACTTGTTTTGATCTAGGAAATTGAAAGAATCGAAAATATTCTCAAAGGAGAAAACTCTACAACAAATTTCCAAGAAGAAGAGGAGGAGGTTGAAGAGGAAGAACAAGAAGAGGAGGAAGATGATGATAGAATGCAAAGTGCTGTTAGACGTCATGATCAAAGCTTTACCTCGTCTGTTATCTCTGGTGTTGCTATGAGTGGAGGGGTTGTTGGAACTGGGATGAACACAACTCGCACTGTCGTCAGAAGAAGACGAGAGGAGTATGAAGTAGATGTAGGGGAAATGGGAGAAATAGATGACGATGATGATGATTTTATAAGTCCTGATCGAGCTAGTAGTTTAATGAATGAGCACATTGCTCATGGTAATAATCTGTTTTCAAGGCAGATGATGAGTGAGTTCAGTTCTAGTGCAATGTTCTTAGATGATGACGATGAAGGGGAAGAAGATTCTTAATCGTAAAGATAAGTCTTTTTTTAAAAAGAATTGTTACATTCAATACTTCAACAAAGCGATAGAGAACTTGTAATTAACAAACTCATCTAAAGATGACCTATGCTACACGACGAATCGAATCCTCTCTTTGAGAAAAGTTCTTGATGCTTCAAAGTGTCGTGTTCAAATGGAAAATCTGTTCAAGCCATCACTTGGCACAATTAAAATAGACTGATTGGCAGGAAAGACTATGTCTTGTTCAGATGAACTGGCAAATAATTTTTTTACTCGTACTTATGATCGAAACATTCATAACTCAAAATCTAATATTCACCTTCATCCTTCTCCCATTAAAATAATCCAGACCCTCTCTTTAAATCATGAATAGTGAATAAACACTCAACAGAGGGTTTACTTTGATTGTATTGTTAAAGAAGAATATATAATATCAATAGAGCAACAATTCTCATCCTCTAAAGTAAACTTCGTCATATCACCACAAATTCCACTTTGATTGAAACGACTATAGACAGAAGAATAAAAGGGTTTATCTTGTTCTATCATATAATGGTATTCGAATATTTTCTCTTTTTCACTCTCACTACTATTCCTCTTTTTATGAGGTTTGCCAACTTTCCTCCCTTGAAAATATAAACCTTCCTTCACGATCGCATCTTTCTCGTCCGTTATTGCACAATGCAGTAGATTCGAAGGAAGTGCTGATCTAGTGCTATCAATTAGTTCTTGGTAGTTGCAACCTCGCTTATACGGTCGATGCAATCCATTGTAGACGTACATGCCTTTGAAGGAAAGGGCATGGTTGCGATAACCCAAAGACACCTCCATATCTTGAAGGAACTGTGAAGACCATCCACACTGCAGGTCATAATCAAGAATGAATGGATGTAGCACTTCTAACGCCTCACGATGATAAGCGATGAAGATAGGATCGATACGGATGTTTGACTCGACAGGGTCGTTGGGGAAGGAATAGCTACCAGGAGTGCCAATCGCTGGCTCGTATTCTTTTAACTGCTCTTCGAAGGCAGCAAGGTTTCCCTTGCCCCAATCTGCGTCATCATCGATAAAGATGAAATAGTCATAAAGCCATCCCTGCTGAAACTCAATCATTCTAGCGATCGCATACAGTGCCATACGACCATAACCAAAGATAGAATCAGGGAAGAAGAGAGCATCTAACAACATCAGTAAGTCAGAACGTTAATCATAGAATCAGAAATTATTACCTTCCTCTTGATCTTTGTAGGTTAACAGCAAGAAATCGCTAGAGATGCCAGTCAGAATACAATGCTCTAGTTTATCCCTCTTCGGTGCCATGGAGAGATAAAGCAGTTTCATATCCTCTCTTTTTCTCTGTTGTAACTGTTGGTAAAGAGGGATTGGGGTGGGAGGAAGAGAAACAAGCCATCGATCCACCAGGTCCTTGTCTATCTTCACCGACCAATCAACCCAAGATCTCAAATGACGGAGCTTCGTCGTGATGTTACTCTTCAAAGAAGATCTGCAATGATGAGGTTTTGAATGAAAATGTAGGTCGGTAGTTTGAGTGTCATTGGAAGTTGTCTGAGGTTTGGAGCAAGTGAAGTGTTGTGAGAAGAAGTTGGAATTATTCTTCCAAGTCTCCAACACTCCATCGACAAGAGTTTTAGGACAACAATTAAATAATAGACATCGGGGATACATAGCACAACGATTCTTTGTGGTAATAGCAATTTCCTTAGATGTGAGATTTGCCAACAGAGGGTGATGGAAAGGAATCCAAGGAATCTTACTGGAGAAAAACATCGAAGACCAATCACTCACATTATTGAAAGATAAAACAAAGGAAGGATTTAAAAAGAGTAAAAATACTATCACCTTCGAACAATCAATGAAGAATTTCATGATTTCTCTTTAATAAGAGAGGTATAGAAGAGACTAGTAAAATGACTTCTACAAACGGAATTTCCGATCACATGAAAAGAATACACGGTGGTTTCGTTGAGAGGACACAGTCAATTTCGAGAAACAAACACTTTTTCGAGGTTTCGAACTTTCGAAACAGCAAACGATCGTCTCAAAATCGTTTTAAAGTTCGGAATTCAACTTTTTGTCACTGTGGGTAGTGCACTTATAGTGCCACACTTCCCCCACTTTAGTACCAAGCGCTTGGTACTAAAGTGGGGGAAGTGGCACTATAAGTGCACTACCCACAGTGACATTTTGTTGTTTGTTTTAGCCTTCTTTTCGCTGTTTTTGTTGCCTTCTCTGATCAA
>VFQN01005003.1_pt1 | contig 16774 bp, 15 predicted proteins | sample 3512371 | NCBI WGS metagenome assembly VFQN01 (sample SAMN10412370, study PRJNA504923) | tailings metagenome | isolation source: Replicate 2 from Balatoc abandoned mine | place: Philippines: Itogon, Benguet | collected 2017-08-28 | reverse complement strand
CATCTCTCCGATCAAGTGGAATCAACAGTTTAGCGGAGGGCGGGGACCCCGCCAACGTCAAACTGTGACGTGATTGTGACGTGAGGCTGTCCGACAGCGCCACCAGCAGCGGGACATCGATGCTGCTTTCGGGTGGTGCAGGGCTGTCGACGCGCGCCTCGGCGTCTCCACTCGTGCCGTCGACATTGTGGACGTCCCGCCGAGATTCGTCCAGCGCGTCGAGGGCCTGCCGCTTGGCGTCGATGCGAATGTGGGAGTAGTGCTCCAGCATCCGCCGCGACAGATGGCCGCTGATCGACTCCAGGACGTGGTCGGCCACGCCCAACTCCGCGAGCTCCGTGATGACCGTGTGCCGGAGGTCGTGGAACCTAAAGCGGGGCAGGCCGGCGGCGTCACGCAGGGCGCGCCAGGCCGTGTCCCACTTCACCATCGGCTGGGTCGGGTCGTACTGGCCCCACTGGCAGGCCGGCCAGAGGTAGTGGTCCGGCTCGGTGTGGCCGAGCAGGTCGGCGCGCTCGACCATCCGCCGCATGGCCTGCAGCGCCGACCCGTTCAGCGGGATGACGCGATGGCTCGTCTCGTTCTTGCTCCGGCGGACGTAAACGAGCCGCTTCTCAAGCTCCACGTCGCGCCGGCGGAGGTGCTTGACCTCCACCGGGCGCATCGACGTGTTCGCGGCGACCACAGCCGCGCAGTACACGTGCTCCCACTCGGGATTGGCCGCCGCGGCCTCGAAGAGTCGGGTGCGCTCCTCGGGCGCCAGCGCCCGGCCGACCGGACGCTGACGCTCAGGGAGGTTGCGCACGTGGTCGGCCAGCGCACGCCACCGCCCGCACGACTTCAGCACCCGCGACAGCACGCCGACGTCCATGTTGATGGTGCGGTTGGCCTTGCCGGCCTCGTGGCGCTGGCGCTGGTAGTCGGCAATCGCCTTCGCCGTGATGGCGATCAGCGGCACGTCGCCGAAGCAGCGCTTGAGCGTGATCAGCCGCTCTTCCTCGAACTCGATGGTGCGCGGCGAGCAGTGCAGGCGCTTGCCCTCGATGTAGGCGTCCACCGCCTCGAAGAGACGCTTCGGTCCCCGCGCGAGCGTGGACACCCCGCCGAGGCCGGCGTCCTCGATGAGCTGACGCTCCTTCTGCTTCGCGACCTGGAGGTTCGTCGTGCCGAGGCGCTTCCGATAGCGACGGCCGTCGACCGTGAAGTCGGCCCAGTACTGGCGTCCGCGCTTCCACAGACTCATGGGTGTACCTCCGCGCCGTTGCCGCCCCGGTTTCTTGAGCGTTCCTCGCTGCCGTCCACGACCGAGGCACGGACGAACGTCTCGAGGTCCGCGGGCAGGTACCGCACGGCCCGACCGAGGCGCAGGAAGCGAGGCCCCTGGCCGCGGTGGCGCCACGCGCGCAGCGTGGCGACCGACAGGCCGAGCAGTCCTGCGACCTCGCGCTCGGTGAGCGCACGCGACGTGGAGTGCAGTCCCTGTGCGTTCACGATGCCGCTCCTTCCGACGCGTGCGCGGACGTCCGGGCGCTGGTCGGCGCTGTCGCATGCTCCTCGAGCCAGGCGTCAATCCACACCGGGCGCAGTCGAATCGTCCGCCGACCGCTGATGCGCACGTGCCGCAGTTCCTTGCGTTCGCACGCGGTGTAGATCGTGTCTCGGCTCACATTGGCGTAGTCGGCGCCTTCGCCGACGGTCAACCATGCCTTCACGGTGCACCTCGCGATTCCTCCACCTCGCGCGCCTTCGGCGCTTCGGTGGACACGCTCTTGCCGTCCATGACAGGCGCTGTGACGCACGGCCCTCAGGCCTCCGCGTCACTGGCAGTCGCGCGAGATGCCGGCGGTGCGCCGTGCATCGGGCACGCGGGGCGATGCGCGCCGCGTGTGGCCATCAGCTGATGGCCAGGCACTGGTGCCGGTCGGGATGCTGACGTGCTGCCCTCGTGTCGTCAGCCGACCGGCAGAGATTCAGGGTTCCCGGCAACGACATGCCACTGGGGCGCATCGAAGCTCGGGAACGCCCGACACGCGAAGCGGCGCTGTGTGCGCTACCCCGGTTCGGAACCGTGCAATGTGAGGAGAGAGCTGTCAGCCGTGGCCGATGTGGCGGCGACGTTCAGCGGTCCGCGCAGACGCTGGGTCTCGCGGCGGGTGTGCAGTGAGCACGGATATGGAGTGAAACTACGCCTGGCTCGCGGCGACGTCAAGAGGGAAGATCGGCGCCGCCTGCCGCCGTAGAATGGGCGTGAGGGCACCCCACATGGCCGAACAGTTCATCGTTGCAGACCCGCACGTGCTGGACGGCAAGCCCTGCGTCAGAGGCACGCGCCTGAGCGTCGAGTTCCTGCTCGAACTGGTCGCCAGCGGGGCGACCTCTGAGCAGATCCTCGCGCAGTATCCCCAGCTGACGTCGGAGGGACTTTCGGCCGCTTTTCTTGATGCCACGAATGGGAGGCTGCGATGACCCACGTCGACGTCGCGGTTCCTGACGGCCTGCTGGCGGCCTTGAAGAAAGCGCCCCACGAGGTGGCTGCGGAACTCCGGCTTGCGGCGGCGATTCATTGGTATCAGCAGGGCGTGCTGTCGATGGAGCGTGCGGCGGAAACCGCCGACATGTCGCGAGCCGAGTTCCTTGGGGAACTGGCACGCCGCCGGGTCGACGTGTTCACCGTCGATGACCAGGATCTCGCCCGAGAGCTGGGGGATGTCTGACGTTCTTATCGTCAATGCCTCTCCACTGATTTTCCTGGGCAACGCCGGGCACCTCGAGCTCCTGCGCGTACTGGAGGCGAGGCGCATCGTCGTCCCGCAACCCGTCTTTGACGAGGTGATGGGCGGCGGACACACGGACACCGCGGCCAGTGCGCTGTCCGAGACGCCCTGGATCGAGCGTCGGTCGGCGCCGCCGATTCCGGACTCGATCGCGGCGTGGGACATCGGCAGGGGCGAGTCTTCGGTGATCGCTACAGCGCTGCAGGAGCCTGGCGCCCGCGTAGTCATCGACGACCTGAACGCCAGAAAGTGCGCACTGGCCCACGGCCTGTCCGTCAGCGGCACGCTGGGTGTGGTCATCGCGGCGCACCGCCAGGGACGCATCGCCGATCCACGGCAGGTCCTGCTCGAGTTGCGAGCTGCCGGGATGTGGTTGTCCGATGCGGTGATCGCTCGCGCACTGCGGATTGCGGATGTCCGGTCGTGAGTCTCAGGCCTTCAGTCTTCCCGTACCCGTCACCGCTAGCAGAGGCCATCACGTAACTGCGTGAACGCGCCCTGCGCGCAGGCGCGGTCAAGGCCTGAAGGCCGTCATGTTCCTGCGGGCGGCGCGTAGCGACGCGCCTTGACGGCGCCGAGCACTGGGCGAGACTCGCCACCGTGATGGCCAGCGGTTCGTGCCGGGCGGCGCTCCCGGGCACGTAGGTGGGCACAACCTTCCTGCACCGCCGCGTCACTGAGTTCCTGAACCACCAGACCCGGTTCGAGCCAGTCATCAGGCCTGTCTTTGCTGTGCGTCTCGGTGACGAGTGCGACCGCGTACCGACATCGACGCGGGCGTCGGCAGCCATGGCGTGAGCGACCCCTGCGGACACCGGCGGGACGGATCTCGGCGCGCGGACCGGGGTCGCTCACGCCATGTCACCGGCATTGGCTGCCTGGGGACGTTGGCTGGTGGGCGGCAAAGAGCGCCGCCCGTGCGACGCGCGGTCTGCGGGAGGTGGCGCGAACCTGTTGCCTGTCGCGAGGTTGTCGTCGCCGCTGGCGTGAATGCGGGCTGTCGTCGCTCACACGTTGCGACGGTGGGCACGTAGGAACGAAAGGGGGACAACCTGCGAAATGGAGGTTGTCCCCACGGTCGTCCCTGTTCGCCGCGGTCCTGCCCAGACTGCCGCTACGCCTCGAGCTGTGCTGATCACCAGATCAGCTGATGTCGACCAGGGGTGAGAGATGCAGGTACTGGCGCGTCAGGTCGACGCACTCGATGTGGCCGGTCCCGCGTTCGAGTGCGATGGCGAGGCCGCGCGACTGCGCCTGCTCGATGGCTCGTTCGGGGTCGACAAGCCACTGCTGGTAGAGCGCTCTGAGTCGCGGGCTGTCGAGCGCCGCCGAGAGGGGCGTGAGAGGCACCTGTGGAGCGCTGGCGTCGGCGAGTCTGCCTCGCTCGCGGAACACCTGGTCGACGACGTCCCGACGTACCTGCAGTGGCGTGGCGAGGTGCTCGCGCGCAGCGTTGAGATACGCATGACGAGCCTTCACCAGGGGCTTGGGGAAAAGCAGGCGGATGGTCCAGTGCGAGAGCGCCTCGAGCAGCGCGACGTGTCGGAGCAGGAACAGCCGGAAGTCCCAGGGCGAGGGCCGATTCACCAGGTACAGGAAGACCGGCCGATCACCGAACTCGGGATGAATGCCGATGGGCAGTTTGTCGGGGAAGTAGCGGTATGTGGCGTCCGTACCGGCGCCGAACCCGATACGAGGGAATTGCTGCAAGGGAAGCGCCGGGCCGAGCGCGCGCATGAAGAACCTGCGCTTGTCGGCACCCGTCCCGATCCACGTCTGCGAGCGGTCGTCCAGCACCGCGTCGAGCAGCATCACGCGTTCGATCATCCGACCCGGCGTGGCGCGCTTCCGGAAGCGGCTGTCGGCGTCCTCGATCACCGCCCACAGCGGCTTGTAGTGCAGATGGAACACCCGCCCCCGATGCAGCTTGCCGGGGGTGATCGGCGACGCCAGCCGGCGGTCGATGAGCGCCTTGATGAAGTTGGTCGTCTTCTGCCCGTGGGCGATGCCGGCGAATTGGCAGTACTGTCGCTCGAGGAAGACGCCGGAATGCAGGAGCACCTCCAACAGGAAGCGCGCCTGGCGGTCGGTGAAGCCGAAGGCGGCGATGGCTTGCAGCCTCGAGGCATTGGCGTCCGCAAGCCTCCAGCCTTGTGGCGCCGGCGGGAGCGCCACGGTCGTCGGGGTCGGCATCGTCACAGGAGTTCCTCCGCGGGCCCTCGACCGCGTCGGCCCGTGCCGCCACCCCGTCCGCCGACGCTGCATCCAGACGATGCGTAGCAGGTGAAGCCGGACGTGGCGGCGCCGCCGGCGTGGGCGCCGCGGTAGTGGGGTGTCACGACCTCGAGGTCTTCGACGCACGGTCGTCCGTGTCGGTCGTCGTACTCGACGCGCGCATCAGGGAAGTGCACGTGCCCGTCCAGCTCGTGGGGCAGCTGGTGTTCTTGCGCCCAACGCACGATCTCCGCCGGGTCGCGGTCAGGGCGGCCGTTACAGTCGCCGCGCCCGCGGTTCCGCTCGTGCAGGAAGCGCTGGTAGTCGCGCTTCATCTCGTAGTCGAGCACCACCCGTCGGACGCGGCCGCCGCTCTCGCGAATGCGCTGCTCGGCGCGCTCGTAGGCGCGATACACGTTGACGTCGTGGGTCAGCTCACGGGGCTTCCTGAGACCGGCGTAGAACTCCTGGCGCTCGCGAGCCCTGTCGTCGTGCGGCACCGCTCGGTTCGCTTCGAGCAGATCACGGCCGCGGTCGGTCAGGACGACGGCACGGTCGTTGGCATCGAGGGGAGAGCGTCGAATCAGGCCCGAGTCCTCGAGGTGCCGCATGCTCTGGTGCGGCTTCCGGGCGTCGTCTCGCAGCGCTGCCAGGTCACGTTCGCCAACCACCCGAAACGCGCCGACGGTCGCAAGCATCCGCGCCTCGGATCCGTCGATGTCGTACACATGATCGCGGTCGCGGGCATGCTCGCGCTCGCGGCCAGCTGGCAAGTCGAGGTCACGGGTGAACGGGTCGCGCGACTCGCGGTCTGGTCGGTCGGGCGCACTTGCACCACCCCGGCTGCCGCGACTCATGTCCCGTCCGTCGTCACGTGCGTCGTCGCGAACATCGTCACGAGGGTCGTACCGATCGAACATGCGTCACTCCGTCAAAGACCGTCCCGTCGCGCAGTAGAATCGTGCGTCCGTCCGAGTATCCGGGTCGGAGCGGGAGCCCGCAATCGACCGTCCGGCGCTTTCAGCTGTTGTTGGGTCGTGTACGGCCGTCCCGACGGGCCTGTTTAGGTTGGAGTCGATCGAATGCGTTGGGTAGCACCACCAGAGAAGGATCAGGGGACGGAAACTCTCGAAAGCCGGTTGTGGGCAACCGCTGATCAGCTCCGGGCGAACTCCGGGCTCAGTGCCGCCCAGTACTCCCAGCCCGTACTCGGCCTGATCTTCCTGCGCTTCGCCGAGGCCAGGTTCAGCGTGCGACGCGATGTGCTTGTGCGTCAGGCGCAGGGCTTGCGGCGAGGCTCACGGCTCGAGGACGCGTCGGCATATCACGCTGAGGGGGTTCTGTACCTCGAGCCCGCCGCTCGGTTCGAGCATCTCCTGAGTCTTCCCGAGGGAGCCGCTGTTGGCGAGGCCGTCAACGCAGCGATGCGCGCTATAGAGCGTGACAACCCGCAGCTTTCCGGGGCACTGCCGAAGACGTACGAGGTCTTCACGAGCACGCTGCTGAAGGAGCTGCTGAAGAAGGTCTCGGAGATTCCCGCCGCGCTCGACTACGACGCGTTCGGACGCATCTACGAGTACTTCCTCGGCGAGTTCGCACGCACGGAAGGCCAGAAGGGCGGAGAGTTTTACACGCCGAGCTCGATCGTTCGCCTGCTCGTGGAGGTGATCGAGCCGTTCCACGGTCGCATCCTCGACCCTGCGTGCGGCTCGGGCGGTATGTTCGTGCAGAGCGCCCGTTTCATCGCAGAACACAAGAAGAACCCGTCTTCGGAGCTGTCGATCCACGGGCAGGAGAAGACGTCTGAGACCGTGAAGCTGTGCCGTATGAATCTGGCCATCCATGGCCTTGAAGGCGACATCCGCCAGGCGAACAGCTACTACGAGGACTTGCACGACTCAGTCGGACGATTCGACTTTGTACTCGCGAACCCGCCCTTCAACGTCAGTGCCATCGACACAAGTCGGTTGGCTGGGGCCGCTGGCGAGGGCGGACGGTTGCCCTTCGGCCTACCGAGTACAAACAACGGCAACTACGTTTGGATACAGCTGTTCCTCTCGGCACTGAACGCAAGCGGAAGGGCGGGCTTCGTCATCGCGAATACCGCTGCAGACGCGGAGTCTGGACTGCGGCGCAAGATTGTCGAGTCTAAGGTCGTAGACGTCGTCGTATCGGTCGGCTCCAACATGTTTTACACGGTCATCCTGCCTTGTGCCTTGTGGTTCTTGGATCGAGGCAAGGCCGGCTCGCGGCGTGAGGACAAGGTGCTCTTCATTGATGCACGACAGATCTACAGGCAAGTCGACCGTGTGCATAGGGAATGGACCCGCGACCAAGTGGACTTCATCACGAAGGTCGTGCGTCTCTATCGCGGTGAATGCATCACAGCCACGGGTGCTTCAGAGAGCGATGCCTTAATCCGACAGTTCTTCGGAGAATCGCCGGAGTACCGAAACGTGCCTGGGCTGTGCAGTGTTCAGAGCGTGGTCGATATCGGACAGAAAGGGTGGTCTCTCAATCCCGGCCTGTACGTCGGGCGCGCGGTCGGCGAGAAGGAAGAAGATGCGGACTGGGAGCAGACGGTCACGAGACTATGCGACGAATTCCAGATCCTGACATCGGAGGCGCGTGCGCTTGAGGATCAGATCCTGGCAAACACAGCCCTAGCCCTGCGGACGGACGCTCATGGTCTTCGGTGACTATGTCGAAGTCAGTCCGCTAACGCGGCTGCCGACGAGTGGTGTCGTTCCATTCGTGCCAATGGATGCAATAGAGCCGGGACACCGCTGGGTGCATCCAGCGGAAACGCGAGCACCGGCGGGCTCAGGGGCTAAATTCGAACCTGGCGACACGCTATTCGCGAGGATTACTCCTTGTCTCGAGAACGGCAAGATCGCTCAATACGCAGGCGTGTCAACCGGGTTTGGCTCCACGGAGTTTATAGTCCTCCGTGCACGGCCGGGCATCGCTGATCCAGGGTTTGTCTTCTACTACGTCCTTCAGCCGGCGTTTCGGTCCAATGCGGAAAGAAGTATGACAGGTGCGTCTGGCCGCCAGCGTGCAAGGCCCGAGGCTCTGACCAACTACGAATGCACGTTTCCTGCTTTGGACGAGCAACAACGCATTGCAGAAATCCTTACTGCGTACGATCGTCTTCTCGAGAACAATCGTCGCAGAATCTCCCTGCTCGAAGGAATGTCGCTCGGCCTCTATCGAGCTTGGTTCGTAGAGCGCGGCGCCGGTGATCTGTGCGGTGCGACTCTCGCAGCGCGTAGGTGGAGCCGCGTGCCGCTTCGAGCGGCTGTGGAGATCAACCCCAAGGTCGTTGTGCCTCGGGGTGGCGAGAAGCCCTTCGTACCGATGGGATGTCTTTCGAGCCACTCGATGGTCATTGACGGTGTTGAGACCAGAGCCGGCAACAGCGGGTCGAAGTTCCAGAACGGCGACACGCTGTTCGCGCGGATCACCCCGTGTCTCGAGAACGGGAAGACCGGTTTTGTTCAGTTTCTGCCGGACGCCGAGTCCGTGGCGTTCGGTTCCACGGAGTTCGTTGTCCTCCGCTCGAAGACGCTCACCCCAGAATTCGTCTACCTACTTGCGCGAAGCGACGAGGTCCGCGGCCCCGCGATCAAGAGCATGTCTGGTGCCAGTGGTCGCCAGCGAGTGCAGGAGCAGTGCTTCGACACGATAACGGTGGCCCAGCCGCCTCTAGAGGTTCTTAGGCGATTCACCGAGGTCGTCAGACCGATGTTCCGGCTGGTGCATCAGCTCCACGTTCAGAACGTCAACCTCCGCGCGACACGCGACCTCCTGCTACCGCGCCTGATGTCTGGTCAGCTCGCGCTGGCTGACGCCGTCGCCCCCCAGGCCGTGGTTGGCTGACCTCCATGCCTTCTTGGCTCTCGCTGTGGAAGGAGATCGCAGACGCCATCAGTTCCACGGCGACTGGGTTGGCCATCGTTGCGGCAGCGGTCTGGTTCTTCCGCCAGCGCTTGAGGCATCCTCGTGCGAACATTCAGCTCGATGTCGAGCATTGGCCCGTGGGTGGGCGGTACCTGCTACGTGCGCGAGTGCGGCTTGCGAACGGAGGGACGGTGGCCATTCAGGGGCGCTCGCTCTTGGTCAGAGTGCAGCAGGTCATCCCACTAGCGCCAGACATCGAGGAGAAGGTCGCGGCTGACGCAGATCCTGTGCTTGCAGGAGAAACAGAGGTTCTGTGGCCAATGGTCGCGTCGCGTGAGTGCGGTTGGAATCGCGGTGAACGCCTGGTCGAGCCTGGCGAAACTGACGAGAGCCACTTCGAGTTCGTTGTCCCAGGGGCCATTGACCTTGTGCACGTGTACGCATACTTCAAGAACACTTCACGTTGGCCCTGGCAACGGCCACTCGGCTGGCATGTGACGATCGCACATTCACTCGGAGCGGGAGACAGCAATGGCAAAAGCGAGGCTGACGGGAGCGCAGGCACCTCCAAAGAGAGAACCCCCACCCCCACCGCCACCCCCGAAGAAAGGGTGACCGTTACTATGGCGAACGAACACCGTGAGGACAAGATGGTCCGTCCGGCTGACCGTAGCGTGCACCGGCCGGACACGATCCGGCAGGCGACACCGAAGCCGGTACCACCACCGGCGCCCGGGCCGAAGCCCTCCGGGGGGAACGGTGGAGCTGGCAGAAAGGAAGGCTGACAGCTCATCCCAAAGAATGTTCACGAAATGTGATACGTTCACAACGTTGTGAACATGGCATCCTGAGTGAACATTGAGCAAAACGGGCGCAGCGAATTCCGAGCGTCACCTGCAGGACGCCTTGCAGCGGCTCCTCGATGAGGTGGAGTGGCTGCCGGAGTGGCGCGTACAACCCGCACGGTCCGACTGGGACCTGGCCGCGTCCGGCCCGCTGCCTGGCGGCGGCAGGGGCGTGTTATGCGTGGAGTGCAAGGGCTCCAACTTCCAGCCCAGCCAGTTTTCGAGCCTCGCCGAGCGCCGCTGCTCGCCCGGCAATGCCGCCGTCTCCGCGCGCGTGCTCGGCATGCCTCGTGTGTCAGCCCGCATGGCGGCCCTTTGCCAAGAGCACGGCTGGAGTTGGTACGACCTCGCCGGCAATTGCCGGCTGGAAATCCCCGGCGTCCTTCTCATAGATCGCTCGGGTCGGGAGCCGGTCAAGCTGCAGTCCTCGGGCGGCGCCAATCTGAGCACGCCCGAATCAGCGCGAGTCGTTCGCGCCCTGCTCGCGCCCGAGAACGCGGGCAAGCGCTGGACGCAGCGGGAGATCGTCAGCCACTTTGCCCACCTAGCGCCGGCCGTACCCGCGCCGAGCCTCGCGCTCGTGAACAAGGTCGTCCAGCATTTGCGCGACCAGGCGTTCATCGAGGCAATGCCCAACCGAGGCTTCCGGGTCAGTGACTTCGAGGCTTTGCTGGAGGCGTGGCGCCAGGCGTACCGGTTCGACCGCCACGTCCGCCGACCGTATTTCACACTCCTGCAAGGCCGCGCCCTCCAGGAAAAGCTGCGGTCGTTCGGCGCCGAGCGTAGCGGGAGCCACGCCTACGCCGCGTTCTCAGCCGCGGATATCCAGGCACCGACGGTGCGCCAGTCGCGCGTGTGGCTGTACGTAAGCTCCGAGGTGGAGCACGAGCTCGCGAGCACGCTCGATGCGAAAGTGGTCGACTCCGGCGAGAACCTCGTCGTGTTGTTGGCGGACGATCCGGGCGTCTTCTACCGCATCGATGCGGCTGCCAACCGAGCACCCTGCACCAACGCTGTGCAGACCTACGTTGACCTCGCGAAAGCTGGCGGTCGCGGAGAAGAGGCGGCCGAAGCCATCCTCAATCAACGTCTGAAACCGGCGTGGGCTTCAGTTCAATGACGCCGGAGCCACGCTACGAAGGCGACTACAGTTCCCGGCAGGTCGACGCGGCCCGTCGCGTTCTCGTCGATGTCGGACAGGTTCTGGCCTCCTTCGGTGACGCCATTGTCGTCGTGGGCGGCTGGGTGCCAGACCTACTGCTGCCGAGCGCCGGGTCTGCGCACATCGGCAGCATCGACGTGGATCTTGCGCTGGACGTCGTGAAGCTGGCCGACGGCCGCTACGCCGAGTTGCTCAAGCTCCTGCTGGACACCGGCCGATATCAGAAGGGGCAAAAGGACTTCCAGTTAGTGACAACCGTCGATCTGGGGGATGGCGAGCAGCCGGTCACGGTGGAAGTGGAGTTCCTCGCCTCCGACGACGTCGTGCTGAAGAAGAACCACCCAAAGCTCGTGGAGGGATTTCGCGTGCTGCGATCTCCGGTATTCGCTGCAGCTTTTACGAACCCGGTGAGCGTCGACTTCTCGGGCCAAATGGTATCGGGGGCTCCGAACACGGTCCACCTGCACGTGGCGTCGTTGCCGGATTTCCTCGTCATGAAGGCTCACGCGATAGGCGGACGCGACAAGCCCAAGGACGTCTACGATCTTTGCTATTGTCTTGACGAGTTTCCTGACGCAATCGAGCAAGTGGCGGCGGATTGGCAGTCCCGGCAGGGCGATACCTTGGTTGCGGGAGCCGTCGCGATCCTGAGGGAGAAGTTCCGGAGCGTGGATCACTACGGACCGCAGCAACTGGTCGCCTTCCACGACGCCGCCTCGCCAGACGAAAGGGCGATGCACGCGCGGCGGGCCTACGAGCTCGTACGAAAGCTGCTGGGCCCCCTCTGACCGCATGACCCCGCACCCGTACACGGAGGATCAACTCGTCGAGCAGCCCGCCTTGGCGCTCCTCTCCGAACTCGGGTGGGCCACGGTCAACGCGCGCGACGAGATCCTGGGGAGCGACGGCACGCTGGGGCGCGAGACGACGAGCGAGGTGGTACTGGCGCCGCGCCTCAGGGCTGCGCTCGAACGCTTCAATCCGGACGTGCCGCCAGAAGGCATCTCGGCGGCCATGGACCAGTTGACCGCCGACCGGTCGGCAATGAGCCTCGCTTCGGCCAATCGCGAGGTCTACCTCCTGCTGAAGGAGGGCGCCCGCGTTTCGATTCTCGACCGCGAGCACGGCGGCCAGTGCGAGGCCCGCGTCCGTGTCATCGATTGGCAGAATCCATCGAACAACGACTTCCTATGCGCGAGTCAGTTCAGCATCACCGGCGCGCTATACACTTGTCGACCCGATCTCGTCGGCTTTGTCAACGGCCTGCCGCTCGTCGTCATCGAGCTCAAGAAGCCCGGCGTCCCGGCGAAGCAAGCGTTCGACGACAACCTCACCAGCTACAAGCACGGACAGAACGGCGTGCCGTCCCTGTTCTGGTACAACGCGCTCCTCATCGCGTCCAACGGTACCGAGAGCCGTGTAGGCTCGCTCACGGCGGACTGGGAACGCTTCTTCGAGTGGAAGCGGATCGAGCGCGAGGATGAACCCAGGCGTGTTTCGCTCGAGGTGATGCTTCGCGGCGTCACCGACCCTGGCCGCCTGCTCGACCTCGTCGAGAATTTCACCATCTTCTCAGAGCACAAGGGTGGCTACGTGAGGATCCTTGCGCAGAACCATCAGTTCCTTGGCGTCAACAACGCCATCCTGTCGATGCTGCAGGCGCGCAACGCCGGCCACGGGCGCGCTGGCGTGTTCTGGCAGACGCAGGGCTCGGGCAAGAGCCTGTCGATGGTGTTCTTCGCGCAGAAGGTGCTGCGCCGAGTCGCTGGGAACTGGACTTTCGTCGTTGTCACCGACCGCACCGAACTGGACGACCAGATCGCCCGGACCTTCAAGGAGACGGGTGCGGTGTCAGAGGCGGACAGCCGATCGTCGCACGCCGGCAGTGGTGCTCATCTTCGGCAGCTTCTCACCGAGAACCACCGGTACGTCTTCACGCTGATCCAGAAGTTCCAGACGGCCGACCAGCTCTCAGAGCGGCGCGATATCGTCGTTCTCACCGACGAGGCGCATCGCAGCCAGTACGACACGCTGGCGCTCAACATGCGGTCGGCGCTGCCAAACGCGCTCTTTATTGCATTCACCGGCACGCCGCTCATTGCCGGTGAGGAGCGCACGCGCGAAGTGTTCGGTGACTACGTCTCGATCTACGACTTCCAGCAGTCGGTGGAAGACGGGGCAACCGTCCGCCTGTTCTACGAGAACCGGACGCCGGAGCTTCGGCTCAAGAACCCGAACTTCAATGACGACATGTACACCGTCATCGAAGCTGCGGATCTGGACGAGGCGCAAGAGCAGCGGCTGGAACGCGAGCTGGGCCGGCAGTATCACCTGATCACGCGCGACGACCGGCTCGACGCCATCGCGAAGGACGTTGTCCAGCACTTCCTGGGCCGCGGGTTTCAGGGCAAGGCCATGGTCGTCTCCATCGACAAGGCCACCGCCCTCCGGATGCACGACAAGGTGCGTACGCACTGGCAGGCTGAGCAGACGCGAGTCGAGCAGGCCTTGGACAAGGCACGCCTCTACACGTCGAAGCTCGAGCTCGGTGCCGTCGCGGAACTGGAGAATCGTCTTCGGGTGCTGACGACGACGGAGATGGCGCTGATCGTGTCGGCGGCGCAGAACGAGATCGAGCAGATGCGCGCTCTCGGCCTCGACATCGCGCCGCACCGCAAGCGGATGAACGACGAGGCGCTGGACGACCGGTTCAAGGAGCCTGACGACCCACTGCGGCTGGTTTTCGTGTGCGCCATGTGGCTCACGGGGTTCGATGCGCCGAGCTGCTCGACCATCTACCTCGACAAGCCGATGCGGAACCACACGCTGATGCAGACGGTGGCACGCGCGAACCGCGTGTTCCCTGGCAAGCACAGTGGCCTGATCGTCGACTACGCCAACGTCTTCGCATCACTGGAGCGAGCCCTTGCCATCTACGGCAAGGGCACCGGTGGTACGACGCCGGTACGCGACAAGAGTGAGCTGGTCGAGCAACTCAGGAAAGCGGTCGAAGCTGCCCTGGCGTTCTGCCGTGGGCGCGACGTGGATGTTCAGGCGATCGTGGCCCTGCCTGGCGGAGACATGAGTCGACTGCAGGCGCTCGCGGATGCCGTCAACAGCCTGATCGCGCCAGATTCCGTCCGCAAGGACTTCCTGGCCCATGAGCGTTTGGTACACGCGCTATACCAGGCGGTGAAGCCGGACCCGGTTGTCTCGGAGTTCGCGGGGCGCGTCGCCTGCCTGGTCGCGATAGGCGACGAGATCCGCCTCCGGACGAATCCGGCGTCGCCCGACATCACCGGTGTCATGTCCAGCATCGGCGCGCTGCTCGATGCGTCGATCGGGGCGGAGGGGTTCCGGATCCCTGTGCTCCGCGAAGGCTCGTCTCCCGGTCCGATCGACATCTCAAGAATCGACTTCGGCGCCCTGGCGAAGCGCTTCAAGCAGAGCGCCCACAAAAACGTCGAGTTGGAACGACTCAAGATGGCCGTCCGCGCCCAACTGGAGCGAATGGTTCAGTCGAACCCGACACGCGTCGATTACCTCGCGAAGTTCGAGGAACTGATCGAGGAGTACAACAGCGGCAGTCGCAATATCGACGACCTGTTCAGCCAGCTCCTGGCCCTGACGCGCAACCTGACGGACGAACAGCAGCGTCACGTCCGCGAGCAGTTGTCGGAGGAGGAACTGACTGTCTTCGACCTCCTGACGAGGCCGGGACCCGACCTTACGCCAGAGGAACGCGACGAGGTGAAGAAGGTCGTGCGCAGCCTCCTCGGCCGCGTTCGCGAAGCGCTCGTCCTGAACTGGCGCCAGAAGTCCCAAGCACGCGCCCGCGTCAAACTGGTGATTGAGGACACCCTGGACGAGGGCCTGCCGCGCGCATACACGCCGGAGGTCTACACCGCGAAGTGCTCGCGACTGTTCGAGCACGTGTACGAGAGGTTCGCGTGAGGATGAATCGACGGAAGTCTCTCTGTGTGGGAGGACATGGATGATCAAGTGGATCAAGGGATTCTTTGCACAGCCATCACTTGACTCGTTCGACGGTCCGATTCCGCGGGAGCGGCTCATTCAGACGGCGCGAATAGTGATGGTCGACGACGAGGACTCGCTGCTCGTCGATGAACTCAAGAGTGCAGGATTCTCGATCGAGCACGATCGCGCTGGCAACGACCTCCGCGCCATCGATTCGCAGCTATATGACCTGGCAATCCTCGACTATCACGGGGTGGGCGGGCGGTTGGGGACTGCTCAGGGTCTCGACCTGCTTAAGCACATCCGCAGGGTGTCGCCGCGCACCCGAGTCCTGGCATACACATCGAGAAGCTTGAGTGCCACCGAGTCCGAGTTCTTCCGACTGAGCCACGGCGTTCTCCCGAAGGACCTCGGCCTGGTGGACTCGATGGCGGTTATCGAGGGTGAGCTTCAAAAGGCCATGGGAAAGGAGCACCTGCTTGATGCTCTGCTGACGAAGTTGAACGTCTCAGACCCTGAAAAGAAGCGGGACGCGCGAGACGCGCTCGCCACGGCTCTGCGAGGCAAGAACGAATCGCAGTTCAAGGACTACGTCACAAAGCTCGGCGGCAAGATCGGGGAGAAGGCGGTCGACGTGATCATTTCCAAGCTCTTTGGGTTGTGATGAAGCCGCCATCCCTGCTTCCTGTCTACGACCCGGTAGATGGAGCACTCACCGACGGTGCTGCCGTCAAGGCGACTTCCTTTTGCCGCAAGTCGCTCGCCAAATCGACCCGATGCGCAGAGCACTATCGGACGCAGCTTGAGTCAGGTGCCGGATTCTCCCAGTGCCCGTTCGGCTTCACAACTCGGACATTCGCGTTTGATGGAAGAGTCCTCGCTTTCACAGGGGTAGTTGCCTACCCACGATTCAACACAGAGATGGAGAGGCAGCGCGCAAAGGATCATCCTGAGGTACGGACGACGCGCGAGTTGATGGACGCGTTGGTCGGTTGCTTTGAAGAGATCGAAGCGGCGAGAGCGGAAGCGGTCCAGTCGGCGGCAGGCGTGTTGCCGCAGGCTTTCCATGAATTGCGGAAGCTGAATGGAGCAGTACTCCAGCACGCAGAAAAGGAGCTGAGGAGCCGTTCATCCTCTGGGTTGTTGAGTATCAAGAGTGCCGCCGAACTGATGCGGAACAACTTCGACATCCTCGAGGCGCTCTCCAACATCGACAGTATGAAGGCTTTGCCGTTGGACGCGACGATCAACCTCTTTGACCTCGCGTACAAGACAAAGAAGGTGTTAGAAGAACGGGCCAGTTCGAGAGGTATTCAGATCTTCGTCGACGGCGTGCGAGCAGTCGTACCCGGCAGCCAAAAGTCTTTCCCAATCGTGCCCGCGGTGCTGATCGAGAACGGGATCAAGTACGGTCGGGTCGGCACAACGATTCGTGCAGAGATTCGAGCCGCTGGTAAGACGGCGGTTCTTTCAGTCGAGAACGAGACCGACCATCCAATAGATCCTGTTCGCTGTTTTGAGCGCGGAACGCGGTTCGCTGGGGGCGCCGTGGAAGGTGGAGGCTTCGGTCTGTTCCTGGCACGCGAAATTGTTGCAGCGCATAAGGGTCGGATCGCGTGTAGCCCCTCGCCAGGCCGCGTCAGGTTCGTCGTGGAGTTGCCGCTGGAACGTGTGATCCCGGCGGAGTGGTAGGCGCTCCCAGGGCGACCGTGACGCAACCGTGACGTGACCCGCTCGATTAGGCGAGATCTACTGCGGTTTATGAGAATCGCTGCTCGTGACAGGTATCGCGCTAACCGACTGACTCTGTAACGGTTATCGCAATCGAGAGCGCGCCGTCGCACACGGCCAGGTGGATTTCCAAGCGTGCGCCTTCAGCCACTCGGCCATCTCTCCCT
>VFQN01005002.1_pt1 | contig 16785 bp, 29 predicted proteins | sample 3512371 | NCBI WGS metagenome assembly VFQN01 (sample SAMN10412370, study PRJNA504923) | tailings metagenome | isolation source: Replicate 2 from Balatoc abandoned mine | place: Philippines: Itogon, Benguet | collected 2017-08-28 | reverse complement strand
TACGTGAAGGACGGCCAGGTGGAGGACTACACGTTCTAAGGGCAGCTGCTGCGTGGTCTGGGTTAAGTGGAAGGTGAACAAGGCGAGTGTGTGTTCCGTGTTGGTTTGACAAGATATAAGGAGGACGTGCGGTAGGCGGCAGGTGTACCACTTCAAAGGGGGCTGAGCGGAAAGCGGCAGGTGTTAGATTTAACTAATGGGGGATGTGTGGTAGGTGGCGTTTCCGTGAGCTATTGGATGTCCTTGCAGGCCCTTGAGCCCCCGGCTCGTAATGGGTCGTTGCACTTGCGGAGGGGAGAACCCTCGCCGTGTAACACTGACTGACTGGTTTAGGCGGGGGCACCGGAACCGATTCAAGTGCTCTGCCGACAAAGCGCTGCGAGCAACGTTACGGTGTGCATCATGACAGCTGCACACAACCTTGCTAGTTGCTACCCAGTACACGTGTGTCCATACTGCCTACGAGCACCTGCCTACTTGTACTGCATGCCGACCATGAGCAATTGTGGAGTTACACGCCGGTCGTACAGGAAGCAGTGCACATGACAACAAGGCTGCATACAAAGAGAGCCGCAACAACATTTACCAGGCGCCGCTACCCATGGCACTGGTACTTCCACCAACCCAGAGCCGCTGGCGCATGCGTTCAGTACCGCCTAGGGGCCCGATACATCTGTACCACACCTCAGTGGTATCAGTACTCAAAAAGCAACCCTCAAAACCACCACCATGGACGCTGTCCGCCTTTGGGTAGCGTGACAGGTTATCCACTAGCGTCCCCAGGTAGCACTCGGCGCAATCCAGCAGCGATGCAAACGTTTCCGCTGCACAGTTCCAAAGTTCCCTTCAGGGGCTCACGAGCACCACTGGAGCACCACCTCAACCTCGTCCTGCAAGCAGCTCGCCGTACCAATTGTCGAAGGCATTCCATGCCTTCCGCGAATCCTGCAGACCCACGTGTCACCCTCATCTATCAGGCGGCCCATACGCATGCATCCGGCCCAGGCCCCTTTGTCGCATACCGTACGAACGTTACCCAAATTATGCTGCAGGGTACGGATGCAGCAACCCACAATCTACGAGAGCATGGCCACGGACATGGAAAAGAACACAAACTTGTTGCCGGCAAAAGGACAACGGAGCGACAAAGTGATGCGCCAGCCACGCACTACAACCGCTGGACCATCCATGCCGAAGCGCAATGCTAGCGATCACGATACCGAGCGTAGTAGCTACAAGCTGCAATCATGCGCAATTCCTTAGGTGGAGTCTCCTCAATGGCAGTTATCTCAAAACGTGCTGGCGTCAGCGGCGATTGACCCTGCCCTCGGCAGACCCCAACCCTCAAGCCACATTGCCTCATTGCCTAGTTGTCAACTCCGACCGAACGCGCACAAATGCATGAAATCACCCAACTGAATGCCGCCACTAACCCTTCATCTAAAACAGCACACCAACAGGATTCAGCGCGCCGGCTGCAACCGAAGGGCGTGCGTGCCCTGCGGCGCCTCGCAGGTTGTCCACGTCCACGGTACGCCACTGCTCCTAATGTGCGACAGTACCTGTGGAACTCGCGAAGGCCAAGCTGTGTCGCAAGGGCACGCACTGCCCCTACCCCGAGCGCTGCTGCTGCGGCTGCTGCACGTGTATAGGCACCCAGTCCAGCCCTGCTGCCACAGCTGCCTGGCGCAGGTCGTTTATGGTGGTTAGGATCTCGTCGAAGGAGGGCCTGTGGGCGGGCGGGGCACAGGGGCTCACGGTAGTCCGCATAGAACAACCAATGGCAGGCCGCCTCGGAACACGCAACACATGGACCCGCGAAGGCCCAGCGGGTCCAGGCCGTCTGCCTTGCATTGTGCTACGTCCCCTCTGTGCATGTGCGCATTGTTTGCGTCAGGGCACTTTCCGCCTACACCCGGCACCGCATGGCCAGCTCACCTCTCGGCCGGGTCCCCGTGCCAGCAGCGCTCGGCCAGCTGGCGGAAGGCGGGGGGCGTCCAGGGGGGGAACACGGGCCGCATGCCGTCCAGGGCAACCTGCAGTCATGAGGAGCGGGTCGGGCGGAAGCCAGCGCACCGTAAGCGGGTTGCCGTGGGCCGAGAACGGAATAGCACATGTGCCGTACCGGCCGCATGTCGTCCGGGGCCACATGCTCGGGTACCAAGGTGTTTCGCGGGCGGTTTGGGCAGAAGGCAGCTGTGGTGGACAGGTGACAACCACGGGGTGGGCCCGGCCTGTAGCATGACGCACCCTTGCCGGCAGCAGCACACGTGGCATGCCGTCCCACGCGCGCTCTCCTGTGAACAGCTCGTACAGCAGGATGGCGAACGCGTAGGTGTCGACCGCCTTTGACACGTGGCCGTGCAGCAGCAGCTCCGGGCTGCGGGCAGGGGCGCGAAGAGGGCATACGGGCACAGGGTCGGGTCGGGTCGATAAAAACATGCCAGGGCAGCAGACGGTTTGAGGCACCATGCCGGAGGTGCACGAAGTGCGTGACGCCAGGGCGTGCGCAGGTGACGATATCCAGAAGTGGTAGGCCAAGCTCCAAGAGCCCGGGGTCGGGCCGTGGCGTACCTCATGTGGCTTAGCGAGCCTGCGGCGGTTGTGGCGCTGATGTGGGTGTCGTTGACGGAGAGCAACGTGCTCAGCCCAAAGTCCGACACCTGCAGGCGCACACCCGCAGCACGTGATGAGGAGAGTCACACGCGCAGAGCACCAACCAAGTTTACGGCAGGTACGGTTGCATCCGCCATGGAGCTACTGACCCCATGGTACCGGTACTAACGACCCTGACCGACCCCATGTGGCGACAGCGCTCCACCTCAAAGCCTTCACCCCGCGTCCCAGCCCCACCTTGGCGCACACGCCCAGCCTCGATGCCGTCGGCCCCAGCGCGCGGGCCCCACCCTGAACCCCGCTGCTCGCTGCTCCCGCCCCCGTGTCCTCCACGCCAGACGCCGCCCCGCCACCTGTCGCCAACGAGGAGGTGGTCCCCGTGTTGGTGCCCGTACGGCCCCCTGCGCCCGCGCCCGCCGCTGCCACGTGCCCCATGGCCGCGTGGGTCAGCAGCCCCTGCGTGGCGGCCCGCTGCAGGCCGTCCAGCGGGTCCGCGCTGCCGTCGCTCTGCAGCCCTGACTCCAGGGAGCGGCCCGCGGACTCCAGCATATCCCCAGAGCTCAGCACGATTTGCTTCAGCAGCACGTTGGACGCCTGCGTGGGTGTGTGCAGCGGCCAAGGTGGTTGATGATGATGTCAGTAAGGAGAGCAAAGAGAGGGTTGTCAGGGCAGCTGCAGGTGAGGCGGCACGGCGTCAAAGACGCTGCGTGGCGCTCATGGGTGTCGTACCCGGCGCCGAGCGGCGCAGCACACACGCACACACGCGCACCTTGACGTCTCCGTGCACCACGCCGTGCTGGTGCAGGTGCAGCAGCCCAGACGCCACGTCGGCCGCCAGCGCCAGCATCAGGCCGTACCTGCACGGCATAGCGTCCGGCACCGCGTCAACAACCGAGACAGTATTGAGCAAGAGCAGCTGAGGCCCATTTGACTACATCGTTGCGTTGCAACCATACCCGCGCCAGCATCAGGCCGTACCTGTACGAGGGAGGCGGCAGCGGCAGCGGCCGTCCGCCCGCCCCGCCCCGCTGCCCCTGGCCCACGCCCTGCCACCCGTCGTAGCTGCCCCGGGGACCCGCCCAGTCAGCAGACGCAGCTTCGACGGCTCCGGGGCCGCCTGCACCTGCTCCCATCTGCGGCGAAAGAACGCTGCTTTGCCTGACCGCGGCCGCGCCCGGCGGGGGCGCAGGGAGCGCCCCGCCGCCACCTGCAGCCTGCTGCAGCTGTTGCTGCTGGTCCTGCGCTGCAACCGTCGCGTCCATGCTAGCATCGAGCTGCCGCTGCCCTTCCCCCTTCCCCTGGCCCTGCTCCACCTCCCCTCCCGCCTGCTCAGGATGTAGCTGCGGCTGCTGCTGCTGCGGCGGCGACGGCGGTGATTGCTGCTGCTGCTGCAGCGCGGTGTGCGCGGCCTGCTGCAGCATCATCATGACGGCCAGCCGGTCGGCGGCGGCGGCGGCGGCGGCGTTGTCCGCCGCCGCCAGGGCGCTGCTGGTGTTGTTGAAGGCGGAGGACACCCAGGAGGAAGCCAGGGTGGGGGCGCCTGGGGAAACCAACACAGCGTTGCAACTGAGAGATAAGACGGCGGGCAACGGTACTGGGGTGACGGGGGCCCTGTGCGACCAGGAAGCTGCACCCACAACACCTGCACCCCATGCATAACGCGAATGCAGCGAATGCGCATGCAACCGCCCCGTAGCATGAAGTTCAGGGCTGCCTGGGGCTTCGGCCTCTCCTACCTGCCAGCGTGGCGCTTACGAAGGATGTCCCGGCAGCTGTGATTCCGCCTCCAGCCGTACCCACCCCCGGGGCTGGGCCCGTGGCAGGCAACACCACCTCGAACCGCCCCAGCGCAAAGTCCGGCTCGTACATGTCAGCCCTCCGCCAGCTGCTGGTCGCAGTGCTGCCATGCCTGTTAGCCACCTGCAACTCCCCGCCTGCGTCGGGGCTTGCGCCCCCGGCAGCAGGAGCTGCCGCCACCTGCCCAGTAGCGGCAGCAACAAAGTCGAACGGAGGCGCAGTAACGAGTGTGGTTGTGTTGTCGCCGGCGTGCTGCAGCTGGGGGCGCGGCGGGGACGTCGCATCGACTGCGGTGCCGCCGCTGCCGCCGTCGGCCACCACGTCTGCGTTGGCCTTCCACAGGTCCGTGTACCCCGCACTCAGTGTGCTGTCGGTTGCGCCGTGCCGAGGCGGAGAAGCCAGCTGCGCCGGCGATGGCCGCGGCAGCACTGACTGCGCGGCGACGGCCTCAGCAGCCGCAACGGCCGCCGCGTGCGCGGCGGCTGCAAAGGGCGGCAGCTGCTGCCCGCCAAGACTCGCACGGCGGGCGTCGAAGGGCCAGGGCCAGCCCCTGTGTAGGCGGATGCAGAGCAAACTTTTCAACACCAGGGCGCAGCTCGCCCGAGGTCATATGCAGTTCCATCTGCAGCTCCTCCCGCTACTGATGAAGGGGCACGACGATGTGCGATAGTTGGGACTTGGGGTGACCGATCGCCAGGCGCCCGGGCCCCAATGCGTGGGAGCGTGCCCAAGCCTTCGCCGTGGCTCACCTGTGGAACACGCCGCGGTCCAGCGCCTGCCGCAGGCTGCCGCCGTCGCAGTACTCCAGCACCTGGCGGGGGTACGCGACCGTTGCACCGTTATCGTCACACAATGTGGTGCTTCAACTGGGCGCCCTAGAAGGTATGCATGCTGTCCTTGTCATGCCTGGGGAGCAGCAGGTCGTGCGCACGATACACTCGCAACTGGCTTGTGTGAGTGTATTTATACGCGAAATGCATCCCAGCGTTCCCAGCATGTATCACGGCGCCGTCGCACGCAACACACTCCGAGTACGGCAGCCATGCGCCCACCAGTAGCAGCTCATGCCCGTAGTCGTTGGTGGTGTTTTCGCCCTCGTTTTCGCCCTCGCCACCTGCAATACCAACCGTCCGCCGCAAACAGGAGCAATGTGATACACCACGAATGGCGAAATCAACCGCACATCAGAATCCTTTACACAGTAGGTTGATAACGACCACGATGTCGCCTATTCAGGGCTCGCGCAACACGGGTACAAGCTTGCCACCAGGCTGACTCCCCGGACAAGGACAGGCTTGCGGGCTGGTTTGGATTGGAAGCGCCGAGGTACCCAGTGGAGCCAAACTGGGGTACCGGTGACAGTGCACACGATAAGCCTCCTGCAGGATCGAAGTAACGCGCTCACCCTTGCCCGTGCTGCGGCTGCTGTGGTTCAGGGTACCCCCGCTGGTACCGCCGGTGCCGCCCGCAGGCGTGCCAACGGCTGTGTCCTCCGGGCCAGAGTTCTTGGAGCTGCGGAGGAAGGAGGGAAAGGAGGAAGCAGGGAAGGGTGAGCGCTGAGAGCTAGAGAGTGCCGCTGCGTGGCCGTTGGCGTAACTTTTCAACGCGGGGTTGTCGCTCCATGCGAGTCTGCCAGTCTCGCGTACATGGGTCTTCACAGGAGGCTCTGGCCTTGGAAGGTACGGCCCGCTGCGCGGCAGCATGCTCGCGTGTGCGCGCACGCGCGGCGCACGACAAGGCCACTGTCCTGTGAGCCGGAGCTGAGCCTCCGCATGCAATTTTGGACACTCGCATGCGGTGTCGCTTGTGTCACTTACTCCAGGCCCCGTCCCACTAGGTCCAAGATGGGCCGATAGCTGTAGCAGTACGTCTGCGGAGGAGGCAGGCAGAGCATTATCAGCAAGCCGTATTGCGTTGCACCACCACCACAGACCCCGTCTGACTGTTGCGTCGGGCAGCCTGTGCCATAGATGCTAGCCAGAGGCACAGTGGCCGGCGCCTAGTGGTCGCCTTCAACACCGCGCAGTGCCACCGTTGATGCGACGGCAGCGATAACATACACACTCTCGCTATCAACAAACCACAGGAGGCGGTCCCAGGCAACTCCACCTGCACGATGGCAGGGCAATGGCTGGCACAGCTGGTGGCTGCCTCGACCACCACCATGTGCTGCTGCCGCTGTTGCTTCTGCTGCCGCCTCTGATGCTCACACACAGCACTGCTAGTACACAGCGTGGCCACCCACCTGCACGATGGCGGGGTGGTTGATGGCGCTGCTGATGGCCGCCTCCATGACCGCCATGTGCCTCCGCCGCGCGTCGCCCGATAGTGAGGGCGGCAACACCTGCGCCTTCAGCGCCACCAGCTGCCCCAGCCACACGCCCTTGTACACCTTTCCAAACGAGCCCTGAACAAGTGCGGGCACAAACGTCGAGGTCAGTTCGAGGCCGGCTCGCCCCAGCATCATCCCCTTCCACGCGCCCTATCCCTCCACCGTCCGGAGCTGCCCTCGCCTCTCGCGGCACCCCGTCTGCGCACCTGCCCCAGCAGCTGCAGCACCTTGACGTCCAGCGACACCGCGCGGCCGCCCCGCCCCGCGGCCTGCGCGGCGTTGACCAGCACGTTGAGCCGCGCCGCCTCCACCTCGCCCATGGCGTGCGGATTGGAACCACTGGCCGCAAGTGCGGCAGCGGCAGCTGCGCAGGACAAGGGGTCCGTTGGGGAGGAGCGAGGGTTGAAGGAGGCATGGGCGTCAGGCAAGGGGGCATGCAGCACGGCGCAGCGCAACACGGCAGCGGCGAGAGTGTGGCACAGGACAGGGGCCTGCGCAGGCAGTACCGCAGCAAGCAGCCGTACTGCGTTCGGCGCGCGGCTGTGGCGGTACCAGCAGCAATAGCAGCAGCCACCTAAGATCCCAACCTGAGCAGCAGCAATGGCCCGCGGCTGGGATTTCCATTGCTCCAGCCTGCACCCGCCGCCACCCCACCTGCCGCGCTGGGCGTCCCGGCCGCACCCTCGCCCGACGGCGTTCCCTGCTGCCCGCTGCTCTTGGGCGCGTCCGTCACCACCGTCACGGTGGCGGAGGTGGCCGTGGCGACGCTCTTGGTCCCGGCGCTGTGCACGCTGGCCAGCAACCCACCGTCCCTGACCTTGCTGCCGCCGCTGCCGCCCCCCGGCCCGCCGCTCTGCCGCGGCAGGGCCCCGCTGGCCTTTTCCAAGTCATCGTACTCTGAACCAGCACCGCCGTCGGTTACGTCGGTTACCGTTGACCGGGCGCGACTGTGCGGGTCGTTGGTGCTGACTTTGTAGCCATTAGAGTCCTGTACGGCGCCGCCGGGGCCGCCGGAGTCGGCGGAGGACTTGCCGGGGTTGGCTGCGGCGGCTGCAGCGGCGGCGGCAGCACGGTGGCTGCGGCGGACCAGGATGACGGCGATCACTATGACCAGCAGCAGGCCACCTGACGGAGGGTGTGGACGGAGGGTGTCGGTGGGAGGGGACGGTTTGGAGGCACGCAAGGCAGTACCACCATGTTGGCACAGCTGGGCGAAGGCCTGTAGCCCACGGCCCTTGCAATGAGACGCAACACGCCGCAATAACGCGCACGTACGTGAGCCTGGAGAGAGCTGATCGGGAATGCCTTCTGAACCACGCGTACGGCATGGAGATCCCATGGCGGCCTGCCTGGCATACCCGCCATCCGGCAACTTGCACGCTCCCCCTGGGCGCGGCGCAGGACCCCCACACTTAAAAGCCGTGACGTTGTCCGCATACACAATACTTACCTCCCAGTCCGACGCCCATGCCCACCGCCAGCCCGACCTTGGCGCTGCTGCTGTCGCCCCCGCCGCCCTGCTGCCCCTGCGTCGTCTCGCCCAGCGACAGCAGCAGCGCTGCCAGACACAGGTCGGGCTCACGCCTGGCCAGGCAGTCGTACGACACCTCCACGTCACACGTGCCGTACGAGTTGTATAAGAAGCTGTTGTACCCGCCGTTGGACGAGAAGGTACCGAACGTTGCCTGGATGGCGGTGCCGTATGCCACGGTGGCTGCGGGTAGGGCGAGGAGGGCGCATGGGGTTTGGTTAGCGCTGGACAGAGCAGGGCATGGGGTCAGCGCGTTGGAGCTGCCTTTGTAACAGGACATAACAGCAGAGGTATGGGCAAGACTAGTTAGGCTGGTTGAGTTGGGTAGCGGCAGAGGCTCCTACCCGGCTGCCCCGTAGCGCAGGAGCACCGGACTGGCCCAGCATGTTCTTGTCGTACACTTATACGGCAGCACAGAGTGCGCAATGGCAAGGCAGTAGGGCACTGCATGATCGCGCGGTGATTTTCTGAGGGCAGCGAGCCCTTGCTTACACAGGTAAATTGACTTGCAGGTCGTCCTGGTCGTGGTCGAGTAGCAAAAGTTGGTGTTGTTGACGACGGACACGTTGCGCCCCGCCAGCCCCACGAGGCCCGGCCTGCGGAAGGGGAGCACAAGTACGTGAGGCCACGAGAGGTCTGTGAGCAGGGTACAGCTGTACTCCACATCGAACACTGCACGCGTGCACGAGCTCAGGCCCGGCCTGTGCCAGTGCGCAATCAACGCCAACGCCGCGCACTTACGGATCGGATACGCCGGCCCTCGGGTTGGCCACGGGCAGGGACTGCAGCTGCTTCAGCGCCACATCGAATGGGAGGCAGGCTGAGCGCGCGTTGATGCTGTTGATCAACGCGACTGCGCCTCCGGGTGACGCAGTTATGATGTCCCATTGCTGGCCTGTAGTGACGTGCAAGAAAATTAGCGTTTCACCGGGTGCGATGCTGTAGGCGTTTGAGATGCGGTACCGTGGGGAGTGGTAAGGCAAGGAGAGGCAAAATGCATGGGCCTTGAGGGTTGGCCGTACATGTGCAGCATGCAGCTGGGCATCGGTACCATCGGGTTCACGTGGGCTGAGGCTAGGTTGAGCCAAGGATGGCAATAGCACCTCCAACGGTTGCGGGCAGCATAACACCAGCACGCCTCGTGTTTGCTGTTGCAGCATGCAACAGCAACGCTGGAAAGGTGCACACCTGTTCCCCGAAGTGTGCCCGAGAGGACGATCCGAACCAGCGAGAGGATGACGCCCACATTCAGCCGTATGCGCCCGCCCAGGTAGTTACAATGGAGCAGTGTGTAGTTGCTGGTAGTCGAGGCCCCATAAATGGTCACAGAGCTCTTGAGCTCAATGGTTCTGCAGGAATGGCAGCCAAGGCAGTGATGTGGGCGAGTGGGCAGCTGCCCGTGTGAGACAACACACGTGAAACGCGACAAAACCGTGTGAACGGGGCACACATCTACGCAGAGGAACACGGCCCCGGCTCGCAAGCCCCTTACTTTGCCGTCATATCCTGGATGCGACTTCACAAGAGGCCAAGGTGGAGGGAGAAAGCAGACTACGGCTCCTTGTGAGGTGAAGGTGTGCGCTTGTGCTGAACGGAAACCCCGCATAGCGAGCCATGTGCCCATACCTTGGCGGTGCATCCACCACCTGTAGTGTTATGTCATTTGCAAGATGTATGGCGCTGATGTTGGGTACTGCCAGGGCTTCAAAGAAGTCTGCTGATGACCTGACTGTCCTGTTCTCGCCAACCACAAATGCTGGTAGAGTCGCTAACACCACCATACATAATGGTAGCATGACGCCGCTGTAGTTCCGCGGACGTTTCGGTCTGGTCGTCATGCTCTGTGCCTCCGCCCGCAGCGCCATGCCGCCCAACGTCGCCCCCATGTTACTGCTTCCTGTAGCATTTCATTGTGCTTGCCACGCTTCAACCTCCACTCTGACCCGCTGGAGCGTGAGGGACCACGCACGGGAGCCTACACTCTACAGCCAGCAGGGCGACCCCCGGCTTCTGCTACGCTAAGCGTTCGCCTTCAATTTAACTTCTGCTAATTATCATAAGAAGTATGCTTGAAGGCATAAGTCACACGCCCACGCCTGGCCTGGCCATTGTGCGTCACAAACACATGATTGCAGCCAATGATAAGAAGCACATTGCAGACCAGCCTGTAGGGTCACACTGAAACAAACAGTTGACATTCCATCCATCCTGCAGCGTCAACGGCAGCCCCATGGCCAGGGTTTCCCGCGACCCTCAAATTTCTAATTGCTTATGCGTAACAACTATCTTAGTGTGGATTGTGATCCGTTCGCCTCACACCTTTCCAACCAACGTTCAAGCTACGTGCCAAACCTCCGCTAGCGCACGGCTTCTGCATGTCGCTCATTATTAGTTAGCACAATGCAGCCTAGTACTTCTTCCGCATTAGCAAGCTGCGTGGCGGCACTGTGCGCTGCACTCAGTTTGGGCGGAACCGAAGCCGGACACAGCACGTGTCACCGAGTGGCAGAACACCTTGAACATGGTGTCTCTTACTGCCAGCGCGATGGCTGCTTGATAAGTGCCCGGCCTTCTGATACTGAATTTCGACCAGGCGACCACAATATGAATCACCTGTAGAAGTCCCGTATCCGTGTACAGCAACGGGCTGGTGGTGTTGGACTCAGAGGACACGACGCCTTGCGTCGTTGCCCCGAAGGGGCCCCTGTGCTTTTAGGTGCTCGCCCACGCCTCGAGCGGCCTGGAACCAGAGCCAACCCGTCGCCAAACCCGTCCTGAGGGGCCCCGAACCCAGCCGTTCACCCAAACCTCTGGTTCCACCATGGTCCACCCTCAGGCAGTGCATACCAGGTTACGCCGCCACGTCCACACACCGTCAGTCCACCTGTGCAGCATCACCCCCACGCGTCCCGCACCTGCGTTCCGCTTGCCATACGGGCGTTCGATACCCAACCCGCACACCGCACCTCACCGCACCTCACCGTGACCCCGACAAGCCGCTACCCGCCACCCCAACCGCGCTCAGGCTCTCGTCCGTCGCCTGCTTGCCCCGCAGCCGCAGGTACGCCCCCATGAACTCCCCCATGACCTGCGCGTCCCCGTCCATGAAGCCCTGCACGTCGCTGGTCTCGCAGCCCGTGCGCGTGTCCTTGACCAGCTTGTAGGGGTGGAACACGTAGTTGCGGATCTGCTGCCCCCACTCCGCCTTGACCAGGTCTCCCCTGATCTCCGCCACCTTCTTGGCGTTCTGCTCCTCCAGCACCACCAGCAGCCGGGCCTGCGTGTCGTGTGTGGGTGTGTAAAAGTCGTGCCGTCAGTCTCTTGCACAGAACAAAAGACCAAGTGTCAGTCCTGACAGTGACACCGGCACCTACGGCACCCACCTCACGCAATGCTGCGGAACCCAAGACCATGTAGACGCATCACTTCAGCACTCTGTGCAGTGTGCCGCCAGGGCAGGACCGGGTACCGGTCCACAACCGACCGGTGCCTTAGACTACTGATTGCTATGCCCAGCCAACACGCCCGCTGCCAATATGTAAGCCCGTCGGCGACCCCGGGCATGTGGGGTTTACAGCAGGCAGTGCCGTACCATCGTATGCCCACCTTTAGCATGTCCATGGCGATGGCCTTGTTCTGCGCCTGGCTCCGCTCCTGGGTGCACTTGACGGCGATGCCCGTGGGCACGTGCAGGATGCGCACGCCTGGGGAGGGGAAGAGTGCAAGGGAGTCAGGGAGTCAGGGTTACGCTGCTACCTGGTTTGCAAATGGAGGGCCAAGGAGTCGGATGGGGTGAGGATTGCCGTCCCGGTTGAGCATGGCAAACGCGTGGTTATTGCAAGCACGCCGTTGCAGCAGGGGCAAGCCATGCCGGTGCACGCATTCTCGTGACCTGCAGACCACGTGTCCGTCAAGCTCACACGTGTTTACCGTTAACCAAGGGCCTGCCGATCCGCTTGTCACCATGCACTGTCCCCGGGCTTACACACACGCGGCCGCCCAGCCGATACAGACACGCGTCTCTCCCTCATGCTGGGTTTCACGTTGTCAATTGACATGTACTTCGTGTTCCTCCCTCCCCCACCCTGGTTGCCAGTCGACACCGTACCCATCTTCACCCATTGCGTCCTAGTTACCGGCCGCGCTTCTCCACCGTTCCCAGTCCTCCGCCACCACCCATCGGACCGGCGCCTTGCTGCAAACGCCGCACCTGTTTCCACCTTGTTGACGTTCTGCCCCCCTGCGCCCCCGCTGCGCATGGTGGTCACCTCCAGGTCCCGCTCCTGCACATCCAGCTCAGGGAGGTCCTCGCTGCCAAGCACGGGCATCACGTCCACGCCTGGAGGAACAGGTGGGCAGGAGGGCAGGCGGGGCAGGTGGGTGAGGCCCAGGACGGCTGGGGCGTTCCGCGTCCGGTACGGACGGGGCGAAGGGCCACTGCACACAACCGACCGACTGGATGGCAACTATAGGCCTGTTACGGAGACTCAGAAGCAGGACTCGAACCAAGCGGGACCTAGTTGCACCGAAATGACAGAATACATCAAAGACATAAAAGGTGAGTGGCCATACACCCATCCGTCACCCATCCGCCCGCCCACCCGCGAAGCTGGTCTGGCGCAGCCCCTTGGCGTTGAACGGCGAGTTGCGCACCAGGCGGTGAGTGCCCTTCTCGCCGCGCAGGTAGCCGTAGGCGTGCCGGCCCTCGATCTGCAAGGGCACAGGAAGCATGGAGTCCATCAAGTTGTCTAAGCAGACCGTCAGGAGTGTAAAGTTAAAAGGCCCGCGTGGCCAGCAGGGAGGATGCGGTAGTGGAAAGGTCCGAGTGCACCTGTGTGTGCGATGTTGGTATGCAGCCGTAGGCATGCCGCTCTCCAACTTGCAGAGCTGGGTTCATGTCGGCAGACAGCATGGAGGTGGGTTTGTGCTGCCCTGTCGCTGACACCGAAGCGCTTCGCGACTTGGCCTATGCCACACGCGTCATCTTACCTACCTTCCGCACGGCACATGCACATGCGTGTGGCTCCTCCGTCCACACCACGTCTCGCAGTTATGACTTAGCCTTTATGTGCTACTTGCAATTGCCTCATGCCCTGCAGCGGTGTCACGTGTTTCCTGGGCACACCCACCTGCAGCTCCACGCTCTTGATCCCCGCCTCCTCGCCAGGCGCACGGTCCGACACCGTCACTGTGTAGCCCGACTGCTCGGCCCACCTGCGCGCATTTGCATTGGGACCAGTTTGAGCTCAAAGCCGATTGCATGCACAAGCTCACGGACAGGCGTTAGACTCGGGGGTACCAGTGCCAGGTGTGGCCACGGGCCGGATGGAACTGGTGGCAAGGAAGGGGCACGTGCCGATAGCATGGATGGACGGCTCGAGGTGCAAACAGGGAAAGCTGGTGTGGGAGTCTTTGCATGCAGAGAATGCGGTGTAGAGGTTGCTGTCGGGAGCTGCGTCCCGCAGGGCAAGGGTCATGGATGCTAGCAGGGACTGCTGATCAAGGGAGGTACTGTGCAGAGGCTGCTCTTAGAGGCCCGATCCGTGGGGCGACGGTGGGGCGAGGGACAGATCCGCTATTCCGGTACACTAACATAAACACTGCAGCTTGTATTGCTCCTGAAGACACAAACCGCTGGCGATCTCGGGGCTTGTTTCGATGCACACGCTGGCAACAGCGTTGGACCCCGTAGGAACACGGCGGCACCCAGCGGTCGCTCCCGGCGCTCCGCATCGGCGAAGCAGCACAGCACAACCCGTACCTGCCGCTTCTGTCCGCCAAGCACACGCACCCGCACCCGCACCTGATATACATGCGCTCCAGCATTTCAGCCCAGTCCATGGCATCCACGCCGCCCGCCCCCGCGCTGATGGTGACGCGGGCGCTTCGCTCGTCGTACGGCCCAGACAGCAGCCTGCGAAGCTCCCACCTGGCGGGCGGGGCGGGGCACAGGACAAAATGTCTGTACTTGCTGATATGCCCCTCATGTGACGAGCGCATGTTGGTGTGATTCTCCACAGCGGCCCATGCATCAGCCAGTGAAGCTGGCACGGAGCGGGGCGCAACAAAGCCATCTGGTGTACGGTCAGGGTGGTCGCAATATGGGTCACCACTGTGCGTAGCACCATGGCTACGGCAGCTGCAGCGGCTACGGTGTGTCGGGTGTCGTCCCGACTTTTGGCGTATGGACCGCACCGGCCCTGGACCAACGTCCTTGTGCGTGTCTTCCCACAACCGTGCAGCAGAGAGACCCCACACCAACAGTCACCGTGCTGACACCACCAGCTGCAGCATGCACACCACTTGTTGTCGCTGCTTAGCACAGCCTGGCACGATACCGCCCTTTGCCGCCCCTCGACTCACGCGTCCAGGCCCTGCCCCAGCGCTCGGAGGGCCGCCAGCGCCTCACGGATGATCCCAGCCTGCTCGCCGCCGCCACCGCCACCGCCTGCCACCGGGGAGCTCCCCTGCACCACAAACAAATCAACGCGGTACTGCTTAGTACGCAACCCGCCAGCAGCCACGACCCCCCTCGGAGCAAAGCAAGGTCGTGTGCATGACGGTTGCCGTTGGCGCCCCACCTGCTCCGCGCCGCCGTCCTCAGCTTCCAGCAGCTCCACCGCAAAGACCGCCTCCTCCAGCAGAGACTGAAACCGCTCCAGCTGCGCAATCTCTGACCTGATGAGGCATGCGATGGGAAAAGGTGCAAAGAGTTGTCCAGACCCAGGGTGCGATGCATGGCGGCCGCCGCCTGCCACCGACCCACATCATGTCACACTCACCGACCCATCCGCAGCTCGCACCTGAGGACGGCCCAAATGCGTTCACCCGGCAGGACCTCCACACCCATAGGCCTCAATCCAACACGGTTTTATACTCGAACATCCTTCCTCAAAAGTACTGGCCCAAGGGATCTACTTGCCGCTGCGTACCTGGGCACGACTTCAATCCTCTTAACACGCTCGAAATCACATACCTATACTGGACCACGGGCAACGCGCACGCACACGCACACGCACATGCTAACATAGCAACTACGTCTCCCCTGGCCTACGCGTCGCACCTGAGTACGTTGATCTCGCTGAGCAGCGCCTGCGCCCGCGCCGCGTCGCCCCACAGGTCGTCCCCGCCGCCGCCCGCGTCGTGCTCCAAGTCCGACAGGCGGGCGCGGCAGGCGGGCAGGTCTGCCACGTGCAGCACGGCAGACAGGCGGGCGGACGCCTTTGACACCTGCGCGGACGGCGCAAACAGGGGCGGGTGCGGGCGAGTGGGGCATGGGGATTGGGCCAGGGGTTGGGGGGCAGGGAGAGGACGCATGGAATTGCGTGCAGGGAACAGAGGAGTATTGTTATGGCCGGTGTCGCCTGTGATGAGGGATTGTAATGGGACGCACAGACCAGCCCTGCACGCGATGCGCGCGGCCCGAGGCAGGTGCGCAGCCTGTCAACGCCCCTTCCACAACACCTGAAAGTCCGCTGGACTGCACCAGGTCATCAGACCCCATTCCTACGGTATGCTGCCCAGTGGGGCAGTAGGACGTAGCCCCCACGCACCCTCTTTCGAAGCCCTGTCAGGCCCTCGACCGTGTCGTCCGCCTGGGCGGACTGCGCGGCGGTGGCTGCCGCCCGCACGGCGCCACGTGCCAGGCAGGTATGCCACTGCGTCCTGGTGCTGCACCCTCCTGCCATTGCACATCGCTGTGGCATTGATGTCCGCGGCATGCTATCTGTAGTTATATGCAGCGCTTTGTGCGCTGTTGGCCTGGGCTCCAGCAGACCCAGGCTGGCACAGGCCCATGCCGCCTGGCAGGCGGTGGACCGGGGTTCCCGACTGGCTGGGGTTGCCCGAGCTGCCGCCGCAGCCGAGCATGTCTTGTATCTGTGCAACTGGGTCGCGCCTATTATATGACCTCTACCTCTTAACAGCAAAGGGCGGGCTAGAGGGGCCTCGTTCAGCAGCGACGACGCTACCATTGCACTATCGGCCCAGCCCGACGTGCTCTTGCCCGATAAATAAGCTTTACTGAGAACCAATGTTAGGTACTTATGCATAAGGAGCACAGCAAGGCTTCGTCATTGCCAGCGCGAGCAGGCGTGCCCGCAAGCTGTCATCGCCGCAGTACTTGCGCAAGCCTGATGTTGATACAGTGCTGCTCACGTCATATACTTCTGAAAGACGGGTATATGGCCTTCTGCCGCTTTGCCACCCTTATGCAACCCCCTGAAACGGTCAACGGGTACGGGCAACTGATACCGGTTTAGTGCGGCCTGTACCAGCCCTGGCCTGTACGCCAGTCCTGCACCTTTATAGTGCGGCCGTGGGTTACGTGCTTGCCAGGAGACACCGACAACAGTGTGCAGCAGTGTGGTACCAAGTGCTCGGCCAGAAGCTGCAATTTTGGGTTCGCGGTACGGTACGACAGCGGAGCTTAACCCTTTTTTTTTTTTTTTTTTTTTCGTGAGAAGGTTACAGGGGCTAGGAATTCGGTGCTTGGCAAGCACTTGTGGGC
>VFQN01005001.1_pt1 | contig 16786 bp, 12 predicted proteins | sample 3512371 | NCBI WGS metagenome assembly VFQN01 (sample SAMN10412370, study PRJNA504923) | tailings metagenome | isolation source: Replicate 2 from Balatoc abandoned mine | place: Philippines: Itogon, Benguet | collected 2017-08-28 | reverse complement strand
CCGCCGGCGCCCAGGCCACCAGCGGCGAGCGCTTGGCGGGCGCACGCAGCGGGGCAGGGACCACGGCGGCGGGCACCGGGCCACCGCTGGCGATGGCCTCCAGTCGCTGCGCCGCTGCCTTGAAGTAGGTTTGGTACTCTGCCTGGGTGCTGATCCATGCCCCGAACTCCACCGCGTAGTCGTGCATGGCCTGGAACACGAAGTCGTTGTCGGCGTCCTGCCGGTTGGCCAGCCGCACCGTGAGGGAGGGCGTGTCGTAGCCGTTGGCCGGGTCGGGCGGGTTGGTGACCAGCAGCAGGATGGACGAGTCCACCTCCGCCCCGTTGCTGCGCAGAAAGGGCGTGAGGCCCTTGATGTGGCAGTCGAAGGTGCCACCGCTCAGGCCGCGCACTACCAAGTTGCAGGAGGCGGGCAGGTAGGACTGCGGGGAGGAGCTGGGTAGGTGGATGGGCACAGAAATTACGTCGCCGGGGGAGACGGGGCGACCGGCCAGTAATTCGGCTAGCTCGACGGCGATGCCGATGCGCGCTCCCGTAATATGTATCTGGCGAATCATTCGCATAGAAACCAGGCGCTGGTCTTTGGTTCGGCTTCGGCGGGAAGGCGGAGCGTCAACGGTTGCCGATGACGTGACGGGTGCACGCGCGGGCGGTGGCGAATGCTTGGCCGCTGGAGCGGCCTTGGATCGATGGGACGCGGACCCATTGGCAGATGCCCCTGCCATGATCTTAATTGGCACAGCGGCACAGCGCGAAGGCCCGCAAGGCACCGGGGTGCAGCGAACCCTGGGCGCAGCGCCCAAAGGGGCGCAACGCCTCAAATGCATTCTATTGCGCACAATGTATAACCCTACGTTACGGAAACTATGGAATCCTATTGTGTGCCTGTCGAACACTTCCTCCGCTGATGTGTCGAATGCGTTGCCTCGAGCGAAACACCTGATCGCGAACCCAAAGTCCCTCGTGCATGTAAGTTACGTATGGCACTTCCCAACGATAATCTCACTATCTGCGCGCACGTGCTTTAGCTCTGAGAATGGCCGAGCTGTACGACTGGACAAGGGAACGACCGGGCGCGACCCCAAGTGACTCATGAGAACGAAATAACGTCCTGTGCTTATTCTCCGGTGGTAGCCTCGCGTTGGTCAGCGGTTTCATGATGGCAGTTGGGACACGCTGACAGGCCAACCCCTGCGCGCTTAGCGACGAGCTTCCCTGCGTCTGTATGTCTGCTCTGCAATTCCGAGCGATGCACGTTAAGGCATGAACCCTCTTGCTCTTAGACCTCGGATGTTGTGCAAGACCCCACAGCCCCGAATGCCCCGTGGACTGACATTGCCTTGTGTGACATTGCTGTATGTCCCTTCCGCAAGCAACACCACCTTCGGGCCAACATTGACCCTTACTGTTGCTGGAGGAGCTCCATAGCATCGCACAATTGGTCCCCATGCCATCACCTGCTGTCAGCTCCTCAACGTGTGTGCCTCCATGGTGAAACGCATACGATTTGCCCACCCATAGAAATGGAAGGCAACTTAACGCACTTGCGTTTCACCAGCTGCGTCACATCCAGGCTAACATCAGCCTAGCTCAGCTCCAGCCGCAGCTCAGCTCCAGCCTGCCCGCAGGACGCCCACACAGGACAATAGCATCTCATTTCGTAGCAAGCCGCACCGCTGCAGCGGTGACCACCTGCTTTGCTCCCTGGACAGGATCGCTGCAAGCGTCGCTGCGCGCCCTGCGTACCGTGGGCCTACCCGGCTGCTAGGTCAGCCAGGACAGACTTCTAGTGTCCAGAACATGCGTCATGCCCCATACGAATGGACGCCTGGAAGTCCGGGGTGACCCAGGCGTGCTCATGGATCTGCAGACCGGTTCACGCACGGCATGCGGCAGGCTGCACTGCTCAACGGCATGCTTGCAAGAGGCGGCAATGCAACATCCTTCATCCGCCCCGCCTCTTGTGCGCCCGCCTCAGCATCTCTGCGGCCATGCGCTCCTGCAACCCCGCCAACAACACGTTCACCCGCAGCAGCTGCCACCCACCCCACCGCTCAACGTCCTCCACTCCCGCCTCCAGCAGCCGCACCAGCTCCGCCACCCCGACCAGCCCTGCAACAGGGCCTGCCCCCGCCCCACCCCCATGGCATGCATCAACGCCCCCGTCCTCCCTCGCCGCCTCACCCCCTGCCCTCCCAGCCACGGCCTCCTCGCGTGCCCAACCATCGCCGCCTTGGTCGGAGACATGCGGCGTCCCACCGTGCGCAGCTGCGTCCGCCCCTCCACCCCCAGGCGCCCCTGGGCAAGGCGCAGCAGCAGCCGCAGCTGCATCCTCGCCATCCTGCAATCCATCCACACCGGACCCCGCCGCTGCTGCCACGCCGCCGGCTGTGCCGCCCGCGGTACGCTGCAGCGCCATCACCATCACCATGCACCGCTGGCTCCCCACAGCCTGGAAGCCGTGGCCGCACCCACCGCGCGCCACCCCGCCCTCCACCGCATCACCCCTCTGGCCCACCTCAGCAGCTTGTGGCGCAGCGTCCGGCCCTGCACCCGCCACGCCTGCCCCGGCCGCCTCCTGGTTGCCCAGTGCCACGGCGGCACACCTCGACGCAGTGGCCGCACGTGGCGATGCACCCGCTGCTGCGGGCCCCGCGCATGCCGCCCCCGCCGCTCTCGCACCGGCCGTTATCTGCCCCTCTTGCGTACCCCAAGGCACTGCGCCCGCAGCATCGCCAGCCACAGCGGTGGGCCCCGTGGAAGCTGCGGCGGCAGCAACAGGGGCTGGCGGTGGCGCCGCAGCTCCCTCACCGCATGTACCCGCGTGCTCGGCACCTAGCGCTTCACTCCCAGCAGCTGGAGCAACCCCGACCGCGCCGTGGACCTCACCAGAAGCCGCGGCCGCAGCACCAAGTGCACGGCCCGCAACGGCATAGTCGGCCTCCGCGCGCCCGGCCTCCTGCTGCCCCCTGCTCCCACTGGAAGGCCCCTCGCCCGTGGCAGCAGCCGCCAGCGCAGCGGACAGCTCGGCCGCGCCCCTAACTGCGCCATGCCTGCCGCGCTCACCGCCGCCCCGCATTCCGGGCTGGGCGCCGGGCAGGCCACTGGACCCGCCGGGGCTGCCCTGCAGGGCTGCCTGCGCAGGGCGGCTGCTCGCCGCGCCGGTGGCCTTGCGGGGCCGCAGCGAGCGGGTGGGCGTGCGCTGCTGCTCAGCAACACGCCCCGCAGGCCGCAGGGGCTGCCGTGGGGCGCCCTCGTGCATGGCGTCGGCCTCCCCCTCCTGCTGCTGCTGCTGCTGCGGCCCCGGCGCCGTCGGGCGCTCCTTCTCACTGGCACTGACGAGTGCCTTCGCTTCGGCTCGACCTGGTTCGCCTGCCTCGCCGCCGTCGGGCCCAACCGTCCCTGCTCCTCCCTCCACCACTGGCTGTCCCTCCATGCCGCACCCTCCTGCTGCCTCCGCGGCAGCAACAGGCGATGGACCAGCCGCACGCTCTGCGCCACCAGCACGAACACCGTCTGAGCTGTGGCCGCCCTCCTGCGACCGCGCCCCGACTCGCTGTCTCTTGGGCGTCCGGCCTTGCCCCCGTCCCACAGGCTCGGCCGCTTCCCTGTCGTCCGGCTGATCCCCATGCGGCAATGCGTCTCCGTGCCCCTCCCCTTCCCCGGACGCCCCCTGTGGCCCCGCACGCTGCCGCCTCCTCCGCCGTGATGAAGCCGCCGCCTCCTCCGTCGCTTGCCCCGGCCCCACCCCCACACCGGTCCCAGTGCCAGCCCCTGCCGCCGCCGGCCCCGCATCCTCCCCTGTCCCATCCGCGGGAGCTCCACCGTGCCCCTCCCCATGCACCTTCCCGTGCCCCTCCCTCGGCTCCCCGTCCAGCTCCAGCTCCTCGGCACCGTCCGCCGCGCCGTGCCGCATCCCCGCCGCACCAACACCCCGTGCACCCCCGCCCCCAGCCGCATCGCTCCCCAACACACGCCGCCCCTGGGAGGACGGCGGCGGGCTGCCCACGTGGTCCGGCACCGCAGCGCGCGGCCGCTTCCTAGGCGACTGCTCCTCTTCGCCACCGACAGCGCTGCTACCGCCACCGTGGAGCCCCCCCTGCTGCTGCTGCTGCACGGCGTATGTCCGCTTCTCCGCCACGCGGCTGCTGCGGCGGCGCTGGCTGCCCAGCGGCTCAGGGCCGGGACTGGGGCTGCCTGCCGGAGTGGCTGTTGCGGCAGGAGGCGAGCCGGCGGCGGCAGTGGCAGCGGCAGCGGCAGGAGAAGCACCTGCAGCTGGCCGGGACACCGTGCATTGTGCCGCCCGTTTGTTCGGCCCGCGTGGCTGCTGCTGCTGCTGCTGCTGCTGCTTGTGCTGCTGGGTATTGTCGAGGTCTAGCTGCGAGGCACCATCCGCGTAGGTGTTGGCAAGTATTGCCTCCACCTGCGCGTGTGCGGCTTGCAGCAGGGCAGCGGCGTCCGTGGCGGCAGCGGCTCCACTGCTGGACGCGCATGCAGCAGGTGCAGCGTTGTCCTTATGACGGCCTCCAGCCGGCGTTGTGCGCGGGGGTGGAGCGGCAGCAGCAGCAGTTGATGGAAGGGGCGCATTGGGGTCCTGGGGGCGGCTCGGAGCCTTGGCATTGGCATCGCACGTTTCCGGGGTCTCCGAGGGCTCCAGGGAATCCGGCACCATATCCACCGGGGGAGACCCGGGCTCGCACGGCAGCTGCACGGCAGCTACCTCGCGTGGTTCCGGAGCTACACCCTCAGTTCCTGCCGTCGCCCGATGAACCTTTACTCCCACGGCCTTGGGATTGATCCCGGCTTGCTGCTGCTGCTGCCCAGGCTCGTCATGTTGCCCCTGTTGTCCCCCCAGAGGCATGCCAGGTGCGCCATCTTTGCTGCCGCGTGCCGCAGCAGGATCCCCAGGCGCAGGCGGGCCCCCCGGTTCGCTTGGCCCAGGGCGCTCCTGCTCCTGCTCCTGCTGCTGCTCCTGCTCCTGCTGCACCGGCGCGAACAATGCCTCCAGCGCTGCTACATCCTGGCTGCCGCTGCTGCTCCCCAGCAGCCCGACGCACACCTGCAAACACACCACAGAAGAACAACGACAATAAGCCAGCCGGCTCGTATTCTCGGTCATGCGACCCAAGGCTACCCATCCCTTCCGCAATCCGCCTCCGCACCTTCCCTGGGTGACAGCACCTACGCTGCCCTCACCTACCGTTTACCTGCAAGCTACTCCCGGCATGTGTTGACAAGTAGGTATGAACCCCATCCCTTTCGCATACACACGCCCGCGTCCGCTCCCAAAACAGCCTGCTGAGTTGGACACCGCAACAGTCCCGTTGGCAGCGATGTCCAGCTTACACCGCTCGGTTCATCCTGTAAGCATCCCCCTGATCGTACTATACTCCACTACCCACAAGGTTGCGCCATTCCGCCATATCCTCCCGCGCTCAGCCCTCCCCCACCTGGGAGCTGTCCAGGCGCGTGTAGGTGGCGAGCCCCAGCACGCCGCTGCCGCTGCGGCGGCGCCTACGGGGCGGCGAGCACTGCACGTCCGCGTGCGGGTCACCGAGCGACACGGCAGCAGGCGTGGCCGCACCCGCACCCGCCACCCCGCCTCCGCCTGCAGCCGTCCCAGCGGGTGTTGCGGCATCACCCGCCGCCGCCGCGGCAGCGCCCTGCATCCCTCGCCCTGCAGCCACCGGCCTCCCCCGTGGTGAGGGCAGGGGCGGCTGGATGCGCACGTAATGGGTCTGCGAGCCACGCAAGGCGTTCATCCCGGGCCGGGTCTCGGAGCCATTCACGGCCCCAGCCGCCGCGTCCAGCCCTAGGGACGCTCTGCGCAGGGAGGCACGTGTCGCGCGCTCGCCATCGCCGGCCGCAGCAGCGGCTGCACCGTCAGCGGCGCACGCTGGGGGACCCAGCGCGGCTGCGGGCGCGTTGGCGGCGCTGGTGCGGTGTGCAGCTGCGGGCGGCGCCGGGCTGCGGTCCGGCTGCAGGCCCAGCAGCCGCTGCTGTGGGCCGTGGTCGACCTGGCTGTCCGCGAGCAGCACGCCCCGGTCCAGGGCCAGGGCGTCCAGGGCCAACTGGACGGACACAGGCAGCGTGAGGCCGGGCAGCCCGTCGGCAGCCTGCCTCCGGGACGAGCCCGGACCACTGCCCACCCCGGCCCTCCCCTGCTCTTGCTGCTCCAGCCCAGTCAGGACGTGCACGGGGGCGCCGGGCGTAACAGCGGCAGCTGCTGGCCCGCTGGTGGTGCTCCTGCCGGCGGCTGACAGGAGCAGGTCGCTGTGCTGTTGGCGCAGCACCAGCTGCTGCAGGCGCTGCGCCACCTGCAGCGCAGCGCAGGGCGGGGCGGAGGGGGGCATTGCGTTTTTATCCACAGAGTCCCTGGCGAGGGTCTGTGTCATGTACCCACCGGGTGTGTGAGCATGCCGGTACGGGCCGGCGCAGCGCTCCCGTGAGCATTACCAGGGGTTGCGGAACACTCCCATGGCACCAACGGGTCGTTCCAACGGGACCAGTAGGCAGCGGGAGCTGTACGGCTTCACGAGCGGGGACTATGGTACACATGCCCATGGGCGTGCGCAGTACAGCGAAAGCCTCAGTGCTAGGACAGCCAGTGCGGAGGAGCGGGCAAGGTGGCACTCAGCAGGAGCGTGCGGGGCGTACCCTTGCGCACGGCTTGACGCGCCGCCCCGACAGCAGGTCGTCCATGCAGCGGCAGGCGGCCTCCGCCAACAGGGGGGAGGGGGAGGGGGAGGGGTCACAGGGGCTGTCCCCGCTGGCGGCCGCCTGGGGGCCGCCGGGCTGCGGCGGGGCGCTTGGAACGTACCTAGGAAGGGCGGCGGGGCACGTCGGCATTGGGGTGTTCAGGTTAGGCAAAGTCGTTCGCGGCACGCAGGCCGCCAGAGTACGGCAGCTCGTGTAAGTTGGCGAACGCGGCGGCTGCCGCTCGGGATGGCTGTGGTCAAGGTGCCGTGATGGTCAATGCGTCACGTGCGTATGGCGTCGACTGCACGGCTGGTGCAAAGGCTGTGTGGGACCATGCTGCCCCGACTAGGCCCCGGGTGTCACCGCTCCCGCACCCCCACCTCAGGCACGCCTCCAGCAGCGCAGCCATGGCGTCCACCTGCTGCGTCACGTCCCGGCCGCGCCGCCGAGCGAGGCACAGGCAGTCCACCACCGCCGCCAGCGCCAGCGCAGCAGCCACCTCCACCTTCCCCGCGGCCAGCAGCACCGCACCCGCCCCTGCCCCGGCGCGGCAGTCCTTGGCACCGCCCCCCACCGAGCCAAGCTGCGGCAGCGCGTCCGCCACCACGGCCTGCAGGGGCCCTGTCAGCAAGCCCAGGAGCGACAGTGGCTCAGGGACATCGCCATCCGCCACCGCCGCGGCCGCCAGCGGCTGCAGCACCCCTGGGACCGCGTCCAGTACTTCCGCCAGGGAGCCCGCAGCGGCCACCACAGCCCCATGCAACACGGAGCTGCTGTCGCCCCGGCCACCCGCGCCATGTGCAGCTGCACCCGCTGCTGCATGGTCCGCGCTGGAGCTGCCGGCGGACCCCCCTACCCCCCTACCCGCAGGAGCACCCGACACAGCAGCGCCCTCGCCCGCGTCCGCAGCCAGCAGCTGGCCCGCCTCGCTCTGGCACCGCACGAGCTGCATGCATACACTGCTTGCCCACTCCAATGCAGCTGCAACCAAGTCCACGGCCAAGCGCAGCCCACCACCTTGTGCGTGTCCCAGCGTCCCACAGGCGTCGGCCGCCGCTGCTGCCGCCGCAGCCGCCGCCGCTACGGTCGCCGCCGTCAGCGTCCGCGCCTGCGCCCGTGTCTGAGTCCCACGTGGCGTCGCCCCGCTGCTGCTGCTGCCGTACGGGCTGGCGGCGGCGCTGCAGCCGCGCGTGACACGGCTGGCGGCTTGCGTCGGCGTCAGGCTGCCGCCGCCGCTACCACCGCCGCCACCGCCGCCGCTTGGCCCTGTGGCGCCGCCGCTAAGGCGTGCGATGTGGCTGGCCAAGCATGCGGCGGCAGCGGCTGGCATGCCGAGCGTCAAGCGCACAAGGGTGGCGGCACTCTGAGTCCCGGTCCCGGCAACCGCCGCTGCCCCTGGTGCAGCATCCTTGCCCAGCCCAAGATGCGGGGTGCTGCCGCTGCTGCTGCCAGCCTGAACACGTCCTGCCACTGGCTCCCCGTTGGCAGCATTAGCAGGCGCTGTGGGAGGGCCCAACGCGGGCCCGTGTCCGGGGGTGGGGGTGCTGCAGCTTGGCCGAGGCAGTGGTGCTTTGGCCGCCTCGCTGGCGGCCCGCAGCAGGGCCAGCAGCCGGCGGGCAACGTCCTGGGCCGCGGACACCACGGCGTCGGGCCTGTGAAAGGATTTAGGAAGGAATGGTCAGCATAGTGGAGCGGAATGGTTGTAACCGGTATGCACAGGGCAATGGCTTGCTAGTGTACCGTATGTGACATGGTGCCTGGTCACCGAACTTGAGTATCAGGTGAGGTATGCAGATCAAGTGCGCCATACGTACAGTGTCGGGACTGCTGGACCGTCTGCTCCCCCGCCGCCCTGTGCACCCACCTGTTGGCCGACGGCGCCGCCGAGCCCCGCCCTCCGCCCAGCCCCCGCTCCGCCCGCTTGCTGTGCTGCAGCAGCAGCAGCAGCACGCCGCTCCACGCCTCACCAGCCACAACCAGCGGCCCCCGTACGCCGCCCCCTGCCTGACCCCACTGCACAGCCGTCCCGTTGGCCGACGCCGCCGCTGCTCCCACCGGCCCTGCCCCCACCCCTGCCTGCCCTGGCCCCGTCATCCCGACCTGCATCCCCCCGACCCCAACTGCCACACGACCCACGTGTTGCGATGCGCTCGGCCGCACCCCCAGCCCCAGGACCCCCAGCCCCAGCACCCCGCCCGCGCGGCCCTGCGGCTGCAGCAGCGCCTCCAGGGGCGCCAGCAGCAGCCTGCCCAGGGCACGCGCCGCCGCCTCACGCGCCTTGTTGCTCCCGCTGCCGCCCTCGGACGGCACCAGAGCCGCGCCACGCCCCACGCGAACGAGGTGGTCGCACGCCAGCAGCCACACGGCCCACGCGCAGCCGCCTGGAAGCAGGTCCCCGACCGTGCCACCTCGGCCACCGTCTTCCTGGGCTAGACCACGCCCCTGCCTAACGTTCATGCCATGTTCAGGGCCCACGGGCGTGCCGGGCTGACCGCTCTTGCCCCTGCAGCCCTTGCTCGGGGTGCGCGTGCAGGGCTCCGGAAGCACCATGCCACTTGCCTTGACAGTCAGCAGCTGGGTGCAGCAGTCAGCGAGGAGGACCAAGGCCGTGGTGCCATCGCCAGACGCTGCCACGAGCTCCTTTGCCACGCCGCCCCACCAGCCGGGCGGGGGAGGTGGCCACTCCTGCCAGGCGCCGGATGGCTGCTGCGCGTGCAGCGAGGGGGCGCTGGTGGGCGACGCACCGGCACCAGGAGGCGCCTGTTGCTGGGGTGTTACCGGGCTACCTCCATCCGCGGCATGTGCAGCTGCTCGCCCTGTCCCTGTCGATGCAGTTCCTTCGATTGCCAATGCACAATTGCCCAGGTGGACCCATGCGCAGAGCGCAAGGGCCAAGGGGCAGTCGCCAGCCCCACACCCGTCAGCTCCCGGAGCTGCATGCTGGGGCGTCAGGATGCGACCAGGGGAGGCGGTGCACATGGTGTGTCCGGCGGTGGCGGCGCTGCGTGGCGGTGCCGGCGCCAGCAGCCAGTTGCGGTCCACGCGGGGCAGCAGGGCGCATGCCACGTGCCCGAGCGCCGACGCGGCGTGGGCCGACCACCACTCGGACAGCTGCAGTTGCAGCGGCTGCGCACCCGCGCCATCGGTGCCGTGTCCTACGCCGTCCGTAGGCGCGCCGCCGTGACCGCGCCGGCCTGCGAAGGCACCAAGGCCAGCACATAGAGCGAGGCACTGCCGGAGCCACTCGGACATCATGGAGCCTGCTGCTTCTGCTCCTATCGCCCTTGTCGCCGTCGCTGCTGCCGCCGCTGCCGCCGCCGCCGCCGCCGCTGCCTGGCCTTCCTGTGCCCCGTGGCCAGGCTGCCCTAGCCCTGGGCCGCCGCCCGCACCACCCATGCTGGCGCCCGCAGGCGAACGGGGGTCCAGCGACTGGCGGACCGCCCAACAAGCCAAGGCACCCCACTGCCCCCAGCGTTCAGCCGCCGCCGCCGTTGCTGCAGCCAACCCTGCTGCCGGCCCTGCAGTTGCCTCCGTCGCTGCAGCCGCAGCGGCCCAGGCGCCCTGCGGGGCCTGACCTGCACAGCCGCTTGCGACCGCACCTGGTGCTGGACCAGCTGCTGACGTCCCTGCTGTAGCAGCTGCTGCGGTGGGTGCAACAGCACCGCCACCGCCAGTAGCGGCTATGGCGGCGGCGCCCGACGCAGTCTCGGCTTCCACCGTGTCGCTGTGCATCAAGCACAGCAGCAGGGTGGACAGCAGCCGCGACCACTGAGGCACGGCCGCCGGGTCCACGGCGCACATCAAGTGCCCGCCGTGGACCGTGCGGTGTGGGCCTGCGGCGGGGCCCTGGGGCGGCCCGCCGTTGGTCTGCTGTTGCGGTTCTGGTGGCGCTGGCGGGAGGGCGGCTGAGGGAGGGGGGCTGAGCAGCTCCAGAATGGATGGCGCGGTGGATGGGCAGCACAGGTCTTGCAGCAGTGGGAGGACCTGGGGGCAGCGGTGTGGGGCACAAGCGGTGACCTGCCGAGGGAGGCGACGCGGTGGTGTAGGCACACGTACACATGCAGTGGCTCACCCTACCACAGGGTGTTAGATGACTTCCGTTTCCAACGGACGCGATACCAGGTTGTACATGTGGGCAGCGGCTAGCACAGGGCCCGTACAAGCTCTGCAGCCGGGCCCACACACCGCCAGGCCTACTCACCCCCTCCGTGGCCGCCACGAACTCGGCGGTGAGGCCCTGGTCGCCTGCCAGCGCCGCCGCCAGCACGCGGCTGGGCTCGGGGCTCAGCGCGGCGGCGGCAACCGGCACCACCGCCACACGCCACACGTCGGCCGACACGCCCCGCCGCCCGCTGCACCAGCCGCAGCACCACCCCTGCCGCGCGCCCGCCGCGTTGGCACGTGCCGGTGCGTCGGACGCTTCGGCACCCTGCTCCTGCTGCTGCTGCTCCTGAGGCGACGTCGGGGTGGCGGCAGCGGCGGCAGGGGCGTCGTGCAAGGCCAGGCGTGTCCCGCCGGGTGTGGGTGTAGGCACGGGTGTGGGCACGGGTGTGGGTGTGGGAGTGGGTGTGGAGGCGTGATGGAGGGCACCCGTGGTGGGGGTCGCGCTCCGGGATGGGCCTGCGGCGGCGGCGGTGCCCCGGAGCTCGGTGCTGGGCTCGGGGGTGACGCAGGGCTGCGCCGGCACCAGCCCCTGCGCAGGACGGGCAGTCATGCACCTGATCCGCACACGGTACCTGCAGTGCGCGTTCCTACCTATCCGTCTTTCCTGGCATCGCACGCGCTGGCACTCCCAACAGGTACCAGTATGCGGGGACGACATCACACCGTCATGCAGCTCCCCGCGGGCGTACCACCGTGTGCATGGGCTGCCAGGGGGGTACGCACCCGTGTGGGCGTGGTGGCCCCCGCAGCGCCCCCTCCGCCTCCACTCCCACCGCCCTGGACGACGACGCCCTCGTCAGCTTCGGCAGCTGGCAGGCCCAGCGCCGCCGCCGCCGCCGCTACTGCCGCCGCCGCACGCGTGTCCAGGGCGCACGGGGCCCAGGGCCCAGACAGCTCCCACACCATGTCCCGCCAGCACTCGAGGGCCGCGCGCCGCACGGCGGGCCGCCTGGGTCGCGCGCGAAGCACAGAGCACCGCAGCAGCAGGGGACACCGTCAGTGCCGCTGCACACGTGCACAGGCGGCTGGACCGAGTGCACACGGAGCAAACCTCTGCCGTTGGCAGCAGTTGATAGCCGCCTGCAGAGCCGTCGCAACCGCCCTCACCTCGCGCCCCGCATTCGCCCTCCTGCGCTTAGCCCACCCCACCCCTCCGCAAAAGCCTTCCATCCCAGCTACTTTGCTGCCCCTCCCCCGCCCACCTCCCCCCTCCCGGCCCACTTGTCGTGCTTGACGGCGTGCTCCACAGCCGCCACCAGCAGCCGCAGCCGACCCACGGCGGTGGGGTTGGCCACGCAGCCACCGCCAGCGCCACCGCCCGGCGGCGGCGGCAGCTCCCCCGCCCGCCTGAACGCCTCCGCCACGGCACCCCAGGCGCGGAAGGCGGCGACGGGCAGCGCGGGGGTGGCCAGGGACACGAAGCAGGGCTTGAGCACCTGCGGGGTGTGGGGCGCGGCGAGTGGGTGTGTGTGGAGGGGGCCGTGCTGCGGTGTCGTGGTGCGTGGGTTGCGGTGCGGCGCAGCACGCGGGGCGCGGGGTTTTGGCCTTGACTTCCCCAAAGGCTACCCTCACTGCAAATGCCTCTTCTCTCCCCCCTCCCCCCCGGCCTTTTCGGAGCACCCACGTCCAGCATCTTCTGCCCCAGCCCCGCCACCCTCAGGAACGCGTCCCCTAGCAGCCGCACGCAGGCCGCCCACGCCTCCACGGCCGCCAGCGCGGGCAGCAGCACGGCGTCCGGCGGGGCGGCGGCGCCGCGCGGCAGGCCCGTCAGCCGGGACACCTGCAGGCGGCGGGGGACGGGGGAAGGGATTAGTGCGGGCAGGGCCGTGGGAATGGTCTGCAAGCGGTTGACCACGGACCTGGTGGGGTGGCGAGGGGATCCAGCACGTTGGACCAGACCCGCAACGGCAGAATGACAGCTGGAGTTGACGCCTGAAGAGAGCGCCCAGGTGCCCAACGCGCCATAGCCCCGCCCTGCTCGCCCTCAGCCCCCCGCCCTGTTCGCTCCCCAATCCCTGCACTGCTCTCCCTCAGCGGCCCGCCCTGCTCCCCCAGCCCTTCCCCTCCCCCACCCCGCCCCTGCCCCACCGGTGCCGCCATGGCCTCCAGCAGCCCCCCCTGCAGCCGCGACGCCAGCTGCCGCACCACCAGATCCGCGTCCGCAGCAGCCCTGGCCGCCGCCTTGCTGTCCCCCGCCGCACCCTCCTCCACCTGCTGCTGCTGCGGCTGCTGCGGGTCGCCCCGCCGCCCGGCCGGCCCCTGCACGCCTCCCGTGCCGCCGCCTGGGCGGTTGTCCGCCTGCGCGGCGGCCGCCTCCACGCTCCGCCGCAGCGCCGCCGCCATCTCGCCCGTCAGCGCGATGGCCTCCTGCCGCACCTGCCTGATGAAGGTGGCGCGGCTGCCAGTCTGCGGTGGCGGCCCGGAGGCGCGTGGGGCATGCGGGCACGACACGTGTCAGGATCGGATCAGTTGGTCGCCAGAAAGGGAGAAGGATAAAAGGCTAGCAAGGTAACCGCTGCATGGCTGGCGGGTGCGTGGAGGGTGCTCTATGAGAGCCATTGCTGTGTGGACACAGCGCGTGCCGGGAACGGCACGGCTGGCCGCCGGTGGGCACCGTGAGGGCTGTGCGCACGCTGCGCCGCGCCAGGGCTCCTGCACTTGCTGCTTGTGCAGGTGTTGCAGGGCTGCCGTCGTGGTCTGGCAGGAACCCTGGTCTTGCACTGACCTTAATGCTCCCAGCCTACATACTTCAACCAATGCGTGCCTCATGCCCCGTCGGGTCCACCCGCCCCCGCCCCCGCCCCCGCCCCCGCCGCCGCCGCCGCGCACCTGTCCTGCCTCGCTGGCCGCCATGAGGCTCCACGCCGGAGGGCCCCACTCCCCCGCCACCGCCAGCGCCTGGCGCGGAGCCTGGCTCAGCAGCCGCCGCACCGAGCGCACAGCCTGCAGGCAGATGAGCACGCTGGGACAGGGGACAGGGGCCAGGGGGCAGGGGCTCGGGGCAGATCCAACACAGACGGGAAGGAAGGGACGGGTGGCAAGGGTTCGTGGCCTTATGGGAGCATGAGCTGGTACCGCTGTATGCTCGAGTGCATGTGTAAGTAGAGGGCAGCAACCTTACTTGCGGCAATCCGAGCCAATTCCGCCTTCACAGAGGCGGCTACCGACCGAGGGACCGACAGCCCAGCGCAGCGCCATGGGCCCCCAGACCAAAACGCCTTCCCCTGCCGTACAGCCCCACGCAACAGCGGCCCCGCATGCCGGTACACAACCACGTACGCTTGCATGTGGCCTTGTAACATGCAATGCCGTGCCACGGCAGGACGCCCTCACGTTTCGCCGCCCGCACCTCTTCCACGCGTTGTCCAGCCGCAGGCAGGCCGCCAGGCCCCGCAGCAGGGCCGCCGCGCGGGGCGCCAGCAGCGCCGGCGGCAGCGTCTGCGCCTGCACCACCCAGGCCGCCAGCTTGCAGCGCTCCTGCGCATGCAGGCATGGGCATTTCACAGTGCAAGGGGAGGCCAGTGTGCAGCGGCCCCGCTGGTGGACAAGGCGTCACCAGTCAACGTGTCATGTGAAGGCTGAAGGGTAGCCGGCCTGCAGCGCTCGTGTACACAGAAGGGGCAGGGGCCCGTGCTGCTGGGGGCGGACAGTGCAAACAGAACGCCATGCTGTGGTCAAGCAATGCTCCTGTCCACGTGTGCAACGTACCGGTAGACAGCACCAGGGACACTGGCGCGGAACGTGCACCTGGATCCGCTGCCGCACGCTGCTGTGGCCTATGGTCCCGCACGCTGCTATGAACGCCGTCCCCGATAGGCTGCCGCTTGGAAGCGCGTGGTGGCGGCTGCATAAGCTCCCGGACAGCATGCAATGCGCAATAGCCCTTCGTGCCCACTGGCCCCTCCCGCTACACACACCGCGCCAGCTCCCCTCCCCCCGCCGCACCTTGGAGGCCGGGGGCTGCATGGCCGCCACCACTGCGTCCACGAGGCGGGCGCCCTGGGGGGCTGCGGCCGGGGGGGCGGGCAGCAAGGGGCGCGTCGGGGACAGGGGGCCACAGGCGGCAGGCCGTCGGTGTGTGCATGTCGATCTAGGCCCCGGGGCAGTGGAGCAGGGGCCAACCCCACCCTACTAGGACACACACAGCACGCCGTGCAACTCACCCAGTGCAGTGGACTAGGGTAACACCCTGCCCCACACGCAGAGCAAAAGAGGGTATTGTGGCATCACACCTTCCCACTACGTGCAACGGCGAGCTACACGTCTCAGCAGCATCTTAAGCTGCTGGCCAGGCTGCTACCCCTGCGGCTGCCCCTGCGGACTGCCTAGGCTGCTGCTGCCGTTGTGCCCATTGCGTACATGCGTCCATTACAAAACTTCCTGCAGACACAGGCAGCACACCAGCAAGCACCCACGTGTCAGGGCCTGCGTTGCGTGCGGCGCCTGCAGCAGCAGCCCCAGCAGCTTCAAAGACACCACGGCCCTGCACGGGGCAGCGGGGCAGGCAACGCACCGGGAAGCGGTGCCAAGCGCCGGCTTGGGGTCCAAGGCACGCGCGAATGCGGTTGCTGTGGGCCTTGGACTCAACACGCGCGCGTGTAGAGGCAGCGATACATGATCTCCAAGTCATAGGCCTCCGCACACACCTTGCCATGGGCCAGCGAGTGCAAGCTGCGTTAGGACCATCCAGTGTGAGGACCTATCCCCTACGCTCTTGCGCACTCGCACATGAGCACTCACATTGGCTCGGAGGCTTGGATGTCCTCCAGGAATGTATCCCAATCGAGCTGCTTGCAAACGTGGGCAAGCACCTCGTGGGCGGTCAGCCCCGCTGCAGCCACCTGCGCCTCGACGTCCTTCACGACGTCGCTGGACGACCGCAGCCGGCCAGCTTCTGCCTGATGCTGCTGTTGCTGCTGTTCCGCTGGCAACAGTTTCCCGGTGTAGTAGGCGTAGATATCGAGGCGGTCCTCCATAGCCATGCCATCCAGCTGCGGAAGCTGCAGCTGCCTCCGCTGACCCGCTTCTTCTGGCATTGCTGACCACGAGACAGTATGATGTGTGGTTACAGTCAATTTCAGGTGCTCGTCATGTACCGGCAACGCAGCGCTGCCCTTCCTGATCGCCGGTCCGCCGGTTTCAACGTCGGTACGCAAGCATAACACAGCGGTTTCGTATCAAGTAACATTGCGCCAGGTCTTCAAGTCGTATTCGTCGTCCTGGGCTTTTGTGCCAGAGAGACCGACAACTGCGTCATTTCCCGGGCTTTTGTGCCAGAGAGGCGACAGCATTATTAAGGGTCAGTCGAGCGGCTAAAATAAAATACAGTATCTTAGTAGGACAGCTGCCTCAGGCACAGCATGGGTTTGGGTGCATGCCCTGCGTGGTGTGCTATCGTGGGCACAGCACTTTTGGAATGAGCCCTGCTTTTGGACCAGGGGAGCTCCCCAGATCGCGCAGCACCTGCTATGTGCAGCACCAAGGCCCCCATATCTGCGGAGCGTTTACAAAAGCATTTCAAATCTGCTGAACGGACAACGGCCTCGTCCAGGAGTAAAACGCGTGCACCGGCAGCTGCATGCGACACCGTCAGGGGCCTGTGGTGCAAGCGTCGTGCCGTATCAGGAAATGCTAGCTGTATAGTGTCCAGAGGCTCAAATTACTGCCGCAGGCGGCAGCCCGGCACAGGTAGACCCAGCACATCCGTACAACCACTATGACCCACCTACGACATACCCCCGCCGAGACTAGCACCAAATAACCCTCACCTCCTACCATGTGACTGCCATGCGCACTGGTAGCCGTACAGAATGACAATAAGGTCGCAAAATTTCAAAGGAACATAGCCAGTTGATCAAAATTTATACGGTACGTACTACTGCACCGTGCAAGTACCTGCACCCGTGCAGGGCGCAGGTTGCATA
>VFQN01005000.1_pt1 | contig 16787 bp, 23 predicted proteins | sample 3512371 | NCBI WGS metagenome assembly VFQN01 (sample SAMN10412370, study PRJNA504923) | tailings metagenome | isolation source: Replicate 2 from Balatoc abandoned mine | place: Philippines: Itogon, Benguet | collected 2017-08-28 | reverse complement strand
GCTAACGTAGAAAAGAACGCTGGATGTCGGGCGCAAACTCATGCGGCCGCCTCAATATTCTCGATAGCCTTTTCGCGGACATGGTTGACCGCCCTGTTGAGCGGACGGACCTTGTACTGATCGAGGTCGAGGGGTTCGGCGTCATCGAGCAACGTGTTCGGATCGAGCCATTTTTCGGGGTCTTTGACCGCAACAGGCATGCGGTCGTGATACGGGGCGACAAGTTCATTGGGTTCATCAGTCAGGATAGCGAATGACGGCACGCGATCACCTTTGACGTCGGACCAATCCCAGATGCCAGCGAGCATCAATGGCTTGCCGTCCTTGCGCTCGAAGATATAGGGCTGCTTCTTCCCGTCCTCCTCGCGCCACTCGTAAAATCCTTCAGCCGGGATGATGCAGTGCCGGTTCCCGAGCACCGACTTGAAGGAGCCTTTGCGAAGCGTATCAGTCCGGGCGTTCAGGAGAGGCGGCCGCTTCTTGTCGGGCGCTGTCTTGAGGACGATACCGAAACGCGCCATGCGCGTGGCGACCGGCTGACCGCGTTCGCCGAGCAGCACCGCGACCTGTTCGGTCGGAGCAACGTTCGGGTTGTATTCGAAATTGAGGCGCGTTTGAGCGAGCTCGCGTGGAAGCTGGCTCCAATCCTTCACGCTTCTGAAACGGTTACACATACGCCTAATGTAAGTTCTGGATCCGATATTGGTATATGTCCGGGCAGCAGCGAAACGGGAACCAGTTTCGAAAGCCTCAAGGCCCGCGGCCCACGATCAGCCAGTCATAAAGGTCATCCATAACAGCAGAGCGCGTCGGCCCAGCCGACCGGGCTCTATTCCGCTGGCGCGTCACCGGGCCAAGCCGTTGCCGCAAGTGACGGAACGTTTGTCCCGGCCAGCCGGTGACGATCCCTCGCGCAATCCGGGGGCGTGCCGCCCCTTGCCGTCAAGGCAACCCTTCGGGCGGAACGCGCGGACCGTGTAGTCGCTGCGCTCCGGCCCGCACCACTCCGCGCATTCCGTCCTGTGACGCCTAACCCCGCTCATTGCCGCGTGGCTAGTCGGTTGCATGTGCAACCCCTCTATCCAAGGAAGAGATCATGAGTGAAGTGAAATGCGAAGCCCGCGTTGACCTGAATCTGAGACAACGGCTGGAAGATATCGGCCCGCTATTGCGCGGCGAAGAGGTCGAAGGCCTTGGTACGTTTGAAGAGTACGGGCTGAGTTTGGACTACGTCGCACCGGAAACTTTCAACCAGCAGGCGGAAGGCTATTTCCGGTATCAGATATCGTGGGGCGGCCCCTCTGATGAGTTCCGCTTTTTCGTCAATCCCGACCTGCTTTGCCACCGTATCGAATACTGGTTTCTCGACTGGTTCGACGGCGCACACCGCGACTGTTCGACGGACGCCGTGGCCCGGGCGCTGTGGGACTATTTCGCAGGAACCGGTGCGGCACAACATGCGCTCCGTGACGCTGAGCGGTGAGAAGGGGCCGCGCTGAGCGGCCCCGTCCTCACTCCCTACAGCTTGGGCGCGGTGCCGCGCGTCCGTTCCTGCATGGACCGGACATACGATTGTACGAATGCAAAATCCGCCGCGCTGTTCGCCTTCGTGCGTTCGAGATCGCTCAGTATGAAGGTGATGGATCGCGCATGATCGCGAGAAATCCCGAACTCAACGGTCATCCGCATCATCGCGTCGCAGTCGCCCTTCGGGTTCATCCGCCTTATCTCTTCCGCATTACCAGATTCATGCTTCGGAAAGCATACGGATTCGCCCGCCTCCTTCTGCAGGACGAGATTTCCTTGATCGAACTGGTATGTGTAATCCGCGCTGCTGCCGATCAACCGCACATGCGGCTGCCCCTTCATCTTGCGTGACATGTGGTCAAGGATTTCGGAGACGCGCGGTTGATCCTGTTCATTTTGATAAAAGAGGTTTCTTACGACGGCGATGACCTGATGCCCTGACGCCGGAGAACTCAAATAGACTTGGACTTTGTCGTGAATTGCCCGGCCGGGCACAGCGCCTTTCGACAGACGCTCCATTTCCAGCCGTTTGACGAATGATGCAGTCGTGACCGCCTGCGATCCCGGAGAGTCCAGACGAAACACGCTCTTCTGTTCCTTTACCGCGCCACCTCGGGGTGGCGTTGCCTTGTCTTGCGAACCTTCGTTCCAGAGCGCCAGCAGCTTGGCTTTAGCTTCCTCATACGTGTCGCCGATCTCTATGCCGAGGATATCGGCCCGATCTCGCGGCATGTGAGCGCCCTTCGGCATGGAGAGCGTCTGTTTCCACTCGACTTCATTCTGGGCCTGAGCGATCCCGGGCGCAGCAATCAGCAGCGCAGCAGCTAGCGACAGCTTGTACATTGAACGTGATCCCGATTATCGGTCGGGTCATCTCGCCACAGCCTGGAATCGAAAAGCCCCCCGGACGATCCCGAGAGGCCTTTATGCGTTCGTCATTCAACAGAATTGCCTATTCTGTCGAACCGCAATCGCAGTCCCGGGAAATCATTGATCCGGCGTCACCAGGCTGATAAAACTTTTACAGGTTGGTCACGCCCAAAGGCTCGGAAGCCGGACGTTTCGGACCGTTCAACAGAATAGGCAAGACTGTCGCACTTTTCGTCGGCAAGGCCGACGGGAGGCGCGGCGATGCATAGGGAAATCACGGCTTGCGGAAGCCTGTATTCCGCATCCGGGCACCGTAAATACATCAATTTCGATGAGCGGCAGCGCTTCATAGACGCCGCGCGGCGATGGCCGAACCCGAAGGTCGCGAGTCTGTGTCTGGTGCTTGCCTATTCGGGCTGCCGGATATCGGAGGCGCTCGGGCTCACCGAAGGCAATGTGGCTATGCGTTCCGATCTGATCGCGATCCGGTCGCTCAAGAAGCGCAAGCGCGTGATCGTCGTTCGGGAGGTGCCAATTCCTCCCGTCTGTATGGGTGTTTTGCGCCGTGTCCACCGTCTAACCGGGGATCGCCCTGATCTGCCGCTTTGGACTTGGTCGCGCAGCCGCGCTTGGCAGCTGGTCAAAGCCGTCATGAAGCAAGCACAGATCGGTCCCGGGGTGCACGCCAGCCCAAAGGGACTTCGTCATGGCTTCGGACTTCATGCAGTACGTAGCGGCGTTCCCCTCAATCTCATTCAGCGGTGGCTCGGCCACGCCAGCATGACCACGACAGCCATCTATTTGCAGGCCATGGGAGCCGAAGAACACGAGCTTGCCGCGCGAATGTGGACCCGCACAGAGATGCGGACGACCCGACTCCAGCCAGATCGGCGTTTCTTGTAGACCGTGGCTCGGATTCTTCTCGTGTCAACAACATCTCCATCGAGGAGAGCGACGGGCATTGAAGGCGGCCTTTGAAGGATGGGTTCTAAGCGTCCCGCAGCGCTGATGGGTCAACGGCCCGCCCGCTCCATTCGCGAAATCGCTCCCGGGTTGGCCGTGTGACCCGCGCTTCTAGGCTCGCTTCAGGTCGTCCCCATAAGGCCGCGCAATCAAGCCCGGTCGAAATGATGGAGATGAAAATGACCGACACTCAAAAAGAAGCCAACCGCCCCAGCCATATCGTCTGGCAGGTGCTGGGCGAAGGCGACAAGGCTCGCTGGAACCGCATCGGCGCCGGCTGGCCCAATCGCGACGGCAAAGGCCTGAACCTGAAGTTCGATGCATACCCGCTCGACGGCCGAGTCGTAGTTCGCGAGCACGAACAATCCGAAGGAGGTCAGCGATGACCTCCCATTCTTCACGGAAGCCGAAGGGGACGCTCGCCGCCGAAGCGTTCGAACAGAAAGTCGAACGTGCCTTTTTTCGGACCGAAACCGTTATCATCCTCGACGCCGAAACCGTGCAGCGCATCTGTGACGGGCGCATCGTGACCAGTGGCTGCGGCGTGCCGCTCTAGCAAACCTGTCCGGCGGCGTTCGCCGCCGCCGGAATTCGGAGAAATCGGATGGGAAGCGCGAAGGACGAGTTCCTGAAAGCGATGCAGCCGCCGCGCAGGCCTGCACCCATGGATGTGCTAAAGCCGCCGCCGCCGCGGCTTCCCCAACGCAGAATTGAAACGCTGAGATTCACCCCGACCGGGACGGAAATGCGGAAAGGCAGGTCGTCCGCCCGCAGCGATCTCGACCGCGTGCCGCGGGTGGATATGGAAAGAGAAAGGCGGCCCGAGAAAAAAATTGAGTTCAAGCGCGCACCGCGTTCTACTGGTCGGGACTTTGATCGGTAGGTTTACATGCTCTCATTTGCGAACATCGATATTCACGACTCGTCCTACGACGACTATGCCCTTCACACCGACACGCTCGATATGGGCGACGGCACATTCGAGACCGTCACCATGCCGATGCATTCTTGGTACACGCTCGATTACATCCACCGCGTCCTGCACAAGAACCTCTTCCTCAAGTACAAAGAGGTTCGCGAAGCGATGGAGCCCGGAAGATCGTTTCAGGATGCGCTTACCGGCTTCCTCTTCGGGTATCTGTCCGAGTTGCAGGACGTGTGGCGCGAGGAGGATGCGACGACGTCGGCAGCGCAGTAACATTCGGCGCGGGCGCATTCCATTCGGCTTCCCCGTAGCGTGAGGCGATTCCGGTCAGATCGGCCAGCACCTTCTTCGCCAGAAGCGGCTTGTTGCCTTGGGTGAAGATCACCTGCCAGTCGCGGAAGCGCGGCCCGGACAACATCTGCGGTTCGATCACCTTCTGACGGGAGCGATCGAGAACGCTTTCATAGTAGCCGATATCGTCCGAGATTTTTTGCGCCGTGCCGTCCTGCAATGACGGGTTCATGAATGCCCGTAAGCCGCACTGGCCCAGCATGCCGTCGGCGTTCTTGTACGCATTTCGGATTTGTCCGAGGCTTTGCGCCACCAGCCAGAGTTTCAGCTTGTAGCCCCGTCCGACCTCGATGCCTTGCTCGATAGTTTTCATGTGACCCAGCTGCGGAAACTCGTCGAGCAGAAACAGGATTTCTTCAGATGCCGGTACCGGCATGTCGCCCGTCAGAGAGCGGATGTGCTGGCCGATGAGCACACGCAGAAGCGACATGCAGGCATCCAGTTCTTCCGGCGACACGCAGATGTAGATCGTGGGGTTGCGGCCTGATCGCAAAATGCCGGGCCGCCAGTCCGACTTGCCGGTAATGCGGGCGATGCGCGGTCCGGTCCAATGCTTCAGACTAGTCTGCAACTGGGCCATAACGCTAGAGAGCGTCTTTTCATCGGTCTCGCGAATGCTCACCGCCGCGTTCCGCAGCGGCTCGTAATCGCTATCCGCAGCGTGTCTCAAGAATGCATCCCAGCCGACCTTCGACACCACCTTCAGGACGGTCTGCATATTGCGCAGCCGTTCGTCCTGCTCGTAGCAAAGATAGGCAAGCACTGCAGTCAACACGCGCTGGGCGCTTTGCTCGAAAAAGGGTTCCTTGGACGAGAGCAGCGGAATTAGAAGCTCTGCCGCAATCATGCAGTCTTCCCAGAGATAATCGGGATGCAGCCGGATGTGATCCAGCGGATTGAAGGAATGACTTTTCTCCGGATGCAGCGGTGCAAAGCGATAGACCGGGCCGACATTGGCTTGCCGCCAAGCGGACGTCTTGGCCCAGAGCTCACCCTTGATATCGAGGACGACCGCAGGGCCCCTCCAGAGCAGCAAGTTCGGTATGATATGGCACTGCGTCTTGCCCGCACCGGGCGGCGCGACAGTCACCAACGAGCCTTCGCCGTAGTGGAACAATGGGCGACCATCGCTGGGCAGAGCGCCGATAAAGAGGCCGTGACGGCGGTTCGGCGCAAAGCTGGAATTCGGCATGTCCTCATCGGACAGCCAGCAATTTCCCGACGTGATCATGGCGTAAATCTCCCTGACAAGAGGATCGTTCGGTGCGGTGAGGTAGCGTCGATTGAAAACCGTCATTAGTTCGGAAATTGCGGCGTCGCTACTGAACGCGAATTCTTTCGCGTACCAGCGGATCAGATCGACGTGGTTGCCCACGCCCATCTCGCGCTTGGCGACATCGGGTATCCAGTATTTCCACTGAGCGATGGACGCCGCCCCATCCCCATACACGAGCCCGAAATGAATACGGTCGCTCGTATAACTCTCGAACCAGCCACGCGCGTTCATGAGCAGGTAAAGTCGCAGGAACTCGCGCTCGCGATGCGGCATGGCCGAAACGCTACGCAGCAGCGTGAATTTGAGCGTCAGGACCTGCCGGGTGTTATGTTGCGTGTCATAGAAGCTTCGTTTGGCCGCGCCGTGGTAGGAGACATCGCCAATCTTCGCCGCAAACATTGCGCGGATCGCGCTCTCTTCGAGCGCTATGTTCTTGGTCCTTCCCATCCTCGTGCGACCGGAGGTGAGGATTCCGATCAGCGGCGCAAAAATGATGATCAAGCCGCAAACAATGATGAGCCATTCGCCGCCACCGTTACGCATGACGTTCCTACCTGTCGAAATCGAGAGATCGGGGCCGGGTGCGTGGCCGCGCGAAACCAAGCAGATTGCGAATGCGTTCGCGGCTCCGCTCGCGCTGCTGCCTCTCCAGCCTATCCAGCCGGTCCTGAAGCTCGCGTCTTTCTCTCAGCTGCTCGCGGGCGAGTGTTTCCCGCTGGTCCTTGTCCCGCAGGAAAGCCTCGTATGCTTCGCTTTCGTTCTGCTTCCTGATCGCGAACAACCTGCCAGTAAGCACATCCAAGACAGCTCCCAGACCACGCCGGAAGCGCCCGGCGCGTTCCTTGGTTTCTGCGATGTGTCGTTCGTGCTGACGTTCTTTGAGCGTTGCGCGTTCTTTCAGGTGATGCGATTTGAGCATCCGTAACTGTTCGCGCAGCGGCTTTGACTCTCGCTCCTTTTGATTCTTGTCTTCCGCCAGCTTTTCGCGGACGCGGGCCGTCTTCAGTCGTTCGATGAGCTTCTGGGTGTCTGCGACTGAGTTCAAGTTGCTGCCATCCCCGAGGCGCTGCGTAACCTCTTTGGTTTTGACACCGCAGGCGCGGGCAACTGCGTAGACTTCACCGTTCAGATCGACCGCAACAAGGCCGCGCCGATCGCCTCTGGCGAGGTAATAACCGCGCTCTTCCAGCGCATTCTTGAAGGCTGAGGGGCCGTCCGACTGCTCCCACGCATCGCGGAACTGTTGTTTGATTTCGCGCGGATCGAGATCATGGCGCTTGGCTTGCTGCCATTCCGCCAGCGTGAAATTGAGCGGGTTCTTCCAGCCGCTTTCTCGATGACCTTCCGGCAATACCCAGCCGTGATCGAGATAGAGTTCCTTCGAAAGTGTCGCGAGCCTCTTCTTGAAGTACGGAAGATTGACGGCCTTCATCTCGCTTGCGTCGATCCGCGACCACACGACATGCGCATGACGGCGGCCATTTTTCTCATGGATGACAATCGCCCGAGGTTGGCCGTCCAAGCCGAGCGCGGCTTCCGCCCGGTTGGCTGCGTCCGTCAGATCGTCGACCGATGCGTCTGCGTCCTTAGGTGGATTCAGAGACAAAGATAGGATCGGCTGCCGACAGCGTGTGCCCCTGGCGATCGCAACGGTCTCAGCCATAGCGCCATTCAGGTCGCCGGAGATAAACCCGCGCACTTCGGCAACGAGGACGTGGTCGTTATCAATGGGATTGAGCAGGTGCGCGGCAAGCTGACGAGGCCCGCCGCGTTGGGACGCTTTCAGGATCATCACTCGCTCCCGGCAACTTCAGCGAAGATTTCTGAGAGCGGAAAGCGGGTACTTTCGTCGATGATCTTGAGGCCCAGCGCCTTCAGGAGAAGAAGGCGGATCTCGAAGACCCCTGCACAAGCGGCCCTCAGGTCGTCCTCGACCTCCTTGGTTACCGGCAGGCTGCCCTGATTGGCCGCCTTGGCAAGCTGGTTCAGGTTGCTCGATAGCCGGGACTGCCCCAGAAGGCCCAAAAGGCGACCCAAGGGCTCCGCATCCTTCAGGGGCTGCCGGAGCCGGGCTCTGGCTTCCGCACCGCCGCCCAGCGCCCGTTCGCGGATGAACTGGCTCAGGGGGGTGCCGCCCGCCAAGGCTTCGAGGCGGGCTTTCTCCGCATCCGTCAGGCGAACCGAGACCGGTTTGGACTTCGACAGGGCGGCGCTCATGGCTGCGGCCCTCGGAAGTCGACCTTTGCGTGCTTAAGCTGGTGGTTCCAGTCGGCTAGAGTGTCGAAAAGTTCTGCGAAATCAGCGGAAGGAGCGGTGTCGGGCGGCGTTTCGGGGTTCGAACTTTCTCCCGCGCCGTTCACCATTCACATCCTGTCCCACCGGCCGCAAGGTCACGGATCGCACCTACGGCGTGGCTGACATCCCGGCGGGCTTGCGCCTCAGTCCTGCGCGGTAACTCTCTCTAACCGCGGCCTCATCAGCCGTGCCCCCATAAGCAAAGAGCCCGCCCCGGAGGGGGCGGGCTCTTTCGTAGGCACGAACGATGCGGGACGCCCGGTTTGGCGGGCGCCCTCGGAGAGATCTCAAACCTTCAGATTCTCTGCCGATTCTTTGCCGCGATTGGAGACGATTTCGTACTCGATCTTCTGGCCCTCGTTCAGGCCCCGAAGCCCTGCCCGTTCGACCGCGGAAATGTGCACAAACACATCTTTTCCGCCGCTGTCAGGCTGGATGAAGCCATAGCCCTTGGTGCCGTTGAACCATTTAACAGTGCCGCTTGCCACTCAGAATCCTCCGTGTTGTGGGCCTAGTGTTAGCACAATTCGCAATTGCGCGAAAGCAGAGGGTCGCAGGTGCCGGCATCGCGCCCGCGCCCGTTGTCCCCGGTCCGGAATTCTCCTACAGGGGGGTATCGGAAGCGAGCACCAGCCATGACCGACGAACTGTCTCTTGAGGAACTCGACCGCCGGATCGCGATCCTGCGCGAGAATGTCCGCCAGCTCATCGAGCAGGCCGCCGCACGGTCCGGGGCTGCGGACGAAGCGCTGGCCTCCGACCGCATCGCTCAGCAGAGCGAAGAACTCGATCGCCTGACAAAGGAACGCGACGCGAGGCTCAAGGCGCCGAGAAACGAGGCCTAGCCCGCAAGGCTCGGGAAACGCAAGGCGCGAGCCGATCCGGCGGCGCCGTGAGAATTCGTGCAAAGCCGGGCTGTGGTCGCTGGGCAGCTTGCCCCCTCAATTTGCGGGCATTGACCGGCTAGGTCCCAGGACTCCTCTGCTAAACACAACTATTCCGCACAACGCTCCTGTGGTATGCTTCCTTTGTGAAGTCCGTACCCGCTCCGAACACCATGGAGGCTGGAATGCTGGCGGATCGTTTCGAACGGCTGAGCAAGCCGACCAAACTCGTGATCGCAGGATTGTTCGCGGCCTTTACGGCCTGGACCGTGTGGTCCAGCCTCGATTTCGCGACGATGTAGCGTCCGGCAACCGGCACGCGGCGACGGGTTCGATTGCGCCGGTTGAATAGCGCTTCGAAACGAGACTCACCGTCTGGTGGTCTCGCGCTTCACCGCTGCGACCTATAATTTCAGCCAGTAAGCGTTTGCCGCCATATCGAAGCTGTCCTTGGAGACGAATCCGGCTTCGACGTCTTTCTCGGCCTTCGTCAGCGCAAAAACCGCGGACCCGGCCGATACACATCCGTGCTTGTTGAACCCCGGCGTCTTGCCGCCGACCGACTGAATCTGCACCACGAAATGCGCGCGCACATCGCTATCCGTCCGTTTCAGCTTATGCATTTCGAAAATGACAATCGCCGCATCCGGTATTCGCGAATCGGCCTGCGACAGGGTGACAAGCCCCTGTCCGCCCCTGCTGACATCGGCGCTCGCTTCAAATCCCAGCGCCTTGAAACGCTTGAGCGCGCGCTCGATGCTTCCCAGTTCAGCCGGGGTCCACGGCAGGTAATCAGGCACGTGAGCCTCTCATCTTTTCAACGACCACATTCGCTGCACCGCAGCATGCCATCACCAAGTCTCGCGCGTGCGATCCGATTCGAGTCGAATTGTCCCTTGATCTCATCGCTATCTGTCAAGCACGTCGTGAAGTTGCCATGAATGAACGATAGCAAGAGTGTTAGGAGGAGGGGTAACGAGAGGAGGACCGCATGCGACTTTCCACCGGCGATCCAGCCCGCGTCGCTTACCCTGTTTTTCGTCGGCCGGTCTGCCCATCCTGCGGCGAGACTATGTTCGCCGCAGCAGCCACTGAATTTCTAGGACGGGGCAAAATCACCAATATCTGGAAGTGCGATTCGTGCGAACACGAGTTTCGCACAGCGCTTGCTCTCCCTGACGAAAACTAGCCGGCGTCGGCTCATAAAAAGAATTCGGGGCTCACCGAGAATGCGGTGAGCCCTTTTCGTTTGGCCCGTCAGCGCGGTTGTTCCGACGGAGGCCGCGCAGACCTAGGATGCGTCCGGCCGGCTTTTCGGATGGAACGTCGGGACGTATGAGAAGGCCGCAAACAAAGAACAGGCGCAGGGAGGACAGAATGGCGTTCGGATGGACGTACACACGGGCGGCGGGGCTCGCCGTTTTCGCAATCCCGTTCGTCGCGTCGTCGGCGGTCTTCGCCCAGACGGAAGATGCGAAATCCTTTCCATCGCGCGCCATCCGCATCGTGGTGCCCGCCTCTCCGGGCGGTGTGAACGACATCCTTGCCCGGCTTGTCGGTCAGAAGATGAGTGAGAATTTCGGCCAGCCGGTCGTCATCGAGAACAAGCCCGGCGCTGCGACAATTCTTGGCGCGGAAACGGTCGCACGCGCGGCACCGGATGGCTACACGCTCCTCATGGCGCCGACGGCCACGATGGCGATCAATCCGGCGGTCTATTCGAAGCTGTCCTACGTACCGCAGAGAGACTTTATCCCAGTTTCTGCCGTCGCGACCTACCCCTACGTACTGACGGCCACGGCGGACGCTCCGGCCAAGTCGGTCAAGGATCTGATCGCGTTCGCAAAGGCCAATCCAGACAAGGCCAACGCGGGCGGCGCCTCGATGACGTTTCAGCTGCTGACCGAATTGTTCAAGGCCAAGACCGGCGCGCCGATCCAGTACATTCCCTACAAGGGCGCAAACGACGCCAATCTTGCGCTGATCGGCGGGCAGCTCACGGTCTCCTTCCTCGACGTCGGCCCGGCGTCACCGAATATCAAGGCCGGCAAGATCAAGGCCCTCGCCGTCACCGCTCCGAAGCGTCTCGCCTCTCTGCCCGATGTCCCGACAATGGCGGAGGCGGGACTGAAGGACATGACCGTCGAAAGCTGGGCCGGACTTCTGTTGCCAGCCGGCACGCCCGCTCCCATCGTGCAGAAGCTGCAGGATGAAGTCATGCGGATCGTCAAGCTGCCGGATATCCAGAGCAAGCTGCGCGAACTCGAACTGACGCCGGTCGGTAACAGCTCCAAGGACTTCGCCGACATGCTGGCCAAAGACATCGACATGTGGGCGCAGGTCGCGCGCGCATCCAACGTGAAGGTCAACTAGTGCCTAATCCAAATCGTATCGACGTTCACTTCCATATCATTCCGCAATTCTATCAGGATGCCGTCAAGGCCGCGGGCTTTGGCCCGGCGCGGCGGGCCGGCTATCCGCCCTACTCGCCCGAACTCGGCGTCGAACTGATGGATGCGAACGGCATCGCGATCGCGATCACGTCCGTGGCTCAGCCGGGTGTGCATTTCCTCGACGCAGAGCCTGGCCGAGCGCTCGCGCGCCGCTTGAACGAACATGCCAGTGAACTCGGCACGCGCTTTCCGCGGCGCTATGGTGCGTTTTCCATCGTGCCGATGAAGGACATCAACCACGCCGTCGCCGAGATCGAGTACTGCCTCGACACCCTGAAGCATCAGGGCGTGTGCCTGTTCGCGAGTTACGGCGAAAAGTTTCTGGGCGATGCCCATTTCGATCCGGTGATGGAGGCACTGAACGCGCGGAAGGCGGTCTGCTTCATCCATCCGACGTTGCATCCGACCAGCCGCACGCTCGACATCAATCTCCCGGGCTTCGTGATGGAGTATCTGTTCGATACGACGCGGGCTGCGGCCAACATGATTTTTTCCGGCACGCTGGATCGCTATCCGGACATCAAATTCATCCTGGCGCATGCGGGCGGCACACTGCCGTATTTCGCGTGGAGGCTCGGTGGCACGCCTCAGGTCGATCCGACGCTGCCGCAATGGCCGCGCGCGACCTTCGACAAAGCGTTGAGACATTTCTGGTACGACAACGCCTTGTCATGTGGCGCGACGACCATGGGCGCGTTGAAGACGGTGGCCGATCCGAACAAGATTCTGTTCGGCAGCGACTGGCCGTTCGTCCAGGCGCCGCTGGTCGCCGAAGAGGTCGCGACCCACGAAGAACAGGGGCTACACAGCGCCGCTGAACGTACCGCGATCGATCGCGGCAACGCGCTCAAGCTGTTTCCTGAACTGGCCTGATAGCGTTGTCACGTGAAGCGTTTGCGCATCATGACGCAGACGCATTGCTGGCGAAGCCGCTAGTAGATGTAAAGTCTCGCAGGATTGTCGACGAGCAGCTTCTTCTGCATTGTTTCATCCGGCGCGATCTTCGGCAGCAGGTCAACGAGATCAGCCTCATCTGCCTCATGCGTGGGATTGGGATGCGGAAAATCCGTGCCCCACAACACTCGGTCCGGGCACGCTTCCACGATCCTGCGCGCGATGGGCACGGCCTTGTCGTAAGGCGGCATGTCGATGCGCTCCGAGCCCGAGACCTTGATCCAGCAGCGGTCGAGCTTTGCAAGATCGAGCAGCGCTTCGAGCGGCTTCTGATCCACACCATCCTTCGCCGGGACCCGGCCCATGTGATCGATCACGAAGGGCAGCGTCAGCTTTCGCATCATGTCAGACAGGGGAATGATATCGGGCGCATCGACATGGAGCACGACGTGCCAGCCCAGCGGCTTTATGCGCCGGAGGACATTCTCGAACACGGTCATGTCCGGCGAGCCGCCGAGATGCTTGACGAAGTTGAAGCGCGCGCCGCGCACGCCGGCCCGGTGCATGACGGGAATCTGCGTCGGCGGCGTCTCTCCGTCGATAATCGCAACCCCGCGATAAAGCTCGGGCTGCCAAGCCAAGGCATCCAGCATCGCGCGGTTGTCGCTGCCATGACAGCTGGCCTGCACGATGACGGCGCGGGAGATGCCGAGATGATCGTGCAACGCCTTCAGCATCTCCTTCGGAGCATCCTCCGGGGTGTAACGGCGGTTCGGCGCGTAAGGAAAAACATTGCCAGGTCCGAAGACATGGCAATGCGCATCGGTTGCGAGCGGCGGCAGTTTGAATGCGGGCTTGCGCCGCGTCGCAAGGTCAATCGCTGTCATTAGCGTTTCTCGATTCCGGCCTTCTGGATCACGTCCGACCACTTCACGATATCGGCCTTCAGCCGATCCTGGATTTCCTGCGGCGTCGAGCCGCGCGCGTCGATGCCAAGCTCGAGCGCCTTCTTCTTCACCTCGGGATCGGCCAGCACTTCGTTGAGTGCCTTGTTCAGGGTTGCGATCACATCCGGCGGCGTGCCGGCCGGTGCGAAGATCGCATTCCAGGACGTGACCTCCCATTTCGGCTCGCCCGCCTCCTTTGCGGTTGGCGCGTCGGGGAGATACGCGCCGCGCTCGGTGCCGGAGAGTGCGACCGGGATGAACTTCTTGGCGTCCAGCCCTCCGCGCAGCGCGGCATAGAACTCGGTTGCCATCTGGATGTCGTTGCGCTCGAGGCCGACGAGCACGTCGCCCGACGTCTTGAACGGCACGATCACCACGTTAAGTCCAGCGACCGACTTGAACAGCTCCGCGCCGAGATTTTGGCTCGATCCGGCGGCGATCGTGCCGATATTGAGCTGGCCAGGCTTTTCCTTCGCGGCCTTCACGAAGTCGCCCAAGGTCTTGTAGGGGCCGTTCGCATTGGTCACGAGGATCAGGTCGAAATAGCCCATCGCCGACACCGGCGCGAAATCCTTCACGGGGTCGAAGGGCAGATTCTTGAACAGCCCGACGCTCACGGCGGTACCATTGCTCAGCACCGCAAGCGTATAGCCATCGGCCGGCGATCCGAGAACCGCGCGCGCTGCGGTAATGCCGCCAGCGCCTGGATTGTTCTCGACCACAAAGCGCTGTCCGAGCTTCGCACCGAGCTTCTCGGCCACGAGCCGCGTCGTGATATCGGCGACGCCGCCGGCTCCGAACGGCAGGACGATCTTGACGGGCTTGTCCGGGTATTTGCCTTGGGCATGAACCGGCGCGGCAGACAGGGCCAGCGCCGCACCGCAAACCGCAGCAAGACGAATGATCGTGGTCGATCGGAACATCGGCGTTTCTCCCATGGGCGATTTCGGCGCAACAAACCGGTTTCGGCGCAACAATTCAAGCGCCAACGACAATTCAAGCGCCAACGACCAGGGCCGCCTTACCGCGGCAGGATGTCGCCCGCTGCCCAACCTTGCTTTTTCGCATCCCGATAAGCCGTGAAAGTCCCCGCTGCGATCGCCTCGCGCGCACCTCTCATAAGGACCTGGTAATAGGCGAGATTGACCTGGGTCAATAACATGGCCCCCAGCGTCTCATTCGCCTTCACCAAGTGGTGCAAGTAGGCTCGCGAGTAGGTTCGCGTGACGGGATCGCCGCTGGACTCGTCCAGCGGTCGCGGGTCGTCGGCGTGGCGCGCGTTCTTCAGATTGACCGGTCCGCGCCGGGTGAAGGCAAGCCCATGGCGGCCGTTTCGGGTCGGCATGACGCAGTCGAACATGTCGACGCCGCGCCAGACCGCCTCGATGAGATCGTCGGGGGTACCGACGCCCATCAGATAGCGCGGCCTCTCGGCAGGCAGTTCGGGCGCAACGATGTCGATCATCGACAGCATCACGGCCTGCGGCTCGCCGACCGCAAGTCCGCCAATGGCGTAACCTTGGAAATCCATGTCGATCAGCGCCCGCGCGCTCTCAACGCGCAGATCCGGATCGTCGCCGCCCTGCACGATCGCGAACAGTGCGTAGCCCGGCTTCGCCCCTTCGAAGGCCCGCTTGCTTCGCTCCGCCCAGCGCAGCGACAATTGCATTGCGCGCGCAATCTCCTCGCGCTTCGCCGGCAGCCGCAGACATTCGTCGAGCTGCATCGATATGTCCGAGCCCAGCAGCCGCTGAATCTCGATCGCGCGCTCCGGAGAGAGTTCGTACATCGCGCCGTCGAGATGCGAGCGAAAAGTCACCGCACGCTCGTCGAGCTTGCGCAGCTGTGACAGCGACATGACCTGAAAGCCGCCGGAATCCGTCAGGATCGGCTTGTGCCAGTTCATGAACGTATGAAGACCGCCGAGCGCTGCGACCCGCTCGGGCCCCGGCCGCAGCATCAGGTGATAGGTGTTGGCAAGCAGGACATCGGCGCCGGTGCGCGCGACGTCGTCGGTCGTGACAGCCTTGACTGTCGCCTGCGTTCCGACCGGCATGAAGGCCGGGGTCGCGATCCGGCCATGGGCGGTCTCGACCTCACCGGCGCGCGCGGTCCCGTCGGTCGCAATCAGATGAAAGGAGAAGGGCTTCGTCATCGTTGCGGGTGTAACAGGCAGGCGTCGCCATAGGAATAGAACCGGTAGCCCTCCGCGATGGCATGCGCATAGGCGCGCTGCATCGTCTCGAGCCCGGAAAACGCCGAAACCAGCATGAACAGGGTCGAGCGCGGCAGGTGGAAATTGGTCATCAGCAGATCGGTCGCACGGAACCGGTAGCCCGGCGTGATGAAGATGGCGGTGTCCCCGCAGAAGGCATGAACCCGACCCGTTTCGTCGGCCGCGCTCTCGAGCAGCCGCAGCGCCGTGGTGCCGACCGGCACAAGCCGCCCGCCACGGGCCCGCACATCGTTCAGTGCAGCCGCTGTGCCCTCATCGATCTCGCCCCATTCGGCATGCATCTTGTGCGCGGCAGTGTCCTCGGCCTTCACCGGCAGGAAGGTGCCAGCGCCGACATGCAGCGTAACCGTGTGCAGCGCGATGCCCGCCGCCTGAAGCCGCGTGACCAAATCCGGCGTGAAATGCAGCGAAGCGGTCGGGGCCGCGACCGAGCCCTCTTCGTCTGCGAACATGGTCTGGTAGTCGGCCGCATCGCGCGCGTCGGCCTTGCGCTTGCCGGCGATATAGGGCGGCAGCGGGATATCGCCGCGCTCGGCGATGGACTGGTCCAGCACCGCGCCATGAAAGGCAAAGGCCAAAGTCACCTCGCCGGCGTCGCCCTTGTGCTCCACCGTCGCATCGAGCTGGCCCAGGAAACAGACCTTGCCCTCGTCGCCGAACCGAACGGTGTCGCCTTCCTGCAGCCGCTTGGCCGGCTTGACGAAGGCGAGCCAGCGCGAGCCGTCCAATCGCTTGTGCAGGGTCGCCTCGATCTTCGGCTCTTCGCCGCGCCCGATTCTCCGGCCGGACAGCCGCGCCGGAATCACCTTGGTATCGTTGACCACAAGGGCGTCACCCGCGCGCAGCAGCTCCGGCAGGTCCCGCACGATCCGGTCTTGTGTCTGCGGTGTTTCGCCCGGCCGCACCACCATCAGCCGCGCGGCATCACGCGGCGACGCGGGCCGCAACGCGATGCACTCCGGCGGCAGGTCGAAGTCAAAGAGCGAGGTCAGCATTATATCAGAGTGCCATTGCCGGACTTAACCCGGCAATCCATCCTTCTCGCAAAACGATGGATGCCCGGGTCAAGCCCGGGCATGACCAGGCAGAAGGAGCGTCGCTTGGCTACGCGTCCGCGGCGATGGTCGCCTTCACGATCTTGTCCGGGTTCTGCACCGGCTCGCCGC
>VFQN01004999.1_pt1 | contig 16790 bp, 34 predicted proteins | sample 3512371 | NCBI WGS metagenome assembly VFQN01 (sample SAMN10412370, study PRJNA504923) | tailings metagenome | isolation source: Replicate 2 from Balatoc abandoned mine | place: Philippines: Itogon, Benguet | collected 2017-08-28 | reverse complement strand
TAGTCACAAAAGTGTCAGAACGTGAACACTATAGGCGTGGCAGGGGCACGCCAACACTGCGTCCGTCCTGACTGGAGGCTGCATATTGGGGAGCAACGGAACCACTCTGCCAGTGAGGGCACTTGCACGCAGCGCAGAGCGTAACTATCCACGTGGGAAGGACAGTTTACTGGCAGGGAAAGCACACACCTCAAGGCAGCAACACGGCCAGCAAGGCTGCAGAAGCAGCGCCGGGCCTGCGAGGCCCCGGTTTACGGGGCGGAGGTTGGTACAACCACGCCGACATTACACCCAGGCAGTGGACCTCGCACTGGTACCCCAGGAGGCTCCCATGGGTACCGTACCGGTGAGCCGCTTTTGTTGTGGTGGCCCTGGGTGGCAAGGTACCTGGCGCTGTGGGGAGCTAGGGGAGGTGGGCGTCCTCCGTTGCCATGCCCGAAGGGTGCACCAGTGCGTGTGCATTGGGTCGTTGCAGCGTAGCGAGGTACGCAAGCCAGATGCATGCAAGTAAGGGTACGGTACACAGAGCACGGTGAGGCGCACCAGGAACAACTCGTGGGGGGCACTTGCCGGTGCTGCTTTCCATGCCAGGAAGCCTGAAAATCACGTGAAGTGTCTAAGGTGATAACTCCCGTACGCGGACTGACGCCGCGGCGGAGCTGGCTGGAGCTATCGTACTGTCTGTATCGGTTCGACCCTCGGAGGGCATGGGGGGTGTTGGCACGTGGCGACGTGGGAGGGGTGACCGGCAGGCGCTGTGGGGCTGTGCTGTGTGGCCCCTGGTGGTGTGGCTGGGAACCACATCAGGCATACTCCCTGACCGGCACGGTGCGCTATGCTGCGGGTGCCGGAGGGTGGGGAGGTGGGGCACCGCGCGCAGGCACGCGGGTACGGCACGCGGCAACGGCTGTTGGGGCCGGCCTGGGGTACGCCGTGACGTGCCATGTGGGTCCAGGTGGGTCACGAGGTGACGCGTAGTGATGCGTAGATTGCGTGTGGTATGGTGACATGCCGGCATTGCCAAAAACCGTATCACACGGCGCCAAGGACTAGAAACAGCGGGCTGCGCTCAAACTGGGCTGTCGAGCTTCGTGTGTTTGCCGTGTGAGCAGGCAAGGCTAGCACCCACGTGGCAGCCACCCGTGTTGCGAACGTTGCAGTCAGCCAGTACCTGATACCTTTGCCCCACCTGACACTGAGACCGGTCGCCTAAGCGCATGGCATCAGGCGGCTGAGCAGGATCCCTTGCTAAGCAGTACGCACTCAGTCGGTCAGGCCCTTCCCCTTGCTGCCAACCTGCCGCATTTCGACCAGCATTGCACCTCAGGGCCATCAGTCGTTAAACTCCTTGAGGCAGAGAAGTCCCATGTCGTGTTCAGTTGGAAACCGCCTGGGAGGGGGCTCAAAGGAGGGCCTGCTGGCCCCTGCGTGCTCCTGCCTGCTCCTGTCTGCCCCCTAACGCCAGGGATGTGCCTACCTGGCGACCGGCGTATGGACCTCCAACCAGTGGCACACGTGTGACTCTTCAACTTTACTGTAACATACTCACCTTCTTCTCCAGGCAACTTTGTGCTCAAGCATTTCGGCGGTTACGGACGGTTAGCCCAAATTGCGCAACCCCCGCGATATTGCCCTAGGTCCCTCCAAGTGGCCACTTTTACGCCAGTGCTGTTAATTATAAACACCGCCAATATGGCAAACCTCAGCAGCGCCTGGGCTGACCAGGTCGAGAATGAGGAGGTGAGGCAGAAGCTGTGCCCCGAGGCTCTGTGTAGGCATCACTTCCCTACAAACCGTTTCTGAGCAACAACGCCTGTGGTGTCCTCGTTTCAGGCTACCAATGGAGCTCTGGCGAACAACTCGGACTTCCCATCGCTGGGCGAGGCCGCCAAGCAGCCCGCGCCGAGCAAGAAGGCAGCAAAGTCCAAGGGCAAGAAGATGTCCCTGACGGACTTTATCGCGCAGCCAGGGGCTGCTGCGGGCTTCCAGGATAAGTCGCTGCAGGACAAGGCGATTCTGATGTCCCTGCCGACTGCTCCGCGCGGCCTGCGCGACGGCGAGGACCCCCGCGCTGGGCCTGGCATGGGAGGTGGCTTCCGCGACTATGGAGGTCGTGACGGGGGTAAGTTCGTTTCCGCAAAGTGCTGCAATGAGGAGGTACCCTGGCCAGGAGTGATCGGAGACGCCCCGCCATTTGCAGGCTTCCGCGGGGAGCGCGGCGAACGCGGCGACCGCCCGCCGAGGGCAGAGATGGAGCCCTCACGTGCAGACGCAGTGGATGATTGGGGTACCACCCGCAAGTTTGTTCCCGGCGGCGGCGATGGTGGCTCTCGCGGCTTTGGGGGCGGTTTTGGGGACCGTGACCGGGCCCCGCGTGAGCCCAGGGAGTTTAAGCCTTCAGCTGCAGACGAAGTCGATGACTGGGGTGCCCAACGGAAGTTTGAGCCTTCTGCTGGGGCCCGGGGATTCGGGGATGACCGGCGCGGTGGATTCGGCGACCGCGAGCGCCGTTTCGACGGCCCACCGCCTCCTTCTAAGGCGGATATGGAGGACAGCTGGGGTCGGGGTCGTGAGTTTAAGCCGACCGCGGACGCGCCTTCCCGGCCGAGCCGTGGCTTCTCAGGCGATAACGCATCGGCAGCAGATAAGGAGGAGCGCTGGGGCCGCCGGGCCCCGGAACCTAGCACCTCGGCTGCGGAGAGCTCCGCGCCATCGGAGCGCCCGCGGCTAAAGCTGGCGCCGCGCTCGGTGCCGGCGGATGGTGCTGGGGCTGGCTCCAGCGATGCCGCGGGGGCGGGCAGCAAGAGCAACCCCTTCGGTGCAGCCCGGCCTCGCGAGGAGGTGTTGAAAGAGAAGGGCGTTGACCCCGTCAAGGAGGCCCTGAAGCTGGAGCATGGGGAGGTCATCAGGTGGGCAGTGGGCCTCTGAATGGGTAACGGGGTAGGGTTGGGAGCTGCGCAAGTGGCAGCAGCGAAGCCCGTGGCTAGCCCGCTACAGCGTTGGGGCTTCTCAAAGCAACCTCTACTGCCGAAGCAACCTCTGCTTTAATTACAGTCATGCTGGTTGTACGGGTGGTGTATGCAACTATGGCGCCAAGGGCTCTGGGTGGCTTTTTGAGCACAGCTGCCGAGAGTCGTGCGGCCTAACACGTGCAGTCGAGAAGGGCTGCACCTCTGGGCGCGGTCTCCCACAGCCTGAAACCACGCCGTTTCCACGGGGCGGTGTTCTGGGTGCAAGCCTGTAAGGCTGCGGCATTGCAGCTGCGGTTGCACAAACGAGGGTGTAGCAGGTTGCGGGAGGAGCTTCGTTTACCACCATGAGTCATGCGTGCATACTCGTTGTGCATCCTCTGTCGTCCGCACTCGCCGTAGCCGCTTTGTCTTGGGGTACTGCTTCGGCATGCTGTCCAGTCCGCCACTCGGCCCCGCCCCGGCCAATTTGTTGTTCATGAATGGCCTCACGCACGGTTCTACGGAATGACGGGCACGCCCTGGAGGACAGGACCAGCACCCAAAGCCCCTTGATTGAAGTTGCCCCCTGGCCTGCATACGCCTCGTCGCACGACCCAAGCAGGGAGGAGACGGCCGCCGAGAAGGCGCTCAAGGAGGAGGTAGCAACGTTGACCGCGCAGCTGGAGGAGCTCAAGGCCGTTGACCCGGAGGGTGACGTGGTCAAAGAAGCTGCAGAGAAGCTGGACGCCAAGGAGCGCGAGCTGCTCAAGCTGCAGGCGGAGGAGGACGACAAGGTCCGCTTCGCCCGGGGGGGGACGGAGAGCCGGGACGGGCCGGGGGCGAAGCAGCAGCAGGGCGGGAGCCGCGAGCCGCCTGCCCGCAAGGAGCGGTGGTAAGGAGCGGTTGTAGGGCGGAGCAGGCAGTCAGTGGTATTAGGCGGGGGATTATGGAGTGCGCAGTGCAACGACACATGCATGAGCGGGGTAGGGAGGAGCAGGTTGAGGGCCTGGGGCTTGGGCATGAGGCGAGGGGAGGGGACGGGAGGGTTGTTTGGGTATGGTTTAGGGATGGGCGGATGAACCTGGCGAGGGGGAGGGAGTCGTGGAGAAGGAGCGCAGGTGCTGTTTGGCGTGCTCGCAAGAGAGTGCGTGTTTTTAGTGGTGTTTTGTGGTGTGTGGTGTTTGCTTTTTCGGGTCGAGGTACACGGCCGCTGGGCCAGGGCTGGGCACGCGGAGGTAAGAGCTCTCAGTGAGAGGGCGGGACTGAGGGGCTCCCAGCTGCCGAGGAGCAGCAGCAACAGCAGCAGCACGTTCTGAAGGGGCGGACTGACGCGGCTGTGTGATCGCGAGAAGGAGGCTTTACTGGATTCTGATTGACATGTCGTACATCCTACGTAAGGGATGGCCTAACGAGGTTGTTTTGCGCATGAACACGTAACGCATGACTTTTGCATGGCTTGCTGCTTTCGACAAGTGGTCCGTTTGTGTGTGTGTGTGTACCGGAAGTGAAAGGTGTGTGTGCTATCTTCGGGCGGCTGGCGCCGCTCAGGCATGCACGGTAGCGGTGCACGCGATGCAGGTGATTTACGGATTGGGAGCGGCGTCACCCTGGGGCTCTGTCGCGGCCCGTGGGAGGGACGGCTCCTGTGTGCCATGCACTAGATGCCAGAGCGCAGGGGCATTACCACTGGCAGTTGCTGGAACGAGGATGCTGCTATTGAGTGTGGGGCAGCGTGTCATGGCTCCTTGGGTTCTCAGCAGCGGGCTGGGTTACGCACTTGCATGTAATGTATACCGGTGAGGTGATCCAATGGGCTTACCTTGGTGGGGCTGTGTTTGCGCCTACCGTGGGACAGGTGGTAGCAGCGGGATACCAGGCCGTGCTGGGGGTGCAGTGCATACAGCTCGTCCTCTACTATCGGTCATGGTTGCTGCGCGCTGTCTACTGCGGTCCCTGTATGGACAGCCTGCAAGCGAGAATCGTGCCTTACAGCTTGATTACAGTTTGACGAGCCGCGCACAATTTGTCAAGGCTTGTCAGGCCGGCCTGCAGGTCGACCGATAACGACCGACAACACACCCATCGGCTGGCCTACCAGCGTGCACACCAGGCGCCCACACCGGTACACGTTCGCCCTCAGCCAGCATACCGCACAAAACTGACCAGGAAGTCAACCAAAACTCGGACGAGGTTGGGAGTAGGAGACCCTCGTGGGGAGCCTTGCAGACTTGTGCCGATGCGTGCGGGCGTCCGAGAATGCGTGCCGTGACCAGTCAACAGCGCGCGATCAACACGTTGGCAGCGCATGGGCCGAGGAGAGGTGCACTCTGTCGCACTCCGGCGCCTTCCGGCGGGCATCCCAGCCAGGCGTAGCTGCTCATCCACGTCACGATGCCAGCATCCTGCTACCGTATGCCACAACATTGACTCTGGGGACCGCCAACCGTTAGTCACGACCATGACTGTATCGTAATCCGTACACCGTAACCGACACGTGCTGCCTTCGACAACACTCGAACACTGCCTCGCATACCTACAACTGCACAGAGCACGCAATACGACCTGCCGCTCACACTCGTGCAAACTTGTGTTGACCAACCCCTCGCGTTCCCTCCCTTGGTGTGCACTAGCTCCCTGCCACGATGCATGCAACCCAACAGTAACCCGCAGCGATCTAGCAGCCGCATGATTGCCATCCACACCTACCATACCCTGCTGTAATACCTCCGCCCCTCATCACTGCCAGAGTACATCCCTCCCGTCAGCAACCCCTGCTCCACACCCCACACACCACCAGAAAATGCCATCGTGACAGATGCATTCCACGCACTGCCTCCAGCCTCCAACCCAGCTCCCCCTCCCGACTCCACCCCACACAACCATTCTTGCAGCCATCCGCCTCCCTGCCCCACCCCACGACCACGTGTCACCCATCCCGGGAGCTGAGCGTTACCGGCACTGCCCGGTCCTCAACCACCGCCGCCGCCGCCGCCGCCGCCGCCGACCCGTTCGCAAGCCCACCCGTCGCAACGCCAACGCTCGCCGGCACCGGCACCCGCGACTCAGTCCCGCGCCCCGACTCCTCCGCCGCCCCCGCGGAGGTCTCCGCGCCGCCGCCATCGGCCGTCGCGGCCGCCGCCGCCGGCGCCCTTCGCCGCGCCGCGGCCGCCCTGGCGGGATACTCGTCCAGGTCATAGTCCTGGTCGATGGACCGCCGGGCAGGGCTGGCGGAGCCCCCGGCGCGCTTTGGCGAAGGCGCCGACGGCGTCGGGTCCAGCGAGGACAGGTCCGTGGCCAACGGCGCCGCCGCCACCGCTGACAGCTTCGCAGCTGCTGCTGAAGCCGCCGCCGCCGTCGCGGCCGCCGCCGACGCGACGGCCTCCGCGATCACGGCCGCCGGCCCCGCGCCGCCGTCGACGCTCGACGCCGGGCTGCCGCTGCCGCTGATGGCGGTGCCCGGCTGCGCCGCCTCCGCCGACAGCGCCGCCGCCACCTGCGCGTCCATCTCCGCCGCCACCACCGCCGCCGCCTCCTTGGCGATGTCGTCGGTCTCGCCCGTCAGCACCAACATGTCCAGAGAGGCGGAGGCGGGGACGTCCCCAGAGGACTGCAGCCAGTCCGCCAGCGCAGCAGTCCTGGGGGTTGTGGCGTAATGGGGGTTCCGGGGGACAGCTCGTCAGCGACACGTGGCGTGACAGCAGCGTCAAACAGCAGCAACTCGGTGGTTAGCGTGTGATGCAATCGTCGGCACAGTCGCAAGGGAGGCGCCAACTTTTCCCGGAAGCCAGCCAGCCAGGACACAGAACCTAGGCGCTGGTCTCTACCGCGTGTGGCTGTTATGTTCAGGGTCAAGCCCCCCGCTCCCTCGCCCCACAAAACACCTCGGCAGCCCATCCCAACCACCAATGCACCATGCCCCATGCCCTCACTGGCCCCAACGTTGTCCCACGTAGCAGGCGCCCCCCCAACGTCCCATCCGGAACCCGCCCAACCAGATCTGGAGCACAGGCCCCTTGCACCCGCATGGCCAGGCCGGCACAGCCCTGACATCCCTACCATCTCTTCTTGTGCTCCACGACTCGCCCACCACGCCCCCACACGTTGCCCCTGCCCCCTGTACCATGGCCCCACCTGGCCTCGATGCTGTCCTCGATGCCCCCCATCCATGTGCACCACGGCTTCCCCCGCCCCCCGTGCCCCTCAGCCCCCACCTGGCCTCGATGCTGTCCTCGATGCCGCGCTTGAGGTACGACACGTCGATCTCCGATGCGCCCAGCGCCCCCAGCAGCTGGCTGCCCAGCGCCAGGCCCGCCTCCACGCTGCGGATCACCACCTGGTCGGCGCCAGCCTCCTCCAGCTCAGCGGCGTGCCTGCCAGGCAACGATACGGCACAGCATTTATTTACTCGCATGTATTTACTTGCTGGCTCAGCTGATCCGATTCCGCCTCCAGCTCTGGGGCGCGGCTGAGGGCCAGCCTGTGCCAACCGGTTCCACCCCGAGACCCCATCCAACCCCCGGAAGCACTCCTGCTGCTCCACCGCCACCACCACCACCACCACCACCACCACCACCACCACCCCGCTTCCTTAGCGCTTTCCGTTCCAGTAGGTCAAACCCTGATCCCCTGCAGGTGCCCCGCCCTCGCCGTACCGCCCCTGCCCCACCGTAGGTCTGCGGCGCACGCGAAGATGGGCACGGACGGGAAGTCCGCCCTCAGCGTGTACACGGCCTGCAGCGCCTGCTCCTTGTCGGCGTAGCACACCGCCACCGCCTTGGGCGCCTCGATGCCGGCAGCGTGCAGCACGGCGGAGCGCGTGGCGTCGCCAAACGTGACCTGGCAAGGCGGGGAGTGGGGCGGGTTGTGTTTGGGGAGGGACGGGTTGCGGTGGTGGCCTGGAGCAAACAAAACACGGCGGCTCGCGTGGCATCGCCTCAGGGGTCATGGCGATGGGTAAGAAGGGTGGGTTGTGCTTGGGGAGGGGCGGGTTGCGGTGGGGAGCGTGGCCTGGGGCAGCGTGCAGCACGGGGCTGTGCACGGGGCAGGCCTCTTAAGGTGACCTGGCAGGGGTCAACGAAACACACGTAAGCGGGGCGTAGGGTGTTCTGAGATGCCAACGTGGGTTTACGGCATCGCCGCCCAAGCTGCGTGTAGACTACCTGGTGTATCGTTACGGCCGCCTGTGAGCGAGCTGTCAATGTCCTCAAACGCGGTGTTTCATGCCGCACGAGCACGAGACCTATTCCGTACTAACACACCTTGAAGCCCGCCTTGCGCCCCGCGCTGACCCGCTCCGGGACCCGCTCCGGATAGTACTCCCTTACCTAGTTATCTCCTTACCTAGTTATCTAGGAAGCCCTCATTGCGCCCCGACGACGAGGCAGGACATAGTCGGCCCCCGTCAATACAGTGCCCCCAAACGCCCGTACGCGCACCTTGAATCCCGCCTTGCGCCCCGCGCTGACCCGCTCCGGGTCCAGGTCGAATGCTAGGTATGCCAGCGAGGGGCTGCCCAGGCCGTTGGAGGCCAGCGGGCTCTGCAGCATGTTGGCCACCATCTGGCCGGCGGGGGAGAAGCCGCAGATGACGATCGGGTCCACAATCTGGGGGGAAAGGGGGTTTGGCGGTTGGACGACAGACGAAGTCTGTAGATCGACGAGGCCGTCGATGATGAGGCATATAAAGTCGAATCCAGCCCAACCCATTACCAGGGGGGATGGGGGATGGGGTGGGAGGGGCAACAAGAAGGAGGGGAGGTGGTCACGGTGGGCACGCGTGGTGTTGTGCGTGTGTGGTGTGGCGTGAGCAGGGCTAGCGGGGGAGGAGCCGCAGATGCTGAGGGCGTTTACCCCCTGGGACGGGGGGAACAAAAAGGATGAGAGGCGCTCACGGTGGGCACCCAATGCACGTGTACCCTGCTGCTCTCCTTCCCAATAGCCCCACCTGGTGCATGTCTGCCTCCTCCTCTGCTGCCGCCGCCGCCGCCGCCTGGCCGTCCCCGGCGCCCGCGCCCGCCTGCAGCTGCGCCTGGCCCTCCCTGGGCTTGGGCGGGAAGACCTCGTCCAGCTTGTTGGCCACCACCTTGCCCGTCTCAGCAAGGGCGGGCGTGAGCGCCATGGACAGCACCACCTGTGGGTTAGGGCGCGTGTGTGGTTTAGGGTGTGTGTGTTAGGGTGCTGGCCACCACCTTGCGGGTCCAGAGCGGATGTGGGGCGTGTGCGCCATGGACAGCACCACCTCGGGGTGAGGGGGGCAGGTCCATTAGGGGCCAAGCTAAGGGTGTATGCCGAGGTTTAGGGGTTTAGCGACACTCTGTGTACGCAGTGCAGCAGAGATGCAGCGCGAGCACAACTGCCACGCCGCTGGTGCTAATACCACAACTAGCACGCGATGCTACCCTGTACGCACCACGATGATGAGCAGCTGGTTGAGGTTAGTGGGCAGGATGCGCAGCGAGTTGGCCAGCGACAGCAGCACGAAGGCGAACTCGCCGCCCTGGGACAGCACGAAGCCGGTGCGGATGGACTCGTTCCTGGGGGAGAGGAAAGAGAGAAATGGAATGTTGGGGGATAAGAGCAAATAGACCCAATCCTGGTGGGGCCCCTTTGCCCCCGCCCCTAGCGCCCGGCCAGCGCCCGGCACTCACCACCCCTCAGCCGCCCATGAACCATTAGTAACCCACCAGTAACCGGGCAGCAACACACCAGGGACCCCTCGATCGCACTCCATTCCCACGCACCTTGTGAGGCCCACCACCTGCCCCGCCGCCGACACCACGCTGGTCTTGATGACCAGCAGGCCGGCCAGGATCCAAAATACCTGGCGGACAGGCGGGTACATGGAGGTTTGCATACACGTAATAAGTACTTGTGGGAGCGAGGGTGGGACCGGAGCGTGGCATAATGATGCAAGAACAGATATACTCGGCAGAGGCTGCAGCCGCCACATAGGCCAGGATCCAGAACACCTGGCGGACAGCGATGGGGGGACGGCATGCGGTGAGAAAGTGTACCGTTCAGGATGGGGGGGCAAGGGGCCGAACATGACACAAGTGGCCACTGCCTCTTTCCTACGGCCCTGCGCCAACCACCTCCTCCCAGTGATAGGTTGAAGAGTTGACGTGTACGTTTGTGCACCCCGGGCCCCCTCCCCCACACACAACACGTGCCCTACACTTTCTTGCATGTGCTGCCGCAACACCGCGCCCGCACCCACCTCCTGCCAGTGCTGCGTGAGGAAGTCGATGTTGATGGAGCTGCCTGTGGTGACGAAGAACAGCCCCAGCAGCAGGCCCTTGAAGGGCCGGATGTCGGCCTCAATCTGCAGGGGTGTGGGGCACAGGGGGGCATGCGACCGTTTGCTGCCTGACTCCTACTGTAACACAGGGAGGGTACTTGCGATCCTTTTACAAAAAATTTAGCGTTGAGGTACATGCCGTACCACTGGTGACCCGGTAAAGGGATCGATGGTTTTCCAGGCCGCTTCGCGGCGAAAGCATGCCAGGAGCTGCTGGCGGGTGGTGCCAACGCAGCGGCAGCTCCCATGCATCGCCACGTTAACCCACATGGTCCTGTAGCTGTAAAACGAATGACCAAGGCGGACTAGGTGCACACCTGCGTCCGGTAGCTGGTCTCGCTGAGTAGCACACCCGCCCCCATGGTGTCGGACAGCATACATGTACACCAGAACAGGTAAGTAACTTTTATGACAGAAACGGTGTATCGGACAACGCACCTGCGTCCGGTAGCTCGTCTCGCTGAGCAGCACGCCGGCCAGGAACGCCCCCATGGTGTCCCACAGTGTACAATCAAATTAGGATATACGTACACGACACATACATGCTATTTAATTAACGCACCTGCGTCCGGTAGCTGGTCTCGCTGAGCAGCACGCCCGCCAGGAACGCCCCCATGGTGTCCGACAGGCCCAGGCGCTGCGTGATGAGGGACGTGCCCGCCACCGTCAGCAGGCACAGCGCGATGAAGGTCTCGCTGTTGCGGGACTGGGCCACCATCTGCGGGGAGGAGGGGAAGAGAGTAGGTCCCGTCAGGTGGGTGGTGCAGCATGCAAACAAGTCTGGCTGTTGCACGGTTTGCCCGCACCGTCTGCACCTTCAGACATACGCCGTCAACGCGAGTTGGAAATCCGCCTCATCGTGCAAGGCACGACTAGTCAGCGGCAGTGCTAGGCGCAGCGTGGTCGTGCCACGCACCTGTGCTTTGTCCCTACTACACCTTCCTTATTTTAAGAGATATGCGCACATGCATTCGCCCGCGCGACCTATTTCGCTACATGCTCTTGCTACCCCCGCACTTGGGACCGCATGAACACGTATCCACGCACGCACCTCGAAGATGCGCTTCATGATGAGGCGGTCCGCCAGCAGCAGCGCCCCCAGGCCCGCCACCGTCTGGAGCGCCGTGGGGCCCAGCATGGTGAGCAGCGACACGGGGGAGGAGGCGGCGCCCTGGGGTGTGGGTTAGCGGGGTGGGTGTGGGTTAGCGTGGGGCCCAGCATGGTGAGCAGCGACACGGGGGAGGAGGCGGCGCCCTGGGGTGTGGGTTAGCGGGGTGGGTGTGGGTTAGCGTGGGGCCCAGCATGGTGAGCAGCGACACGGGGGAGGAGGCGGCGCCCTGGGGTGTGGGTTAGCGGGGTGGGTGTGGGTTAGCGTGGGGCCCAGCATGGTGAGCAGCGACACGGGGGAGGAGGCGGCGCCCTGGGGTGTGGGTTAGCGGGGTGGGTGTGGGTTAGCGTGGGGCCCAGCATGGTGAGCAGCGACACGGGGGAGGAGGCGGCGCCCTGGGGTGTGGTTTAGGGGAGTGGATGTGGGTTAGCACTTAGCAAGGTGGGGCGGTAAACGTAAGGAGGCTGTACACATGGGTATCCAACTCTGCACCCCATTCCACGCAGTTCCCCTCGTGCGCATGCAGGCCTACCATGCCACACCAGCCAGCCACCAGCCCCCACCGGTCAAAGGAGCTCGCTACCACGCGCTGCAACCCACATCCCGTGCTCATCCCTGCTTGTGTGGAGACCATGCACCAGCAGACCGTGCCCCCTGCTCGTCCCCCACCTCCAGCAGCTCGCTCCCGCAGACCCCGTCCACAGCCCACCAAGCCGCACAGAGCTAACACACATGCCCACACCCACTACCACCATTTCCAGCACCTACCTCCAGCAGCTCGCTCCCGCTCTGCGTCACCAGCGGCAGCAGCACCAGGAAGGGCACGATCGCGATGTCCTGTGTGGGGCGCACAGAGGCAATGTGGAGGTACAGGTTAATACGAAAGGCACGGCCAGGTCCAACTCTCGGAGGCCAGCGCCAGAAAGGACAACACCCTAACGTTCTGCACTTTGATTACCAGGAGCACTACAGTCAACAACCCAGCCCATATCCTATCTACACGGAACAGCAACACACCCCATGTGGCGTTATCGGACTTCGCGGCCTGCCCGCCCCGCACCTTCACCGCCACGCATCCACCCTTAACCGACGCATGCAGCCCTAACGCAGCCTTAATGCATGCCCTCATCCCACATCCTTACCCCACTACCATACGCTACACTCCTAACCCACCTGGAACAGCAGCACACCCAGCGTAGCGTTCCCGAATTTTGTGGCCAGCTCGCCCCGCTCCCTCAGCAGCTGCAGCACGAAGGCGCTGCTGCTCATGGACAGCGCAGCGCCGATGACCACCGCCTCGTCCACGGAGCGGATGGACACCAGCCGGTGGGGCGCGTGCGCAATCTGTGGGTTAGCGGGGGTGTGGGTTGGCAGGGGTGTGGGTAAGGACGGGGTAAATGCAAGTGCCAGCGCCTCGTGAACGAGTTTACTGTTGATGGGGCCACTGGTCACCCTGAGCCGGAGCGCGGGTTAGCGAGGTGTGGGTTAGGTTACGGCGGCACAGACGACCACAGCCCTGTTTGCGCCTGGGGTCGTTGCCAGCCGATGGGAATCGTGCTGCGACGCCTGTCGCATAGCCCTTCCATCGCATGCTGTGACCCCTAACCCATTGTCAATCGAGTCGTTTGCAAAAGGCACCGGTTCGGTCCCAATAGCTTTCAAACCTGCAAACAGTCGGCCGCTCACAGTCGGCGTCCCTCACATCTCCGCTCGCCACACCCACGTAGCCACCGCCCAGCGACACGGTCCCCAGGCCGTGCCCCACACCTCACCACGGACATGTCCCTACATGCAGCCTGCTGCCCTCTCATCCCCACACCCACGCCCCTACCCACACTCTCTTGGAGACGGTCCCCAGGCCGTGCGCCACAATCTCGCCACAAACCTGCCCCCACATGCCCGCTTCTCCTCCACACCCACGCAACTACCAGGTACCACCCACGTTCTCCAGGAAGATGGTCCCCAGGCCGTGCCCCACACCTCACCACGGACATGTCCCTACATGCAGCCTGCTGCCCTCTCATCCCCACACCCACGCCCCTACCCACACTCTCTTGGAGACGGTCCCCAGGCCGTGCGCCACAATCTCGCCACAAACCTGCCCCCACATGCCCGCTTCTCCTCCACACCCACGCAACTACCAGGTACCACCCACGTTCTCCAGGAAGATGGTCCCCAGGCCGTGCCCCACACCTCACCACGATCATGCCCCACAGATGCAGCCTGCTGCACTTCCATCCCCACACCTGCGCCGCTACCCACATTCTCCAGGAAGATGGTCCCAAAGCCGTGTCCCACGGGCAGCGCGAAGGAGGTGAAGATGGCCGTGCACAGCGCCACCTGCAGACTGCCCAGACCGAACGCGAACTTGGCCAGCGCCTGGGGTACGGGGGGCGGACGGGGCGGACGGGGGCAGGGCGATGGAGAAACAGTATCAGTACCAAGGTGTGGGTATTACCAGTACAACGCAAGGAAACCGTGTAAGGCGTCAGGGAACCACGGAAACGCAGGTGCCTGCACGCGACGAGGAGGGCCCGCAGTCGCACGAGCTCCGCTTGCCCTGTCGCTGGAGTCCATGGCGGACATGTCAACACCTCCGGCAAGACCAGGTTCCGCTCTACAACTGCACGGCTTTCGTTTCGACTGACCAGTACCGTATACTGGTATGCCTGAGCCCTGGTGGTGAGGTGGCGTCCACACCGGCTGCTGGCACCGCTGCTGCCGCCTTACTCTGTCCCTGCATCTCCTCAGGCCCCAGCACCCCAGCCCAAGCTACTTCGTGCCAGACAAACCCCGGCGTTACATATGGCATCACACGTTGTCCTTGTAGCGTCAGGCATGGAACGCTAGCGTAGGCGGCGGCAGCCGTGTGTGCCGCCGTCCGCCCCTTCCCCCCCGGGCGCAGCAGCCAATGGGTGACCCCATACTCCTTACGCCGCTCCTGGTCCCCATGGTCCTCCGGATATGGCTGTGGAATCCCAAACCTGTTTCGCTCACAAACGGCCAGACGCACCTTGAGCCGGTCCAGAGACAGCTCCAGGCCCATCTCAAACAGCAAGAACAGGACACCCAGCTCCGCCAGCCGCTCCGTGTCTTTCAGGTCCTGGAATAGCCTGCAAAGCAAGCGGTGAAGGTAAATTTAGATTGACAATGGGTGGCAGGTAGCATTCGAGGCTTGGGTTACTACGAAGGCCTGGGGGCAGGTGCTGACGCGGTGAGCAGAGGGAGGCCTGAGGCGGAGCGAGGCCGGTGGGCGCCGCGCTTTGCGACACCCGCGCGGTTTGACCAAAGACGTGTAATATGCAGTAATGGGCTTGGGTTCAAATGCGGTTGCTGAGCGCACAATACGCCCGGCAGCGTATTACGTGTCAGCAAAAAGTGCCTCCACTCTTCACCCACCCGAGCTGCTTCAGCACCACGCCGCTGAACAGGAAGCCGAGGATGGGCGATAGCTTGAGTGACTTGAAGAGAGGTATGACAAGCACTGTTGCTGATAGGAAAGTGAGGAAGTCCAGTCCAAGCGGCACGAGCATGGAGCCCTCGGCTGACGACGCCGCGACGGTGCGGCGTCGTGTAGGTGCTTGCCCATGCTCCCCTCTGTTCCATCGAAGCGGACTCCCAGCTACGAAGCCGCATTGACCGCTACTCTGAAGTGACGCCTTGATATGCAAGCGTGACGACGTGCCATGGGCCACGGGAAAGGTGCACCTGTGCCGAGGCTGCCTACAAGCTATAAGACCTATCTGGCTGATGCCACATCGTGGACTAGTTGTTGCTTGTTGCGCCCGGACGGCCGGCATCACGGCCTAACTCGGCCGCCCGCGCAGTACTCCCTAAAGCAGTAACTAAACTTGTTCGTTGTTTAGATAGGCTCGGTTAGAACGCGGAGATCCATTGGGCAGGTAGTATGGCGTTAAGTGCTTCAACAGCCAGTAGGCCAGGAAGTGACAAAAGCAAATAGATAGGCTGTTCGACAATGAACGATAGTTCGTATTACAAACGCAAACTTGACGCCCTACCACGACTCCACGAGGGTTTCATGAGGACCATGGGATTCTGTCTAGGTCGGGCGATGGACCGTGGCAGACTCAGGGCGCGGCATCCGGAGCGCCTCACCCACAGCAAACCACTCAGCCCCCTCGGACAAGCAACGACACGGCTGCAAATACAACCCAGTCCTCCGCTTCTTACAGACAGGAGCAGCCAGAGACTCAGGCCTCCCAGGGCACACAGGGTTCAGCCGCCCATGCCGTACACCCACGGGACGAGCATGGCCACGGGAAAGGCAACACCCCCAAGGCAACTCCACCACGCGGACCATGCAGACGGACTGGCTGCGCACCCAACCGCTTCTGGTCCTGCGAAGCCCCAGTAGGCTTCAACTTCGTAATGTCGCAAAAGGCAAAAACCGGCTCCAAGTGCAGGACTTGCACAACCGCAGAATGGCAATGCCAGCACATCCAGCAGAGAAGAGAGTTGATGGAAGCACGAAGGGTTCAACCTGCCTGCTTGGCCCCGATTGCAACAGCCTCGTTTCACCAAAGCACGTCATCGACTCGCTTTGCACGCCCGTCTGGCCATGCTCCACAGTGCCTGCCTTAAGGAGCACTACCGTACTTGGTGCCACACCGGTAGTACAACAGGCCAAGTACTGCACAGGTACCCGTCGGCAGCTTGCAAGCACGTCCTGTCCCGCACAACAATAACAACCAGCAACCATCTCAACTGCACGACAACACAAGAAGCCTACCACCTAATCCGTGCCGCTCCCACCCGGTGGACCATGCGGACGTCGTGGCACCCACGCCCCACCTGCCAACCACGAACCTGGCACCAATGAGCCACGAACCACGAACCACGAACCCGAACCTGGCACCAACGGCCCCTCGGCAATCTGCCCCACACCCATAGCTCCCTTTTACGCATATCCCTCCCATCACCTCCCCCCGGCCGCCGCCCCCGCCGCCCCCCGCCTCGCAAACCTCTCCACCCCGAACGCCTCCACCTCCTCCCTCCCCAGGCTGGCGGCCCGCCCCTCCGCCACCATCTCCGCCATCAGCAGCCCTGTGCCCGGCCCGTTGAGCACGCCCCAGCACGTGTGGCCCGTGGCTAGGAAGGCACCCCCCACACCCGGCACAGGCCCGATGACGGGCAGGGAGTCGGGGGCGCAGGGCAGGTAGCAGGACTGGGAGGACTCAACGGGGGCCTGGGGCAGGAGAAGAGGTTGCGGCTTAGCAAGTCCGCGTCAACATGTACTGACTCGCTAGTTGCACGATCAAGTGCGTTTACCCCGTAGCAGGATGCACACACGCACTGCCCTCATTTGAAGTGCGCACAATGCGGCCCCCCTGTGTAACCGTAACATGCCCTCTCTGGGCACCCTTGTTTTTTTTTTTTTTTTTTTTTTTCAGGAGAAGGGTTATGGGATTATCGGA
>VFQN01004997.1_pt1 | contig 16791 bp, 8 predicted proteins | sample 3512371 | NCBI WGS metagenome assembly VFQN01 (sample SAMN10412370, study PRJNA504923) | tailings metagenome | isolation source: Replicate 2 from Balatoc abandoned mine | place: Philippines: Itogon, Benguet | collected 2017-08-28 | reverse complement strand
GATCAGATCGATCCTGCCTCGACCATGTAGTTGTTCGCCGTACACATCGCCGAGTCGTCGGAGGCGAGAAACAGCGCCATGCGCGCGACGTAGACGGGTTCGATGGGATCCGGGAGACACTGCGCCGCGAGCTGACGCGCCATGCCCTCCGGCGTGACCCACAGCTGCTTCTGCCGCTCCGTCATCGTCCACCCGGGCACGAGCGTGTTGACGCGAATGCGGTGTGGGCCGAGATCCCGCGCCATGCCGCGCGTCAGGCCGTGTACGGCGGCCTTGGCCGTCGTGTAGACGGGGAAGCCGCCACCCGCGCGCCACCACGAGTCGGAGCCGAGGTTGATGATCGAACCCCCGCCAGCGGCGATCATGCCCGGCGCGACGGCCTGGATCGCGAAGAACATGTGCCGCAGGTTCGTGGCGATGCGTTCGTCGTAGAACTCGGGCGTGACCTCCTGCCACGCGTGACGGTCGTCGCGCGCCGCGTTGTTGACGAGCACCCGCGCCGGACCTTGCGCGGTCGCCAGCGCGGTGAACGCGCGCCGCAGGTCGTCGATGTCGCGCAGGTCGCAGGGCTCGAACCGCACCTGCGCACCGCCTCCGGCGAGCTCCGAGGCCAGCGCCGTCGCGCGATCGACGTCGAAGTCCACGAACCCGACACGCGCGCCCTGCCCGGCGAACGCGCGGACGATCTCGGCGCCAATCCCGGACGCCCCGCCGGTGACGATGACGCTGGTGTCCTTCAGGCTGGGATAGATGGCGAATGCGTCTGACATGGGCGCGCAGTGTAGCGCATGGCGCACCGCGCACGACCCATCACGCGCATGCCACCACAGAGGAAGGGCCGCGTGTCCCACGCGGCCGTCTCCCACGCGGCCGTCCCCGTTGTCGCGCCGCCACCTGCACGTCGTCAGAACGAATACCGCACGGCGGCGCGCAGGAGGCGTGGGCTGACCCACGCCACGGGCTGGCCGAACGTCGGCCCCGAGACGAACTGATACGCCTGCGGCACGTCGGAGTTGGGCACGCCCTGGTTGCCGACGTTGAACGCCTCGAGGAAGATGCCCAGGGTCCGGCGCTCGCCGCCGAGGGGGAACGTCTTCTCGGCCCGCAGGTCGAGGCGGTTGATGGCCGGGGCGCGCCGCGCGCCGACCGGCTCCACCCGCACGGGTTCCTGCCCCTGTGGCAGTCCGGTGAACCGGACGCGCCTGGCCCAGGCCTGCCCGGTGGTGTAGCGGTAGACGCCGCTCAGGTTCGCGCCGCCCAGCCACGGCAGGCGGACGAGGCCGAGGATCTTGCCTTCGTGCGTCGGGTCGTGCGTCGCGCGTCCGTAGGCGTTGATGAAGGAGTTCGGATTGACGAACCGGCCGGGGCTGCCGAGGTCGAACCGCGCCGCGTTGACGTGCCACCGGTTGCCCACCGTGCCCTCGTTGCGCGACCACGTGTACGACGCCTGCATCTGCCACCAGCCGATGAAGCGTCGCCTTCCGATGAACTGGACCGCGTCGTAGCGGTTGTAGGCCTGGTCGGGGTTGGTGTAGACGAGCGCGCGGTTGCCGGGGTTGGTCAACGCGAACACCGTGAGCGGCCCGCCGTCGTCGGCCGTGTTGAGCGCGCCGTCGGGGCCGGGATCGATCCGCTGGACGGGCGTGTAGGACGAGCCTTCGTCGATGAGCCCCATGAACGCGCTGAACCGGCGCGAGATGCCCTGCGCCGTGAGCACGATGTTCCAGGGCAGTTCGTGGTCCACGCCCACGACCCACTGGTCCACGCCCGAGTGCCGCATCTCCGGGTCGATGCGGAAGGGCTGCGGCGTGAGCTGCTGACTGCTGATCACGTACTCGGTGCCATTCCACAACGAGAACGAGTACGGGCTGATGCCCGTGACGTCGGCCTGCATGATGCGGCTGCTGAAGATCGTGTCGTGGTAGCGGCCCCAGTGGACGCGCGCGACGGTGCGATGATCGCGACGGACGTCCCACGCGAGGCCGATACGTGGCGAGATCGGCGTGGTCGCGAAGACGTCCTCCGCGCCAGGCGCGTCGCCGCGATTGGCGTCCACGCGCACACCGGCCGACAGGGTGAGCCTGGCGTGCATCTGCCACGCGTCCTGTACGAATGCCGAGAACCGTTGCGTCGTGGCCGTGCCACGGTCTCCCGGCCAGAGCTCGAGGCCGTAGGGCGCGCCGTCGAGCACGTACTCGACGCGACCGCCCGGGTAACCGAACCACTGCGTCGCCGCCGTCCGATCGAACTCGACGCCGGCCTTGAGGTCGTGCGCGCCGCCCCGCGCGCTCACGTACCGTGAGAGGGTCGCCGTCGTTTCGTGTCGCGACGAGTCCTGGTCGAAGTAGTTGAGCGCCGTCCGCGTCGTCATACCCGTCGACAGGTCGTAGAGGGGCGACGGAGACGCGCGCGTGCGAGGTGCGCGCGGCGACTCGGCCGAGAACATGTCGAAGCCGCTGTGGCGGACTTCGAGCAGCGTGCGATCGCCGATCGTCCAGTAGGCGCGGGCGTTCCAGACGGTCTGGTCGTTGGACACGTCGTTGGAGGCTTCGAGGGGCGTGAGCCGGCCGATGTACTCGCCGGTCACGTCTCGCGCGCCCAACTGCAGGAATCCTTCCGCACGAAGTGAGGGGGTGATCGCGGTGGTGAGCTTGCCGAGCCACTGCCAGTCGCGCTCGTCGCGCGACCCCTCGCCGGTGTGGCCGGCAGGCCGGTCGTCGTGCCGCAGGGCCTGCAACCCGGTGAAGTACCACAGGCGGTCGCGAAGGATGGCGCCTCCGACCTGTCCGCTGCCTTCCCACCACGAGTCGATCTGACGCGACGCGAACGACGTCTGGAGCCGCTCCTCGAGCGCGCTCGTGTTGTTGGCGAGCCACCCGGGCTGGATGGTCCAGACCTCACCGAGCCCCGACGTGCGATTGCCGCCTGCGCGCAGGACGTTGTTGGCGACCACGCCCGTGGCCCCGCCGTATTCGGCCGGCGCACCGAGCGCCGCCACGTGCACCTGCTCGACCCAGTTCTGGTTCAGCCGCATCTGCGGATCCTGGAACATCGGGTCGGTCATGTTCGTGCCGTCCACCGCGAGCGCGTTGCTGCGCTGACTGCCGCCATAGGCGACGTCGGCCGAGACGCCGGGCACGAGGTTGATGAGGCGGGTGACGTCGCGCGAGGTGGGTAACGTGAACAGGAAGCTCTGGTCGATGCGGAACGGGGCCGCCGGGCTGCGAACGTCCACGCCGGTTGTCGCACCCTCGATCACGACCTGGTCGGTGAGCCCCGCGACGTCGAGCGTGAAGTCCACGACGAGGTTCGCCCCGGCAGCGACGAGGAGGTCGCCGCGCCGGACCGACGCGAACCCGTTGGCCCTTGCTTCCGCGACATACGTCCCCGGTGTCAGCGCGGGTGCGCGATAGGTCCCGTCGTCGCCCGTCGCCAGCGTGCGGGTGCCGCCGATCAGCGCGTCACTCGAGATCGTGACACTGGCCCGGGCCACTACGCCGCCAGACCGATCGCGGACCGTGCCGGTGAGCACGCCCTGCGACACGCCCTGGGCCAGCGCGCCACTCGCCGTGGCGAGCCCGGAGAAGAACACGAGGCCCCGAACGACCCAGCCCGCCATGCCCGCTCTCCTGTCGGCACACGCACAGCACCCCTGTCGGCCACGCCTGTGCGTGCCGTCCACCGGGGCTGGTCGCGTGGATTATCGGCAGTAACGTCGTATCGAGGTGAACCGAACAGGCGGGGGCCATCGGCCCTAGCCCTTGGTGCGATTGACGCAGGCCAGGCGACGGCTTTAGCTCTCCTGTGCGCTGGTGACCGACGCAAGGGTCTGGCACCACGCCGATTCCCGAGGAGAGACGATGAAGGTGACGCACTGCGGCGGCCTCGTACTGACCCTGGGCCTGCTGGGCCTCGTTCAGGCCTGCACGCGCCCTGAGGCCCCGGCGACGACGGCTGCCCCCGGAGGGCTCGACCGGACGGTCCTGCCGATTCACGAGCCGGCGGTGCCCGTGATCACCGAACTGGACGCGCGCAAGGCCACCGCACCGCCGCGGTTCGAGGTGACGGCGCCCAAGGGCGCGCCCAACGTCGTGATCGTGCTGATCGACGACATCGGGTTCGGTGCATCCCGGGCCTTTGGCGGCCCGATCGAGATGCCGACGCTCGACCGGTTGGCGGGCGCGGGCCTGCGCTACAACCGCTTCCACACCACGGCCCTCTGCAGCCCCACGCGCGTGGCGCTGCTCACCGGCCGCAATCATCACGTCAACAACGCGGGCGCGATCATGGAACTGGCGACGGGCTTCCCGGGCAACACGGGCATCCGGCCGGCCAGCGTGACGCCGCTCGCCCAGATCCTCCGGCTGAACGGCTACAGCACGGCCGCCTTCGGCAAGTACCACGAGACACCGCCGTGGGAGGTGTCGGTGTCGGGCCCCTACGATCGATGGCCGACCGGCTCGGGCTTCGACAAGTTCTACGGCTTCATCGGCGGCGAGACGAACCAGTGGGCGCCGGCGATCTACGACGGCGTCACGCGCGTGGAGCACGAGCCCTCACCGACCTACCACTTCACCACGGACATGACCACCCAGGCCATCAAGTGGGTGAGCGCGCAGCAGTCGCTGACGCCCGACAAGCCGTTCTACATGTACTTCGCACCCGGCGCGACGCACGCGCCCCACCATGTGCCGAAAGCGTGGGCCGAGAAGTACAAGGGCCGCTTCGCCGGCGGTTGGGACCGGCTTCGCGAGGAGACGTTCGCCCGCCAGAAGCAGATGGGCGTGATTCCCGCCAGCGCCAAGCTCACGCCGCGTCCCAGGGAGATTCCGGCGTGGGACACGATGAGCCCTGACCAGAAGCGACTGTTCGAGCGGCAGATGGAGACCTTCGCCGGCTTCGCCGAGCACACCGACCACGAGGTGGGTCGCCTGGTCGCCCAGCTCGAGTCACTCGGCGAGCTCGACAACACGATTTTCTTCTACATCGTCGGCGACAACGGCGCGAGCGCCGAGGGCGGGCCCGAGGGCACCTACAACGAGATGATGGCGCTCAACGGCATTCCCGGCACGTACGATCAGATGGCCGCGCACATCGACGAGTGGGGCGGACCCACGACGTTCCCGCACTACGCCATCGGCTGGGCCTGGGCCACCAACACGCCGTTCCAGTGGACCAAGCAGGTGGCCAGCCACTTCGGGGGCACACGCAACGGCATGGTCCTGCACTGGCCGGGCCGCATCACGTCGCGCGGCGAGTTCCGCAGCCAGTTCCACCACGTCATCGACGTCGCGCCCACGGTGCTCGAGGCTGCCGGTCTGCCTGAGCCCAGCATGGTCAACGGCGTCACGCAGCGGGCCATGGACGGCGTCTCGATGCTCTACACGACGACGGACCCCACGGCCGCCGATCGGCGCCGGACGCAGTACTTCGAGATGTTCGGCAACCGCGCGATCTACCACGAGGGCTGGGTGGCCGCCACGCGGCACTCGATCCCGTGGATCCTCACGCAGACCCCGCCCCTGGCCGACGACGTGTGGGAGCTGTACAACGTGGACGCGGACTTCAGCCAGGCCGACGATCTCGCGGCGTCCAATCCCGGGAAGCTGAAGGAGTTGCAGGCCATCTTCCTGCGGGAGGCCGAGCGCAACCACGTGTTGCCGATCGACGATCGCCGCTCGGAGCGCTTCGACCCGAGGATTGCCGGTCGTCCGGACCTCCTGGGCGGGCGCACGTCGATGACGGTCTTCGACGGCATGACCGGCATCATGGAGAACGCCTTCATCAACGTGAAGGGCGTGCGCCACACGGTGACGGCCGATGTCGTGCTGCCCGACGCGACGACCGACGGCGTCATCATCGCGCAGGCCGGCTACTTCGGCGGCTGGGCGCTCTACATGAAGGGCGGACGCGTGGTGCACGACTACAACTTCTTCGGGCTCACGCACACCAAGGTGGCATCGCCGACGCCGCTGGCGCCCGGCGCCCATACGATCGTCTACGAGTTCGTGCCCGACGAGGCGAAGCCGGGCACGGGAGGCAAGTCCATCCTGCGGATAGACGGGCGGGTGGTTGCGGAGGGCCAGATCCCCAGGACCCAGCCCTTCGCGTTCTCCGGCGACGAAGGTGTGGATGTCGGCATGGACGGCGAGACCACCGTGTCCGACGACTACACGCCCGGCGCGACGGACTTCAAGGGCACCATCGTCAAGGTCACCGTCGCACAGGGGTAGGGGCCGCCTTCGCCTGTCGGCTTCGGCGGGCCAGGCGCGCGGCCGGGTGGGACACCCGGCCCTACCTCTGTCAGGCCAACGTCCACCCGGCCCGGTACGCCGGGCGCTTGATGAAGCGCTCGGCACCCGGCGCGTTGGTGATGCGCATGCCTGCGTGGTCCCACTGGATCTTCCGTCCGACACGGTAGGCGACGTTGCCGAGGTGGTTGGCCTCGGTGAGCAGGCCCGCGTACTGGAAGTCACACGTGGTCGGCGCGCCGGTCTTGCAGGCGTGAATCCATTCGGCGTGATGCCCGAGCGACTTCGGGATCGACTGCGGCGGCGGGGTGTAGCCGGCGAACTTCTCCTCGGGCAGCACGACGAACTTCGAGTAGTCGGCCAGCAGCAGGCCCTTGTCGCCGATGAACAGCACGCCGTTGTCCCACTTGGGGATGCCGCCCTGCGTCCAGATGTCCGGCTTGCTGGTGCCCTGGTGCCACGTGAGCGACAGCGCGGGCTGATCGCCGTTGGCCTCGTAGGTGTAGCGGGCCGACATGGACGCGGGGGCGAGTTCCGGGTGGACAGGCGGTCCCGATGCCTCGATGGCGGTGGGCCACTTCAGCTTCAGCGCCCAGAACGGCAGGTCGATCCAGTGGCTTCCGAGGTCGCTCATCGTGCCGTTGCCGAAGTCCCACCAGCGATACCACTTCGGACCGGGCACGTACACGTTGTTGAACGGGCGCGCGGGCGCGGGTCCGAGCCAGAGGTCCCAGTCGAGCCCCGCCGGCACCGGATCCACCGTCGTCGGCCGATCCTGCACGAAGACGATGTCCTTGGCGGCCTTGGACTCCGCCTCGCTGGCGTGCCAGCCCCACGCGCGCGAGACCCACACGTGGCACTCGCTCACCTTGCCGATGACGCCGCCCTGGATGTGCTCGACGACCCGCCGGTAGTTGTCGCCGGCGTGGATCTGCGTGCCCATCTGCGTGGCGACCCCGGCCTTGGCGGCGGCCTCACGGATGACGCGCGCCTCGTGCACGTTGTAGGTGAGCGGCTTCTCGCAGTAGACGTGCTTCTTCAACTGCAGCGCGGGCAGCGTCGCGAAGGCGTGCGTGTGCTCCGCGGTACTCACGACCACGGCATCGAACTCACCCGCGTGGTCGAACACGCGGCGGAAGTCCTGGAGCGTGCGCGCCTTGGGGAAGTTCGCGGCCGCACGCGTCACCGTGTTCATGTCCACGTCGCAGAGGATGGCGACGTGCTCGCCCGAGACCCCCTTGAGGTTCGCGCCACCACGCCCTCCCGCCCCGATGACGGCGACGCGGAGCCGGTCCGATGGCTGCCGGCCGAAGCGGAGGATGGCCGCGCTCGCGGGGCCGGCCGAGACGAGGCCCGCCGCGAGCGTGGTGGCGGTGGTGGTGAGGAACGAACGACGTGAGGGACGCGAACCGTTGGCCATGGACGTGGGTCTCCGGGGACAGGGAGGGATTCGAAGCGCCCTCATCTTGCCACGCAACATCAATTCAAAATTTGGGATTCACCATGAAGGGTCCTCCGGGAAGACCAGTCAACCACGCCGATGCCGGAGGCATCTCAATTCATAATTTTGAACTTTGAACGGTTTCTTCGTCCCAGCATACTTGCGCGCCATCCCCAGGGGGCTCCACTCCAGCCCGGAAGGTCTGCTATAAGCAGGATCTGCAAGATCCAGATTGTGGGTCGTTTCGCCCCCGGTATCGGGGGCGTTGGAGGAGGAGCGTATGGTGCGATTCCAGCACTGGCGAGCCGCGCTGGCGGCAGCCCTGTGTGCCGTGACGCTGAGCCTTGGCAGTGAGACGGCGACGGCGCAGTCGACGACGGGCACGATTCAGGGTGTGGTGCGCGACGACCAGGCGGCGGTGATTCCGGGCGCCACGGTCACGGTGCGCAACGTGCTGACCGGGCAGACCCGGTCGGTGGTGAGCAGCGACGAGGGACGCTACCGGTTTCCGAACCTGCAGGTCGGCGAGTACGAACTCACGGTCGAACTCGCCGGCTTCGGCACGTACAAGCAGGCCGGGCTCAACCTGACGCTGAACCAGGAGGCCGCGATCGACGTGACGCTGCGGCCCGCCGGCGTCGCCGAGTCGGTGCAGGTGACGGCCGACACGCCGCTGCTCAACACCACGAATGCGGAGGTCGGCGTGCGGTTCGACACGCGGCGCGTTGCGGAACTGCCGGTGATCAACAGCCGCGACGTGTTCTCGCTCGCGCTGCAGGCGGCCGGCGTGTCGCAGCTCGGAAGCGGCCAGACCGGCTTCGCGTCGGGCACCAACTTCTCGGTGAACGGCATGCGCCTGCGGTCGAACAACTTCATGCTCGACGGGCAGGACAGCAACGACCCGAGCGTGTCGGGCCGGCAGCAGCCGATGAACAACACCGACCTGGTGCAGGAGGTGCGGCTCATCACCAACCAGTTCGCTGCCGAGTACGGCCGCGCGGCCGGGTCGGTGCTGAACGTGATCACCAAGAGCGGCACCAACTCGTTCCGCGGGTCGGCGTTCCTGTTCCACAACGACAACAGCCTCAACGCCCGCAGCAACCTCGACAAGGCCGCCGGGCGCGACAAGGCGCCGTTCTACCGTGAGCAGCAGTGGGGCGGCACGGTCGGCGGGCCGATCCTGCGCAACCGGACGTTCTTCTTCGGCTCGTACCAGAAGTGGACGCAGGATCTGCTCGGATCGGGCACGACGCTCAACGGTGCGCCCACCGAGGATGGCCGACGCATCCTGGAGTCGGTGGCAGGCAACCGGCCCGCGGTGGCCGCGCTCCTGCGCTTCCTGCCCGCCGCGCAGACGCCCCTCGGTCGCACCGTGCCGGTCACCGTCAACGGGCAGTCGTACGCGATTCCCATCGGATCGCTCACCGGGTCGGCGTCCGGCGTGTTCGACAACAAGCAGGGGTCGGTGCGCATCGACCAGCAGTTCGGCGGCAACGACAACATGGGCGGCCGATACCTGATCAACGATCAGGCGTCGGACGGCTTCGGGCAGGTGACGCCGACCGGCCTGACCAACTTCAGCCCCACGCGTCAGCACTCGTTCACGGGCTGGTGGACGAAGATCTTCTCGCCCACCGTGGTCAACGAGTTCCGGTTCGGGTATCAGAAGCTGGACACCACGACGACCGCGTCCGACCCGTCGTCGGAGGCCATCCCGTCGATCGAGGTGCCTGAACTGGGCCTCACCGGCTTCAACGCGGCGACGAGCCGGACGGCCATCGGCCTGGCCGTGAACCTGCCGCAGTACCGCATCAACGACACGTTCCAGTACCAGAACAACCTGTCGTACGTGCGCGGCCGCCACGCCTTCAAGACGGGCGTCGACATCCGGCGCATCAACGTCGAGAGCTTCTTCTTCCCGACCATCCGCGGTCGACTCGTCTACCCCACGCTGCAGCGCCTGGTCGACGACAATGCCGAGACCGCCACGATCAACAAGCCCCTGCCGGGTGGCCAGGCCATCCAGTTCTACGACTGGACCGACGTGTTCGCCTACGTGCAGGACGAGTGGCGCGTGGCCGACAACTTCACGCTGAGCCTGGGCCTGCGCTACGAGACGCCGGGCAACTCGATCGCCAGCCTCTACCCGGTCAACGACGCCATCATCGACGCGGCCGGCGGCGACCAGCGGTATGCCCTGACGACCAGGCCCGAACGCGACACCAACAACTTCCAGCCGCGCGTCGGCTTCAACTGGAACCCCCGCACGAGCGGTGACGGACTGCTCGGCATGCTGACCGGTGGCGACAAGCTCGTGCTGCGTGGCGGCTACGCGCGGACCAACGACTACGCGTTCATCAACATCAACCTGAACATCGCGAGCGCCTTCCCGTTCGTGGCGGCCTACAACGAGCCGAACATGCCGAACGCGTTCGTGCGGCTGCCCAACGTGGAACTGGTCGGGCTCAACCCCAACACCTTCGCGCGTACGATCGTGTCCGACGACTTCCGGTCGCCGTCGGCCGACCAGTTCAGCCTCGAGGTGCAGCGCGAGCTGACCAGCGACGTGGTCTGGCGCATCGGCTACGTCGGCACGCAGGGCAACGATCTGTTCCAGACCCTCGACGGCAACCCGCGCCAGCCCTTCTCCACCGTGCGCGTGGATCCGACCCTGTCGGTCATCCGTGAACGCTCCAACTCGGCGAGTTCCAGCTACCACTCGCTGCAGACCTCGCTGCAGAAGCGCCTGCGCGGCGGGTTCGCCGCCGAGGTGCACTACACGTGGAGCAAGTTCATCGACACGGCCTCGGAGATCTTCAACCCGTCCTCGGGTGAGGTCGCGGTGCCGCAGGACAGCTTCGACATCGCCGCCGACAAGGCGGTCTCCACGTACGACCGTCCGCACCGGTTCACGGGCAACTTCGTGTACGAACTGCCCTGGTTCCGCGACCAGCAGGGCGTGCTCGGCAAGATCCTCGGGGGCTGGCAGGTGAACTCGGCGTTCACGCTGCAGAGCGGTGCGCCGTTCACCGTGCTCAACGGATCGGATCCGACGGGCGCCCTGGCCGGCATCGACGGCCTGGTCGGCAGCGCCATCCGTCCGAACATCAACACGGACATGGACCTGTCGAGCATGACGATCCCGGAGATCCTCGAGGCCGGCGGTCGGAGCCTGTTCCGCACGCTCTGCGGCAACCCGAGCGCGACCTGTGCCGGCGAGCGCGTCGGCAACGTGGGCCGCAACACGCTGCGCGCCGACGGCATCCAGAACCTCGATCTCGGGTTCATCAAGAACACGCGCTTCGGCCGCACGAACCTGCAGTTCCGCGTCGAGATGTTCAATGCCACCAACACGCGCAACTTCGGCATCCCCGAGGGCCGCGTGAGCTCGACCAACTTCCTCAACCAGTGGGGCACCGACGGCGGCCGCCGCGCGATCTGGACGTCGGCCCGCTTCACGTTCTAGCGATCCGGTAGGGACGGCCCTCCGGGCCGTCCGCTCGTGCACGGTGGTGCCGCGCCCCTCGCAGCCGGCTGTCTCGCTCCGCTGGAGTCGAACGGGACAGCCGGCCGCATCAGGCATCAGGCATCAGGCATCAGGCATCACTCGGTGCGGAGACTGCACTTCTTCAGGCGATCGGGAATCCGGCTCGCCATCTCACGCCACATCGCCGGCGGGCGCGAGAGGAACGCCTCGATCTCGGCCGGGCTCAACTCGCAGCCCTCGTCGCGCAGGGTCTCGAGCGTCTGGCGCGCATCGCGCAGGAACGCCGTGCGCAGGTCCTCGTCGGTGAGCAGCCGACCGAGCAGCCCCTCGACGGCGCGTTGCGTCATCGCGCGCCTCCCCTCGTCACGACTGCCACCCGCCCCCGAGGGCACGATAGACCTCGACGTAGGCGCCGAGTTCCGCGAGTCGCGCGGCCACCAGGCCGAGTTCGGCGAGGTAGAGGCGCGTGTCGCTGTCGAGCACCTCGAGGTAGCTGGTGGCCCCTCCGCGATAGCGGAGGTCGGCGAGACGGCGCGCGTCGGTGGCGGTCATCACGAGCGACTCCTGGAGCGCGCGCGCCTCGCGCTGCGTCGCGTAGTCGGTGAGCGCGTCGGACACCTCGCGCAGCGACTGCAGCACGGCACCCTGCCATGCCAGCGCAGCCTCCTGCGCCTGGGCTTCGGCCAGCGCCACGCGGTTGCTGTTCCGCCCGGCATCGAAGATCGGCTGCAGCAGGCTGGCGCCGACCGACCACGTGCCCGACGACAGGAGGTTCGACAGCGAGATGCTCGCCACGCCGCCAGCGCCCGTGAGTCCGATCTGCGGGTACCGCAGCGCCTCGGCCACGCCGATGCGCGCCGTCGCGGCCATCAGCCGATGCTCGGCCTCCTGCACGTCGGGTCGACGCTCGAGCAGCGTGGCGGGCAGGCCCGCGGGCAGTGCGGGCGGACGCGGCTGGTCCACGAGCGCGTTGCCGCGCGGGATGGGTCCGGGCGCCCGGCCGAGCAGCAGGCTGAGCGCGTGTTCGACCTGCGCCGTGCGGTTCTCGATCTCCACGATCTGCACCCGCGCCTGCAGCACGAGCTGTTCGGCCTGGCGTACGTCCACGAGCGGCGTCACGCCCCCGCGCTCACGCACCTCGGTCAGGCGCAGCGACTCCTCGCGTGCGGCCAGCGTGCGCGTCGCGATGTCGTGCTGGAGGTCGAGCGCACGCAACACGAAGTACTGTGACGCGACGTCGCTGACCAGCGTGGTCACGATCGCGCGGCGGCCCCACTCGGTGGCGGCCAGGTCGGCCCGTGCCGCCTCGGTGGCCCGGCGGAAGCGCCCCCAGAAGTCGATCTGCCACGAGGCGCTCACGCCTGCCCTCACGATCCCGATGGTCGGGATGCGCTGGTTGCCGAAGATGGCGCCCTGCAGTCCCTGCCCACTCGCGTCGGCGTTGACGGTGGGGAACTGATCGGCACGCGTGATGCCGAGTTCCGCTTCCACCTGCAGCACCCGCGCCGCGGCGATGCGGGCCGTCACGTTGCCCGCCAGCGCCTCGATGATGAGCTGACGCAACGTCTCGTCGGGAAACACCGCCGCCCACGGCTCGTCGCCGATCGATCGGTCTGCCGCCGCTGTCGAGGCGCCGCGGAACGTATCGGGGGTGGTGGCCGGCGGACGACTGTACGTCGGGCCGACCGTGCAGCCCGCCAGCCCGGTCAGCGCGGCCAGGCCGCCGGCCCGCAGCATGCGGTGAAGAGGACGGGAGGCACTCACGACGCGAACTCCGCCTTGGTGTGCGCGGCGGCCTTCCCCGTGAACCGGACGGCCAGCCGCTCGAACAGCACGAACAGCAGCGGGATGAGGAACACCGCAATCAGGGTGGCCGCGAGCATGCCCGTGATGACCACCGTGCCGAGGATGCGCCGCGCCGCGGCGCCCGATCCCTGTGCCGCCCAGAGCGGGACGCAGCCGAGGATGAACGCAAACGACGTCATCAGGATCGGTCGCAGGCGGATCCGCGCCCCTTCGAGCGCGGCCTGGACCAGCGGCATGCCTTCCTCCAGACGGTACTTCGCGAACTCCACGATCAGGATGGCGTTCTTGGCCGACAGGCCGATCAGCATGACGATGCCAATCTGGCCGTAGACGTCGAGGTCGAGTCCCCTGAGCAGCAGGCCGAGGAACGCGCCGAACACCGCCACGGGCACGGTCAGCAGCACCGAGAACGGCAGCGACCAGCTCTCGTAGAGCGCCGCGAGGATGAGGAACACGAAGACGAGCGACAGCAGGAACGTCGTGCCCGTCGTGCCGGCCGCCCGCCGCTCCTGGAACGAGAGATCGGCCCAGTCGTAGCCGAACGAGGCCGGCAGCGTCTGCCGCGCGACCTCCTCGAGCGCGGTCATCGCCTGGCCCGAGCTGTAGCCCGGCGCGGCAGCGCCCGTCACCTGCACGGCGCGATAGACGTTGAAGCGATTGGTGAACTGCGGCCCGAACGTGCGCGAGAGCGACTGCACGGCCGAGAGCGGCACCATCGTGCCGACGTCGTTGCGCACGTAGAACTGCCCGACCTGGTCGGGGCTGGCGCGGGTGTCTCCCTCGGCCTGCAGGAAGACGCGCCACTGGCGGCCGAAGCGGTTGAACTGGTTGACGTACAGCCCACCCAGGTACGCCTGCATCGTCTGGTACACGTCGCCGAGTGCCACGCCCTGGCGCAGGACCTTCTCGCGGTCCACGTCGGCGAAGACCTGCGGCACGCTCGCGCTGAAGGGCGAGGTCACGCCGGCCAGCTCGGGGCGTGCCCTGGCCGCAGCCAGGAACCGCTGCAGCGCGCGATCGACCTCCTCGATGGACGAGCCTCCACGGTCCTGGAGCCAGAGCGTGAAACCGCCCTGCGACCCGAGGCCGGGGATCGCCGGCGGCATCACCGCGAACGCCACCGCCTCGGGCACCGCCGTGCGCAGCTCGCGGTTGAGGCGATTGACGATCGACCGTGCGTCCTCGCCCGGGCCTTCCCGCTCGCTCCACGGGGTGAGCTGCACGAAGTAGAAGGCGTTGTTGGACGCCGTGACACGCGTGAGCAGGCTGAAGCCGACGATCGTGTTGAAGTTGCGCACGCCCTCGGTCTTCTGCAGGAGCGCGTCGATGCGGCGCGTGACGGCGTCGGTGCGATCCAGGGCCGCAGCCGGCGGCAACTGCACGTTGAGCAGGAAGTAGCCGTAGTCCTCCTCGGGCAGGAAACTGGACGGCAGGCGTCGCCCGAGCCCGGCGCTGGCGACGGTGAACACTGCGAGCAGGGCCAGACCGATGACGGGCTTGCGGATGAGGCCATGACTCAGCGAGACGTAGCCGCGCGTGGTGCGATCGAGCCAGCGGTTCACGCCCCGGAAGAGCCGTGCCAGCCAGCCGCGCGACTCGCGGCGTGGGCGCAGCAGCATCGCCGACAGCGCCGGCGACAGCGTGAGCGCGTTGAACGCCGAGATGAGCACCGAGACCGCGACGGTGATCGCGAACTGCTGGTTCAGGCGACCCTGGATGCCGCCCATCAGCCCCACCGGGATGAACACCGACGCCAGGATCAGCGCGATGCCGATCACCGGGCCCGACACCTCGCGCATCGCCCGCACCGTGGCGTCGCGCGGGCTCATCCCGTGCTCGATGTGCTGTTCCACCGCCTCCACGACGACGATCGCGTCGTCGACGACGAGGCCGATGGCGAGCACGAGGCCGAAGAGCGAGAGCGTGTTCACCGAGAACCCGAGCAGCGGGAACACCGCGAACGTGCCGATGAGCGACACCGGCACGGCCAGCATCGGGATCAGCGTCGCCCGCCAGTTCTGGAGGAAGAGGAAGACGACGAGGATGACGAGGACCATCGCCTCGACCAGCGTCTTCAGGATCTCCTTGATGCCCTCCGACACGGGCGCGGTGGTGTCGAGCGTGTACCGGAAGTCCACGTCGGCGGGGAAGCTCGGGCGCAACGACGCCATCACCGCGCGGACGCCGGATGCCACCTCGAGGGCGTTGGATCCGGGGGCCTGGAAGACGGCGATGCCCACGCCGGGCTGGCCGTTGGAACGCCCGATCTGCTGGTAGTTCAGCGCGCCCAGTTCGACGCGCGCCACGTCGCGCAGGCGCACGACGGAGCCCCCGGCATCGGCACGCAGCACGATCGCGCCGAACTCCTCGGGCGTGCGCAGGCGGCCTGGCGCACGCACGGTGTAGGTCATCTCCTGCCCGGCGGGGGCTGGTCGGCCGCCGATCTGTCCGGCCGGGTTCACCGCGCTCTGCTGCTGTACCGCACGCGCGACCTCGGGGACCGTCATCGAGAGCGACGCGAGCCGGTCGGGCTGCAGCCAGATGCGCATCGCGTACTCGCCGGCGCCGAAGATCCGCACGTCGCCCACGCCACTCACGCGATACAGGGCGTCGACGATGTTGATGTTGGCGTAGTTGGCCAGGTAGAGCGCGTCGTGCGTGTTGGCCGGCGAGTAGAGCGACACCAGCATCATCGGCAGGCCCGTGGACTTGCGCAGGTTGAAGCCGAACTGCGTCACCTCGGTGGGCAGGTTCGCCTGCGCCTGCGCCAGGCGGTTCTGCACGTTGACCTGGTCGATGTTCGGGTCGGTGTCGATGTCGAACGTGACGGTCAACTGCATCGACCCGTCGTTGCCGTTGGTCGACTGCATGTAGAGCATGTCGTCCACGCCGTTCATCTGCTGCTCGAGTGGCGTGGCGACCGACTGCTCGATGGTCTCGGCATCGGCGCCGGTGTAGGTGCCGGTCACGATGATCTGCGGGGGCACGATGTCGGGGAACTGCGCCACCGGCAGGGTGCGCAGCGACACGAGGCCACCGATCACGGTGACGATCGCGATGACGATCGCGACGATCGGGCGCCGGATGAAGAACTCGGCCATGTCAGCGGCCTCCCTTCGGCGCGGGCGCGCCCGCGGGCGCGGCGGATGACGCAGGAGGAGACGGGGCGGACACGGCCGCCGGCTCGGTCCACGTCGTCGTGGTCACGGCGGTGCCGTCGGCCAGCGGCCCGGCGTCCACCACCACACGGTCACCGGCCTGCAGGCCCTGCTCGATGACCCAGCGGGCGCCGATGCGCGGGCCGGTCTGCACCGTGCGCACCCGCACCTTGTCGTCGGGGCCGACCACGCGGACCTGCACGCCACCCTGCGCCTCGGCGACGGCGCGCTGCGGGACCAGCAGCGCGCCACTGAGCGTGTGCGTCTGGGCCGTCACGCGGCCGTACTGCCCGGGACGCAGGACGTGGCGTGGGTTGGGGAAGAGGATGCTGACGCGCAGCGTGCCGGTCTTCGGGTCGATCTCTCGATCGGCGGCCTGGAAGCGCCCGGCCTCCGGGTAGGTCGAGCCATCGGCGAGCACCAGGCGCAGGCTGCCCTGCGTCTTCCACAGGCCGCGCCCGCCCGCGTTGATGGCCTCGGCAATCTCGAGGTACTCGCGCTCACTGAGCGAGACGTAGGCACGGATGGGATCCACCTGCGACACGGTGGTGAGCAGCGTCTGCGGCCCCACGAGGTCGCCGATCTGCGCCGTGGCGATCGCAGCCACGCCGTCGACCAGCGAGCGCACGTTGGTGAACTCGAGGTTCA
>VFQN01004996.1_pt1 | contig 16792 bp, 19 predicted proteins | sample 3512371 | NCBI WGS metagenome assembly VFQN01 (sample SAMN10412370, study PRJNA504923) | tailings metagenome | isolation source: Replicate 2 from Balatoc abandoned mine | place: Philippines: Itogon, Benguet | collected 2017-08-28 | reverse complement strand
TCAGCCACCGCATCGTCATGCTGCACGCGCTGGGCACCATCCAGGGTGAGGCAACGTAGCCTAGTAGCTGCTCCCCTTTGGGATTGTATGTGGCTCCTGCACGTCCGTGTGAAGTGGTCGCGGTGTTGTGATTGCGTGAATGCCATGCGATGAGGCGCAGGTGCTTTAGCGCTTGCTGAGCTGCGCCCCCTGACCGCCTCTGTCCTGGTGCCCTGGCCCTGGTTCCCCTCCTCAGAGATGCACCTGCACGGCGGCGACGTGTGGCTGCACGCCGCGCCGCTGTTCCACCTGGTGGACGTATTCGCGGTGTACGGCATCACGCTGGTGGGCGGCAGGCACGTGATGCTGGGCAGCTTCTCGCCACGGGAGGCCATCGCCGCTATCGGTGGGTCAATTGGTGCACGGTTTGAAAGCGACGCGCATGCCTGTTTGGCGTTGCACCTGCTATGGCGCGTTTGAAGTCAGACCGTGCGGGGTAACCTTGCGGAGGGTGCTGTTGAATGACTTGGGACTTGTGTCTTATCAGTTGAGGCCTGCTCAGTACGCCGTGCCACAGGCCACCTGTGCACTATGCTGTTGGAAGGGGCGATTTGGCCGTACCAGTCTATCGAGCAAGCTTAGCCGCAGTCACGTCGTTCGCAACGCTAACTTAGCTCTGATCCAGATGGGCATGCACGTTATCATGACCCCTGGTACTGTCGCCTCGTCGCCGTGTCCTTTGTGTGCTTGCCCACAGAGCGGGAGCGGGTCTCCGTCACCAACATCGCCTCCACCATGTGGGTCCCGCGTTGCAGCTTGCGCGGCATGCCGTACTGAGCCTGTCACGTGCCGTAGCTTGCACCACGGCCTGGGCCCGCTGTTGCTGCGCGCAGTACCGGTATTGTTGTTACTCGCCTGCAGTCTTACGTCAGTGTTTACACGCCAAGTACCATTGCTCCCCGACTGAAAGCTGCATCTGCACCGCACCTGAACATTACCGTACAACATTCCCGTCTGCTCCGTCTGTCCCACGCAGCAACCGTTATGGGCCACCCTATCAGGGCCCATTCCCCCATGCGGTTCGCCCTCCCATGCGGTTCTGCCCTCCGCCTCCCCCGCCCCCAGGCTGGCCATGCTGGTGGCCAACCCGCTGCTGCCCACCGCCGACACTTCCAGCCTGCGCCTGCTGTCCTGCGGCGGCAGCCCGCAGTCGCCCGCCGTACTGCGCCGCGCGGTGGGGCTGCTCGGCTGCGAGATCTTCCTGTCGTACGGCATGACCGAGTGCTGCGGCAAGATCAGCATGAGCATCCTGCCCGACGGCTGGTGGGCCAGGCAGCAGGTACGTCGTCACGAACGCACGGCCGGGAGGGCAATGAGCCGCGTTGCTGCTGCCTGCGCCTGCAGTCGTGCCATGCAGATGCAAATAGTGTACAGGCCTTCGCACAATGCCCACTGCTATACATTCACCTCCTCCTCTGCTCGCAGGACCCGTCCCTGGTGGGCGGCACCCCGGTCCGCCCCGACACCACGCCAGACCAGCTGCTGCACATGGTCTTCTCCTCCGGCCGGCCCTTCATTCTCATGCAGGTGAGCATGACTGTTACCCAGGTGGACAGGCAACATGTGCTGATGGCCCTATGTATTGGCTCTCTGTCTTTTCACCCCAGCCGTATGTTCCCGCCGTGGCCGGTAGCCACAGCATCCCAGTCCCGTGCTCGCATGCCGGCGTAGGTCCGGGTGGTGGTTGAGGAGCGGGACGGCGGCGACCGCGAGGGGAGCGAGCCTATGCCAGCAGGCGGTGGCCAGAGCGGCCGCGACGTGGTCCCCAACTCCGGGGAAGTGGGAGAGGTGTGGTGCCGCGGGCCCACCGTCTTCGCAGGTGCGTTTCGCGCTGGCGCCTGCAAAGTGGTAAAGCCTGTAGCATCTGGGTCACAGCTGCGCCACATCGCAAGGCTGTACACAACCATGCTGTCAACCGCATAGCTCACGCGATATTACCCTTATCCAGGCTACTGGCGCCGCGAGAGCGCCACGCGTGAGTCCTTTGCTGCCGGCGGCTGGTTCCGCACCGGGGACCTGGCCACGGTGGACACCACGGGCTACATCCGCGTGGTGGACAGGAAGAAGGACATGGTGGGTGCTGGCCGTCACGTGCCATGCCTACAGGTTTCCGGTGTCTAGCTTGCATGCATGAACTGTGTGGTCTAGTAGTATGTGCCCAACACGCAAGAATGTCTGCTCTTGTTGAGGTTTCGGATGATGTAACTCGCGCCGCGTTGTCTTTGATAATCCGTTGCAGGTGCTGGTGGGCGGAGAGAACGTCTACTGCACCGAGGTGGAGGCCGTGCTTCACGCACACCCGGCAGGTATGTCCTAGATGATTGCGCACTCGGTCTTATGGACCCCCTGAAGCGCCGTGCCTTGCTGCTGCACTGCCTTTCGATGGACAACTAGCGCATCATCATAGTACTGACACGGCCTTATGGACCCTACTCGTATCCTACAGTGGCCCAGGCGGCTGCGTTTGGCGTGCCCAACTCGCTGCTGGGCGAGGTGGTGGTGGTGGCGGCCATGCTGCGGCCGTCCCCGCCGGGGGCTGGGGAGGAGGCCGCTGAGGGGGCGGTGACGGAGGCGCAGCTGGTGGCGTGGTGCAGGGAGCGCCTGGCGCACTACAAGGTTCCCACGCGGGTGAGCAGGCTTGTTTCGTGGGCGTGCCGTGTACTGCACGCCTTTTAAACCCGACAAAATGAAAAGCGGTACACCGTGTTAGGTATTGCCAAGCTTCCCGCCTCATGCCTTTCATTGAGCCATTGACCGCATTGAGCGCTTATGCATGGCTCTGTTCCAACTCCAGGTGCACGTAATGGAGAAGCTTCCCACCACGGGCTCTGGCAAGGTTCTCAAGACCAGGCTTCGGGAGATGTTCAGCAGCGCGCCAGCGGCACCGCCGCCCGCTCCGCAGCCGGCCTCAACCCTTCGCCTGCCCTTGCCACCAACACCCAACGCCCCTTCCCCCAGCCTTCCCATCTCCGCTCCACCCGGCGCGCGGCCGCCTGCGCCTTCCGCCCGACCGCCGACGCCCCGGCTGCGCCCCACACCCGCCTTTGCCCAGGCGGCCATCGCCGCCTTCCCTGGCATGCCCCACCTGGAGCTGCACGCCGCCTCCGACACCACCGCCACCTACCTGCTGGTGGTACCCCACACGGGGACCGGCAACGAAGACAGTGGCGCCGGCAGCGGTGGCAATGACGCGGCGGTGCCATCCTACGAGGCGGCTGCGGCCTCCAGCCTCCTGCGCGCCCTATACGGCGGCGCCCGCCGGCTGGTGGTGCTGCATCCCGGCCAGCCCTCTCAGCAGCTCCTGGACGACATTCGCGCAGCCGTGCAGCTGTACGGCAACCCCACGCTGCAAGCAGCTAACACTCCGCCGCCTGAGGTTCACGTGGTGTCTGTGGACCCCTCCGCCTGCATGAGGAACCCACGGGTCGCTCGCTACGCTGTTCTCTCCGCCCTTTCCAAGTCCAACACAACCGCGGCGCAGCCTTCCCCGCTGGTGGCGATGCTGCTGGCCGAGCCCGGAGGCCAGCACGAGCGCCAGCAGCGCCGCCTTGACGCCCTGGCCCTTATGCCCGAGTACGACGTGTACCGCGCGGTACGGCAGGCCGTCCCTAGCCTGCCCGTCGTGCCAGCCTACACACCTACGGGCGAGCGCCGTGCCCTGCCGTCGGACGCGCTGCTGTTGGTGCTGGCGGCACCCTCTGCGGGAGAGCGCGGCATGCGCGCTGGCAGCAGCGGCCCCGTGGTGAGGGCTGTAGCGGCCGCGGTGGCGGCGGGCGCGCGGCGCATGCTGGTGGTTTGCCGAAGCGGCGAGGAGGACATCGCAGAGGCGGACGTGCACGCGGCGCAGGCCTCTGCAGCAGCTGCAAGCGCTGCGTTGCGGGTCGTGGTACTGCCCGCCAACGTATCAGGCAGCGATGCTTCACCAGAGGAGGTTCTTCGCGGGTGGCGCTACGCGCTGCTGTCTGCTGCCTCCGCCATGGCCTGCGGCCCCATCTCCGCCATCCTTTTCCCAGGTCACGGGCAGCTGCAGCGTTCCCCGGCGCAGGTTCAGCGCCAGCCCCTACCGCAGCCAACTACGACTCGGCAGCACCTGCCCCCAGCGCCACAGGTCCCACCGCAGCTGCGATATCCACCACCCGCTGCCCCCGTGCAGCAAGCTCTGCCATACGCGGCAACTCCTGCGCACCCGCAGGGTGCCGCGCTGGCGCCAGACGCAGTTGCGGACGTGGTGGCGGTGGTGGTCACCGAGCTGCTGGGCACGGCCTCCCCGCCGCCTGGCACCACGCCCCTGACGGCGGCGGGCCTCAACTCGGGCGCGGCGGTGCAGCTGGTGTCGCGGCTGGAGGACCGCCTGGGCCTGCAGCTGCCCCCCACCCTCGCCTTCGACTACCCCACCCTGGACGACGTTACCGCCTTCCTCGTGCAGCAGCAGCAGCAGCAGGTGCAGCCCTACGCCTCTCTGGCAGCGGCCCCCGCTTCAGCTCCTCCGCCGTACGCCACGTACGGACGCTACGGCCCGGGTCCAAGCTTCCCCGTACCAGCCACCGCATCTGTTCCTGCGACAGGCTTCAGCCCGGCGAGCGGCACCGTTGTGGGCCTTGTCATGGACGTCGTGAGGGAGGTGCTGGGCCTGACACCCGGCCAGCAGCGACCGCCCCTGGAGCCTGGCACGCCGCTCATGTCGGCGGGCGTCAACAGCGCCGCCGCCGTGGCCCTCACGTCGGCCCTGGAGCGCTTCTTCGGCGCGCAGTTGCCGCCCACCCTGGTGTTCGACTACCCCACGGCCGCCGACATTGCTGAGTTCCTCGCCAGCAGCAACCCCACGGGGGCCGGTGCTGTGTCACCTGCAGGCACCAGCAACTTGGCCTGGGCTCAGCCGCAACCGACGCAGCGGCAGCTGCAGGCGTGGCAGCCGGCTTTTGGGGTGCCGGCAGGTGCGGCCTCCGTCGGTAGCAGCTCTGCTGCCGCAAGCGTGGCCGCTGCAGTGCGGCGCGCGGTGGAGGAGGTGCTGGGCGGAGGCAGCAGCGCGGGCTTGACGGACGACACCCCACTGATGAGTGCAGGTGAGCCGGCCGTTTGACGTCAACACACTGCCATATAGACGGTCTTGTTGTGCACGTAGTACATATGCATGCCGTGTTGCCATGAGCTCAGGCATATACGGTACTGTGCGCGGCTGTCCCCGACCGTATGTTGTGTTGTCTTGCCTGCGCAGGCCTGAACTCGTACGCAGCCGTAGCCCTCACGTCCTCCCTGGAGCGCTGCTTCGGCTCCTCGGTGTCCCTGCCGCCCACGCTTGCCTTCGACTACCCCACCATCGGCGCCATCACCGAGTTTCTCACGGCCAACGCCAACGTGACCTCGGCCGCCCCACAAGCCCCAGCGGCCCACGCTGAGCTGGCGCCACCCCCTGAGTATGCCTCCACTGCCACCGTGCCGTCGTACCAGCAGCGCAGCAACACCCTGGCCATGCAGTCGGCTGTGGCACCCGCTTCGCGTCCGCTGCATGCGCCCCTGCCAGCCCAGGCAGGCCCCCGCGCGCGGCCGCCCATCGCCATCATGGCGACGGCCAACCGGGTGCCTGGAGGCAGCGTAGAGGGTGCATGGGCCGGCGGCTGCGGCGAAGACCGCATCACACGTGTGCCCTTGTCCAGGTGCGTAGGGCCAAGTGTGCTAGGCTTGTGGAACCACCTGTGCTCTTTTCCTGTGGAGTCAAAGCCTGTTGTGTGCAATGTCTCCAGCGTCGTAGCTAACCTTGAGCGGCTTGATAGGTCCCTCATCCATATGTGTTACTGGTGTTGCATGACCACAGGTGGGACGTGGAGCGGCTGTCCGAGGAGGTGCTGCCCGCGCAGCTGGGCTCCTTCCTGCTGGGCGGCGGCCCAGGAGGCCCCCCCGGCGTGGACGTGTGGGACCCCGCAGCCTTCGGGGTCAGCCGCGCGGAGGCGGCGCTCATGGACCCGCAGCAGCGGCTGCTCATGGACGCCTGCGCAGACGTCATGGCGGCGGACAGGCAGCGCCGGCCTGCCGGGGATGCCGCCCCTTCTGCCGCCTCCCCCAGCAGCGTGGGCGTGTTCGTGGGCGTGTCGCAGCTGGAGTACGCCCGCATCACGCTGGAGCAGAACATCGACGTCAACGCCTTCTACGCCACGGGTAGGTGCAGCAGGGTGCAGTACCTGGATTTGAGTCGGGCCCCGTCTGTACGTGCAACCGCCCCTTGGTACACCACTGCCTTTGCATCTACGTATGACAGGCTCTGATCAGAGACACCGAGCAGTTCAGTGCTTGCCATGAAGCCCCAGACGATGAGTTTTAACAGTACCCGTGTGTTCCTGGACCCATTGTAGGCGCCCACCTGTCGGTCACCTCGGGTCGCCTGTCGTACACCTTTGGCCTGCGCGGCCCCGCCGTCACCGTCGACACCGCCTGCTCATCCTCGCTGGTGGCGACCCACCTGGCCGCCAGCTCGCTGGCGGAGGGCGAGGTGGCTGCTGCCGCCGCGCTGGGCGTCAACCTGACGCTCGTCAGCAGCTGGACGCAGGTGTGGGGACTCCAAGTTGGCCTCTGCAGCTTCGTGCAGCCGTGCAGATGACCTGCGTTGCACAGGACGTCGTTACGCTGTGGGATTATGTTGAGTTATTTCAGAGCCGGCAATGTATCGCTTTGGGGAACCTGATTTCCCTGTCACACAATATCCTCTTTGCCATGGTCCTCCTCCACAGGCGTGCAATCGCGCTGGCATGCTGTCTGAGGAGGGGCGCTGCAAAACGCTGGACGCTGCAGCAGACGGCTACGTGCGGGCGGAGGGCGTGGGGGCGGTGTTCCTCAGGGTTCTGCAGCTCCAGGAGGACCAACGGAACGCGCCCGGCGTTCTTGCCCTCCTGTGCGGCACGGCGGTCAACCAGGACGGCCGCAGCAGCAGCCTTACCGCGCCCAACGGCCCAGCGCAGCAGGTAACATGTATGTGGCTCATGCGGTATACCTTATGCCTTGATGCTTGAGTATCATCTGAAGTACTTGCGTGCGCTCCCATCGCCCTTGTAAGGATGCAAGCCCAAGTTAGAGTTCGCCGCTCTTCCACAGTTGTCAACGCGTCTGCACCCTGTCCTGTACCTGTTCCTCCTCACCAGGCCGCCATCCGCTCTGCCCTCGAGCTGGGCGGACTCGACCCTAGGGACATCGCCGGACTAGAGATGCACGGCACCGGTACGGCGCTGGGGGACCCCATCGAGTCGTACGCCGCCGTAACGTCGTACATGCACGCGTCACCGTCGTCGGGCAAGGGAGCAGGCAGGGGTGCGCACCAGCCGCTGCGCTGTACGGCTCTGAAGTCGCACATGGGCCATGCGGAGCCTGCAGCAGGTGCGTGAGGATCATTGTCAACACAGACAGTGCTTGCTGTCAATGTGTCGTAGAATTCGGGGTCAGCTCAGACAAAGTGTCTGTGTTAGCAGCAATATCTAATGAGTTACAACACAGTAGTCCTGTATGCGTGAGTAGCTACCTTGCCACCCGGTCCCGTGTGCAGGTTTGCTGGGCCTCATCCGACTGGGCTCGCAGCTGCAGCAGCGCTCCTCCGCCCCCCTCACCCACCTGCGGTCCATCAACCCTCACCTGGGCGCAACCATCGAGCTGGCCATGGCGGCCGCCGCCTCACCGCCCTGCCCGCTCCTGCTCTTCCCACGCTCCATCAGCACGCCTTGGTTCCCTGCTGCCGACCCACACGGCGCCGGCTCCAGCAAGTGGAACGCTGGTGCCTGGCCCGGCTCCAGCTGCCCCACCCCTGAGGCTCTGATCGCAGGCGTCAGCGCCTTTGCCTTCCAGGGCACCAACGCGCACGCCGTTCTGGCCGAGTATGCCACACCTGCGTCACCCAAGGCCGCGTACGGCGGCATGACTAACCCGGTGCAGGAGCAGCTGTACGGCAAGCATGCAGCGCGGTACTGGGTGTGCCCGGCGCTGCACCCGATGGCGTGGGGCGTACGTGTGGGAGCCGGCAGCAGCAGCGTCACCATCGAGTGCAGGTGAGGTGCTCCCTGTCGCCTGTGTTACGGGTGGCACACCACACAGTACACTGGGGCCCTCGGTTGATGCCTTGGCGTGTCTTTGCATTTGCATGAGTTGCCGGCAACGTGTCACACCCGCTGAACGCCTCCCCGCCAGGCTGTCTGCGTCCCGCCTGGCGTACCTGTGGGACCACCGCGTGGCGGGCCGCGCCCTGCTGCCCGCCGCCGCCATGATGGAGCTGTGCCTGGCGGCCGCACACACCGCGCTGCTGCCCAGCGCCGTCGCACCCGGCATGGACGGGCCGGAGGGAGCGGCGGGCCGCGGTGCAACGGCAGCAGCAGCAGCATGCTGGGGCGTGTCCGGGCTCAAGATCCTGAGCCCTGTGGTCCTGCCTGAGCCGCAGCGGCAGCAGTGGGCTAACGCCCCTGCAGCAGCTGAGGTGGTGGTGCGGGTGCGCGTGGACACTGCTACGGGTACCTTGGAGGTGTCGTACGGTGCGGCAGCCCTTATTGTGGAGGGTGCGGCTGGCAGCAAGCTGGTGGCCCGCGGCTTTGTTGCTCAGGCCGCCAACATGGAGGCAACCCAGAACCTCAACGAGCAGCAGCAGGAGCAGCCGCAGCGCGCCTTGTGCCACCTGGCCCAGCTGCTGCAGCTGACGGGCCCAACAAGCTCTGCTCCCCGGCCAAGCCCCATCGGCCAGATCGGCACCCCGTCGGACTCCTCTCCAAGCCCCTCTTCGCACGCCCAGCACGCGGGTAGCACCGCCCTGGGTGCCGCCGGTCCGGCAGGGGACCTGTGCTCCGGCTACCTGACGCACCCCGCCTACACCGACACCGCCCTGCACCTCGGTGTGCTGGGCGCCGTCCAGCCGGGCAGCAGCACCGTCACCGTGGAGGCCAAGATCCCCGTGGGGGTGGGCTTCATCGCTGCTCAGAGGCCCCACCAGCACGCTCACCAGTACCGCAGCGGTAGCTTGGCCAGCACCTCCGGCAGCGGAGCTATGTGGGGCGCGATGGCGGACCTCGAAGGACAAGGAACGCGACAAGCCGCCGTGCAGCCGCAGCAGCGGCGCCGTAGCGTCAACAGCTTCCTGCTGTGGGACGAGTTCGGTGGGCCCTCGGCGGTGGTGTGCGGCCTGGAGACGGTGATCATGGGTCGTGAAGCGGCAGCCCAGGCGTCCGCAGCTACCACTGGAGCGAGGGCTCAGGACAAGGCCACTGCAGAAGCAGCTGCCGCCCTGGCGTCTCCGTTGTACGCAACAGACCTCGTGGTGACGGAGGTCTCGTCGGCTGTTTCAGGCGCACCGTCGGCAGGAGGCGCCCTTGTGGAGCTGTCTGTGCTGGACAGCTCTACAAGCAGCGAGACAGCTACGCGCCAGCTGGCGTCATTGCAGTTAGGCATGTCAGATGCTGCAGCACCTGCCACAGCGGCGGCGTCCAGCGCCCTAGTGCTCCTGCAGGGAGTGGGTGCGGCGGTGTCGACCGCTGATCAACCCCCGCAGTTAGAGCTGGCCGCCAGGAGTCGCGCCGGGCTGACATCTGCTGGCTCCGCCTCTGTCTCCTCCTTCGCCGCAAGTGCCTCCGCCGCTGCGGTCGATGGCACCATGCGCACAGCAGCCAGCGAGCTGCCCTCCACCGCCATGCGCTTCCTCTCTGGCTCAGTTGCCAGCCTACCTGCGGACCCACCCAGCCAGGCAGACGCCGGCGTTTTAACAGAGGCCTCCCTCGGAGACCCCGCCCCCGGCGCCCTTGCCGTACGGCAGCTGTACGACCCTACGCCACGCGGTACGGCTGCGGAGCAGCACCCGCAGCTGGCGCCCCAGGCCTACGCTGTTGCCCCTCGGCCCCGGGGTGCCTTCGCCAACCTGGCAGTGGTGCCCACCCCGCTGGCGGCCGACGGAGTAGGCACGCCGTGTGGGCCCCACGAGGTGGCCATTGAGGTCAAGGCGGTGGGCGTCAACTTCCGCGACGTGCTCAACGTGCTGGGCATGTACCCGGGAGACCCGGGCGCGCCTGGTAGCGACTGCGCGGGCATCGTGCAGAGCAAGGGTAAGGGCATGTACGTATATCGCCAGTGAAATCGAAGTAATTCCTGAAGGCTGAAGGACAGGCCTGAGATCGCAACCGGGCACACGCTAGTACGGCAGTGACGTTATTGCCCACCTGTGCAGGATCGGCGGTGGGGCCCCACTTGGCCGTCGGCGACGCTGTCTTCGGTCTGGCGCACGGCTGTCTGGGCACGCGTGTGGTGGGCCCCGCCGCCATGCTGGCGCCCATGCCGCCGCACCTGGCCTTCCACGAGGCGGCCACCGTGCCCACGGTGAGGCCCTGCAGCTTTAGGGACTGGTATACCCACTCGTTTAATTGCAAACCTTTTTGATCTTGGAATCCCAGACAGGCTTTCTAGCCTTACAGCTGGCCGCTGTACATATCGGCTCAAGCAGCACCGTTGCCTTGACGGTCCTCCAAAACGTGAGCATGGCATTCAAGATTTGGTGCCCTTTGCAACTCTCACCGAACAGGTATTCGTAACGGTCCAGGCGGCCCTGGGTGCCGCGGCCTGCGTGCGGCCCGGCGACCGTGCGCTGGTGCATACCGCGGCTGGGGGCGTGGGGCTGGCAGCTCTACAGGTGCGAGTTACCCCTGGCTGCCATCTCACTGTACACGGATTTGCCTCTTTGACGGACCGGGCGCTGTACTTCACATTTGCGTGAAGGGCGACCCTAATTACCAGCTGCGTAACTAGCTTGCTCCCTGGATGCTTCCTAACTGCTGTCACCCTATTGCAGGTCATCCGGGCCATGGGTGCCACCGCCGTGGCCACGGCCGGCAGCCCCGCCAAGCGCTCCCTCCTGCGCAGGCTGGGCACGCTGGCCGTCGCCGCCTCCCGCGACACCAGCTTCGCCGAGCCCCTGCTGGTCGCCGCCGCACCTGCTGGGATTGGTGGTGCCTACGACGTGGTGCTCAACAGCCTGACCAGCCCCGGCATGGTGGCGGCCAGCCTGGCCGGGCTCTCCCGTGGCGGGCGCTGGGTGGAGATTGGCAAGCGTGACATCTGGTCGGCGGCCCGCGTGCAGAGCGAGCGGCCGGACGTGCGGTACGGCCTGCTGGCTGTGGACTTCCTGCCACCTCAGGCAAGTACCCTCTGGTGCAACGAGCCGCATGCTAGCACTGCCTTCTTTGCGGACTGCTGGACACGACCGCAAGGGATGATACAAAACTGAGGTTTCCCTCCAACACCTGCATCTGACGGTACAATCCGTTCCCTCGTGGACAGGTCCTGGGTCGCGAGCTTCAGCACGTGGCCTCCCTCCTGGCCTCGCAAGCCATCTCCCCCCTGCGCGCCCTCGCCTATCCCCTCGCCTCCGTCGCCTCGGCCCTGCGCGCCCTGGCCCAAGCCAGCCACGTGGGCAAGGTCGTGTCGTACGCCCCGCCCGCGCCAGTCACGTCCCCCACCCCAGGGGGCACCAGCGGCGTGACACGGGCACGTGTCCTGGTTACTGGCGGCACGGGCGGCCTGGGCCTGTTGGTGGCACGCTGGCTATCCGGCTGTGCATCCGTAGGCCACATCCACTTGGCCAGCAGGACCGGCAGGACAGCAGCTGAAGTGGAGACAGGTAAGTCGACGTCGTCAGCAGTGCAGCATCAGCAGCATCAGCAGCAGCAGCGGGAGGGAGGGGGAGACGGGCTGTGGGAGCTGCTCAGCGGCGCGTGCGGTGCGAGCGTTACGGTGGAGGCGGCGGACATGTCATGCAGCGAGGACGCGGCGGTGCTGCTGCAGGCATGGAGCAAGGACGGGGGCCACGGCGCCTGCTGGGACGCAGTGGTGCACGCCAGCGGGGTGCTGGCGGACGGCATGCTGGGCAAGCAGAGCCTGGCCGGGCTGCGCAAGGTGCGGCTGCCTGCTGGCACCGAGTGTGCTCCTGCAATTCAGTCTACGTAACCTACAGACCTGCCTGCAGTGCCACAATTTCGTCCTGCAACCTGTTCCAACCCTTTCTTGACGGCCGTTCCATGTGTAGTCCACCATCCGGCCTCCAGTGTCACAGCATACTGCAACCTATTTCCACCATGCCTTGGCGTCTCCGATTTGTTCAATGTGCAGCCCTTGCTGCCGTTCCTGTCCTTTCCCCTCGCCAGGTTATGGGCCCCAAGCTGTCCCCGGCGCCGGCGCTGCTGTCAGCCGCCTCCCGCGCGCCGCTGGGCCGCCTGCTGCTCTTCTCCTCCGTGGCGTCGCTCATCGGGGCGGCTGGCCAGGCCAACTACGTGGCGGCGAACGCGGGGCTGGATGCGGCGGCAGAAAGCTGGAGCGCTGCGGGTGGGTAACTGTATATGATGGCGCAGGTCTGCATCTGGACACAACGCCCAGTTGCTAATAGACAGCAATAGAGGCACGGGTGAAGGGGCCTGTGCATAGTGCAACGCATAAACAAGCTGCTCGCCCCCTACACAGGCAACCCGGTGACCGCCATCCAGTGGGGCGCGTGGACGTCCTCCGGCATGGCCTCTGCCGCCGTGCTGTCCCGTCTGGAGCGCATCGGCCAGGGCGCCCTGCCGCCTGCTGTGGGCCTTGCGGCCCTAGCGCACGCGCTGGCCGCCCCGCACCCCGCAGCCTCCCTCCCTGCCCTCCCCGCGACCCAGCCCGCCGTGCTCACCGTCAACCCCTTCCGCTGGGAGGCCTACCTTCGGCCGCACGGCGCCGTACGGCACCCACTGTACGGCAACTATTACCCCAAGAAGCAGCAGCAGAGGGAGGTTGAGGGAGAGGAGGAGCGGGCCCAGGTGCAGCAGGCCCAGATGCAGCAGGCGTCGGCGGCTGCAGGTGCCAGGGCTGCCCCCATGGGCCGGGAGGCGGTGCACCGGGAGGTGGCGGGCGCGCTGGTGGAGGTGCTGGGCACCGCGCTGCCAGATGACGAGCCGCTTATGGCCGGTGGGTATGCCGAGGGGGCGGTGTGAGGGATAGGGTGGAAGGAATGGGCAGGTGCTCGCAAACGACATCATTGGCATAGCTAAGGGCCCATCACATCAGGATGGCAGTGCACTCCTTAACACGCCCGCTCGCACTTATGCCTGCAGGTGGCCTGGATAGCCTGGGCGCCGTGGAGTACGTGAACCTGGTGTCCCGCCGGCTTGGCGGCCTGCCGCTGCCCGCCACCCTCATCTTCGACCATCCCACGACCGCTGCCATCACCACCTACCTCACCGGCCGCCTTGCAGCCGCGGCCGCTGCTGCTGTGCCGGTCGCCTCTTCTGCACCTGCAGCTACCCGCAAGGCACAGCAGCAGAAGCAGTACCAGGAGGCTAAGGGCAGCTTCTTGGACCAGCTGCTCAGCGGCCCTGACGTTCAGACGTCAACTGCTGGCCCCATCGCCGCCTACATCTCGGCAGCGGCTGGCACTGCCGCTCCGTCCAAGCCCATCGTCACAGTCCTGGCCTACGAGATGGCACCCCTGCTGGCGCCCTCTTCTCCGCACCTTTCCGACGTCACGGCCAGCTCCTGTAGCCCAACCGGCGCCAGCGGCTTGCCCATGCACGACAACGTGGTACCTGTGCCGTACACCCGCTGGGACCGAGCAGCTGCACGGGCGTCTGACGGAGGTACCTCATCGTCCCTGCCCACACAGTTTGGCGCCTTCCTAGCGGGCGTCGAGGAGTTTGACGCTGCAGCCTTCGGGCTGTCCTCGGCAGAGGCGGTCGCTGCCGACCCACAGCACCGCCTGCTGCTGCAGCTGGCCGTAACAGCGTCCTCCGCAGCCTCCAGCCGCGCCCTCCCTGCAAGCGCCGCCGGGGGCTCAGCTACCGGCGTATTCCTCGGCATCAGCTGGACCGAGTACCATCGCCTCAGCCAGGTGTACGGCAGTAGTGTGGCGTCTGGGCCGTACGCGGCGCAAGGTGCTGTGCTGAGCGTGGCGGCCGGGCGCATCAGCTACCACATGGGCATGCAGGGGCCCTCGCTGGCGGTCGACACCGCGTGCTCGTCCTCCCTGGTGGCGACCACCCTGGCGTACAACTACCTCTCGGACCCCAGCAGCACCTCTCAACCGCCAACCGTCACCGGGGTGCCGATTGTGCTCCCTCAGGCGCTGGTGGGCGGTATCAACATGATGCTGCTGCCAAGCACCACGGCGATGTTCGAGCGTGCGGGCATGCTGTCGGCCAGCGGCCGCTGCAAGGCCCTGGACAGCGCTGCAGACGGCTACGTGCGCGCCGAGGCGGCAGCCATGATGGTCCTTGGGTCCGCCAAAGCGGGAGCTGCTGCAGCGGGCGCGGGTTCCAGCCCATTGGCTTTGCTGTGCGGTGCATCGGTGAACCAAGACGGCCGCAGCAGCAGCCTCACTGCTCCAAACGGCCCGGCGCAGCAGGCGCTCATCCGGTCGGTGCTGTCAGCCGCCGAGCTGGCGCCGGTCGCACTCACCGCCCTGCAGATGCACGGCACCGGCACGCCCCTTGGCGACCCTATCGAGGTACGCAATCACACTAGTGCACTTTTGCTTTGGTCGTGCCAATTCATGGTCTTGTCGGTGCTTGCTGGTGCTGAGTCTGCCGCTGCGGCCAGTAGTGTTTCCGAAATACATGATGACCACTGACACCACGGTGTCCGTGAACCCTGCAGGTGGGAGCTGCCATGGACGTGTTTGGCCCAAGTGCTGCCTCAGCGCACCGCCCGCTGCAGCTGCTGGCTGCCAAGTCCATGCTGGGCCACGCAGAGCCGGCAGCGGGCATCTCGGGGCTGTGCTTCGCGGTACAACAGCTGCACTCGCGCTCCTTCGCTCCCATCATGCACCTCCGAACCCCCAACCCCCACGTAGCGGCCAGCCTGGAGGCAGCCTCCGTCTCCTCTACCGCCGCCACCATGCCGCGCATCCCCAGCCCCATGAGCGTCACAGGCGAGATGGCCGCCTGCGGTGTCAGCGCCTTCGCCTTCCAGGGCACCAACGCACACGTACTGCTGTCATCGTCAACCCCGGCGGCCGCAGACGCCATGGCCTCGGCGGACTCTTCCAGCTGGGGTCCCGTCTGGCGTGGCGGCCGCACCTGGGTGCACCCGTCGCCCGAGCCATGGGCCGGACGTATGACCCACGGGTCGTTCACCCGGGCGGTGTTTGAGCTGGTGCTGGGCGGCCCGCGCACCGCCTGCCTGTGGGACCACCGCGTGGCGGGTAGTGCCCTCGTGCCCGCAGCTGCGTTCCTCGAGGTGGCCCGCAGCAGCTGCACGCTGCTGCATGCTGAAGCAGCGGCCGCTGCAAACGGTGCAGGGCTTAAGCAGCGAGCTGTCGGCGCAGCTGCGGGTGTCAGCCGGCAGATGGGAGAGGCGCTCCTGGGGCTGTGCGGTGTAGCCATTCCAGCGCCCTGCGTGCTGCCCGACAGCGCGGACGCATCGCCGGTTGCGTTGGTGTGTGCGGTGGATCTTACACTGGGCACGGTGGTTGTGTCAAGCAGGAGGCAGGGGCAGCAACAGGCTGTTGTCACCACACACCTCACCGCTCGTGTCAGTGCTGCTATGGCAACAGGCCCCGGCAGCCAGCCGCCGCCGAAGCAGCAGCCAAGGTCGGACCTTGCTCGCCTCGGCGGGGCCCTCCTGCTGTGCGCGGCAGCCGGCGTGCACCCGGCAGGCATCGTACCAGCGGCCGCCAAGGCAGACATCGTCCCTGCAGCTGCGGATTCCGCTGCGCCTGCAACCGCAAGCAGCTGGGGTGCAGACGCTGCCTGTGCAACGGACCCTGCCCAGATGGACGCGGCGCTGCAGCTTGGGGCATTGGCAGCTCTTTCCTCCGGCCTAAGCCCTCAGCTGCGGGTGCCAGCCGCATTGGAGTGCTACTGCCCTTCCGTATACAGCGCCAACAATGGTACACGCAGCCTGCTGCACACCTCCTGCCTCGTCCGACCCGGAGCATCGGACCGCACGACCGTCAACGACGTGACCCTCTCACAGCCTGGCGGTGCAACCAGCTACCCTCCTGCCCAGTTGAAGGGTCTGGAGGCTCGCCGCACATCCGCTGCTGCTCTCCTGGCAGCGCACCGGGCTGCTATCGCCGCCCCTGCCGGCACCACGCTGCAGGCGCAACCTGCCCAGCCCGAGATGGCCGCGGCACGGGCCCTGGCCAACGACGCAGCGGACCCTCAGGTGGTCTTCGAGGTGGTTTCCGGTGTCGCTGCAGAGCCACAGACTTCCTCCCACGCCGCCCGGTCTCGTCAGCCCTGCGGTCCTGCCCTCTCCCTGGCAACATCGGACCCTCTGGTGGCGCTAGGCATGGCGCAGCAGGCGGTGCGCGCTGGTGTGCCGGGCCTGCGCATGGCAGGGCCTACGTATGCGGCCGGCTCAGCGTCAGCGGCACCGCGCCTAGGAGCTGGCGGCTTGGCGGCGCTGCTACGGTCCGTAGAGGCCGAAACCGGCCTGGCCTGCTCTGCGTCGACCGAGGCTTGCGATGGCAAGGGTCACCTCCGGCCACAGACGCAGACTGTCAACCTGACGGTGGAGGCTACTGCTGTTCCGGATGACGAGGACGCGTACGGCAGCTGCCGGACAAGCGGAGTGCTGTGCAGGCATGTCCTGGTACCGGCAGCGCCTGCACCTTTCCCCCAGGGCGACTTCCAGCTGCTCCCGCAGCCCCGCGGCTCGCTCAGCGCCCTTGTGCCGCAGCCGCTGTCTGCCGCGCCCCAGCACCTACTGCCCGGCAGCGTGGCGCTACGAGTGCGCGCCGTGGGGCTCAACTTCCGCGACGTGCTCAACGTGCTGGGCATGTACC
>VFQN01004994.1_pt1 | contig 16811 bp, 11 predicted proteins | sample 3512371 | NCBI WGS metagenome assembly VFQN01 (sample SAMN10412370, study PRJNA504923) | tailings metagenome | isolation source: Replicate 2 from Balatoc abandoned mine | place: Philippines: Itogon, Benguet | collected 2017-08-28 | reverse complement strand
GAGGGGAGGGCGGGGGTGGGTTGGGAGGCGGGGGAGAGGGCGGGGGAGGAGACGGGGGCGGGGGAGCGGGGCTTGGAGGCGGAGGGGGAGGGGGAGAGGGCGGCCGGGGGCTGGGGGGCGGTGGGCTTGGGGGCGGGTTCGGGGCGTTGGGGCCGGGGGGCGGCGGGGGGCTGGGAGGGGGACGGGGAGGAGGAGGGCTGGGGGGGCTGGGGGGAGGGCTCGGGGGAGGAGGGGAGGGGGGCGCGTCGATGAGCCGGCAGGTGCCGTCAAGGCAGCTGGGGGCCGTGCTGGGCGGGGTCTTGACGGTGGTGGGCGCGCTGGCGGTGCTGCACTTGTTGCCGTCCGACACCACCTTGTACACCAGCGGCAGCGTGAGCTGCATCTTGCCGTTGTTGACCTTGTCGCACGTCTTGGCCACGTCCTGCATCTTGTGCATGAACGTGTAGCACGAGTACCAGCCGTCGCCGCCGTTGTCCTCATTGTTGTTGGAGCCGTCGCCGTTGTTCTGCGGGCGCAAGCGGTAACGATTGTTGTTAATTTGGCGGGCTGGTTCAGTAACAAGCGGAAAAGAATACGATTTGGGTCAGGGCGGATCCCAGGGCCGCATACGTGGGAACAGCAGCAGGCAGCAGGGCGCAACAGCGACCGCCACACTGCAGCCTTACACCCTCGCCCCCCTCCCACGCACCCACGCCCGGCACCCACCACACCCACACCTACGCACGCACCTGGTAGCGGTACATGGAGATGACCTCCGACACGCGCTTGTTGCTGAGGCTGCCGTAGTACTCCAGGAACATGGTGCTGCGGGGGTCGGGCTTGCCGTTCTGGTACTGGCCGTTGCCGTTGCCCTCAAAGGTGGTGCCGTTCGAGGTGAGCGAGGGGCAGCCCGTGGACCCGCTGCTACTGGACCCACTGTTGCCATTGCCGTTGCCGTTGCCTTGCAGCAGAGCACGGGCCGTCGCGGCGCGCATCATGCGGCGGTTGATGGGCGCAGAGCCGGGCGCGTTGCCGGCAGCGATCGGGTCAAAGTCGCCCTTGGGCAGCTTGCCGTTGTAGGAGAAGAAGGCCAGCCAGGGGCAGTCCAGGCGCACCGTCATGATGAGCCAGCCGGCGGAGGAGCGGAAGGAGACCAGGGTGCCGATGACGGTCTCGGAGCTGCTGTCCGAGTTCATGTAGATGGGCGTGACCTGGATGCTGCCGGGGCAGATCTCGTTGTCGTAGATGATGCCGTTCATGGACAGCGGCAGGCGGCACGCCTGCACGTTCTGGCCGTAGCCGTCGATGGTCTGGGGGACGGGGGAAGGGGTTGGTGCGGGAGCAGGAGAGGGTAAGGGAGGGGTGAGGGAGTGTGGGTGGGGTGGGCGGGGCGAAACACGTGCACGGTGCCACAACGTGAGGACAGCTTGCAGGCATTGTGATGTATTAACGCATGAGCAGTTGCAATGCGGCAGTGCGCGTGCGTAGGCTCTTGCTTAATGATGCTGTGTGCTCACCTTGCACGAAGTGCATGAGCTGCACTTAACGCTCGAGCTCGAGCCCGGTGCGGTGTAGGTGCAGTAGTCATATCGGTTAAGGGGACACCCATTCGTCCCTGTTGCCAAGGTGGTGGTTGTGACGGGGGTGTTCTTGGTCGTGCTTGCGGCAGCGACCGAGGGCGAGGGAGGAGGAGGGGACTGCACAGGGGGCGGTGGAGGAGGTGGGGGCTTCTTCTGTGCCAGCGCTGGAATGGCCGCTGCTAAAAGCAGCACTGCCATTGCCAGCGCGCAGGCGCGCGCGCCAGCCATTATGAGTTAGACCACTCCTGTTAGTCCTGCAAAGGCAGGCAAGGCAAGGCAATCGCAAAGGAGGTGAACATGGGGCGACGACGAAAACCATGCCAGTGGCCACAGCTTACAAATCGCACAGGTAGTGCGTTAAGGTAACACCTGATTCAGACCATAACAACTTCTTTCTTGCATTGCAACGGCACATGAAAGGAAGGTCAGGGACACCCCGCCGACGTGCCTCCTTCAACAACCGGCAACACGCACACACTAGATTCTCATGGCGACATTAGCTTGCAACACAAGCTGCCATAAGGTACGCTGGTTCCGAATTCGCCCCCTTGGGCGACTCGCATGTTCCCTTCTCAGCATCAGGCGCCAACGGTAGACCTACCAGTTCTCCCTTGAACTCCTGGTCGCGGCAGTGGAGGAGATAATAGGAGACTTGCTGCAGCGGCGGTGGACAAGACAGGAGTCCGCTGGTGTGATAAGGTCGGTGTAACCAGGTAGAAATCGGGTTGCACCACAGAGGAATCTGTCTACAACAGCGTAGCAAGTCTTTTTTGTATATCGATATGTACTTTAAACAAGGACTGCTCGTCCGCTTGGCTGCTATTTGTGAGCGAGGTTCAATGCAGTACGGTCACATCGACGGAGCGTCGTCGGGGAAGGGGAAGTGAAGCCCACACTGCTCCTAGGTCATGTCAGTACTGCACATTATGCAATCTATTCCATCAATATTTGCGTGGTTTTGCTATTGGGGTGCAGGTACTGCTTCTACCCTGCCCTACCCTCCGGCTCCCTTTTGCAGCGGCACCCTACCTCCACAGCAAGTTCCATAACATGTAACCTTATAAATAGTATTTTCCTTACAGAGTTTGGCAGCGGCTTCGAGTGATGTGTGAGCCGTTGTAGGACAGTTTACCTAAAGTTCAGTTCCAGAAGTCGCACTGCGGTCATGGAGCATGGTAGCTGCGAAAATAAAGCTGCCTGACCTGTTGTATGCAATGCAGCGATTGTAAAGCTTCGCTGTCTGGTTTATAGCGCCGTTGCTGCCAGTTGTCGCCACTGGGCATCACGGGCGTGTTTGTGGCAGGGGACGCTTCCCCACGTGGGACTCCCCCGAGCCAGGGTTTGAATTCTAACACACCTGCCAAGGCGCCTTTCTTGGGGCCGACATCATCCGTAAAATGAAAGCGCGCAGCTTGCACACAGTGCGCTTTGGCCAGCTTTAGCTTCGTTCTGGCCGTGCTGCTGCTGCTCCCAGCACGGAGTTTGCGATGCGGGGGTGGGGCTGTGCAGTTTCCTTCGACAAACAGTCCCAATTAAAGGTGTCGCCGAGGGCTATTGCGCGGCCACGTTGCCGGCTGTAAGTTGCTGTTGAGGAGGGCGGTGTGCCTACCTGCCCTCAGGGAGTGTGATCGACAGTTGGTATTTACCGACTGTCTGCAGCCAGGGTTGGCATTTACCTGCATTTACCTACTGTAGCACACAGACCGGTGCGGGAGCCCCTTGGCCTCCTCGTAACCCACAGAGCCACACTGTTCGTGGCTTACAGTGTCCTACTTGTTTCCTGGGCTGCTGGGACCAGCCGTGCGCATGCAAGCGGCTTGGTGATACCTGGTCATACTGATAACCTGGCGTGACCCTTTTGCCTTGCCCAGTATCAGGCAGCATTTGAGCTTCCCTCATGATTGCAGTGCGCCCCTCGGCAAGCGATATGTGGCGTCCGCCTGGGTGGGCCTGCCGGTTTGAGGGGGCAGCAGGGGTGTGCACGAAGGTTGGTGCAGAGGCAAGCAAAGAGGGCTCTGCCCGCCCTTGCTCGCAATCGCAGCTGTGCGCTGTTGGCAAGGTGTATGGAAGGGCTCGAGAGCGGGAGCCGCGTTCCAAGTCATGATTTACAATAGGTCTTCTTGGCCTTTGTGCCCACCAGGGGTCACATACCGGTAGTGCACCACGTGCACAGTGCTTCAGCGACAGTAATGTCCGGTAGCACTACCACAACTGCACGACAACCAACCTCATGTGGTATACTGGAGGGCAATCAAAACCCTTAGTACAGCCAACGGACTTGCCATGCTGCTGACAAGCCAGCTCCCACATCACCCACGACCTCGCCAGCACCCAGGCCGCCCTCCTCAACTATTGGCCGCAATGGTGCCGGTACCACCTTTGCCCATACCCTTGGTGCATGCCTACCACTCTTCTAGGGCTCAGCATGGGTCGCGTCAGAGCTCCATCCTCGCACCACTCGAGTCTAGCAGGCTACGCGTGCAACTGAACTCACTCTCATGCATGCCGCCAACCGCCTTGCGGCCTTGGCAAAGCATGTCGCACATCCACCATTCCGGCGGGTTACGCATCCGGCAAGCAAACAATAGCTCGAAGTGCTGGGCCCCTCCAGGTTGGCGCGGGGGGATGCACACACTGTAAACACCACAGGGTCCTACATGGATGCCACCACGTGCATGGCACACCGCGTTCTCGGGGTCGGGGTCATGGTGCGGTCCGCTCGAGTGCACAAAGCTGCATGGCCCGAGCCTGCCACTTATTGGCCTTGGAACGAACAGCTAAAAAGGAAAACGACATATGCAAACGGGCGCTTCACAGCGCCCCAACCACGCCACAATCCACGACGCCTGCATCAACCGCACGTCAATCCACACGCGGTGCGCCACGTCAACGTCTACCCACCTCAGTCGTACCATGCCACCCCAGCGCAAGTAACGCCAGCAACCAACAGCAAACAAAGCAACGAAAACATGCTTGGACTGGGCAACGCACCGCAGTGACAGCAAAGCGGCACAGCTGTGCACGGGACGAATGGCTTGCATGCAGCACTCTCTCGCCACAATAATACACGAATGGGTGTCGCTCATCAGTGCTTGGCATCATATGCTAGTCACAGGCAGCGCGGCCTGGAGCATTATTGGTTGCTAGACTGGTAAACACCCAACATGGCGATGATGAGAACAGAATGTGCTGGAATGCAAGCACGCTAAGTCTAGCCACGGTCTATGCCGCCTATCCTGCCTCTTCGGCAGTCAGCATGCCCAATGCGCAGCCCGGCCCTAACTAATACGGTTCTAGGCTCGCTGCGCTCCCCGCGGCTAGAAAGCACGCCCCAGTGCTCTTGCAGTCCGAGCAGGCTACGTTTGGGGACCAACCACTCTGCTTCATCATGAAAGCGTTGCCTAGTGAATGAATAGAAGCACCCACAAGCCGCCGTGTCCAGGCACACCGGCCACGGCCCCATGATCCTCAGGGCCGGGCTGTGCACCCCTACACACAAACCATAAGATGTCCCCTACACGGGGACAACACGGTTGCCCGCCACCGGCGGGACGGCGCTGCTCGAGGTCCTCCGCGGCGGCGAGTCCGGCGCGCCGAACGCGCTGTAGCGGCGGTTGGGGGAGTCGGGGGCGGAGGTGCGCAGCTGGCGCGACACGGAGCTGGGCCGGTCCACGCCCTCCGCCACGGCCATGGCCACGGCCCCGGCGCCCTTGCCGGCGTGGGGGTCGAAGCCCACGGCGTCCGCGGGCACGACCTTGGGGTGGCCGTTGGGGGCGGTGACGCTGCCCGACACCGTGCCGTCCTGCGACACCCACTGCATGTTGGCGGCGTGGCGGCGGCGCCAGGCCAGCAGCAGGAAGGCGACCACGCCGATGAGCACCACGCCCAGGATGCCAGAGATGACGAACAGCGCAATCATGCCGGCCGACCAGCGCGGCTTGGAGGGGCTCCACTGGTCGCAGCGGAAGGTGCGGACCAGGTCGGCGGTCAGGTTGTTGGAGCTGGCAAAGGCCTGAAGGGACAAGGAACCGGGTGGGCACCGGATACGGTTAGCGGAAGGTACGTTTACAGAAGGCACGGACGCCTGCTTGCAGCAAGGACGGGCACCAAGGCACCTGCATGCTGCTTCCCAGGGCCATGCCATCATCATTCCCCTGCCCTCCTTCCCCCCCACCTGCAGGATGTACTCGCACGTGGCCCGCTCGTTGCCGGTCTCAAAGGTGACGGTGGTGCCGATGACCGCCTCATCGCCGGTGGGCACGTAGCACGCCTGGTCGCCGACCGCCGCGTAGATGGCGTCGGAGGCGGCGTTGGCGGCGCGCAGCGCGTCCGAGTAGTTGCCGGTCACGGCCGTCTGCAGCGGCATGCTGATGGACAGCGTGACGCGGGGGCGGCACACCGAGCTGCCGGTGGTGGCCTGCAGCATGTGGCGCCGGCCGGTGGTGGCGGTGGCGGCGGTGGCGGGGTTGGTGGGCTTCTGGTAGTTGTACTCGCAGGTCGCGGCCAGCGCGTCGGCGGAGACGCCGTACTGCCCCGCGACCTTGTTGAGCACGTCCTGAATGGAGGCCGAGGTGCAGCCCTGCACGGGTGGGAGGTACGAACGGGGGGGATGCAACGAAAGGTCAGCAAGGGGCAAGCTGCTAGCGTTGTGCGCTCTGGGAGCAGCGGGCATGGCAGACGGTTGCTGCTGCACTTGCACAGCACAGGGCACGCATCCACCCCAACTCGCTAGGCCTGCGGTAAGGCCGAAGCTAAGCCTAGCGTGACACACGCACCTGCAGGAAGCTGAAGTCGTTGAAGGTCACGTCCGTGGACATGATGTATCCGCCCAGGGAGCCCTGGATGTCGGAGCTGAAGTTCGCCAGCGCCCCGGGGTTGACGGCCGTGGCGTTGAGCACGTCGTCGATGAAGATGGCGGAGCGCAGGATGGAGCCGGTGCGGCTGATGTTGCGCGAGTAGTTGGTGATGGCCAGCGGGGGCGGCGGCGGCGGGATGGAGCGCGCGGGGTCGGTGTTGAGGTTGACCGAGCCCGAGTTGGTGTCGTAGCGGAGGTCGTAGGGGATCTTGAAGCGGACCTTCATCTCGCGGACGCCGCCCTTGGGGATGCTGATGTTGCGGTTGCCCTCGCGGGAGGAGAACTCGGCGTACTGCTCGGGGTCGGTGAAGGTGAAGTACTTGAACTGCAGGAACATGTCCACCACCTTGGGCTTGAACCACTCCAGGCGGTGCTCGCCCTCGGGCACGCTCTGCACGTTGTACTTGGTGGTCCAGTCCAGGTCCAGGTAGTAGTCCTGCTTCTGGAAGGCGGCGGGGAGGCACATGTAGCGCCAGCAGTGCGAGAACATGAGCTCGCCCTTGATGCCGTCCCAGTAGGGGGAGGGCACGCAGGCCTTGTGCACCACGGACGAGTTGCCGACCAGCGTGGCGGTGAGGGTGGCGTTCTCGAACTCGCACACGCCGTTGGAGGGCATGGCGGAGGGGCAGGGGCACATCTCGCTGGGCGGGGGCGGGTTGGGCGGGCCGAACATCTGCACGGACACGGACTGGTCGTCCAGGCCGTTGGGGACCTTGATCTCCAGGTCCACAGAGTACAGGTAGCCGGGGAGGGCGAGGCTGCCGCTGGTGGAGAAGGCGATGGGGGAGGCGGTCTTGGAGATGGGGTTGAGGCGGAGCGTGGTGGTCACGTTGCGGTCGATGGGCTGGTTCACCCTGCAACAGGCAGGCGCGCAGGCACGGTTAGTACACAGCCGCTGTGCATGTCAACCAAGGAATGGCCAAGCGTGCATATCCGGTTCCTACTCAGCTTTCAGCTTACAACTTACAGCTTCCAGTTTGCGGGCGGTTGGCTAAGCAACCTTGCTGCTTCCCGCCCGGCCCCTCACACTCACTTGCAGTCCCAGTTGCCGGGGGGCATGCGCTGGATGTTGTAGAGCGTGACGTTGGGCATGCGGACCTTGAAGGGCATGTAGGAGAAGGGGTCGGGCAGCTGGCCGAAGGACCAGCAGTACGAGATGGCCATCTCGCCACTGAACATGTCGTAGTTGGCGGGGTCGACGCACTGTGGGGAGGTGGGGGGAACGAGGGGGAAGAGATAGGGGCAGCAGCAAGACGTCAGGTGATGTGGGTCAGGTGCAACACCACAGCTGCTGCAAACAAGGCACCAGTGCCTCAATGCGCACAAGCAGACAGCATGCAGCCACCTGCAAGCAACAAAGCAACATGCCAGCACAGCTCTCAAAACATACCGCCACCAGCCCAGCCCTGCGCCCCTGCCCCAAACGCGCGCACCTGGATGACTGTGGCGTACTCCGGCAGCTTGTTGTAGTCCTTGTCGGTGATGTCCAGGAACACCTGCACCTTGCCGTTGGGGCACAGGTTGTTGCCGTTGCGCGGGTCGGGCACCGCGTGCACGGGGCACATGTTGGTCACGCTCTCCACCAGCTGCAGCTCCATGGCGTTGAGCATGAACACCGCGCTCCTGTCGTCGCAGCCCAGGGGCGCGAGCAGGTGCGCCGTGAACGACGCCAGGCCGCCCGCCGGCGCCTTGACCGTCTCGGCCTCGTTGAACATCAGCGTGTTGAACTTGGCGCTGTTGGTGGGATTGCCCTCGGCAAAGGCCTCCTGGGCGCACGACGGCTTGAGCAGCGTCAGCGCGATGCCGACAGAGTCGCCCTGGAACTTGGCGGGCAGGGACACGTCAAATACCCACAGGTCGATGACGTCATCGTCCAGGGAGCCGTCGGAGACGACGCAGCTGCGGCGCCAGCAGATGGGGAAGACTACGGCTTGGGTGGCGGCGTCAACGGTGGGCGGCTCCACGCACTGCGTGCCGACTACCTTCTTGGTGGTGCGGGAGTACCACACAAGGGGCAGCAGCTGCTGGCCGGCGGCGTTGATGGGGCACTTCTGGTCACCGGAGACCATCGGGGGGCAGGCGCAGAGCGCGGGGGGCGGGGGCAGGATGGAGGGGGAGGGGGAGGCGGAGGGCTGGGTGGAGGGGGAGGGGGAGGGCTGGGAGGGAGACGGCTGGACGGAAGGCGAAGGAGAGGGCTCGGGGGAGGGGGAGGGCTCGGCGGAGGGAGAGGGGGAGGGCTCGGCGGAAGGAGAGGGGGAGGGCTCGGCGGAAGGAGAGGGAGATGGCTCGGCGGAGGGATAGGGAGACGGCTCGGCCGAGGGCGAAGGCTCAGGCACGGGCGAGGGCGACGCGTCCACCTCACCCACGGGCTTGTCGGCTCCAGAGCCGCCCGGGAAGGCGCCCTTGGTTGTGCCCACGCAATCGTCCGAGCAGCTTGACTCGCCCTCCGTGTACACGCCCTCGCCGGTGATGGCGGGCGAGAAGACGTCGTTGAAGTCCGTGTTGCCGTCGGCCGGCTTGGGCGGGTTGTCGATGTTGAACACCTCGTCGTCGGAGCCATCGTCGTACAGCACCTCCTTCTTCTCGCGGGGCTGCTCGCCGGGCGAGGGGGCGACGGAGGGGGAGGGGTCGCTAGAGGGGGAGGGAGAGGGCTCCTGGGTGGGGGAGGGAGTAGGGGAGGTTGTGGCGGAAGGAGAGGGCTCCTGGGTCGGGGACGGCATTACGGAGGGAGAAGGCTCCTGGGTGGGCGAAGGGGTGGTGGATGGGGAAGGCTGCTGGATGGGGGAGGGGGTGGTGGAGGGGCTCGGGGTGGGGGAGGGAGTGGCGAAGGGTGAGGGCTGCTGGGTGGGGGAGGGGGTAGCGGAGGGGCTCGGGGTGGCCTGCACGCTGGGCTCCTCAATAATGACGATGGGAGTGGGGCCAAAGCTGGGCTCGTAGATGGACTGCGGCTCGCTGGGCGAGGGCGTGGGCTGCACCGAGGGGCCGGCGGAGGGAGAGGGGTCGGTGGTGTTGGTGTTGTCGGGGATGTCCTTCTCCGAGCCGTCCTTGTTGGAGCGCTCCGCGTCCTCCTTGCTGTTGTACACGCCCGAGCTGGTGGTCACGGTGCCGTTGGCGTCCACCTGCACGGCGCTGGTGTCGGGGATCTTGACGTACAGGCAGCGCTCCGTGGTCTCGTTCCTGGCCGGGTCGATGACCTTCCAGCACACGGGGTCCACCACCACCTCCTCGGGAGGGGGCGGGGAGGAGGGCTCTTGGGTGGGGGAGGGGGAGGGGGAGGGCTCCTGGGTGGGGGACGGTGTGGCTGAAGGGGAGGGGGTGACGGAGGGGCTGGGGGAGGGAGTGGCAGAGGGGCTCGGGGAGGGGCTGGGGGAGGGGGTAGCGGCCGGGCTGGGGGAAGGAGCAGCGGATGGGCTGGGGGAGGGCGTAGCGGACGGGCTAGGGGAGGAGGTAGCGGAAGGGGAGGGAGTGGGGGAGGGGGTAGCGGACGGGCTGGGGGATGGAGTGTTGGAAGGGGAGGGGCTGGGGGAGGGGGTGGCGGAGGGCGAGGGGCTGGGAGTCACGACGGGCGTGCAGGAGGCGTCCGTGCAGCTGGTGGGGGTATCCGGAGGGGTCTTGACGGTGGTGGGCGCGCTGACCGCCGAGCACTTGTTGCCGTCCGACACCACCTTGAACACCAGCGGCAGGGTCAGCTGCACCTGGCCGTTGTACACGGGCTCACAGGTGGTGGTGATGTTGCGCATCTGGTGCATGAACGTGTAGCACGAGTACCAGCCGTCGCCGCCGTTGTCCTCGTTGTTGTTGGAGCCGTCGCCGTTGTTCTGCGGGCGCGGACAAACAGGGGCCGGGTAGCACGATCAGCACGATCTTGACCAGGGCCCATTTGGGCCAGGCGCCCTGCATCTAAACGCAGCGCATCCACGCTTCAACACGGCCCCCACCACCTAAGTATCCAGGTTCATCTCTCAACCCGTTCCTGCCAAACGGCTACTGCCCATTACAAGCATCCTGCCCCCACCCGGCGTTGCCCGTGCCACGGCCGCCCACCTGGTATCTGTACATAGGTATGACCTCCCACTGCAGCTTGCCCGAGCGCGTGGTGTAGCTCAGCGTCAGCGTGCTGCGCGGGTCGGGCTTGCCGTTCTGGTACTGGCCGTTGCCGTTGCCCTCCAAGGTGGTGCCCATGGAGGTGAGCGAGGGGCAGGTGGAGGTGGTCATGGTGCCCGTGGTGGCGCTGACGGTGGTGTCGGCGGGCAGGGGGGAGCTGGTGGTGGTGGTGGTTGTGGTGGTTGGCTTGGCCAGCATGGCGCGGGAGAAGCGGCGGTGGTTGACGAGGGCGGTGCCGTTTGCGCCGATGAGGCTGCCGCTGACGGCGTCCGAGGCGCTGTTGGCCTTGGGCATCTTGCCGTTATAGGAGAAGAAGGCCAGCCAGGGGCAGTCCAGGCGCACGGTGTTGATGAGCCAGCCGGCGGAAGAGCGGTACGAGATGAGCATGCCGATGACGCTCTCGGCGCTGCTGTCCGAGTTCATGTAGATGGGCGTCATGGAGATGCTGTTGGGGCAGATCTCGCTGTCGTAGATGATGCCGTTCATGGACAGCGGCAGGCGGCAGGCCTGCACGTTTTCGCCGTAGCCGTCGATGGTCTGCGGGACGGGGGAAAAGGGCGGTCACGGCACAGAGTCAGTCATGTGGGTCGTGGGAAGCAGGGGCAGTCAGCGTGGGAAGCAGGGGCAGTCAGCATGGTGGGGCACCGCAGGGTTCTCATTCCGGCACCGTAGGCCTGACAGTGGTCGCCATGCGTGCAAAACCGTGCACGCCCATGTTCATGTCGATCTGCTCTTTGACCACGTGCATAATCGGTATTCACCTTGCAGGACGAACAGCTGCTGCATGTTGTCGTTGTTGTGGGTTTCCCATTCGCAGCTGGCGCAGTGTAGCTGCAGTAGCTGTACCGGTTAATGGGGCAGCCGTTGGTCCCCGTGGCCAGGGTCGTGGCGGTCACCGGCGTGTTTTTACTTGATGCTGAGTGCACCGGCGCGGCTGCGATAAGCAGCGCAAGCGCCAGCACGCCAAGGCGTGCGTAACGCGCGTTCCTCATAATGCTGCGGCACCACCAGTTGTGCCAAGTGCGACAGTCGCCTGCGGGGGTGGCAGGGTGGGGATACCGGCATGCGGGAGCAGAAGGGGAGCTGTTGTGATGGCCTTCAAACCCAGTAAGGAATAGCAGGCATATTTGATGCTGCATATGTGCACCGCACATCGCGGTATGTGTGAGGAGTGCTGCTGACGCCGTTCAACTGGTGTGTGAGCGCGGGCAACAGAGCTTGGCGGGCTCAGCTTATCAAGTACAGTTCCACAAGTACAATCCTACTACTAAGCTATGCTAACTTTACACTCGAAGGAGTGCAGTGCATTGCTGCAGGCGGTACTATGGTACAGTACTTCTGCCGGTAATACTTCCACACCTTCAGCCTGAGTTCGTCCCTCGCTGCCACTCACCAGCGCCCAAGCCGTTGGGGTATTCTTGTGTTGATGTATCTTTCCTGACTGTCTTGAGCAAAGTGCTTGACCTTTCGGCAGTGTTCCTGTAAGCAGTCAGTCCGGCAACGAGACATGAGAGTAAGTAGTCGGGGGCTCAAAGGGTGGCGAGAATGCTTTGAAGGCAAGCTCATTGATATGAGCATGACATGTACTATATGCAGAGCTTGTACGCGTCGTCCCTGGCCTCCGCTGCTACCGGCGGCATGTCGGCATGTACGCATTGTACCGCCCTTTTCACCTGTTGTTCAGTAGTCTTGTTGCAGCTTGAGGTTACTATGTATCAGAGCGTGTATAAGTGTGTATGTAGCGTTGAATACAGGAGTGCAGTGAGCCTCGGGGGCTATGTAGTGCATGGGGAGGTAGGGCAGTGGGAGGTAGCTCTCGCGTCGTACCGCTGACGCTATACGCAATGTGTCATACTGCCTACCCTTCCAATTTAGTGGGAAATAGCTTATGAGCATTCGCATTCATGTCGCCATGCGAAGTGCACTGTCGCAAGCAGCTTACACGGTCCGCTTCCTGTGTACCGCGCTCCGTTGCGCTGACCAAAACACGAAATGTTTTCTTGTGTTTCGCAGTAGAGCAATGAGCATTGGATTCTATATAAAGCATACGACAGTGCGTCTATGACCCACGCGGTTTTATGACGTATTGCCGAGACCTCAACCGAAAGGACGCGGGTGAGAAGGAACACAAATTCAATAACTTTTCGAGAAACACATCAGATGAGGCGATTGCCATGGCCATGGCCATGCTGGTGCGGTTTTAGGTGCGGCAATGCACCTCACCCCTCGCCAGTGGCCAGGGGAGGTATATGCGAAGGACCTTCTCCATGACTGCAAGCAAGCACCCTGCCAAGCCTAATGATAGCAACGTGGCCCTAGCAGATAGCCTTCATAGCACAGTGCCGAAACGCGCAACATGATTGGCGTCGTGAAGGTATTTGGGCAAGGGTGTGCGCACAGTCGCTTGACGCCCCACACAGGATGACACGTGTCCAGGAGGTGCCCTACTCAGACTGCCCACCTTCAGGACTCCAGCTCCAAAACGTGATTGGCTGCGCATGACTCCTTCACACCAGCAGCGGCATCGCCATGGACGTTGCATCGCCATGGACGTTCCTGTACAGCCAAGGATGAAGGAGGCAAGACAGCCGCTTGGAGGGATGTCCCTTGCAACAAGAGTTCGTAGTTGGAACGTGGGCGGCGCCACTGGTGCGGCATGTGACGGCGAGGGAGAACCATGGGCAGAGGAGTCTGTGCCTCGTGACCTGTAGCTTCGGCACTCACCTGCAAATGGCAGTACAGCATGTGTACAGCTCAGGGTCAGCTGGGACCCCTGACAAGTATCCGTGAGCACGTTAGCCGTAGTCTGGCTGTCCAGGTTGACGAACAAGGGCCATCCCATGTACCAGGGGCCTCAGAGCGAAATGTCCCAGCCCACTTTACGGTTTGGAGTAGGAGATGAGGGCTCCTTGTGGGCATACATGGCCTTATGGTGAATTCGTGCCCAGCCCCACAGGGGGTGCGGTGGTCACAAGTCAGCCATGTGCACAGACTCCAGTAGCCAGTAACAGCACCGGTGTCACATGACTGGCATTCCCGTAGTTTTGGGTCAACCTCACGCGGGTGCTCGATGGTTGTTTGCAAGAGGTGGTCCGAGATGCCACCCCGCAACAGCCCCACGGAAGCGAGCCCCTGCCGGTTCGTAAAGCCTACCCTAGGCACTGCGTGTTCACCTGAATTCGCAATGGCGCCCTGGGCCAAATGCCGTGTAGCCGCGCGACTCTGATGGTTCAGATATCTGGAGAAGCATGTGGCGAGTTCGGGGACGCAGCTGTCAAGGATGGTTTGCCATTTACCCGAGTCCCAGAGTTGCGTTGGCCGAAATCGCTACATGCTCCTCCGCTGAGCCACCACCGTGTCTATAGAGGCCCGCCTTCGTGAGGCTGTGATCATGGATTGCAACGCGAATTGTCGCGTCCGGAGGCATTTCAGCAGCAGTTGTCCCAAATGGGTGCAGGTTGATTGTCGTTGGCAACATGCAATTTTATAAATAGGCTGGTAGTGAAAGATTGGCATGTAAGCAACGCAAGCAACAGCCACCGTCAGGAGCCGTCGTTGAGCCACCCTTCGCAGGGAGAACCCAGGGGGAGAACCGCTGGAGCCTGGACCGCCGAGGAGCCTTGACCTGCATCCTCGCGCTGCCAGCTTGGTGATGCCGCGCACAGTGGCTCTCTAGCGGGTGGTCCATAATCCCTGATGCACGGTCCCTGTTGCTGGTGATTTATGTGGTGCAGTGGCCAGGGTTGACAGCATGCCGTCAAGAGCGTCAGTGTCAGGAGTACTAGTGGTACTACAACGAGTCGACCATGGTCGCGACGGCGTGCCCCAGTTGTAAGATGGGTGTTGTGCGTGGAACGTGGTCCGTGTTGTTGTGTGTTGGCGGGGTGGTCCTGTGGGAGTTGGCTGGGTCTGGGGAGGGTAGCCAGCTGGGCTGGGGCGCTGCCTCCCCTGTGCGGGTCGTTCAGTACAGCGGCGTAGGCCATGGCTGGCCAGCTTGCCATCCAGTGCAGCCAGCTGGGACGCTACAGCTCCTGCACCTCCTGACATCCGGGCCAGCATGCGTCCGTTCTCAACAAGGCACGTCAGCATGGTGCTGATCATGGGCATGACATCATAACGCTCGCGCCAAGGCAGCTGGGCCAGCGAGGTCACCCGCGCAACAGCCTGCTGCCACCCAGGAAGTGCGGACAGTTCAGTGCGGACGCTTGCTGACAGCTGGTTAAGTTCACCAGAGTGTCGACCAATGTGCGCGGCAGCAAAGGCGCAAAACGCTTGAAGATCTTCGGAAGGCACGTCCCCAGCATACACGCTTGGAAGGAGGGCGCTGGCCGTTCCTGCCGGCTTCGCGAGCCACACGGCATATACCTCGCGGAATTGCCGCCCTGCCAACGGGTATCGCAAATGTAAAACTACGCGCTCATCCGAAAGGAGTCACTGCAATGCGACCCGACCGGGAAGGCCGCAAGCAAAAGTAATGCCTGACTTCGAATGGCCTTGTGGTGCACGCTCAGGCGCACGTCCTGGCTTTCAGATATGCTTTGCCTGTTGTATTGGCGTACGCTTTGGCTTTGGCTTTGGCTTTGGCTTTGGCTTTGGCTTTGGGTTTGGGGTTGGCTTTGGCTTGCGCTTGGACTTGTTCCGGCTCCTGGTCCGGCCTGCTCCACAGGCTACTGCGTTAGGCTCCAGAAAGGTCCGCTAAGGGCTTCAAGAAGCCAGGCAGCTCCAGTCGTGTAAACGCAAAGGCGTCCGCCGGCAATGGCAATACGGGGCAGACAGCGTACCTGTCACACGGCAGCAACAAGTAGACTGACAAGGACGTGTACGTACAGGAGTGTTGGAACGCGCGTTGAAGATCAAAGAGTACACATGTAAGATGCCGGCGTCGTACAGGGCTCGGGGCGTACCATTCCTCCTACCTTCAACTTTTCTTCTGCGTCAATACCACGTTCATTTCCGGCATTTACATTACATACAACTGGCGCATGGTCGCTGCGATGGGCATCGGACTTCGAAGAACCGAAGGCTCGCACAGCCAACCAAATCAGCATTGTCAGCATCATTTGCAATAGATCATTCTTTTTTAAACATGTACATAAATGACCCGTGCGAGAATTCTGCAGCCAGAGTAAGGCCTAAGTTAGCGCTTTGCGACCACTATAGGCGTAGCCGGAGGGGCACGCCAAAAGGGCCTTCCCTTCTTAGCCGACATATGTTTGTGCTAAGCAAAGCCCTCACCATTGCCACCAATTCAGGGCCACCACAGCTCGCATCACCCAGCATCACCACCAACACAGCGCCCTCGAACCACGGACCCCTCAAGCACCCCGATACCTTGACAACCAAAGGCTACCCCTCATCCGACAAGGCCCCCTTCCCCCAGCACCGCCCGCCGCCTGGCCCTCCTCCGTGCCAACGCACGCGCCGCCGCAGGCCGCAACCCAACGGCCACCGCTGACACTGCCCCGCTCGCTGCGCCCTCCCCCGCCCCGGCCTCGCCGCCCCTGCCGCCACCAACGACGCTGTCCCCAACAGCCGCTGCCCCACCAGCCCACACGCCGCCGTCCTCTGGCACCGCTGTCCCCTCCCCACCTGCAGCCTGGGGCGAACAGTAAGCCGCCCCGTTCAGTCCCCCGACAGCCACCTCCTGTAGGGATGCTGCCAGCTGCGCCTGCTCATTGCCACTCCGGCCCACGCCCTTCGCCTGCTCACCGCGCCCCGAGGGTGCAGCACGCACATCCGCCCCCACAGCAGCAGCTGCATCCGCAGGTGCATTTGAGACGGCGCCAGGCTGCCCGCCTGCTGCTGCTGCTGATGCTGCTGTGGCGAGGTGTGTTGCACCAGCAGGGGCGTAGACGGGCGCGGCCATGGTAGGAGTCCCCAGCTGCCCTGCCGCCGCCGCTGCCGCCGCCTCCACCTCCGTCTCCACAGCCGCTGAAGGGGCCGCGCTGTCGGGCTGAGCTCCCTGTATCAGAGCAGCAGCACCTCTCCCCGTTCCCCTGCCCCTGCCCTTGCCCTTCGCACGCGGCTCCTCGCGGCTGGGCTCGGCGTTTCCCTCCCCCTCCCCGGCCCCTTTTCCTCCTGCCTTGCTGCTCTTCCGTTCCGCTCGGTCCGCCTTTCGCTTCGCCGCCCGCCGTTCCTTGGCGCCGCCTCCGCCTTCGCCCGGTTCCGAGGCATCCTGTCTGTGGTACGGTGTAGGGCACGTTACGAAGACGGTACAAAGACGGCCTCGATCTTGTCCTTGAGCACCTGGGTCACCTCATTACGGCACAGGTTGGTCATGGCTGTGGGCGGGA
>VFQN01004993.1_pt1 | contig 16818 bp, 10 predicted proteins | sample 3512371 | NCBI WGS metagenome assembly VFQN01 (sample SAMN10412370, study PRJNA504923) | tailings metagenome | isolation source: Replicate 2 from Balatoc abandoned mine | place: Philippines: Itogon, Benguet | collected 2017-08-28 | reverse complement strand
GAAGAGAGCATATGGCTATCAACTGAGTCACTCCGACTGTCTCAGTGAGGTGTGAATATTATAGATATTGTAAGATATTTATAAGATATAATTCTCTGTTACTTGAGTGCTCGAAGGAAGTAGTGCTCAGTAGGTTCTGTTACACTTTAATAAGAATAGGAATGTCAGATGACTCAAGAGTGCGACTAGATTCTCCGTTAGGGTTAGGACGAAGACTATAGTAATAGCATTAATAGATATCGAGTATCTTTGGTGCTGGTACTTACACATTCCATAGTCCCAATTTTTTCAATCAGACATAAAGCACATACTTGAAAGCTACTACAAGATGCAAATAATAAGCTCCCTTCAAAGCTAGAACTGAGATCTGCTAATAGATTACTAAGAAGAATCACTGATAGTTGTTAAAGTAGAAAGAAGAAGGCAGCTTTCACTACCTATTATTTAGGAGTCACTGTAGGAAGGAATTCACTACCCTATATTAGCTTAAAGATCAGACTAAAAACTGTTCTTACTGCAATTTTTCATATACTTAAAAATTGAGGTTGTGTAATCTCTGAAGACGAGATATTATATATATATCTCACATCAGACGAATCGTATAAACGATCGTCTCATCATCCGATCGTATGATTTTCAAATCATTTTTATCATTGTTGTGATCTTTCTCTTGTTATTTGATTGTTTGAGATTTGAGATTTGATGATAATACTACGAGCAGAAAGACTTGTATTGCTCATTCTGTTTCTTACTTCTTCCTTATATTCGTACGATGGAGTGTTCAGATCTGAGCGATTAGAGAACTATTCTTATGTGTTCAATCATCTGATGCCCTCTGTTCTCCTCCTGCCAATCAACCAGAACTTCTATCAGAAGGCCATCAACAATAGAGGTGCGAACACCTTCCAACTCACAGAGCACTCTCAGGACGTGTACTTCTACAACTGGTTCATGAAGTCCTATGAGAAGGCGCTGAGCGAGAGACCGCCACGTCACCTCTCTGAGGACGTGCGACCTTCTTCTCCTGCACGAGGAAAAGGACGGAGAATGCGAAGAGAAGGCAACCTGACATCAGTGGACTTGTTCTATGTGCCGTGTGCTGCGTCAGTGAAGGAGATGCTGGGCGATTGGTGGCACCGACTAGACGACGACCTGCGACGAATCATCGCCTCGCAGACGATCCCAGGCTTCGTGCTAGACCATACCTTCGTAGTGGCATCATTCCCCGGTCAGACGAGACCTGTGCAGATCATTCACGCAGCTCTCCGCAACGTCAGAGACATGCGATTCTTTCGCTCTGACAACGACATGACGCCCAACGGACGCGACGTGTTCATCCCTTACGCAGTCATCAGACGCAAATACCAACCCAACAACTCTGACGTCACTGACATTGCGTCTCTGGGCAAGAGACAGCACTTCCTCACAGCGGTGTGCAGAGAGGCGGCGGGTGGCGGAGAAATATTGAGACAGTGGCGCACGACACTGTACCAGCTCCTGACGCAGTCGAGACAGACTGACATCATCTCCTCCTCGATAGTGGCGAAGGATCTCTCGCCAGACAAATTCAATGACGCGCTGCTGACGTCAGACTTCTGCTTCGTCATCCCCGGAGACACTCCGTCGACCTCCAAGCTCTACAAGGCGCTCTTCTCTGGCTGCATTCCTGTGATCTTCGTGTCGTTCCCCACACAGCTTCCCTTCCACTCCCTCGTGGACTGGTCGCTCTTCTCCGTCATCGTCTACAAGGACATCCTCCGCATGCCAGACAGCGCCGCGAGGATAGACAACCTCCTCTCTCTGCTCCGTCGCATCAGAGAGGACGAGGAGGTGTTGAGGAGGTGGAAGCTGCGAGTGAGGAGGGCAGCGCCTTATTTCGATTATTCCCGCTGGGAGTATCCGTCAGTCTACCACCTCTCACTACTAGAACTAAAGGGAAGCATTGACAAAGACAAACAGTTCGTCTCTCTTGTATGATGGTCTCTAGTTGATTGATTGGTTGTTTCCCATTTATTAAGAATAATACTAACAGTTTCCACATCATTCACGGTAATCCCTCTACCGGTACATCTACCGGTTTGTTATCGAATTGTTATCAGTAGAGCACCTGTTGATTGCAGTGAAGATAGACAAAGAGAAAGAGAAGAAACAATCAATAGACAATAGACAACGATGCTGTGGACCTCCAACCTCCTCTTACTGATCGCAGTGATCGTATTCTGTCTCTTTCAACCGATCAACTCTTTCTCACCCCTCAGACAGCCAGCGATAAAGTCAAAGACAAGAACGAGCAACCCGCAGGCCGTCACTGTGCAGGCGCCTCCTTTCTCTCAGATGATGAGAGCCGAGATGCCATGGCGGGGAAGGTCTAGACTATTCATGGCTCAGACTCAGAGGGTGTCAAGGACGGGGAAGAAGACGGACAGCAAGCAGGAGCAGGAGATCAAGACAGAGGGCGAGGAAGAGATTGAGAAGGAGTGGCGCCTCATCCTGCATGACGACACCATTCACACGATCGAGGAGGTGGTGGAGATCATCGCCACCTGTGTGCCGCTGTGTCCTGGGCCGAGAGCCTATGACGTCACTATGGAGGTGCACCTCACAGGCGCTGCGACGGTGTGCACCTCGAACAAGAAGATGATCGAGGAGGTGAGTGACTGCGACTATGCTGTGACGTCACGTCTCTGATGGCTCTGACGTGGTCTATTAGTACGCGAAGACGCTGCAGGCCGCTGGTCTGACGGTGTCGTGCATGCAGGACGACGACTTCCAAGGAGGTGAAGGAGGTGAGGAAGAGGGTGACGTGGTGCCAGAGGAAGGCAGTTAGTGAGACAGTAGTGCAGTTAGGTAGTGGTAGTGGTTGATCTGATTGTTCTTACATTGTCTAACTACGTCAGAAGTCTTCTTCTTCTTCGCTGACGTCATCGTTACTGCTGTTCTCTTTATGAGGACATCGCTCTCCCTCGTCGTGTGCACTACCTCCACAGTACTCGCAGAGCACCTCCTCGTCCTCCTGCCTCCTCCCACTGCTGACGTCACTCCGCTGCTCTTCTTCTCTCTGGCGGTGATGTGGCGGCAGTTCCTGCTTCGCTCCCTCAGCGAACTGATAGCCTGCAGTGACGTCGACGCCGAACACCTCCTTCAACTCCCTCGCCGCCTCTTCCTCACGCTGGCGAAACTGCTGTCGCACCTCCTCGGAGGAGGCGGATAAGACGAGCCAGACGAGGGAGTCGAGGTGGTCGGAGCGGTGGTACCAGCACTCCCTCCCCGCACCTCCTGCCTCCACCTCCTCGTCCTCTCTGTTGCTCCGTGCCACGTAGTCGGCGAACACATTGCGCACTCTCCTAGCCTTCGCAGAGGCGGCCGAGGAGGAGGACGAGGGAGTGGCGGAGGAGCGGCGGGGCGGCGGGTCTTTGCAGATCGGACAGGTGGATTCTCCGCGACTGACGTGTCTCTCGATGCAAAGGCGACAGAAGCCGTGAGAGCAGCGCAGCACTACTGCGTCGAGGAGGAGGTGCTGACATAAGACACACGTCAGCTGTGACGTCAGCGAGCCTAAATCAACCTGACAGAACGATGACGTCACCACTGGAGCAGGGGCAGGGGCGGGCTCTGGCTTCTTCTCCTCGACGATGACGTCAGGGACTTTCTCCTTCTCTTTCTCTTTCACTGCTTTCTTCTGCTTCGACACCCCCTTCGAGGTAGTGTTCGAGTTACGAGGGCTGCTACGTGGCGAGGAGGTGTTGAGTAATGCAGTGGATAGCTGCTGACGTAGTGCGAGTAGCTCTGACTTGAGTACGTCATTCTCTCTTGAGATGAGGTCAGCCAGTTTGTCCGCCGTCTTTTCCTCGGACACTGTCTCTGCGCTCTTCTCAGGCGCTGACGTCACCACAGTCTTCGCGAGGTGTTCTTCAGTGCGTGTTAGAGTTTGTTGCAGCAGTTGGAAGTGCTGACGTAGCTCGACTAGTTCTCTGTCGTGAGAGAGTTTCATCTGACGCACCTCCTCTAACACCGCCTCTGACATCACCGCCACCGGGGCAGAGACTCCTCCTCCCACAACACTCATTGGAGCACTCGGTAACACTACCTCTCCACCTCCTCCTCCAACACTCGCTACACTTCCTTGCACCTCCTCTGGCCTGGGCGAGGGCAGGGGCAAGGGCTCTGGGTCGTCGTCAGTGTCTCGAGTTCTGACGGCAGCGAGGAGTTTGTCAAGATTGGAGGGCTCTGACGTGTCCGAGGCTAGCTTCGCCTTCTTGTGCTTCGATCTGCCCGACGAGGAGGTGATGAGGGAGAGGCTGACGTCAGTGATCATCCGGTTCGGGGTCTTATTAGCGAGTGCATTGCTTTGCTCGTCGATAGAAGCTGAGGCCACGTCACTCTTTCTCTTCTGCGCAGTCTTCGCCACCTCTTTGATCACCTCCTTCACCTCCTTCTTCACTACCTTGTGTAGTTGGAACTTGTACTTGACAGACACATCACTATGCTCGAGGATATAGCCCTCAGGCACATCGCACATCCCTCCAAACTGAATGATGTCGCCTGACTTGACCGAGTAGCGGTGGATGCGCATGCCGTTGACGTAAGTGCCATTGATAGCGCCGAGATCCTGCAAGACACACTCGAAGGATGACGAGCCCTTCACCTGCTGGATCTCTATAGAAGCGTGGTTACGGGAAATGATGAACTTTCCGTCTCTTTGTGCATTTAAAATGACATCGCACTGAGAGCCTCGCCCTATGACAGTCTTCCCCGCCTTCAGCTGGATTACTTGAGGGATTTTCCCCTGAAGAAGGTCTTGATTCACCTCATAGAGAGTGAGTAGAGCTACAGAGTCTGTCGGGGGCGGTGTAGTTGTCGTGGATAGCATGAGATTGGCGATTCTTTGTCTCTGTTCTTTCAAATGTTCGTTAGTCTCTTCTATCGATAGTCAGTTAGACTGTATCGAGAGTCTGGAGTATCGATGGTCTCTTGTATGGCGAGGGTGAGGAATTGGACGGAAAAGAGATCACAAGACAACAACAACGAATAATAGCGATAATAATAGCACCAGATACACACCAGACACTGGAACACTGATCGAGATGGCCGCCACTTCCCATTCATTAGAGAATACTTGGACGTTTTGGGAAATCAAGACGGGTGCAAATGTAAGGGAGCGAAGAGTCTTTATTCTCCCTCCTCTCTTATCCTGATCTCTATATCCCTTCCCTCACTTTTTAGGAAAAAAGCTACGGTAATAGTTTCAGATCTGTTGCTGACTTCAATACAATTGAAAAGTTTTGGGAGGTTTTCCTCTCGATGCCTCGAGCGAGGTAACGTCACTCAACAGAGAATGAGAGATCTGATCTGATTGCTTTCTTAGTGAGATCTTCGGCGATGGAACACGAAAAGTCTTAGTGGAAGGTCGCGAGGTGAAGGCCATGTGTCTCTTCAAGAAGGGCATCACGCCTGAGTGGGAGGACGAGAGAAACCGCGACGGCGCTGAGTTCAACGCAGTGAAAGTACTGACGCCAGAGGCACTGGACGCGCACTGGGAGAACATCGTATATGCGCTGATAGGCGAGGTGTTGGACGAGGAGGAGAACATCTGTGGCGTGCGGCTGGTGCATCAGGGCAAGAAGATGAAGGGAGGGTTCAAGTTCGAGGTCTGGCTCAGAAAGAGTGATGCAGAGATCGCCAATAAGATTAAAGTGAAGCTAGCGGAGGTGTTAGTCGATAGCAATGAGAAGTTAAAGCCATCGTTTAGATTTAGTGCGACAGATTTCGCTGGTTGGGTGTTGCACTCGCCAGGTCATTAGAACACGTCATCGTTTATAAGTCAATATAATCACAATAACTTTAATTTTATAAGAATCAGAGTACAAGCCATCTATGTAAGGATCTGAATAAACTTTCTGAATAGGCGTTCCGGTTGTGTTGTCAGGAGGTGGTGTAGTGCCTCAGCTGACTCACTGAGGCTGTCGACTACTCTCACAGTCCTCCTCTTCACCAACAACCACGAACCACTACATCGATGTGGTATTTATAGTGTGGTAGTATAGTTGCAGTACTACTATTACTTGTATTGATGTGTATAAGTCGTTTAATAGTCTGAATTGAGCTTAAGTTACCGACTCCATTAACAAGGATTAATGATTACAACGATACAATGACGTCATCTATTTCTTAGTCTTGCTCTTAGCTGAGGTGGCAGGCGCTGTCTCCTTCACTGCGTTGAGAGACTTTGACTTTCCGTCGGGAATGGCGAAGAGGATGGCTGGTTTGTCCGGAGATCCGCCGTACTCCTTGTCCACGCGATAGAAGCCCTTTCTCTCGAGCTGGATGACGGTGCCAGCCTTGACCAGGCGGAGACATGCGTCAGCGAGGCCGTCGCTGTCGGAGCGAGTGACGGGGTTGACGAAGTCCTTGAAGTCCTCCTCGTCGCCTAGCTTCGCCTTGGAGATGAGATGATCGAACTCCACTAACTTGCAAGGGACGTTGTCTGACGTCACGGCGAGCCACGTCACCTTCTTTGTCTTGGAGAAGTTCGTCGCGGTCTCGTCATACGTGGCGCGCATCGACAAGACCTTTGATCCGTCAGCGCTCTTCTCGATAGACGTCAGCTTCATGTTACCCCATCTCAGCAGAGTGATCTCCTCTCCCAGGGTATACGTCAGAGCATCGACCTGGTCGATGAGCACTTTCTTAGCGCGACGCATGACGCGAGTGCCGTGCTCTGGCTTCTGAGGGTGAACCTGCACGGTGTGCAACGTCACTTCATCCGCCACGTTCTCGATGGTTAGCTCGACCACGTCAGCGAGAGACACGCCCATGTAGCGAGGACAGCGCTCCTCCAACACCTTCTTATTCTCCGCCCAGAACTTGTCCCACTCCATGGTGATGACGCGTCGGGAGGCGCCCTGAGAGATGATGAAGTTCTTCAACGCGTCCACGTTCACACCTCTTCGAACACACCCTTGAATGGTTGGGAAGCGAGGGTCGAACCATCCCTCGACGAGCTTGTTCTCCACGAACCACGTCAGCTTTCTCTTGGAGAGCACAGTGTTGACGAAGTTCATCTTTCCGAAGGCTTGAATGTACACGTGGCGCAATCCGACGGCCTGCTGGATCCAGTGGTACTGCTCGTCTCTGTCGTTGTACTCAGTGGTGCGGAGAGCATGCGTCACTCCTTCAATCGCATCGATGACGGGGCAGGCGAAGTCGTAGGTGGGGTATGCCTTGAACTTAGAGCCTGTGCGGTGATGTGGCGTGTCGTTGAAGCGGTAGAGCACAGGGTCGCGCATAGTGCCGTTCACTGACGTCATGTCAATCTTCGCACGAAGACAGAACTTGCGAGCAGTTGTCTCTCCCTTGAGCAGTGCCTCGAAGATCTCGAGGTTTTCCTCGACTGACGTGTTTCGTCGCTTTGACTCGAGCATCTTCATTCGCTCTGCCTGCATCGTCTCTTGGTCTGTGTCGTCCATGTAGGCCTTTCCTTCCTTGATCAGCTGTCTCGCATACTATGAAGAGATGACGTCATGTCACAGTGGGGGACGGAGTAGTGGGGACGTCACTTACATTCTCGAGTACTTCGAAGTAGTCGCTGGAGTGAGACACCTACAAAGGAAATAAATAAATATCGTTAAGAAAGAGAGAAGAAGATAAATATAGATATATATAGAGGTGATATCGTGTATAGCATAGTGTGCGGAGTGGTAGAGTGGTGTTATAGGTGTATAATGTACACATAGAAGGGGAGGGAAAAGGAGGTGGAAATGACTCAGAGCTTATTCTACTATCCACGTAATTGCTTCAACATGATTGTAGTTCAGTTGTCCCTATACTTCTTAAATCATTGTCATTCTACACCTCATCCAATGCATACACACATCCTCATCACCTCCTCAGACACCTCACCACACACACTACCTCCCTCGACTCTACTATCTATTTTTTCGAAACAAGGCTTACCTTATCTGCCTTAACTCCTAAGGTAGCAAGATCTTGGATGATATTTTCCTCGAACTCTTCCTTCTCCTTCGAAGGGTTCGTGTCGTCGAATCTTACGAGGAGACGGCCCTTGTATCGCTGTGCGTAGTACTGGTTCAACAGCACAGCCTTCGCGTGGCCGATGTGAAGGTAGCCAGAAGGCTCTGGAGGGAAGCGAGTGCACACTGCGCCTTCTACGGCGTTCTCTAAAGGAGGACAAGTGCCGCCATCCTCCACAGCGGAGTTATCGGCGTTAGCGGTGGCGGACGTGGCGGCCTTCTCGGTCTTCTCCGCCTTTCCTGAGGCATTGGCTTTGTTGTTGGCCTTAGAGACGCCAGGCTGAGCAACAAAGGTGACAGGAATGGCGACGTTGAGGTCGGGGAGGACTGACGTCACGAGGGTCGCCCATCTCTCAGTGTGAGGGCCGAGAGGGGCCGCAGCCTTCTTCAAGGCGATACAGATGGCAATGTCAGCGAGAGTGAAGGAGTAGCCGACGAGGTAGGTTCTGGTGGCGAGGTATGTCTCGAGTTGCTCGGGCAGTGACGTCAGGTAGGCGGAGGAGATCGTGGTGAAGGAATACAGCTCGAGCCACTGATCGATCTGAGCAGGAAGGTTGGGGTCCTGGCTTCCGTACAAAGAGGCTAAGGATGGGGTATTTCGGACAATGTGGCGGGCAATATTGGCATCTCCTGTGATGGTGTTGGAGAAGGAGGGGTCTAGGATGAGGCTAGGGAAGCTCTTCTTTCCGTCCAAAGCATAAGCATAGCGAGTCTTTGGGAAAATCTCAGGGCCAGCAAAGAGCTCTAACGCTCTGGTGACATGAGGAGCCAGAGCGCTATCCTTGGCAATGATGATCGTGTATGCGTAATCTTCATTGGCAGGAGCATCCTTCTTCTCCTTGCGCTTTTGCTCCTTCTTCGAGGCAACTTTGGCGGTGTCGTTAGGTTGGTCGGGAGTCGACATATTATTGCAGTTTGATTGTGTTTCAATCAAGTAGTAATAGTGTTGGGATTATCTATCTATTATCTATCTATTGATTGATGGGAATTGAGAGAGAACGAGTGATGGATAGAGAGACTCAGAAAAACGAGATTTACAGAAGTCCATTTTACTAGTTTCGTAAGAGAGGAACTCGAGTTATGTTTAAATCTTTTTTATTTTATAACGCTACATGTTCCAACATATAGCCTATATAGTGTATAGATAGAGTAGAGTCGAGTATGTGATTGTCTATTGTCAAACACAAAACTAATAATCTCTAAAACTGCTATATGTTTTTCCTCTCATAGTCTGCGAGAATGGAGGCTGGGTCCCAGTCAAACTCCTGTGCCTTGAGGAGGATCGTCTCTCGCTCTCTCGCTGCTGCTGACTCTTGTCTCGCCTTAACAATCGCTTCTATCTGAAGGAAGACGGCAAAGTCGAAAACTTCTTCTAATGAAAGTCTGCGGGTTCTGTTGTAGCCAGAGGCGAGCTCCTGGCCTTCCTTCTCGTGCAGGTATTGTATGGAGCGGATCTCTGCCTCTATCCAGGTGAATGACACACTCTCAAGACTTCTAGAGGCGAGGGACATGAGGTTGATGGGAAGAGTTCTCGTGAGAGGAGAGGGTGATGAGGGAGGGAGCATAAAAGCAGGGGAGGGCCAGGAGGTGGCTGTAGTGGGGAAGGATGCGTTCGGGTGGTAGTGTGACGTGTGATACTGCTGGTGGTGTTGAGGAGGTGCAGGAGCAGCATTGCTTTGAGTGGTTGCTGACGTTACATTGTTCCCAGGGAGGGATGGATTATTCAGGGGAAGGTTCGAGGGAGTGGTAACAGAGGCGGTGTGAGAAGTAGAGTTCGAAGAGGTGTTGAGGTTGCAGTGGATCCATTGTTCTTTCTGCCTCTCCCTCACTTGACTCTGATGAAAGGAGGACATGAATAGCAGTTTTTCCGCCACCACCTCGTCGTAGTGATGGAGAGCGAGGAGGTGGTTGTAGCGCTCGATGCACTGCACCCCTGAGGAGGAGATGGCGGTAATGGCGAAGAGTTTCCTCGCTATGATGCAGAGGACGTTAGCCTTGTCAGGGAAGAGGTCCCAGAGCTCTCTGGCGTTGAGGTCTAGTTGCTCCTCGCTGAAGGAGAAGGGAGGGGTGTTCGTGCGATACATTTCTATCTCGTGCACTAGTTGATACGCCTGGTCGATCGCGAAACACTTCAGCACATTGGCGAGGCGAAGAATGCCCTGACGGATGGCGTTGTAGTCGTACTTCTTGCTCATTGCAAGGTTCTTGTAGCGTGGCCAGAGGAAGAGAGAGACGATGAACAGGTCCACGTCATACGCCACTGTGATCTCATGCAGTCGATTGAGCACAGCAGAACGGAGGTCGTTCATGTAAGACTCGTTGAGCAGGTTAACTCGCAGTAGCGAGGATTCAATCGTCAGCAGTGCTTTCATGCAGTGAGCGAGAGTGACGTGGTCTCTCTCCTGCCCCAGCAGCGCCTCCATGCCCTCCACCACTGGCTTGAGAATTTTGCAATAGGCAGACAGAGCAATGAGGTAGTTGGGATTGTTCATCATGTCCACTAGCTCTGACGTCAGCGGTGGAAGTGTTTTCGAGATCTGCTCTATCGAGAGGATGTCTCTCATGGTGAAGAGGTAGATGGAGAGTGTGTCGAGGTGGTGGTAGAGGGAGAAGTAGTGGGCGTGAGGTAGAGAGGTGTCAGGGATGAGAGGGAGAGGTAGGAGAGGTAGTGATTGGTGTGCGAGGTGTTGGTTGCGACTAACAAGGAAGTGGTGGATGGCTGAGAGCCACGCAGGCTGGTAGAGGAAGTATCGGTAGACTTCGGTGACGAGGTTCAGAGGCTTCACGATCGTGGCGAAGTATCTCAGCAGCGACTGCAGCGAAGTGAGCAGACAAGGGATGGATATGAGGCGGTTGTCCGTTTCCTTCATGTCTACGCGGAGGAAGTGACGGTGTTGCTGTGGTTGGCTCTGACTCAGAGGAGCAGGGTTCGCTGGAAGAGGAATGACGCCTGCTTGGGACTGCACTGACGTCGCTGCTCCTCCATTCCCTGAGCCAGAAGAGGCGGTGGGAGAGACTTGAGTCAAGGGGGCGGGGGGAGGAGGTCCGGCGGTGTTGAGAGGAGCTGATGTGGCGGCAAAGGAGATCGTCGTGATCATGATCTCGCAGGGCATGGAGTAGGTCAGGAGCTGGCGAGGGATAGACAAAGCATCGATGCGACTCCAAACATGCGAGTAGATTCTCTCGAGCATCAGACCAGCGTGGTGTGGATTGACGTTGCCCGTCACACTGCCTCCCAGCTGCTGACTCGTCTCCAGCGACAGCTTGAACGTGCCCACACACACCTCATACTCCGCGTGCTTTAGCAAGATGAAGAACTGACGTAGACCTGTCATGAGCACCTGTGACGTCACGAAGACTGTCCAGCACTTGCTCTCTTGAGCGAGAAAAGACGACAGCTGTCCCAAATACTTCCTCTCCACGTCAGGCACTATCTTGTACAGGAGCTTCGAGTAGTTCACTTGATTCTGCTGTGTGATGGGAAAGTCAGCAGCGAGGAGTGACGTCAGGTCTTGTAATGCCGCTGATTGACGATTGTACAGGGAGGCAGAAGAGGAGGAGGTGGAAGGAGGTGGAGGCGACGTGGCGGAGGTCTTGCTGTTGAAGAGGAAGGAGGTGTGTAAGGGGCTTGCGTCAGGGACAAAGTCTAGTATACCGAGAGAGGTGACGCTGCCCTCGAAGAACATGTATAATAAGAGCTCCTCGAAGGAAGACGCTGATGTGGTCCGTCGCCCTCCTATCATCGCCTTCCTCCCTCGACTGAGACTGTCAGCGGCGTCGTTGAGCAGTGAGGAGAGCAAACTGCTCTCACTGCCCTGACTCTTGAGATTGCCGCCACCTCCTACAGTACTAGAGACAGCACCGCCTATGCCACCACTCGTCTCACTCCTCTTCCTCTTCTTATTCGTTGCTGTATGGTGCGGGGATGAGAGGCCATCGGGACTATTGCTCTGACTCAAACCTCCCTCAACATCTAGGTTGAAGTCATTCACATCGATGATGTCAGAGGAGTCGTCTCCCACGTCAGCCCCACTGTTCTTTCGCTCTAGATCTTTCACGTCGCTCGTCCCTCTCTGCTGAGAAGAAGAGTTGCTATTGTTCACGGCACTTATATGCTGTGTGTTGCTATTGCTCCTGTTATTGTTGTTATTGTTGTTGTTACTGTTGTTGTTTACGGTAGTAGAGGTAGTACCGGCAGTGGTGTTCGCTGGGTTTGTGAAGTTGCTTTGTTGTGGAATTACTTTGCCAGTGCGCTCAATCTCCTTCAAATATTCTTGCTTCAGCTCTGAAGACACCTTGATACAGGAGAACAGTATGTGTCGTGCCATGCGCTCAGGCCGTCCCTCTAGTTCGTAGCCGCAGCTGATGCACTTAGCGGTATATCGGCGACGGTTGTGGAAGTGCTCCACTGACTTATACCAACACAGCTGCCAGCGAGGATCAAGACGATGTTGTACAGTCGGCAGTTCGAAGCCTGGCGGAGGGTGTGGCTCGCCACTATTGCCCTGACTCACACCCCCTGCGAGGGAATGCTGTGTCTGATGCGTGTACTGAGAGTGCGAAGGTTGGGTGCTATTTAATAGGCCATGCAGCGAGGGGGTATTAGCATTGAGGAGTGCCTGCTGTGGGAAGAGGTTTAGGTTGTTGTTGGTGAGGAGGTTAGGGTTTAGCAGCTGCAAGATACTTCCAATATTTGACATGCCCTGGGCATTCCCACTGCTCAGATCCTCTAAATATTGCATCGTGGAAGCATTGTTCGTGTTGGAGCGCTGTTGTGCGGCAATGGCAGCGGCATTGGCTTGTTGTTGCTGGTTGGCGATTGCGGTGATCGTGGCTTGAATGTCAGCATTGGAAATCCCAATATTAAAGCTTTGGTTGAGAGATTGATCTTGTACATCATAAGTTTGTACGCGGTCGTTCGTCCCTGGATTGTTATGTGGGAGTGGGTTTTGATGGTTCATGTCATGTGTTTCCTCCTTCCCGTCAGTCTTATTTCTTTATTTCCCTGAATAACTAAGAGGAGGGTGGTATGAGATGGGTTGCCTCTGTGTTGTATCGTGTGTGCAAGGATGAGATGCACTGAGTCTCGTCTAATAAAGGGGAGGAGGGGTATTGTTATTATTTGTTGTTCCTAATCTTTGTCGCAAGTTGTCAGCCAATGTCACACACTGTCACACTACGAGTTAGGCAAATATCGTCTTTTTCAAATATCGATATCTGAGAAAATACACTATTTTCTTTTCTTTACAGTGACGTAAATTTACGATACGTCATTTTTCGACCTGTCGTACATACTATATACTACTACTCTATACTAAATACTATATACTATATACTAAAAACTATATACTATATACTAATACTATACTGAACAACGAAGGGAAAGAAACTTTCAAGAAATCATATGCAAAGGAAACATTCCGATAAGATCGAATTAGAGCGAAGTCAAAATCTGCTCGAATTCATTATGTCATTCTCAACACTCCAATTCATTGACGGAGTGCAATAAACGAGGAAATTTGCAGATGATGATGGCACTACCCAACCCGTTATTACCATTGGCTAAGGTATCACCGTCACTTTTGAGCCTTTTCTTGGAATGAGTTTGGTCAGACTCTTCAAAAATGGGTCGTATGGCTGGTCTTCATTGCTTACTCTCTTGTCAGTGTGCATGATATTCTGCTTAGTATCATCAGCCTCATAATCCGCTTCTGCCACAGCCTCTATATGCATCCCTAACACTGATGATCAACATAGACACCTTGGAGATATGACAAGAGAGATTGAGTGAGGACCTAAGACATTTCCCTCCAATCTTTGGCAGTGTCGGAAGATGAAGCACAAAGATTTAAGAGGAGGAAAATACTATTACTGGATCCAACCTTCCTTCACAAGGAATGGTCATAGCTGAGATGGTTGGATTCGAAATGAAGGAAATTCAAGCGAAAGGCAGTGAAAGGAGGCAAGAATCATTATCAGATATAAGAACGAAGAAATTTGCACTTTGTTCTCTCGCGCACTATTTATTTTATATTCTGCTCTAATGTAGCATCGGGAAACATTACTAAACACGAATCATTTATCTCATATAATAGTCTTATCGGTATTACACTTACTGTACTTCACTCTCAGAGATTAAAATCAGTGTAGCTATCGCTAAAATATTGCTTATTTTCAAAGTCTACTCATATGATAGTAAATGCTTCGTTTGATGTGACTAAGTGGAACACTAATACCTTCGCAATGTTGCCAGAGCATCGAGAGAAGTGAGTGCAAAGAGTCTTCTCCACGCTTGACCTTCACCAAGACAATTTCAAGGATAACGGGTAGACTATGTTCCGAGGAACTTTTCTCTGAGAAGCCACCTCTCTTACAGCGTCTCTGCGAGACAATCCTCGGTCCTTCGCCTCCTCCAACGATCGCAGGATATCAGCGACTAACTCGTCATCTGAGGACAAGGGCTTGTCGGGAAGACCATTTTCCGCAACGATTGCTTCACTTTCTCTCTTATTTTCCCTGCCTTCGTCTCTTTCTCGCCTGTGATCGTGACGCACCTTGCTGGCCAGTGTCTTCCAGTCTTCAGACGACCTCAGAGCCACGACTTCCATTGGCCCAAGAACTATTGTAAATTCTCCGCGTGCCTCCAGTCGTTTGATTGTCTGGTTTGGCTCTTGAAGCTGCAGCTGTTGAAGGATGTCTCTGACGGTACCTCGTCTGATCTCCTCGAACTTCTTCGTCAGTTCTCTGCAACAGACCACTGCACGCCTACTCATTTCCTCTGAAGATTCTGCTAGACTCTCAAAGGTAGATATAATGCGATGAGGGGCTTCATAGAGGACTATGGTATGTGTGGCGAGGCTGGATCGCATGGCCTCTATCGCCTCTCGCCGTCCCTTTCCCTTCACTGGTAGGAATCCAAGGAAGGTGAAGGGCTGGCAAGGGAAACCGGAGACAGATAATGCTGCAATTGCAGCAGAAGGTCCAGGGATAGCGTGAAGTGGAATGTTCTCTCTGGCGAGGACGGCTGCCAGGGGACTGCCAGGATCGCTGATACCAGGCGTGCCTGCATCACTCACAACAGCCACAGATTTCCCTTCTCTTGTCTTCCTCAAGATCTCATCGATACTTTGACGCTGGTTGTGCTCGTGATGGCTGAGAAGGGTTCGACTATTGGAGAAAGGGATGGAGAGCAGTCGCAGGAGCTGCGAGGTTTGTCTGGTGTCTTCAGCGCAAATCACATCAACATGTTCGAGGATGCTTCGAGCTCTTAATGACATATCACCAAGGTTTCCAATTGGGGTTGCAACGAAGTAGACATGTCCTCTCTTGACTTCATTCTTCCTATAGTCGAACTGCTCGAATGCACTTGAGGTCTCACTCTCGATCGGATCTGGGAGTGTTTCACTCGTTGAACTCAAGAAACGACATGTCTGTCTCTTTGATCTAATGCCTGTTGTTGTTAGAGTTCGAACTAGTCGATGAGGAATCATAATTGCAATGATCGCAACAATCACACTGACATACATATTTAGCAAAACAAGGCACTGCAGCTGAGAATCACAATGCAATATACCGAAGACAATAGACAATATGCTGTCCGCAACTAACTCACGTCAAACAACAGATAGTATTTACAATTAAATAGGCGACTAGAAGGATGAAATATCAAATCAAAAGTGTTTCATATTTGATATTTTGTATTTTAGTGTTACTCGCAGTGCAAAACAGCAAATCTAAGAGGTTATTTACTTCTCCTCCTCGGCCTCGTTGTTGCTAACCTTGAAGTATCTTAACTCGTAAGCGTTCTTGTTGGACGCAATAACGTGTAAGAAATCACGCAATTGCTGCTTCTTCAAGTACTTCTTGGACAAGTACTTCAAGTATCTCTTGGAGAAAGGAAGCTCAGAGCTGACGTGAACCTTGGCCTTGTCACGGGAGACGGTGACCTTGCCACCCTCCAAGTTGCCGGCCTTGCCGTTGACCTTGATGGTCTTCTTTAACCACTCCTCGAAGGCAGCAGCGTCGAACACTTTATCCTCGACTGGTTGAGCGCAGTCAACAGTGAACTTTAAAGAGGTCTTCTTGCCTCCCTTCTTAACAACTTTGACGTTTTTCTACAACAAAAAAGTATCAGAAGATGTTCGAGACACGTTTCCTTGGCAGACACGTCCTCATTATTGGCGCTCCCATTCATGTGGGATGAGTACAATCACTGCAAAAACTGATAATTGACAGCTTAAGAGATATTTGTACAATCATCTCCACATCTGATTGTTTCAATCGCGAGGAAAAAATAACGAGATTGGAAGTATCTTACGATTCATCCTCTCACAGAGATGGAAACTCTGTTTTTTCACAAGCATTGACAGAGACGGCCAGTAGCGGACCCATCTGCCATTAAACAAACAGATTTAGAAGAGTGATTACCGTTGGTGCCATGTTTTATTGCTGGTTTTGTGTTCGAGTAATTGAATTGTGTATTGTGTCTCTCTGTCGAGTGGTTTGTGGTGTTGACGAGTTTTTCGAAGTTTTGGTTTTTCGGATATTTCATGCAGCGCTGTATTAAAATAAATTTTGTGATGATAGGTTGACAGTTTGACTCCACGCTCAGGGCTGAATTCCTTCAAATCGTAAATATGGCTCTGCAATATCTAGGAAACACTTGGAATAATGTGAATTGAAATAATCCAAAAAAAATAAAAAATAAAAACAAAAACAAAAACAAAAACAAAAAAGATGTCTGGAATAGTGTCCAAGGTTCAAGCAACGTATTATAAGAAAACAGTTC
>VFQN01004992.1_pt1 | contig 16819 bp, 13 predicted proteins | sample 3512371 | NCBI WGS metagenome assembly VFQN01 (sample SAMN10412370, study PRJNA504923) | tailings metagenome | isolation source: Replicate 2 from Balatoc abandoned mine | place: Philippines: Itogon, Benguet | collected 2017-08-28 | reverse complement strand
CTTTTCATTCTTTTCATTTCCTCTTCGAATCTTTCTTCTCAAATCTTTTAGAAACATGATTTCTTCTATTAAAACAATAAATCTTCCTTTAGAAAGTTCTATTTGGATTGATTCAACAGGAATCATTTATTTTATTCGATCTGATAAAGTTCGTAAGTATGAACCTTGTAGAAAGAAATCTTCCAAAATCATCACTTTACCAACTCCTGGTTTGTTGAATGACTATTATTCCCTTGGGGGTGATTCTGTTGGGAGATTATATATCACTGATACTTATAATCATGTGATTAGAACCCTTGACTTGAATGACCCAACGGCTCCTCTTGTTCCAGTAGCAGGGAATGGAGCTAGCACACAACCCGAGAATGGAGCTCTTGCGACGGCGACTGGCATTGGTTTTCCAGTTCAGATCTGGGTGAATGCGAAAGGTCATTTCTTCTTTGCTGACTATGAGGCTTGCAATGTGTATCAGGTGAATGAGGAAGGACGTATCTACAAGATCTTAGGGACGGGGTCATATGGAGAGTTAAAGTTGGGATCCTCGTCGATTGTAACTCAGATCGGCGCTCCAGTGGGTATAGTAGGGGATACTGGCGGAAACATCTATGTGGCAGCAAACAATGGGGATGGTGTCATCTACAAGCTGTCTGAGCCAGTGAACTACGAGTATAAGGTCGAGTATTTTGCAGGGGTGAGGAGTAGTTATTCATTACAAGGTAGTTATCGTGATGAATTATTAGCCACCTCCACTCAGTTCACTTATATTGCCAGCATTGGCATTGACTCCCATTCGAACGTTTACGTAGAGGATGGAGGGTCAAAGATGGTTCGAAAGATTGATGGTGTGAGTGGAGTGACTCGAATTGTGATGGATAGGGAAGTTTATAGTCAATTTGACTGTGATTATGAGATTGATGATGATAATGAGCCTACCTTGCGTGGTATGTATGTGAATGCTGAGGGAAGTATTTTCATGTATCGTTGTTCCATGGTTCGCTATCTTTCACCTCATCACCAGTTGCGTACTTCACGCGCTCTATCCTCAGCTTCCCCGGCTATCGGATTGAACATTATTTTATTTGCCCTTGTCGGGATCTCGTTTCTATTACTTGTCTTTTCTTTCAGAAAAATGATAAAGACTTATTAAAAGTCAAATGCGATTTTGTTTATGATTAATATTCTCGAACTCTGTCAGGACCTTCGATCTATTCCTATACTTTCTCCAATACAGACTGATAGCTGATGATTTACTTTTCCTCTTCTTCAATTGTGTGAATTATCTCTTATATATGTATGTACACACTGATGGGACAAATATTGATCCACCTCTATTAATCTACTGATCAATTCCATATTATTTTCGTCCGCAATTAATTACAACAATTGCTTCTGTCTCTCTGTCTGTCTTTCTTTCTTTTCTTATTCGTCAACTTGCTTCCATGTGATTCTCTTTTCTCAGAGATGATCTTGACTTTTACCGAAACTTTCACTTCATTTGACTTCGACGTCTTCTCTCACAACAAAACTCTTACCTATTTCTTTGATTTGTAACTTAACAATAACTGAACATCAATATTTCCATTTACGATTTATCGCCGAAGGGTGAACAATCAGTTGCCAATTCTTGAGCATCCTCGTCGAATATACAAACGACTAGTATCTGACTCAGTGATCTACTCCCTATTCACGAAAACTTGATCATTTATTATCCAAAGCTTTTACACTTGTTGAGGTCTTCCCACGTTCACATTAGATGATATGGGAGGTCTCTTATTCCAACAAACGGAAGAGGAAGATAAAGATGTCGATAAAAATCTTTATCGGGAAGAAGAAAATGACAAGAAAGATATTATTAATAATAATGAACATCTGAATTTAACAACAAACAAAGTAACTATATGAACATTAAGGAATAACAGCAACTACAAAGAATCATATCTATCAACTGCCACCTATTATTATGACTATTATCTAATCTACAATTTAATCGATTGAGATGAACGAAATAATTTCATACATTCTTCATATACAAGAAGTGTTAATGCTGATTGAGGAACAACTTTGACGACATTTGGTAATAATCCTCTGAAGAAACCTCTTGCTCCTTCCTTCTTCATGATCTGTGTCATACAGTCAAGCGTTCCGCGATACCTTTTCTCATTTAGATCGTGTTCTCGTTGCTGTAATCTGCTTTTAACGACTTGGTATGGATAGGTTAATACTGAAGCGACTATTTTAGAAAGTGCTGCAGTGACACCAGCGACATAAGCAGGCTAATAATTGAAATGATGAGAATGATACATAGGAATGCAAAGAAAAGGAAAACTTACTTGAATATCTCTTTCTTCTTCTGGTCTGAAAGAAGCTGCAATTTTTTTGAGTTTTTCATATGTTGCGAACTAAAAATAAGTTGAGATAAGAGAAGAATAAAGATTACATACTCGACATATCAAAATACTCACTTGAACAGCACCATGACTTGTTAAGAATAGTGCAGGAACTAATCCTTTATAGAGACCTCTGACACCTTCTTCACGAAATATTGTTTTTAGAGCATCTAATGCAACGATTAGTGAAGGCAACTTCACAGTGACACGATAAGAAACTCACCTCCCATCCCTGAATATTTTTCTAATTTACTAGTTTCTGCCCCTTGAAGGGCTAATCTTGTCTTTATAACCCAAAAAGGATTGAAAATGAAGACTAATATCACACCAGCTTCAAAGCCTGAGAGAAGATGATCCTTAGTTCCTAGGATAGCCTCGTGACCATGCTCCTTCTGATAGTGCTTTAACTTTCTGTTTTTACTTGCTTCGTAGAAATATAGATATCCTCCCCAAGATCCTGCTGAAGCAAAGACAGCCGGACTTAAGCCTTGAAAGAAACCTCTAAATCCTTCTTGCTTAAACACTGAGAATACGGCTCGCGAAAACGAACTATATGAGGCACTTTGACCTCCCATCACTTGCATTCTCGTCTTTACAAGTTCTAGAGGGTAAAGTGAACCTAAAAAAACAGAAAGAAGTGTGAGAGAATGCTGCGATGATGGTTTTTGACTTACTTGTTGAGATAACTCCACCAACCACCCCAGCTATCAGAGGCTACAGATAAAATCAATCATAACCTTCAGAAAAAAAATAACATACACTGACCTCTACACTATAATCAGCATTCATTCTAAGATTCTAAATGAAGTGGTGTCCTAAATTAATCGAATTTCTTTCACAATACCGAACAGACGATCGAATTCTCACTTTTTCGGATTTCGAGTTTTCGGAAATGGCCGTTTGAGTTGGTCGAGGATGCAATAAATTTCTTGTGAGGGAGAAGTAAATTAATTATAGATTGATTGTTCAAGAATTTACGAGTATTATCAGAAAGAAGGTTCATATCCCACTAAACGCTGTGAATAAATCGTAGACTTCTAATATCTGAAGAGAAAAATGTTGAAAACTACTTCAGCAAATCGAGCAACTCGAATGAAGGTCGTTGAGGATGGCAAGGTTGTCAAGACCATCAGTAATGCATCCATCAACTATGGACAAGACCTTGTCCAATTGAAGAAAATGATTGAAATTGCAATCAGACTTAGCCCAGATGATCCCATCTACACTGTTGAGAAGCTTATCATCTCCGCTGGTGATGGAGCAGAATATGAGATAGATCAGAAGGAGTTGGAACTTATTCAAAGTACCTTATTTAGACCTGATACAGCTGTTCCTGTTGGTGCCAAAATTCAGCTGACGGTAAGATTTTCTGACTTTCTACGCGAGCATTTTGTAACTCTTTCTGTTAGGTCCATGTGAAACGCCCAGCTCAACGATCTGTTAGCCGAAGTGGGGCAACAATGCGAGAACGTATGACATCCTCAACTGCTACCAAGGAGGAAGTTCCTCCTGCCTCCAGCAAGTATGAAAATCTCTTGCGTGCTCCATCTCCAGCACCCAGCAGACGAACTTCCACTCCTAGCAAAGTCCGTTCTGTCTCACGGGGTCGTGTAACCACCACTCCGGGAAATAATTTTAGAGGCCCTTCTCCTGCTCGCTTTTCTCGCTGCTCAGTGAGCAGCAATGATAGCGATAACACCTCTAGAGTGGCGAACAGATTACGTGACGTTATTCCTGATGGCATGATTGGTCGCATGGGTAGTCAGGACTCTTTCGGAAGCGCAAGATCAGAAAAATTTGAACCCAGTCTTCGAATTCCATCCACGGAAACCAAAATGGTTAATAATCCACCAAGCTCTGCATCTAAACCACCTCCAGTTCCTCAATCGGTGGAAGCTAAAACTACAGTGCCTCCTCCAGCTCCAGTGAATGAAGCAAATCCTGTCACCCTCGAACCATTTCCAGAGTCTTTGAATGACAAAAAGACACCAGTGAAGTCAAAAAGACTTTCTGTGGTTGATTTAACAGAAGAGAATCGTAAGAATATTGAAATGAGTATTCATCAAACTTGGAAAGAAGTTGAAAGCGCGCCAGGAGTAAAAACACCCCCAAGATCATTTTTAGGACCTTTCTCATATTATTCTCCTATGATGTCACCTGCTAACCAAGAAGATGATTATGTATCTTGTGCTGGTGATATGGGTGCTGATGATCACCATCCAGTGACTATCAGTGCGACTGATTTACCCACTGTCGATGAGGCATCTACTGTTGAAGAATCCTTGAATACCAGCGCTCAAGATATCTCAGAAATTACTGAGGCTCCTGATATGTTGGAAAACTCTGAGAACACCTCAGAAGTCGCTAACGAGGCTTCCAGCAAAACCAACTCCTCCTCAACTACTGCTAACACTGGAACACCAAAGAAGGTAGCTCCAAACTCTGCGATGAAATCGAAGAAAAGCTTCATTCAAAGCAATGTAGCAAGTGCATCAAAGCCAAAGAATCCGAGTAACCGTACTTCTCAGGTCGGTGCAGGTGCGATTCGTCCCGTTTTCCCTGATGGTAAGACATTAGGAGAGTCAGCGAGTTCCTATGATCATTCCCTTCGCTCATATTCTGGAGTAAATCGTTTAACTCATTCAGAGATGAAGAAACCAGTTTCCAAGAATGATTTTTCTCCTCCTTTTGCTAAAGGTCATCGTCGCACTGGTAGCTTCCATAAAGATTCTCATAAAGATGGAGAAGGTCGCCCATCGATTGGAACCATTACCACACAATGGGAATTTATGAGAATTAATTTTTTAAATAACTCTGATGAAGAACTTGAATGGTTAATGGTCTCAAAGAAGACTGGTGCATATCATTATGCTCATAAAAAACTAGAAAATGCTGAAGATAAATATTTTAAATCATTATATGAGATTGATTTATATGAAAATCGTTTACAATACTTTGTACCAACAAATGCTAAATTTTCTGTATTATTACAAGATTTATCCAATTATTATTCTGCGATTATGGCACAACCAAAAGATGAAACCACTGGTAATCAAGTCTTAGCATCGTATCAGAAGTTATGCAATTATTGTGAAGAAGTGAAAAGTCAAGATCTTTTCACAATCTTTACACCAAAATTTAATCAATCATTATCTACATTATTATTAAATAGTAATGAAAATAATGATAAATTTAAATTAGTTCGCAAGGCACGTGATTTATATAGTTTATATACAACAGAGATAACTATGATACAAAATAAATTAATCCAATCACGTAAAGATAGTGAAGAATCATTGAAAAACATTGAAAAATGGACAAAACGTGAAGTAGAAACTGATGAATATTTAACTGTCATGAAACAACAAGAACAATTATTTATGGAAAAAGAATTTGATGAAAATTATCGATCATTACAGTTAATGAGATCATATTACCCTAATCCATCTACTACCACTGATAATAAGTCAATTAATGAAATGACCATTAATGAGTTACAACAAGAATATCAATTGCAAGGTGGTTTAATCTCCTATGAACTAGCAAATGAATTAAAATCCAATAAATTTTTACAATGGATTATTACCCATCCTGATGATATCGTCTATGCTAATTTCTTAAATGGTGATAAGAAAACTTATTTTGAGAACTTAGAAACTTATGATTTAATTGAATTACGAGCAATATCAATGATTCTGCCATCAAAATTTGAAAATGACAATGATAATAAGAAAATGGAATGGCGTAATCGTTTTATGACAAGATTGAAAATGTTAGTATCACAATATCATGGTGAGAAGGTGAAAGGATGTTGGGATGGTGCGAATAATTGTCGATCAATGGTTCAATTACCAGCATTAAAACCTGATCATTTAAGACGTTCCGTCTACTATTATCGCACTAAGGAACAATCAGACGTGAAGTTAAAACAATATAATGATAAACTTGCACTCTTGGAAAAGAAGAAGAAACAATTGGAACAAGCTGAAATGGAGGCAAAAGAAGCTAAAGAAGAATATAATACAGTATTACAAGAGATGCGTGATCCTGATTTCTTAGATTTATATGGTGCAGAGAAATTAGCATCAGTGAAAGATCTTGCAAAGACAGAATTAAATAATGCAGAAAAGAAAAGAAAGACTTTACAACAAGATGTGACGAGATTAGAGAAATCGATTGAAGATGCACCAATGTCACGTGACCAATTTATTGAAAAAGAAAAAGAATTAGAAGATTACTTGAAAGACGCAAAAGAAATTGATTGGACTGTTCCTGGTACTGCACCTGTTTTGGTAAGATTTATTTTTTTTTATTCGAACTGTCTTCTTACTCTTTGTTCTAATCTTCGTTTAGATTGATGGAGTGTTTGAACCTGATCGAGTTATTGAGAAGCAAGTGAAAGCAGCAGCTAAATTTTTATCTGCAGAGGAAGAAGCTGAACAAAGACGTCTTGAATTGTTATCATTTAAAGCAAAATCAGTAAATGGTAATAGTATCGATACTGAAAGTGGTAAATATATTATTATCATCTATAATGATCACCTTTACTAATCATCCATTCTTTCTATTCTAGTTGATGCAGAGAGTGCTGCTTCACCTACAGCTGAGATCCCTTTAGCTGCTCCTAGCACTGCTTCACAGTCGGTTGATGATATGCTTTCCAATCAAATTGATATCCTCAATACCTTGACAAATGAAAACAATGCACCTGTTACTCCTATGGCTAACCCGTTAACTTCACCAACACGTAAAACAAGTATTCTAACGAGCACTAATCCTGATTTAATCAATACTCTGAACAAGATGCTCAGTGGAGGTAAGAGTTTAACAGAATTTATGAAAGATCTTTTTAATCGTTGCATGATGTAGCCGCCAAGCAAGACACTCCAACTGGCTCCAGTATTCTCCGACCAAAGTCTGTTAGTCGTCGATCGACTATGGGTGCTATCTTCAATCGCACCGCGTCTGCATCTAGCGAAGACACCAACAGTGAGAACAGTGCAGCTAATTCTCTACCAAAGGAGAAGAAGACCACGAAATCTAAGCTTTTGAAGCGTTTGCTGCAACCTTTTGGATCAAAGGCTGAAGGAGATAGCGAGAATAGCAATCCGAATAAAGCTTTGGCTCGTCCTCCAATGTCATTCTTAGATCAGATCAAAGCACGTGCATCAGGAAAACCCGCACAAGCTGCGACTGCATCAGAGGAAAGTGAAGTAGCGACTGCTGCAGAGCCGCCATTAATGAAACCAAAGAATCCTATGTTCGCAGCCTTTGGCGGTGGGGGAGGAGAGGGAATGAGTTTCCTCGATCAAATTAAATCCCGTCGCAAGGTCGAAGAGTAAGGAAAGGGCTTTCTGCGTGGATGATGGATGTACCTGGTTGAATTATGTTGTGCTATAATCGTATTCTGATGAAGGCTAATCTTGCTTATAAACCGATTCGATGCTTCCTGATTAATGGATTCGCATTCAGTCGAGTTTATTTCGGTCTTATATTCATCATCTTGTTTTCATATAAATATTGATTTTCCGTTTTTTTTTCAGTAAAAGAAAATAAAAAAATTCTCAACGTAAAGTCAATAGGGATTGTTCTTTGTTATTTACAGAGGCAAAAGGTGGAAGAAAATCAAAATTGCGTGAGAAAAGAGAAAGTCCAAGCTTTAACAGTGTTTGTACTTTGTTAAACACGAACAACGACTTTCCCAACTTTAGCGCCAGTGAAAAGGGTTTGGAAAGCGAGGGGCCACGTTTCTAGGCCATGAAAAACAGTTTCATGTATTTGGAATTTTCCTTCGCGGAGCCATCGGGCCATATCTTGTAAAAAGTTACCCTTTTCTCCGCGTAACCACGGAAAGCACAGGAATCCTTCCATTTTTTGCTGTTTGAAAAGCATTGCGGCTGGATGAATCACTGTTCCTTTGCAGATTCGACTATTGTAATCCGAAATCCAGCCACATAAAGCGACACGACCTCCTGGACGGAGGACCTCCAAAGCAGCTTCAAATTGAGCTCCGCCAACATTTTCCCAGTACATATCAATTCCTTCTGGAGCAGCTTTCACAAGTTCGTTGACGTATTCATCTTTGGATGAAAAACTTTTGTAGTCAATGGCATAATCGAAACCATAGTCGCGAGTAATGAGATCACACTTCTCTTTTCCTCCACAGGAACCAATTACATCACAACCGTACACATGCTTCGCAATTTGACCCACCAATCCACCAACAGCACCAGAAGCGCCACTAATGAAGATAGTTTCTGATTCTTTCGGCTGAAGAATTCCTGTAATTCCTCCATATGCTGTCGCCCCAGGCATTCCCATCACCCCTAAGCCATAAGTTAGATTGCTCTCGGTGAGAAGACCTGACAACTTCCAAAATGTCCCTTCCAACAACTCCTGTGATGAGATTGTCTGGTAGGTTACAAAAGGAAGTTGAGCACCAAATAGATCACCATCTTGCCAGGCCAAATTCCTTGAAGATAAGACTTGACCCACCACAAAACCAATTATAGGATTGTTCGGGGTGGTATGTCCTAACCCTGCCGACCCTGATTTTATTCCAAGGCGAATGTAAGGATCCGCAGACACAGCTCTGAGCTCCACAAGGATTGATCCATCACTAAGCTTTTCTTTGGATTCTTCTATGCAAAATGGAAACTGTTCGACCGTGAAATGCTCAGGGCCTGGGATGCCTTCATCTACAAACTCTTTGAGGAGAATTCTTCGTCCGGGAGCAGAGGAAATCATGTTCGAATTCCAACGCCAAGTTATCGACCACTCAGAATAAGAAACCAACCACGCGAAAACAGTAGCTGTAAGATTCATAATTACGAGGAGAACACTAAACAATATAATGATACAAGTTGAAACAATACCTGTCTATATAATTACTAACTTACTGTAATCCAATGATCGATCAGTGAATTTGATTGGGATTGATTTCTATCTCTCATTCCTCTTCCTCTATCAATCTTCAAGCTTCAAGGAAAGGATCTTCAAACCCTCATCAACCTTTCATTTCATCGACTTAGATTGGGATATCCAATTCTTTTCATTTTTTAATTAAAGAAACTGAAAATTCCGGTGTTTCTCTTGTCTGCCGGCGTTTCAAGAAAGCCGCTGTGTCTCTCGACCATTCAACTTCATTCAATAAACTGGCAACGTAATTTCAATTCCGGTCTTGGACGGGTTTATTTGGAGAGTATATCGCCAAGTTTCCTTAAAAAGCTTCCCTCGAATAGAGTTGTGTAGAGTTGTGTCACTTTCAGCTCCAAGTTTGCTCCACGAAAGTCTTCGCTGCCTAAAATTTGAAATCTCGTAGCCATGACCACCACCAATCCATCCCTCGCAGATCTGTTACAGCATTTCACTTCACCTAACAACGATATACGACATGAAGCAGAGAAATATTATAATTCTTTGTTGCAAACATCTCCTGATGAAGTTGTGATCGGATTAATGCAAATCATGGCAAATGAACAAATTCCTTTCCACATCAGACAACTGTCTGCTATCCTCCTCAGGCGTTGTTTAATTGATGAAGAAGATTCTTACTATTTTAAATTACAGTTACAGTCACGTCATTATGTTATTAATGAGATTTCACGTCTCTTATTACAAGAACAAAACACCGCCATCCGAATCAAAATCACTGATATTGCTGGAGAGCTCGGAGGATCTATTTTGGAGCCAAAGGACTGGCCTAATTTATATCCTACAATGATTCAATTATGCAATGTAAGTCTAACACTCTCTTCTCTACAGTCTCTTTCATCGCTAACTTCTCTTGTTCTTAGTCTGGTAATCCTGCTGACCGTGAAGTGGGATTGTCTCTCCTCGGCCTTTTGGCAGCGTCTGCAATTAGTTCTTACGACGACTTTCTTCCAACAGCGTCTCAGGTTTTATTGTTCAACTTCCAACAGAACAGTCAAGAGGGCAAAGGATTAACTCTCACTATACGAGCATTAAATGACGTAGTATCATCTGTGAAGCTGACAACACAGCTTGAAGTCTTGCAATCTCTTGTTCCACCATTATTTCAATCGATTAGCAGTTTATTAGAACAAACAATTTCTATTATAAGTTCCAATCCTCTTTCTCACCCTTCTTCTCCTCTGCCAAACAATTCCTTACAATTTAACAACAATAATGGGAATACTAATCTTGGAAAACAAAATTTACAGGCATTATGTAATTGTTTTGAAACATTAATTGATATTGCAGATCATTCATCCATTTATTTTCAACCATATTTACAAATGATTGTTTTCCCTTTATTAGATTATCTTGAAACAAATCATTTAACGTTTAAATTGTTTACTTTTGGTTTTCATTCTTTAATATTAGAATATTTGGTTACTTTATCAATACATGAAACAAAGAAAATTAAAAAATGTAAAGGCCCTAATAATGAAAAAGAATATTTTATTACTCGTATCTTACCCATATGTTTACAATATATGGCAATATTACCAAAGGAGAATCATTGGGAAACTGCAGATACTGTAGAAGAAATTCATTATGATTCTTCCTATCATGATATTGGTGAAGCAGCATTTCGTCGTTGCATTAGTGTATTTGGTATAAAATCTACTTATACCATTATATCTACTTTATTAAGTCATTATTTAACATCTAATGATTGGGAGAAAGTATATGCCGGTTTACAATGTTTAAGTGGATATGTTGAAATTACTGTAAATATATCAAATCCATCACAATTATTATTGCATAGGAAAGAAGTTACACAAACAATACATCATTTTATTACAAATGCACCACATCCACGTGTTCGATATAATGCTTTTTATGCTTTATCACAGTTCATCTTATTTCATGGCAATGAATTAACGACGTCTGTATTACAAGATTTTATACAATTAATTGGACAACATACACGTCAAGCAGCGAATTCATCACCACGTATCCGTAGAAATGCATTAATTGCTTTAATTCAATTAATTGATATTTCTTCTGCTTCTTTTGTATCACAACATGTATCTTATTTATTGGAGATTATATGTTCAGCACTACAAGAAGGTCCAACAATCGTTCAAGAGAGTTGTGTATCAGCTATTATCTCCATCGCTGAGACAAGTAGAGGTAATACTGAATTATGGAATCATTATTATCCATTAATTATGCCAATATTAAAACAATTATTTTCCTTTTCACAAAAGAAATCATTAGAATCTTTATGGTGTCAAACATTAGAATGTATTTCTGTATTAGGAGAATCAGCTGGTAAATCATTATTCTATGAAGATGCATGTGATTTAATGAATTTATTAACAAGTATTCAATCTACTTTACAACAACATAGTAGTTTAGAATCAACCTTACTGAAGGCTTGGGTTCGTTTAGGGTAAGAAACATTTTTCCTCTTTTTTCAAAGTTTCTAAGGTTTTTTTCTCCTTTAGACGTTGCCTTGGTTCAGAGTTTTTACCATACCTCCCTTCGATCATGGAGAAGTTATTCGAGGCTTTATCTCAAGATATCATCGCTAATCCACAAGAATTGGAGAACCGTCGCAATAAAGGAGGTGATGACGACGATGATCTTGATCTTGATATGGATGATGAAGGTGGAGATGAGGAGGACGAAGATAATGAGTTTCAAACAATTGAGACTGCTAATGGATGGGTCACAGTGCGCACTTCGGCAGTAGAGGAGCAATCATCCTCTTTACAGATGATCTTATTATTGACTGAAAAGTTGCAAGAATACTATTACCCTTATATCGAACAAACTATCTCCCACTTGACAAAGTTACTTGCTTCCCCTAATGAAGATATTAGATCTTACTCCATTGTCATCTTACCTGAACTTATTCGATCTATTGGCAAGGCATTACCAAGCAATCGCAATCCTTTGAAAGAATTAACCTTCTTCAGTTTAGGCAAGCTGATTGATCTTTTAGAGAAAGAGTCATCTCTAGAACTTATCATGACAGCATTACAAGCTATCAAGCAAATTCTCTTATTTGCATGCGCTGATTGGAGTGATGTATTATCGCATAAAGAGATTTCAGTAGTACCTGCTATTACACCAACTACTTTTAGCAATGGTATGGGGGAAGGAACCAATGCTAATGGCGCCTCAAATAATGCCGCCGCTAATAGTGTCGGAACGAATGAGAATCTAGCTGCTCAAGGCGAAGGAAGTGAGAAAAAGCAATGGCTGAAGTTATTAGATGATTCACAGATGCTCATTATCACTAAATCCCTGAAATCCATCTTAAGAGAGTCATTACAACGCCGAGCAGTGTTGAAAGCAGAGAAGCAATTAGAGGAACGTGAAGAACCACACCAACCACCTCAGACAAAGGCATCTGATGATATTCATAATAAAGATACCTTTGAAGTTGAAGATGTCTTTAATGAAGAAGAAATGTTCTTTCAACAAAGTTTAGAATTACATTATAATATCTCAGAAGTTATTAATATTTTATTTCAAACTCATTCATTATCATATCTTCCAATCTATTATCAAGAATTTCATGAATTAATTATTAATTTTACAAATTTCTTTTGTTTAAGAGAAGATCAAAGATTTGCATTCTTAATGATTAGTGATGTTGTTGAGTTTGGATTAAATCCTACTTATACTTCTTCATCAACTGCTGTTCAACCTGCTGCTTCTCCTGTTCATACACCTACCGTGCCTTCCCAGCAACAATCCGTGATTACTTCAGCACAGCAGAGAGATATGATTTTATCTTATCTCCAGCAGTTGTTCCCTATTCTCCATGCGCATTGTCAGCATGCTACGAACTCTGTTAATGCCACACCTTCGTCCTCTAGCAAGAGCAAGAATAGAAGGAGAAGAGCGGGAAGTGATGAAGATGCTACTGATGATATGAATGATGATCAAAGCGGCCAACCTGACTACGAGTTATTGAGAACAATTGTTTATATCATTGGTATAATCTTCGAGCATTATTCGATCCCTGAGTTCTGTGTTTTATTAAACCAATACCTCACTCCTTCCTTACTGTCTCTTCATCAAATAATGTCGATGATTTTAACTGCAGAGATGAATAATCCTCAAGATGACGCTAAGGAGAGGTCTTCCGACAATGAAGTCGTAGGTATGTGTAAGGATAATATTATATCGGCCATAGGAATGATTGCACAGAAGATCTTTAACGGCTTCCCCTTATCGCTTTTATTCCCCAATAATAATGCATCTACCAACAACTCGGGAAATGGTGAACATTATCTTGGAGAGAATATCATTCAAATAAAACAATTGGAATATTTATTGAATCAATGGTTGCAATTATTACCATTGGAGTTCGATCAGGTAAGATCTCTTTTTGTTTCGAATTTTGTAAGCCTAAATGATCGTTTGTAATTAGGAGGAAAATGTGAAAGTTATGAAGCAATTATTACAATTTCTCTATGGACATAAATCTTTTGCATATTTATTACAACATGTGGAAATGTTTCATAATGCGGTCACGATTCTTATCAAGGTAAAACATTCCCTTAAAGTATCACCGTTCTGTTCTCATGAATGATATCTTTCTCAAGGAGATTGAACTAAATCGCTTGTCCAAGTCATTGATTTTCCAATTTCATGGAATTTTATTTGAGATCTTCCATAAGCATCAGTGGCAACATCAATCCATCCCACAAGATGTGCTGAACGTCTCACTGCAATCTTTTTCGCCGGAGCAGCAATTAGCCTTACAAAACATTCTCTTTGCGTACCCAAATCTTGCTCAGCAGCAACAGCAACAGCAATTACAACAACAAACTAATGGTGTCAGTGAATCTCAACAAATCGCTTATCATGATGTATCGACTCCAATTCGAATCAATCACTCGAACTCCACTACTTCACCAGTGTTAGCTACATCACCGTTAGCCACTGCACCTATTCATGATGTATTGATTAATATGAAGTAGATAATAATAAATACTGTAGCACGTGACTAGTTTGTAATATTAACGAATATTTTCCGCTTTTGCCCTGTGCGACGCCAATTTCTGCAATTAGTTATTTTGGGATGAAACAAGCAACACTTTATGCAGCATTTCTAGAGGGATTTCTTTCCAATGATCTTTTTTGGACATTTATTTTCCATGAGAATAAAGATAATGTGATAGGAGGGTTAAATATAGCAGGGATTAGAGATGAAAAGAGATTTATCTTAATCCTTTTCACAGTTTTTATAGTCCTTGCAGTATCGGAGCTACCGACTTCCACCAAATTCTTTAAAGTCATTTATATTCTATTTTATCTTCTATTAATGAGTCTAATATGGCAATTCTTTCCTTCGATTCATTTGATGAATATTTTATCTGTAACAGTATTGTCCGACTATCACGACATGAACTCCCTTCCATTTCAAGCATTAGCCTGCTTAATAATCTATCAAAAACCAAATTATCTCCCTTTACTTATTTTAGTGATTCTTTCTTTGATTAATATTGGCAATTGGAGTCGTCGAGGGTTTCGTCGGAGGTTGAAGGGTTGTTTTATTCTCACATGGCTCCTCTTCTTCATTTCCATGCTATCAATTGGGAATACTGGTGTACAGAATATTCTTGGAAATTACTGGAACGAATTTGACTTTTCTAATGCAATTGTAGAGCCTAGTTTCGGGGTGATGTGGTATTTTAGAGTATTGATGTTAGAGGAGTATTATTCCTTCTATACTTATCTCATCCCTTTACTACCTATCATCTCGACATTCTTCATATCTTCCATCTTTTGTTATGATAACAATCATGATAGTGTTAGTCAGGTATTCCTTATATTTTTCATTTTCCTCTTAACTCTCATCTTACATTACTCTAATAGGTCTCTCTGGTCATTCTTCTCATTGAATTCTTCTCGCTGCGTCCGAACCTTCTTATCGTAATATTACTGTTGATCAAGCTTTTAATTGTTCATTCTCATATTTGTGAGAGTATTAGAGGGTTATCTCTGATTCTATTGGGTGTGGTCGTCAGCACTGCTATTAGCCCTATCATGTATGATCTATGGATAGTCTATGGCACTGGGAATGCTAATTACTTATTCTTCCCAGGTCTTGCATTATGGATTAGTTTGGCTTTGTTTATTACAGAATATATCATGTCGTATCAACGATACCATAGACCTGAACTCTTTACCTCCTCAACATCATCAACCAAATGAACAGGCAGTGCAAGGGAGATACCTTAGATACGACCTTTCTTAAAAGCATTTCACTACCATTTCGTGAGAAATAGACTCTACTTCACGGAATAGGTAAAATACCATTACGAGTCGCGAAGAGTCGATCAGGTCAACGCTTTTCCTCCATAAACTAATGCAACTGTGTAATATTTCGTCAATCTAGATCTTCAATCTTCAATCAAGACACTAACAGTGTTATATGGAAAGGGCATGAAAGAATATTTATTGAAGATAACTATCTTATTTCAATTAATCGCAGAAAAAATTGGAAAAACATATCGCTACTGGAAAAATTGCTCAAAGAGGATTGTTATGACTTAAAAATTACGCTGAAAGTAAATCTAACCATCGCATTGATGTATCTTTACTCAAAGTAACAACAATGGTTGTATTTTCATTATCTTTTGATTTTTCGATCTGCCATGTGCTAGCTTCAACATCGATTCTTCCGAAGAGTTCAGCACCTCCTTCCATGAACAACTTACTAACCTTCCCTTGATTAGAATTAGGGATCGTCTGACCAGACTTCAGTCTGATTTGAAGCCGATTCGACTTGATTTTAATATCGAGATCAGAAGCTTTGAGTTTCCCCACGATTGCCACTTTCACCTCAACTTCATCTGAAGTCTGATTCCAACTCAGAGCATCGTTCTCGACCTTATCAGACGAAGAAGAATCATTCCCGACTTCTTCTACTTGATTTGAATCAATATACTGAGTATTGCCTTGCTTCATCATGCTTTGTAAGACACCAGAGGTGGAATAAGCGCCTTTTTTACCAACATTCTTCACCTGAGCAACCTTCACCCAATCCGCATCAGAACTCAAATCAGCAAGAGTAAAATCTAATCTAATCCATGGCTTTGATTCATCATCGTGAGCTTTTCCAAAGAAAACATCACCGTGAATAGGATCTTTGTGATGGCACAGAGTAGCGATAGAGGTGGCGCGAGTGTTGATAGGCAAGTTCTTCGATTTACCAACCTGATCACAATACATAGAGATGCTAATAAAATTAAAATCTGGAACTGGTAATAATAGGCTCACAATCTCAACAGATGAAGAGATTGATTTAACTGTGGAGGTAAAATGTTCCTCCGCTAATAATCGTAACGCATCTTTCTCTAATCCACCTGCCTTTGATGCCTCTAATTCTGCGATAGCTTGAGAGTTATCGACAGGGACAAAGATATACTTGAAGTTTCCCTGGTACAGAGCTTCAGAATCAGTCATTCTTTCACGATAAATGGTTCGTGGATAAT
>VFQN01004991.1_pt1 | contig 16820 bp, 33 predicted proteins | sample 3512371 | NCBI WGS metagenome assembly VFQN01 (sample SAMN10412370, study PRJNA504923) | tailings metagenome | isolation source: Replicate 2 from Balatoc abandoned mine | place: Philippines: Itogon, Benguet | collected 2017-08-28 | reverse complement strand
GCCGCCAACACCCACAACTGTCAGGGGCACGCCCTTGCGACGCAGTCGACTTGTGGCCCCTTTGCTTCGGGCCCGCTGTGTGTATGCTCACACCATGTGCTAATAATATCTTGAGGGGAGTTTGACAGCGGGGCCTGTTGGGACCCAAACAATCGTTGAGGAAAGTGCCCAGGAGGCAATGTACGGTGCCCCTGCTGTGCCCCTTGGATAATACAGCCCAGAATTGATACTTGGTCAATTGGTCTTACTCGTGCCCGACGGAATGCCACCCCTCGCCCGCTTGCTGCTGCTACTTCCATGCACCATTCGCTGCGACAGTACGTCCGTCCACACATAACCAAGCGCCACAGCTACAGCACGCGTAAGGTCCTAGCGTGCCTCTTGTGCCACAGCTTGCCAGGGCTGGACAGAACCGCAAAGGCCCTCGTGAATCTACCGTCCTTCATTAAGCCCACAGTCCCGACCGCTGCCAACGAACGTGCCCAGCCCATGCTCGTGCCTGTGCGTCATCCTGCCAACAGTACCATGCAGGTACCCTTCCCAGTGCCGCAGTCAGTGTCCTGTCCACGTGCCACACTCGGTATGTGTCATTATCTACAAGGCCCAGTATCACGCGCGCACATGCTTTTGGTGCGTATGGCGCAGCAATTGGCGCAAAGCTGGCATGTACCGTGTACGGTAAGAAACTAAAAAGGGGGTGTGCCTCCATGTCAGTTGTGGACCCAGCACACGCCTGTGCGCAGGCCAGCCCCAACATCATCAAAAGGACCTTATGGCAATCACCCTCCGCCACGCCGGGTGAGCGCGTCAGGTAAGCGCGCATGCACACCGCTGGCTCAGTGTTGCCGCAGCTCCATTTGCACAAGCCTGACCCCACAAACCTGCTCCCCTTGCTCATGTACTGCACGGCTCAGGGAAACCATCCCGCAGGCTGAGCCTCCTGGCCACGCCGGAGATAGAGCCGCTGTGCTCACGGCCAACATGTCATCGCATCTCCTTGGGCCCGCCCGCCAGCTGCACTAAAAATAGTCGTTGGCGCAACCCCGGTACTTGAGGTTGGCGGGATTGGAGCCCGCCAGGCGCCCGACATAGTTGGGGCAGCTCTCCGCCACCGCGCAGTACATACGGGTCGTACCGTCCTGCAGCGGCGGCACCAGGCTGTCCGTACAGCCTCCGTACGTGGTCCCGTTGACCACCCACTGCTCCATGCACCGGCACCGCATGTCGTCGTCCGGGTAGCAGTACTTGATCTTGTTGCTGGGCTGTACTGCCGTATTCGCCTCCGTGTTTGTCGTACAAGCCGCCCCGACGGCGCAGTACGGCACGGCGTTCAAGGTCTCGGATTCGGCCGAGCAGCCGTAGAATGTACGGTTGGTACCGCCGGAGACCAGGGACCAGGAGCTGAGGCAGGCGCATGCGTCGGGCTTGGTGTCGTATTGACACACGCGGTACTTCATGTTGGGCGGCGTTGTGCCCTTGACGGTTGACAGGTAGTCGTTGCACTGGCTGCCGACCACGCACAGCTTGTAGCCCGCGGCCTTGAAGATGAAGTTGGCCGGCGTCGTAATGCATCTGGGGAAACAGAGAGGCATTTGCGGGGGGAAGCACCTGTAACGCACGGGTACACCAACAAACTGACGGCACGGTGAAGCTGAACCAAGACACGCTTAGCGCAACACCTCGGATTTCCACAGCAAGCCCCTAAAGTGCAGCGTATACCCCCGCCCTGCCGCCCCCTCACCCCGAGTACGTCTTGTTGTTGTAAATCCACGTGGGCGCACACGCGCACGCGGAGGGGCTGGGGTTGCAGTACTTAAACTTCTTCCCCGTATCCTCAAGGATGCCGTTGTAGCTGGGGCACGCATCGTCCAGCTCGCACCAGTTGGGGTAGAAGGGGCTGTAGCGGTCGTTGGTGCTGCCGCCGCCGCACCCGAAGCGAGGGCTGCCGCCCGAGGTAAACCACACCATGGGACAGTCGCACACTGCATGGGTATAGGCGTTTGGGGTTGTTGGGTTGGTTTCGGAGGACAGGCAGGTGATGAGTTATGGCAAGGGGCAGTGCGCACCCAAGCTGGTGTACCGTATGGTGTACGGGTCAAGGTGCACGAGTTGGTGTGTACTGGCCGCGGCAGCATGGGGGCCGGTGACTGGGTGTTTGAGTGTGTGCACTGTTGTGGGCGTGCGCAGGCTGCGGCACACAGGGGGTCTACGAGGGCAGGAGTGGACAGCTGGAGCCAGGCCTGGACCTCATGCGCCCCACGGCTATCCACCCGCTTTGTATGCGCCCCACGGCTATCCACCCGCTTTTGCACGTGCGAGGCACTCACCGGCCCTTGGTGGCGCCGGGGGCGGCGGTGGCGGCCGGGGGGGAAGGGGCGGGGACTTTAGCGGTGGTCGTGGCGGGGGTCGCTTGACCGGTGGAGACGGGGGCTTCTTGGTCGGCGGCGGGGATTTGCGCAGTGGCGGGGGCGCCTTACCTACCACAGGAGGTGGGGCCTTGCCGGCAGCTGGGGGCGGGGCTTTGCCGGCCCACGGGGGAGGGGCCTTGCCGGCAACTGGTGGCGGGGCTTTGCCCGCAAGCGGAGGAGGGGCCTTGCCCACCAGCGGGGGTGAGGCTTTGCCGACGAGTGGGGGCGGGGCCTTGCCGATAAGTGGGGGAGGGGCCTTGCCGACAATTGGGGGAGGGGCCTTGCCGACGAGAGGGGCCGGTGATTTGCCCACAAGCGGGGGCGAGGCCTTGGCCACAGGCGGCGGTGGTGCTGCATGTGTACGGCAGGGGGGGAGCAGTAGTCGGGTAGTGGCACACCAGCAAGGCTATATGAAGTAATGAGGACTGCGGTAGTTGTCTCGTGTGTGCCTCTGCTACCCAGCGGCACACCGCGTACATGGCGAACGCGAAGGGCCCAAGAAGCTAAGCGGCACAAGTGCACGCAGTTGGTCAACGTTATGGCATTATATAAAGTGGAAGGTGCAGGGTCGTATGATTCTCGCGCAACAAGGCGGGCTGCACCGGCAGCCCTGCGATTCAATCGCGTCGTCACCAAGGCGTACCAAAGCGTGCAAGTACGCATATTATAGGGAGGCAGGGCGTTAACTCCCAGGCATTATGCAATTCATAGTACCCCTGCTTCCCAGAACGCTGCGGCATGGCGGTGCAACAAGCTGTTCAGCACATCGCTGCCGTAGCGACTGCCGCCAATTAAACATACCTGCTGCTGATGTTGGAAGGCATGAGCCCAAAAGCAGCGCCAGGACAAGCAGCGCCGGTCGCAACATTCTTCAGCGCTTTCTGGCACTACGAGGTTTTGCGCTGGCAGCAGTCACCATGCACCCATGGTATATGGCAGTAATTAGGCTGATCACGGCATGTCCGACATGCGGGCAGGAAAACAGGATGGAGTGAAAGGCGTTCAGCTGCAGTACAACAAGGGCGGGCGCTCGATGGCCTGCTTTGCTGGTTGCCAATACGGACATGAAATTATATCCTGCAGCACGTATCACAGCTTCAATTTTTCATGCAGAGCTTGCAGTCATTCTTCACGACAGCTCTTCATGAACCAATCCCTTCGTCAGACTCCGCCCAAGGGACACGCAAATACGTCTATGGAAGCATTTACTCAATTCCAAACCACGTGCAGCAGCCGGCCAGCACACAAATATTTGCCGTATCGGCCCCGGCGTACACGCTCCCTCCAGGTCCTTCGACATTATGCTCCACGAAACCACGCTACAGTCCTTTGCGTGTTACACACGGCCTAGCGCTGCTTCGCCATGTCCCTCAAGGGGAATGATGCACTTGCACCCAAGCATTCACCCATTCAAGCACGCCTTGTGGAGCGTAAAAGCAAGACCACTCCACACCAAGTATGCAAGCTGCACATCATGCACTGGTGTACCGTTCCACCATCTACGTCAGCGTCAGCAAGTGCACGCCCAAGCAGAGCAAATCATGCACGGCTCCCCTGCGCCAAAGCAACACGCCCCCTCAGCACCCCCATGCCACTCCCGTGTCCCGTCCACGGTACGCATACGCGCATTCCGCCACCCCCCCCGGCCGGGAACCCACCCCTCTCCACCCCCTCACCCCCAACACACCCCGCGTCACCCCTCGCCCCATGCCCCACCCATGGGCCGCTCCGCTGCACACCCACCCAGTTCCTCACGCCCCCCGCATCAGCTGCTGCATGCTGGGCGCCTCCCACACCCTCAGCGCCTGCCGCACGTCCCACACCAGCAGCACACTGCCCGCCGCCGTCACGGCGTGCGCCCCGTCCGCCGTGACCGCTGCCGCGGTGACAGGCCCGGGGTGCCCCCCCAGCGCCTGCTGCCGCCCCGTGTCCACGTCCACCAGGAAGGCGGTGCCACCCGTGCCGCCCAGCAGCAGCGCGGTGCCGTCCGGGTGGGGGCACAGGGAGCGCACCATCTGGGGTAGGGTTGGGGCCGGTGAAGGGTGGCAAGGCAGGGAACACAACGGCTTATGGTGGGTTGGCGTGGGGAACTAAGCCGCAGGAGAGCTGCCATGGTTGAGGGAGTAGGGATAGAAGCGAAACAGGAGGCTGCTGGCATGGGGGGAAGGCTGACTGTTGGTGATGAGGGTGCACCGTGCCACCGCGTTCAGTTGCCCCTGGTGTCTACACCTTGCATGAACACAACGGCTGACGGTGGGTTGGCGTGGGCAACTAAGTCGCAGGGGAGCTGCCACAGTCGAGGGAGTGGGGATATGAGCGAGACGGGAGGCTGCTGGCATGGGGGAAGGCTGGCTGTTTGTGATGAGGGTGCAACGTGCCACCGCGCTCAGTTGCCCCCTGGTGCATACACCTTGCATGCTAGGCCGCTCCCTGTGCCCCCGCACAGCCGCACCGGCACGTGGCATCCATCCCACACCCACCTGCGGCACGGCCACGCTGCGCACCACGGCTGCCAGCCTGTAGTCGTACAGCAGCACGCGGCCCAGCAGCAGGGGGGAGCTGTAGGCCAGGTGCTTGGTGGCGCCCGGCAGGAAGCACACCAGCGCGGGCACGTCGGGGGACAGCAGGCCGGCGGGGGAGGTGTCCTCCGCGTCGGAGCGCCCGTCGGCCTGCAACAGCACGTGTGTGCGGCACAGAGTGGTGTCATTGCGCGGGATGTGTAGAGGTGGCAGGGGCTTGGGGGGAGTTTTTGCTGGTGGGGCTGCCGCGGTAGAGAGCGGCAGGTCCATGGGGGTGCAATCCCGTCATTTGCTGTTGTGCCCAGCAGCTACGGGTACAGCCCACGCTGGGTAAACGGGTGGTGGCCGCGTGAATCAGGGGTGTGCGTGGATAACGGCTCCCACCCGCTATGCAACTTAATGCCGTCACCGACCGGCGACAACCCACCGGCTCTGCGGTTCCGTGACGCCATACACGGTTTCCACGAGTTTCACGCGCTGCCCACAGGCTTGCAATGGTGCACAGCCAACACCTGTCACTCACTGCGTACTCTCTACTCTGACAATACCACGCCCAGCGACGCCCACCCTCCCCGCCCTGCGGCTACCCACCGGCCTGCATTCGTACACGGCCATGGGCGTGCAGGTGGTGTCCTCCCAGGGCGTGTGGAACACCACCAGCCGGTCACGCCACGCGGCGGCGCAGATGGAGGCGCCGGAGCCGGGGGACACGGCCACGGACTGAGGGGGCGCGGGGGGACAACGACAAACCCGCACAAGGAGTACTGCATTGCTTGGGGGTCTTCTGTTTAACATGCTTGCAAGTGTGTCTGGGGACGGGCAAGCGCAGGGAGGTGCGTGCCATCCACACGGCATGATGCGCGCCGCAGCGCACCTGCAGCGGGCCGGTCCCCCCTCGCGGTGCGTTGCCCGGCAGCTGCTTCCGGGCCGCGGTGGAGCCCGGGCTGGCTGGCACGGGCCCTGCCGCGGTGAAGGCGGTGACGTAGGCCACCAGCCGCGTGGAGTGGAGGTCGGTCACGGCCAGGCTGCCGTCACTGCACCGGAGGAACAACACACAACCGTTCAGCGGCAGTGCGTTTTACCCTGAGCTCCGCTTGGTCCCAAAATCTCCTCCCATGAACCCACTAACGCCCTGGAGGCATGCGGTCCGGGCCGTGCGATGCAGCGCAAGAAAGTAAGCACCAACCCCCACCTGGCGGCCGTGAGCACCAGCGGCTTGCGCGGGTGCGGCGCCACCGCCATGACAGGCGCCGCATGCCGCGCCAGGGCCCACACCAGCTCCACGCCACCTTCCACGCTGAACAGCCGCAGCGAGCCGTCCACGTACCCGCCCAGCAGGCGGGGCTGCGGGGCCGCCGCCGCCTGCGCGGCTGCGTCCCCGGGGCGGGGAGGCAGGGCCAGGCTGTCGGCGGCCGCCAGGGGGTCGGGCGGGGACTGCTGGTCGGCGGGGAGGGGCGGCGGGGGGCCTTGCAGCAGAAAGGCGGCGGCGGTGCAGGACACGGTGGACTTGAGCTCCAGGGCTGGTTCGGCCTGGGGGAAGGAGGGGAAGGCAGCGCGGAATAGCACGTGGTGGAGGCTCGACATCGTGGCGGTTGCCTGATACTTCAAGTGCTTTCGACATTGGCATGCATCATAACTGGCACACGCATTGTGCGGGTGTAGATGACAGCGGGTCTTGACAGAGTGCCATAGCGTTCGTGTCCGTTGCACCACTCGCATCGGCCCCACTCACGTCCTCCGGCCCCAGCCTCCACACGCGCAGCAGGCCGTCCCTGCTGGTGGCCGCCACCACGCGCGGGTCGTGCGGCGCCGCCACCAGCCCCACCACGGGCGCGGGTTGCCCGCACACGATGGGCACAGCGGAGCCGTCCTACGGGCAGGTGACACCGGCACAAGCAACGTGGCCATGCACTTGAAGATATCCATGTCAGATACCGGATGCTGCCTTGGTTCCGTCGTGTAAGGGTGGCGGCAGACGTACGTGCCGGCGGCGTTTGTGTCCATACCTGCATGCCCACGAACCAGATGGTGGAGGTGCTGGTGGCGGCCACCGCGTCGCACATGCCCGGCTCGGCGCACAGGGTGCTCACGCGGCCGTCCAGCCGCACCATGCTGTCCTCCGCCCACGTGCCGCTGTAGGTGGAGCGCCTGGAGGCAAACAGGGTGTATCGCGTGGAGCCAAGGGATATCAGTGCATGGCATCAGGGAAGCCCTGGTCAGTGGCAACGCGGGCATGCTGCATGTGTGGGTGCCCCGTCAGCCCTCGCAGAGACGGCAGCTGCATGCAGTGTTGTGCGACTAATTGTGGCGGTGCTGCGGGGCTCGCCGTGTGCCCGTGCAACGGGGTGTTCGGGCGCCGCCCCGCACCTGAAGCGCAGCACCGTGCCGTCCTGTGTGGCCACCAGTGCGTGCTGCAGCCCCACCGCCAGCGCCGTCACCACGCTGCCGTCCGGCAGTGCCGCAACCTGCAGACAGACACACGGGAGTTCGGATGGAGGTTGGCCCGTCATGTTGCTTGGCGAGCCCTTATCGTGCTCGTGCCTATACCCTGGCTGACAGACCGCAGTACGGTGGCACCCTGGTACATAGGCAGTGCCTCATCACAGGCACATCGTGGCCCGGCATGGCAACAAGCCACATATAGGAGGGTGCACACCGCGGCCCACGTGTCCACCCCAGGCCCCACCTGCACCATGCTGGCGGACCTAGCACATGGCCCAAAGCTGTCACCAGGAAGGCGCACAGCCCAGTCCCGTGGCCCCACACACCTGCACCATGCTGGCGGTGCCGCCCATGACCTCCACGTGCCACACCGCCACGCGGTCCGCCGCCGAGGGCCCCTCCGCCACCAGGATGGCTCCCGCGGGGTCCACGGCCAGCGCCACGCAGCCCGCTACTCCGCCGTTGCCGCCGCTGCTGTCGCCCGCGCCGCCGCCGTACTGCCCTAGCCTGCCACTCAGCGGGATGCTGCGCTGCTCCAGGAAACTGCATGGCAAGTCCACCATCCCAAGCACTCAGTAAGTCATCACTGCAGTGCATGTGACACGCTGCGTCTCTAGACGACAAAGAGCATTAGGCGAGCGTATTGCATCTGTGCATGCGGGGCGGCGGCGGCTCGCGGCCCACCTGTCCTGTAGCGTCCACAGCATGAGGCCGTCGCTTCCCACGGTGGCGAACACGGGGTGGTCGCCGCCGCACAGCCACTCCGCCGCGGCAGGGGACTGCTCCGTGCGGCCCGCCGCCACCAGCAGGCCGTGCAGCACGTCCCACACCACCACGGAGCGCTCGGGGTCGCGGCCCAGGGACAGCAGCCACCGCCCGTCGGGTGAGAAGCAGATGGACTGGGATGGAGACATAGGGAAGCGCTTTCATGCACCCAGTACCAGCGCTCAAGGCCTTTGCATTAAGTCGGGACTAGGGTTCAGTGCTCCGTTGGGCAAGCAGCAGGTGGACTGCGAGAGCGGCACAGCAAAACTCTTACATACACCCAGTACCAGCATTCATAGCGCAAAGAATTCATCGCTTATGGAAGCCAATGTGCGATATGACTACACACCTGCACGCCCAAGGGGTGGTACCGCAGGCGCCATCGCTCCTCCCCGCTGTCCGCGTCCCACACCACCACGTCCGCAAACGTCGCGCCCGTCGCCGCCGCCACCACCGCCTCCCCCACCGTACGCGCCGCCACCGCCGGCCCCGTCGGCACCGGCTCCGCCGCCACCGGCGCCGCCGCCAGCATCGCCCCGTCCGCCGACGCCGCCACGCACGACAGCGGCACGGTGTGGCCGCGCAGGTACCTCTGGCTCCGGTTGGCCAGGTGCTCCAGCACCAACGTATCCTCCACTGTGTACGCAAAGAGCCCCGTGTTGGCATGCCATGCCACGTTGCGGCCTGGTGTGGGTGTGTAGCCCAGTAGCCAGCTGCAGCGGGGGGCAGGGGGAGGTCCGCTGGGGCTGTGTTGTGCGATGGCGTGCTGCCCTTGCGGGACCATGAGGCGCGGGGAGGTGGTGGCGGTGGGGGGCCGGACTGCGAGTGGGGGCTGGGTGGGGGAGTGCGGGCCTGGGCTGGGGATTGATGTAGCGAGGGCGCCTCCGCGGGATGGGGAGCCCATGTTTAGTGACGCCATGCCGGACGCCAGCGTTGGCATGGGGGGTGGTGCCTGCCCCTGGTGCGCTTGGTGTGCGTGTGGGGCTGCGGACCGTGTGGGCGTGCTGGTCATTGGCGATGGGGACAGGAGAGTTGCAGGGCCACCGGCGGGGCTAGAAACGGCCCCGGCGCGAAGCTGGCTGGCACCTGGTGGCAGCTGCTGCTGGTAGTGTTGTTGCATGCCGTGTGAGGACGCTGGCCGGTGTGGGGAGGCAGCAGGCGCCATCAGCTGCAACGGCGTTGCCAGCGCTGCAGCCCTGGCAGTGAGCTGGTGGTCGGCAGCGGTGGCGACGGGCCCCAGGGCGGTGGATGGGTGCGCCCGGCTGCGGGGGTCCTGCGGCCCTGGGGTGAACGCTGCGGCGGCGGCCGCGGCGGCGGCGGCGATGCGGTGCCTGGCGGCAGCCTCTGCGGCGGGGCTCATGCCGCGGGCCTGCACGGCGGCGGTGGCGAGCGCCAGGGCTGCCGCCTGCACGTCCGCCATGACACGCCATATGCATATGCAGTCGGCGTCGCCCACCGTGATCAGGTGCCCGCGGTGGAACGCAGCACCTGCAAACATGCCGTACACAGAACCGTGTCAGGAGTCTTTAATGCCTTATATTTGGTACGCCAGCATGTTGGCGCTCGTTGGGGGGAAGGGGGCCAGGGTGGATGCATGAGGCAAGGCGCGGAACAGCACGTACCTAGGACGGCGCTGGGGTGGCCCAGGAAGGCCTGGTTGGGCGGCAGGCTGTGCGGCCGCAGCCTGGCAATGGGCGTGCAGCCCCACAGCCGCAGCAGCCCGTCGTGGCCGGCCGTGAGCGAGTAGCGGCCCAGGGGGTCCAGGGCCAGGCAGGTCACGTCCTGACCCGACACCTCGTGGACCTGCGGGGTGGGTAAGGGCACAAGAGCCGTAAATCTGCGTGCGACATCTGCTTACTGGCATGTCCTAGTGTATAACGCTGTAGCAGTCAGGCTAGGAAGAGGGGTTAGGACTGGTGCAGTCCGGTTGCAATGCGTGCAGCCACACAGGACTGCTCACACAGCAATTTATCTGGTGCAAAGCAGTTTGAAGCTGGTCAGGAATGGCGGTAACCTAGTGGTGCAGTGCCCAGGTGCAGCCATGCAGGGTGCCGCACACAGCGTCTCCACCCCCCAGCTGTCTCCCTCCCAGCTCACCTGCTGCACCAGCTGGCCGTCCTTCAGCTCGTAGCGCTCCAGGCAGCGGTCCGTGCTGAGCGCCCACAGCTCGTTGCAGTCTGCGCTAAACGCTAGCCTGAAGGGAAACGAAAGAACAGCTTCAATAAGGTACCGATACATGCAGCCTCACCATCACAACCACGCCTGGAGTCATCAGTGCCACAGCACCACATCAGGCACGTACTGAGTTCAGGGTGTAGCAACGATACCGCAGCCCCTCATGCGCCCCTTCCCTGGCCCTCACTTGATGTACGCGGGGCGCTGCGTCTCTATCCGCATGAAGGGGTCCAGCGAGCGGCCGTGGAACACCAGCAGCGAGGTGATGGCGCGGTAGGGGTCGCGCGACACGGTGGCGAAGAAGGCGCCGTTGCTCGACATGGCCACGCACACCTGGGGGCCGGGGTTTAAGAGGCCGCCAACACATTGGCATGTTTCCTGCTGCTGAAGCGCAGACTGCTGCACATTTGCACGCCCCCGTCCTGCGGCCTGCAAGGCATGCCCATAACAGTGTGCCGGGGTGGCCCCGTACCTTGATGTCGCGCACCCCGGCCGACAGGAACTGCGTGGGCGCGTACATGCGCTGCACGTCGTACACCACCAGCGCGCCGTCCATGCCGCCGCTGAACAGGCGGTCGCCGGAGGGCGCGAACAGCAGCTCAGCAACCGCCGAGCGGTGCTGTTGCTGCTCCTGCACGTCACGTAACAACACCACACAGGCTCAGTCCAGGGCATGCCAGTTACCAGCACCAGATCCGCACGGTCTTGCCAACCGCGTACAGTACAGTACATACAGCTTGAGTCTCATCATGTGCTGGAGCGGAGGCAGGGTGGTTTGCTGCAGCATGGCCTGGCACGTGCCTGCAGCAGGGTGGTGGTGGGCACGTCGAACACGCGCACGCGGCCGTTCGCGAAGCCCGCCGCCAGCTCGTGGTGCTGCGGCAGCGGGTGGTAGGCGATGCAGGTGACCGCCTCGCCGGGCGCGTCGAACTCGTACAGCTGTGCGTGGGTGGTCAGGTCCCAGATGCGCAGCGTGCCGTCGGAGGACACGGTGCAGAATTGGTCCCTGTTACGTAGGACAAGCGAGGAGGGGCGGGTAGCACAGTAAGAGGGGGATCGTAACGGGCAGGGGCGTGTGAGGACCAAGGCTGGGAGGAGAGGTGAGGGGTTATGCATGCGGAGGCCAGCGCACCTGTTGGGGTCCACCGCGACGGCGTTGACTGCGCCGCAGTGCGAGCGCAGCAGGTTGGTGTACGCGTGGTTGGGGATGTGCAGGCAGCCCAGCGTGCCGTTCTCCGTGCCGATGGCCAGCCGCAGCGCGTCGGGCGACAGCGCAATGCCCGTCACCGCCGCCTCGTGCTCCGCCTGAGGAATAATAGCACAACACGGGCGCAGTTAGCGACAATGCCGAGCACTCTCATGTACCGTATTCTAGTCACTACAGCGTAACGCAGGGTCGGCTGGAAGCTGACGGGTTACGGGTCTCCACCAGCTGTTGCGGCGGAAACTGGGTGCCGTTGCTGGCTGTTACGCAAGCGTGAACCCACCTCGAGGAGGTAGTCCCGGAAGTCCAGCGGCCATGCCCGCAGCAGCCTGTCGTCCCCTCCCGTGATGGCCAGCCCGTCCGCCACCAGCAGCACGTTGATGGCCGCCGAGTGCAGCTGGAACACGGCGTCCAGGGAGCGGGTGGTGTAGTCCACCTGGAACACGGCGCCGGACGCGCTTGACACGTACACCTGGGGGCGTGTGGGGCGGGGTGTAGGGGCATCGGGGTTTCGGGGAGGGGTGGCGGTGTGTTTGTGTGTGCGCTGGGGGCCCGGGCCGGGGGTACGCGTGAAACGTTATGTACCGGTGTGTGAGGCACCATGGAGTCACGGAAACGCTGATGAATGCACGTGAAAAGAGAGTGGTCTGATATGCGTGGGTTAAGGTATAGGACCATGGCGTTCTGACATGCAGGTGCAGCAGGTGCTGTAGCCGCTCCATAGGCATGCTTGCTGGTATGCTAATTAGCGTCAGGTGCAATCAGCTGGTGTAAGCTTCAGTACAGTCGAACCGGGTATAGTACTGAGCGCTGGGACGGGTGGTGATCGGCAGTGTGGTGCGCACCTTGAAGGCGTCGACGCCGTACACGCCCACCCCCGCCTCGAAGGCGATGTCTGTGAAGATGTTGGGCCCCAGGGCGGCCGACACACCACCGGCATGGCTGGTCACCTGGACATAAGGACGGAAGCAGGGCGTTTGCACTTCAGGATTGACTTCTAACGTGCCATCATTCACGCCGTTCTGCTTTAGTGCAAGCTGCCATACAAGTGCAAGTCAGTACCGTACGACGCTCAGTGCTCACCCGCTTGTCCGTGGGCACCAGGCGCACGGAGGTTCCGCGCAGCTGCCCGTTCTTGAGCCGGTAGATGCGGATGCTGTCCCGGCCGGCCGTCACGAGGTGGTCCTCCTGCCATAGAATGCAGTTGGGCACTCTCCGTGAGGGGGTTAAACGTCAGGGAGCAAACGCCATAGGCCATGTGGTACAAGTCGGTAGGCTGGCGGTTCCATATGGTTTCGTAGGCTTCCGCCCCACCTGGTACGCGCTGAAGCGCAGGACCTTGATGTTGTACTCCGTGGGGTGCCGGGTGACCAGCTCGGCCTGCAGGAGGCGTGGGCGAAGTACCAGTACCCCCGGTGACGTGTGAAAGCGCTGGGTCCCACTGTACGTACCATACCGTACCACGTGAAAAGTGTGTGAAAGAGCTGGTCCCAAAGTATATGTACCAGTCTAATCCCACTGTGTGTACCGTAGCCCACCGGTACCGCGCACATGACGCCGCCGCACACAAGCTGCACAGCACTGTAGCGCACCTTCCCCGCGGACCGGAGCTCCGCGATGTTCCACAGCGCGACGGTCTGCCGCGCCTGTGCGTCCAGCCCCACCGCCGCCACCGCCCGCACGTCAGGGGAGATGTCCACGCAGCTCAGGCCGCTGGTGTGCCCTGAAAGCGGCAAACCATGACAACACGCTTGGCACCAAGGCAGCAAGCTAGCGCTTGAAAGGACTACCGGAGCAGGACTCATACCCGGCTGTGTGGGGTCAGCCTCAGCAACCCACCCCCGGCCCCACTTACCGTTCAGGATGGCCAGGCATGCGCCCGAGGGGACGTCCCACAGCCGCACCAGCGCCTGCTTGCCCTCCTGCGCGCTCGCCAGCAGCCCCCCGTCCGCGCTGACCGCCAGCGCACACACGAACGCCGTGTGCCCCAGCAGGTGCCGCTGTCGCCCCGCGCCCTGCGGCAGCCGCGGTGGCACACCCAGCCCGGCAGCCGCTGCCCCCGGCGTCGCACCCACGTGCATCAGCACCACCACACTGGCCGCCGCGAAGGCGACCCACTCGCCCCCAGGGACCCACACAAGCGCACGGACGAACTCCCCGGAGTAGGCGTTCATGCGGACGAGCTCCAGGGCGGGATCGGGCTCCAGGGGTGGGGCCTGGTCGAGGCCTTTGACCTGCCCGAGGGTGGCGGAGGCGATGGGCGGCCGCATGACCGCGGACGTGCTGGTGGTGCCGGGAGGGAGGATGGCGGTGGTGGGGCGGGCGAGTCCGGGGGAGCGGCGCGGCCCCGCGGCGGTCACGGTGGCAGCGGCGGTGGCTGCGGCGAGATTTGCCTCAGTGACGCGTTTTGCCATGGTGGCGGCGACGGCGGGTGAGAGCGGCGGGGGCTTGGCGGGCGACGGCGGTGGGGGGCTGCCGTTGTCGTGGTCCGTGCTGATGTCGTCAGCGAGGTCGTCGCTGAGGGGCTCGGAGGGGGCGGGGACGGTGCCGGCCCGCGAGGTGCGCGGGGTGGCGCCGCCGGCGCTGGGGCTGCCGGCGGCGGTGACACCGGCTGTGGAGGTACGGCTGCGGGGAGTGGGCTTGCCGGCGGCGCTGCTCGGCCGCGCTGACTTGACGGCGCTGCCGGCCTTGCTGCTGCCCGCGACGCTGGTGCGGGCTGCTGCGGCAGAGGGGTCTGTCGTGCGCCGGCGTGCGGGAACCCGCTTTGGCGGGGGCCTGCGGGTTGCCACCACCGGCAGTGTAAGCGTACTCGCCTAAAAGCCCAGGCTACCATGTACTACGCGTGACTATGGTGAAGTGTTTGAAGAGGCATGTTGGTGCTACGTTGTCAAGGGTGCAGACTCACATGAAGTCCATCGTTGGCGCGTCCGTGGGCTCCGCCGGCAGCCACACCATCTCAAACACGCTGCTGTCCAGCGCGTGGGACAGTGCCATGTCGCTGGGGAGGTTCTGCAAAGACAGGCGCGTGCGCCGTGACAATTAAGTGTGAGGCGTTAACAAATTTGTACCAAACAAGCATTTTTTGGAGAGTGGCGCACCCCTCCGCTACAAAGCAGCCCTAAACCGCTGCCATACACACGCCATGCAGGTCATGCCACGCGAGCACTGGACGGACAACACTGGCGTGCAGTACACGGTAAGTACCCCAACCAGCGGCAACGACAGCCTTGCCGTTCTGTGCCCCCATCCGCTCCCAGCGGCTCACCGTCAGGTTGAATCTGTAGTCCGAGGTGAACATGGTGCGCACCGTGAGCCAGGAGCACATGGTGATGGCCCGGATGCAGGCGTACGGCGAAGAGGTGTAGCCGCGCAGCGCGTCGCGCAGGTCCACCCCCAGCACGCACCAGCGGTGGCTGGGCTTGGGGAAGGGCAGCTGCACGCCGTTGGACTTGCGCTGCGGTGCGCACGTGTGCGAGGATAGGAATAAATAATGAGGGAGGAGTGGCCTGGTGGTCACAGACAATCCCCTAGGGATGTCGGTGCGTTTTCTGGGACTTGCAACGAGCGTGAAGGTGAGTTGGTCGTAGGTTGCACGGGCGTACCTTGAGGGCTTCCGGGGAGTACATGTTGCTGATGGATATGCGGTGCACGTTGCCGTCCTCTGTGGCCACCTCGACGTGGATGACAAATACCTTAACGGGTGTTGCCTTGAGCTGGAGGGGTGGACAAACAGGATGGGGCTCGACGCATTGGTGACAGGCAGTCTGTGGCGACAAGGTCAAAGCGGGCGACGTGCTCGCCGTTGCTCACCAGGGTAAAGCCAAAATCAGAGCCCATGCTGCCACGTGGGTTACACCCCACCCACCTGGATGTGAATGTGGAAGGCCAAGCCCCACCCACCTGGATGTACAGCAGGCGACCAGTGAGCCCCAGCGTTTGCAGCTTGGTGCTTGGCACCCGGAGGTAGTTAACAGCGGGGATGATGCCACGGATCTTGAACACCTTCTTCCCGATGATCTTGTCCTAAATACCCAAGGCAAGGTAGGTCATGCCGCGTCAGGGGCAAGTGAGGGGCATGCGTCTTGCAACACGAAGTGTATTAACGGCACCTGCCCTTGGCAACTAGCCTAGGTCCCCTTGAAGGAACTACGCGGCCTTGCTGGTGCCCCCCAAGCCCTGGAGTTTCTAGGGTGCATCCCATCGAACAACAGGTACTGCTCACACGTCACAGCCAGCTGCTACCCCCTGGAAGACCCTACCCACCCTGGCCACCGCTATTTCCCCTTGGGTAATAGCTCCGCTCCGCACCCCCCTTACGCTCACCATGTGCTCCGTGACATCCCCTTTGCTCTCCACCTCCTTCATAGTCTCCACATCGCAGAGCTTGAAGACATTGACGAATGGGTGCTGCCATTCTGCACACGGTGTATCCATAAGAGCTAGAAATCATCCTGAGGCATTATTGCGTTGTCACGCTTCGCGCGTTTCTGCGTAAGCACCTGGTGCGAGCGGCATCCTTGCTTTCGCCTTCACGCGGCAAGCCCCAAGGGTTGACCGGCAAGGCTACCGCTCCTTAACAGCGTTGCAGTATTAATACGCAGAAGTAATTCCTTTCATAGCCCATTCTCAGAGGGTTCTGCTGTGGCTGTCAACAGTTTGGATAGTCAAATTGACAAAACGCTCTGTGCGTTCTGCTGTTGTAGTCAGTTCCTGTTATTGTAAGTAAGCATGTGGCGAGTTGCGCGTTGGTCAAATCGGACACGGTGTGGGACTAGGCAACGCAGTGTCACTTGCTAGTTCATACGTGACGACCATAAACAAATGTATGCATATGGTGCCCAGTCGTATATAGCTGTATGCGGCAACGGCAACGGCTTTGATACATGGGGGGCCTCCCCTGGTACACATGTCCCAACGTCACAAGCCGAAGGCCAGGTGGGTCCGGGACAGCTCCAATCCAGTCAGTGATGAGATACAAGGGCTCACAAGGACAACGGCTTCCAGCCTCGACCTGAATATGCATACTGCCTTAGCTCAGGACACCTTGCTGCTGCACTGCCTACCATACCACGGCCACCAACTTTGCACCAACTGCCGGATTCCGTAGAGTATACCCATCCGCCATTCGGTGTCTCACCCGCGCCGTCAGTCTGCACAGAACCTCTCCCCAAGTTGCAAGCCCGACACCAGTCCGCAACCAAAGCGGCATGCGCTGACAGTATCAGGCTGCCTGGCCTCCTTTTCATGCCGCCGTGCTTGAGCCCTTGCGCTCGTGTCGTTAGAGGTGGAACTGCCTCAACACGACCA
>VFQN01004990.1_pt1 | contig 16822 bp, 20 predicted proteins | sample 3512371 | NCBI WGS metagenome assembly VFQN01 (sample SAMN10412370, study PRJNA504923) | tailings metagenome | isolation source: Replicate 2 from Balatoc abandoned mine | place: Philippines: Itogon, Benguet | collected 2017-08-28 | reverse complement strand
CTGATTTTGGCGCCGCTGCGCGGCCTGAAAGCGGTGGTATTTTGTGAAAATAAAATAAGATACCAGCCCTGTCCAGAACAGGACCACCAGGAAGCCCACCATGCAGGCGCCCAGGATGCTGCTCTCAATCTCGTTCTCGTAGCTGCTGGCCTTGTTGGGGTCTTCGTCGTAGATATACGTCCGGCCGAATGACTGCGGAACGGAGCGAGTTCAGCGGGAACGGGAGAGCCGTCGGCGTTCGAGGAGGGAAGCGTGTGCTACGGCAAGGGCTGCTGTGCGGTAGGGAGGCATGCACCCTTGCCTTGTGATGTGCGTCGCTGGCATTCCCTCCACAACAACAGCCAACGTGTTGCATGTGGCGGACAATTGGGTGCCAGCCTGCCTTCCGAAGCTGTTAGTAACAACGAGCGCTTTGCCCACTTCCGAGCCAGGCGGCAGGCTACGGCTGCAGGCGCGTTCCCGGTTGTAGTACACCAGGGGTATACAATACGGTACCGGTACGCTAGCCACCTTTCGACTCGTACAAGCAGAAGCCACCTCGCCCCAGCCAAACGTGTCCCCACCCCCAAACGTGGCCCCAAACACGCACGCGCTCACGCTTTTGAAGTTGTGGAATGTCCTCAAGCTCACTCCCATGTAGACACATGATATGAGCTGTGGTAAGATAGGGTGCCAGGTGCGGGATTCAATGGGGGTGACTGTCAGCGGCGAGAAAGGCCGTGCACGAGGTACGGGTGTGAGCGACAGAGGTGGCAAGCGTGGCAATCGGAGATTGGCTCTTTGAATTGAAAGGGGGTATTTACTGAGGCCTGACAGCGAGGAGCATCTAGCAGTTCGACACGCAGCCTTGCGGCAAGCCGGGCAAGGTTTCCAGTCCTTCTGCCTTGGCATTTGGCGTTGGTTGTTCAAAGGTCAGCAAGTCAAGCCCACTTACGAAGTGAAGCACCCAGAAACTCCATACTACACGCTTCGTGGTAGAACAAGTTCCGCAGCAGGCCATTCTGACGCGCTATAGTAGTTCCCGTGTTTTACGAAGCGCAGACGCAACGGAAAGAGACCTGCTAGGCTTGCTCACTGCAACCTTTGCTCTACCAGTGTCAAGATGCCTTATCAGCAACAGTAACACGGCTCCTATGCAGCTGCAGCTCGCTCGTGTCGACTGTCACAGTGTAGTCAGACCGGCCCTTGCTGGATCAAGAACAAGATGAGCAAATCAGTTGCCGAAGTTCAATTCACACCCTGGTATATATGCGACCTGAGCATATGGACCTCGGGGATGTTGCGCGCTGTCCGCGTGTGATACGAGTGTCGGTTAGGGAAGGTGCACGACGCGACAACTGCAGCGAGCGAGCGCGAGGCCATATCAAGAGGCCTTATATGCTAATGTCATACAACTCTATGCACTGCGCAGAGCTGCAACAATCTGGCACGTGGCGCTTTGCAGCCTGGCCTTGCACCAAGCTGTCCTGGCCGGCGTGAGGCCGACAAAAGGCGAAACACATATTCCTTTTGCTTTCTGTTATCATATTATCTCCGAAGTTCCCAACGGTGAACACGGTGCCGAACCCTAGGTCGACCAGCCTCGCACCACAACAGCAGCAGCCCCTGGCAGCAGCGGCGGCAAACGCACACGGCACTTGGGTCGAGCTCTCAGCGACCCGCAGCACCCAGGATAACCGGCAAGCTTCTTGTGGCCAGGTTGTGGCCAACCAGGCTTTTCCAACGTCGGCCACACTCCACAGGTCCAATATCCCGATGTTCGAATCCCAGACATGCCAGCCCAGGCCAGGTGCCGGAGCTGTGTTGGACATCGGAGCCACCCACAGCCACTTGTAAAGATTACATTTGGCCCCTTGGCAAGCCGACGGCGGACTTATGCCAACGTCGCAGCTAACCTCTTGCCGTCTTCCCATGCACCGCAATACCGGTACACTAAGGGCCACGTACACTAGTTGAATCAGCTAAGGCGTAAAAGGGTCTACCGTATGTCATGAAGCGAGTCGCACCAAACCGCAAAGCTTGGAAGCATCCTGCGTCCACACGTCCGTGTGTAGGCATTGCTGCACAGTCAAATCAGCGGCACCTCGCTCAGTACACACACCGCAGGCATTCAGTGACGCACCGTACTGTGCAAGGATCGCCGCCTTGTCGGTTACCGGGTCACCAGCGTGCATTACGATAGCCACACCACAACACTGCACGGATGCAAACGTGAGCATACCCGGTATGGACTCTGGTCCATTCCTCTGGTCCCCTGTTCTGGTCACCCGGACCACCGCCGAGTGCTGTCGGGGACAGCAGGCCAGTGTGGCACAGAAACCTGAGAACTACAGAACCCAACAGCGCTTCTGGCACGGTTGCCTTCCCTATTGCGCCAAGCGCGTACGAAGGTAGTGAGCCACGCTGTGCACCGCAACCAAGGCCACTCACAACAGCCCACCGAGTTGAGGCGCCCCGCCCCGCCCCCATCGCACACAATCAATGCATTGTGACATGCTAAAGCCTCCCAGCCGCCCTTCGTGCTGGCTCGACGGCCAGCGGCAGAGGCCAACACCTGCCGGTCGTATGCAGGTGAAGGGAGCAGTTGTCCACGTGTGCTTGTCAATGCAAACCCTCCTCCCCCGCTGGGCTCAAACGGTGTTCCCGTACGCGCCGTAGCTGCTCCCGAAACCGTGGTTGTTCGGGATGGGCGCGAGGCCGCCGTTGTGGCCGTTGGTGGTTGCGCTGCCGTTGGCGGTTGAACTGCCCATGGCGATGGCGGCGGGGGGCGACGTGGAGGCGCCCGACTTGGACGGCTTCTTCTCGTAGGAGGAGGCTGCGCATTGAGGGACCGGTCCAGGGGGACCGATGGAGATTATGTTCATTTCTTGCAAGGGTCTGTTGTACTTTCAGAGAGCAGTCATGAATTACGGCAGTTGTCTATTGTGTCATGCCCCGCACACGCCCTTGCACCGACTGACGGTGCGCAGTACACAACCCCACAGCTTCTCGTCCCCTCCCCCCTTGTCCCTCAACCCAGCACCCCTAACCCCCACCCTACCCCACCCCGCCATGCGCTATCCCTTGCCCTGCCCCTGCACTCCACGCACCGCGCTCGGGCGCCTGCATCTGCATCTCCCCCTTGGCGAATATGAGCAGGAAGAACATGATGATGTAAGTGCCGCACAGGATGTAGGAGAAGGCGTAGGTGGCCTGGTAGGTGGTGAAGTCGCGGCTGGACCACAGGCGGGCTTGCTGGGGGGAGGAGGGTGCAGGGCGCAGGACGAAGGCCAGGGTGAGAGGCATGCGGCGTACGTGCCGTACGTGCCGTACCAACGGACCGTCTCACCAGCCACGTGCCCATTGGTCATGCCCAGCGTGGCATATCGCGATGCCGACCCCTACGTCCCCGTAATCCGGTTGCAAGTGGTAGCTTGCGGCTGGCTGTAATGCACCCAAACCACCTTGTCCAGTAGCAGCAACCCTGTAGCGCACCGCGCGCATGCCTCCCGTCCGTCCATCGTGCGGCCCTCTCTCCCGCCGCTTTCGCCCAACCCTGCAATCCCTTTGCAGCACGCAGTGCAAGCCTGTCCCCACCCCACTCCTGGATACGCTGCCACGCTCCTGTGCGCCTGCAGCGCAGTCCGCCCTATGCCAGCCAGCACTCTACTACATTCACTGTCCCGTCCCCCCCTGCAATACTTGTGCCCTCCTGCAGTACTTGTCAATTCTCACAGCGACACGACTTGTCACACGTTCACCCCCGCCTGTTAGACGACACAAACTCGCTTCACCAGCAGGCGCTGCACCTGCAGGCGCTGCACCACGCCCATGCACGGCTGTAGCACCAGCCCCCGCTTGCACAACACCCCCCGCCTCCGGGCCAGACCCCAACCCCGTCCCATTACCCTTTCCCACATTCTGCTTGCCACTGCGTGAGTGCTGCCCGTGCCCCACCCCACCCGCAGCACCACCCCATACCAAACCCTATCCATCCGTAGCAACCCCTTCCTTCCACACATACCCCTAACCCCACCCGCACCTTCACCGCAGCACTACCCCTTCCTTCCCACCACGATCACCACGACCACCACCTGCAACGCCCTGCCACCGCCCCACCCTCCTCCACGCTGCCAACTCCACCACACCCCCGCCTCTTTCCCTCAGCCCCAACCCTCAATCCTCCCAGCCGCAACACTCAACCCTCTTCTGCATCTCCCCCTTTTACCACCTGTAAGCGCTCCGCCATGCTACGTGCGTGTGCATCACCGTCCCCGTCCCCGCCCCATCGTGTCAAGGCCGGCCCCTAACAACCCCTTGTCCAATTGCCGTACCTCTATCCGTCTGCCCGTACCAAGCCGTCTACGTGCCCCAACCGTACCACTTTGCCCCTGCGCAGCAGCCCCCTTTCGCACCACCCCTCCCAACACCACCTTCCTCCACCTGGAAGCGCTCCGCCAGGTATTTGTCGTCTGCAGCACCATGGCCCCCTATCGTGTAAATCCGCACCGCCTCCCTCCGCACCAGCACTCCAGACCCCCTCCCGCAGCTGGACCCCCTCCGGCAGGTCGTCGTGCATCTGCAGCATCATGCCGCTCCATCGTATCCACCCGCTCCAACCCCTTCAGCACCAGCACCCCGGACCCTTCCCCCACCTGAAATCGCTCGGCCAGGTCTTCGTGCATCTGCAGCACCATGCCCCGATCGTGTGCACTCACCCCACCCCCTTGCCCACTACCCCCTTCAGTCTGTCTCCCCACCTGGAACCGCTCCGCCAGGTCCTCGTGCGTCTGCAGCACCAGCCCCGCCAGCAGCATGAAGAAGCCCGTGTGCGTGCAGGAGCCCACCATCATGCCGTACCCCATGGGCAGGTAGATGCAGAAGCGCCTGCGGGGATGCAGTACGGCGGGTGCACCAGCGTACAGGTAAGGGGAGGCAGGGGCGTGCAATGGTGGGAGCGTGCAGGCTGGGGGAGGCCGCGGGCATGGGACACAGGGCCGCTTACCCAAGGAGGACGAAGAAGGAGAAGACGATCCAGTACAGGACGATGATGAAGCCAATCATGCAGGAGCCGAGGAGGCCGCCTTTGAACGCTCCATAGGGGCCGTTGTCATCCCAGATTACACGGTTGAAGCCCTGGAGATGGGTGGGTCGTGGGCGTGTGCGGTGCAGGGGGCGCTTAGGTAATGGTACCGGTTGGCACGAGCAGAGGGTGGCTTGGGAAGCTGCTGCGATGACAGGGTGTGTAACACGGCTGGTGGGCACGTTGGCTGGGCCTGGCAACAGCAAGTGCACCAGCAGGCAGGAAGCTCTGGTTGCCGATGGGAGTTGTAAAGCCTCCGGGCCGACCGGGCGCAACACCCCAAAGCTGCATGTAGATCGTCGAGACAATTCGATTGGGTCTACAATGCTTGATGTTGTACTTAGACGGCAGTCCCTTTTCATTGACTACCAACAGTATTCCGGGAACAGCCAGCAGCTGCGCCTGTCACCGGACTGACAGCCCACGTACCTGGACTAGGTTGTTGAATGTATACATCGAGATAACGAGGTATACAATTGAAGCCAACTGTAGGGCAAGGCCGCGATTGAACGTTTGGACGGAACAAACCAATGGCATTGAGCAGTCGCGTTGCAGCCGACCTCCAGGACACACCGTGTTGAGCGTCCAGTAGCTCCATACAGCACATCTTGTTACAGACCCGCAGCTCATGACGCCTTGAACCGAGCAGAGGTAAGCTACAGGCCGTTCAAGCCCTTAAGCGGGAACTGGCGCTTGTTTGTCAACTATTCGAGCCAAGTAACAATGTGATAGATCAATACGTATAGACAAGCTCGCATGCTGGGAGCGCGGGGAGGGAAAGCTTTTGGGGAGGCAAAATCCTGCTCAGCTTGTTGTACAACTGGCGGGAGAGCAGCGCTTTTCCGGGACATCCTGTGGACTTGCCCATGCACTTATCAAGGTGGCGAATCGGTGCAGAGCTTGTCATAAAACACACCGGCATTAAGCTCGCCTTCCAATCCGGTTTCCCCCCTCGGGTGTTCCCGCGGTGGACGCCACTGCATCCTGCTACACCTCCACGACACCGCGAACCCTCACCGACACCCCCTTTTCCCAAAGCTTGCCAGGTACGTAAGCCATCTCAACCTCACTAGTACAGCCATCGCTTTACCCACTCGTATCAGTCCAAGATGCATTGCCAAGTATCATTGCCCTGCACGGCCTGCGGGCTTGACCAGCGGCCCCAGCCGGCTGCTCAGCAGCTGCAGGTCTGCCGAGGCCTGTCCCAGCAGCGCCATCAGCTGGTGCCCGCTGCGCCCGACCTCTCCACCATGCACATGAGCACCAGCACCAGCGCCACCAGCACCAGCACCACCAGCCGGTCTGGGACTCCCGGCATCGCTCTGCTCACCCCCCATGCCCATACCCGTGCCCGCGGCCCACTCCACTGTGGAGCTGCTGCCCCGGTCCCCACCGCCACCTCGAAATCTGGGACCCGTGCCCATGGACGGTGTCGGCATCGATGCCCCAGGCTTCCACAAAGCACCTTGCTCCCTACCACCGCCTATTGGCTGCGGCCACGCAGTAACGCCCGCCCCTGCAGCAGGTCCTCTCCCGAAGCCATCATGCTCCGCTAGCAGCCCCTCCCCCGTTGACCCCCGCAGGAACTGCAGGCTGGACCTTGCATCCCCCAAGGCCGACGCCGTGTCCCCTGCCCCCTGCCACCCGCCGCCTCCTTGCCAGGCTCCGGCCACGCCGCTTGTGTGGCCTCCCCCCGAACTCGCAGGGCCCCTGCCATGCAGTGGCAGCTGCACATCCAGCAGCGCGCTGAGGTCTAGGTCGGTGCGTGCCGGTACACCACCTCCCCGCGCCTCACCACCACCTCCACTGCCAACCACCGCACCAACGCCCCCACGCTCCCCGGACCCCTGCTCTGAGGACCGCCCAGGGCTGCCACGTGGCGACAGGTGCAGCACGCCCCGGACCTCAAACTCCTGTGCTTCAGTAGCCTCCCGACCAGGTCCCTCTACGCCGCCTGCACCCAGGGCCGCCTCATTTCGGCAGCTCATGGCTCCCTGCACGTGCTCCTCGCCGTGCGAAGGCGCACGTGATTGCTGCTGCATCCACGGGTGCTGCTGCTGCTGCTGTTGGCGTTGCATCTGCGCCATCCGCTGCTCCCTCAGCCGCCGCAGCGCCGCAGCAGCAGTGGCACCGCTGGGCTCGCCCCCTCGCCGTCCTCCGCCCCCACTGCTGCTGCTACTGCTGTTGCCGCCACTACTGCCACCACGCCCACCCTCCACACCCGCCTGCAGGCCCGCCGGCTGCGTCAGGGCCTCTGGGGCCTCCCATGCACTCCGCTGCCGCGAGTGCGCATGCACGGACGTCCCAGCGGCGCCCTGCTCCCCCTCGGCGTCCATGTCTGAGCTACGGGACCGCCTCTTACCACGGGAGGATCCACACCCGGACGCCACGTCCGAGCCCCCAGCAAGCGATGCCACGCGAACCCTAGCGCCCCGGTGCACCTCCGCATCGGCGCGCGCATGCGCAGCTGGTGTTGCAGACGTGGCAGCCCAGCCCCCGAAGCTCCCTGCGCCATTGTCGCTGCGGGTGGGTGCTCGGTGTGGGGGTAAGCTACTAGCGGTTGAGGTGGAGGGGTGGTGTGGTGGCTGGAAGCTGCTGCGCCGCCGGGTGGGGCTGTCGACGTCCGGATGCCGGTGCTGTGGGTGCTGGTGATCGTATTCATGGTGATGGTGGCTTGAGTGCATGGGAGGGGAGGGGGCGCAGCCCAGGCTCGCCAGCAGTGTGGAGATGGGCGAGAGGGGCTCCAGCGGGACGCGGGCAGCACCGTCTGCGGGCGGGGGAGAACACGGACGGGCGTTGCCCGGGCGCCCTGGGCTGTCACGCACCGCAGGGTTCCCCGCGCGCCCGTCGGCAGGCATGGAGCCGAACGAAGGCCTCCCAGCAGCAGTACCGCCGCGGGACCGCGCAGCACTGCCACTGGCAGTACTCGCACTGCTACCACCGCCGCGTGCACCACTGCCGTTGCGTAGCGTCTCCGGGACCTGTGTGTGCGACCCGCGGCGGCTGCCGTCGCCCTCCTGCGAAGACTGCGGCTGCGGCTTTGGCGGCGACCGCAGTATGCGGCTGCTGGTGCCGCTGCCGCCTCGCGGGGCACTCCCGGCTGCACCCTGGGCGGCATGGACACCCACAGGGCGGCCTGTGCCCGTATGTCGGGCGCCATGCACAGGGCTCGTATAGCGGCCGTCTGGCTGCCTCGTTTGTGGGCTGGGCGCCCGGTCTGCTCCGGAGATTGCACGGCCGCGGGTGGCAGCTACATGGCCGCGACCAGCGGGTGTATGCGTGTGCGTGTGGGAGCGAGGGTGTGTGCACGGCGGAGAACGGGAGCGGGAGCGGCCGTGGGTGTGGCCGTGGCCGTGGGCACAGGCCAGCAAATGCCGGATGGCATGCATGTGGGGCGGCATGGGCTGGGGCGCTTCCTCCTCTCCTCCGTCCTCCTCCTGCTGCTCCTGAACGCCTTGTCGCTGCTCACCCTGTGCCCTGCAGCTGACACGCTCCTCCTGCACGCTGCTACCTCCACGAGAGCTCCTTCTCACGCCCTGCGGCCCGTAGGCTGTCTGGCCGCTGCTTAATTGACCCCCAGCTGGCAGAGCATCCACCCGCGCCTGGCCGGCTTGGCTTCCCGCCAGCCCCGCTGGCCGCCCCACCGGCTCGTCCGCTCCGTCTCCCTCGTAGGGCCATGCCCGACCAGGCTGCCATCCCTGTGCAGTACCGCTGTCCTCGTCCTCGACGTCTTCAGCCCCCGCCTCTTCCCCTCCCCACCAACTGTCCAAGGTGGCCTCCGCCTCCACACCTCCTGCGCACCCAGCTGCGTTAGCAGCACCCTCTGACCCCGCCTCAGCCTCAGCCTCTGCAGCTGCAGCCGCGGCTGCCACCCGGGCTGCCCAGCCCATCGCTGCCGTCTCGGGCTTCCCGCCTGCTAGGCTGCCGCTGCAGCTCCCACTTTGCGCATCCCCTGCCAACCGCATCCCCTGCAGCTCCGGGGCCGCGGCGCCCATGCCCCCGCCGCCACTCAGGCCCTCATGCCATGGTCCTCGCGCCAGGAACTCCCGGGCCCGCCTCTGCAGCTCCTCTTCCACCGGACCCCACCCCGGCGCGCCAGTTGCAGCAGGACCTCCGCCTCCGCCGCTGCTGTCCCTGTGCCCTTGAGCTCGGCCGTCGCGGCTGCCTGCGGTGCTGCTGGCGCGGGAGCCGCTGCGTCCTGAGGTGCTAGCAAGCTCACGACCGGCCGCTCCTCCCACGCTGCCCCGCCCTTGCGGCCCCACCTGCCACGTGCCCTCACGGTGGCACGGCACTTCACGCCACGTGCCGGGCTCCTCCTCAGCCCCCACGCGCTGAGGCCCCTGTTGCTGCCACTCCCTCTCCCGCCCCTCGCCTCGCAACTGCGGCAGGGCCCCATCGACATTGTCGTATCGCTGCCACACGGGTTGCTCCTCTTGGGATGCCGCTGGCGGGGGCGACCGCGGCGACTTGTATCCCTCCAGCTCGCGGTACAGCTGCTGCAGGCTGGCCTCCATGCTGGTGAGCTGCGCCTGCAGCACCACCGCGTGGGGGGACGCGGGCGCGGGCGCGGGTGCGGGCGCGGGCGCAGCAGCGGGCGCGGACACGGACGCGGGCGCACGGTGGGACACCGGTGCGGACCCGAGCACGGGCGCGTGGGTTGGACCACGTGGTAGGGCCGCGTGCGGGGAGTCGGGTGCGGGTGGGGCATCCGCTGAGGTGCTGGGCGCAACCTGCTGGGCGGTATGGGGGTCAGGGGACAGAGGTCCGGGGATGCGGTGGTTTAGGCGTGGTTCCTCGGAGGCGCTATTGTTGAAAGAAAGGAACTGCAGGCTGCAGAGAAAGGATGCAAAGCCGCAAGCGACGACGGCAGCTGTGTATCCGCGCACGCCTAAACCCTACCTACTACCGTTGCTTCAAGGTCGAGAGAAGCAGCTAGGCCTTTCACCAGTTTCCAGAAAGGCCGCAATTTGCACTTGGTACGTAGGAAGCCGCCTCACCTCTGGACGCAACGAGCTCTCCTGCTCCCCAGCCCTTCGAGCCAGGCTCCGTGCTTCCCTCCTTTGCCCAGACTGCGTGCCCCTAACTCCCGGCAAGCTATTTTGGTCCAGGCGGTGGTATGGGTACTGCTCTGCCAGCAGGTGGCCCGGAGCACTGCCGCTTTGCCTTGCCTCGCCACCCTCCGAGGGGCGCGAGTTCGCGTGTGGCTTTTCGTGTCCCTGTCGCTGCCGCTGCTGCTGCTCCACCTGCAGCTCACGCTGCTGTTCCTCGTACAGGCCCGAATGCATCTCCGCAATGAACTTCTGCCGCTGCTGCTGCAGTCTCTCCCGGAGCACGCGATGCCCCTGCTCCCCGCACACCTCCCCTGCCCATCCTCGCCCAGCAGCCCCCGCCTGCTCGTCGCGCACCCCACCCCAACCCCGCGACGCCAACTCCCCACCCTCCCCTTCAGACGCTGACCCATGCGCCCAACCCTCATCCCTGTCCACGTCCTCGCCCCCATCGTCCCAACGGCTCCCTTGCTGCCGCCAGCGCTCATGCTCTGCGGTTGGGTCCCCAGACGCCCCCACCGCGGAAGCCCCGTCCTCTCCACCCCTGTCCCCCGCCACGCTGCCCCCGTTGCTGCTGCCGCCCTCTGCATCAGGGCAGTACGTGCGGTGCAGTGACACCGCTGGGCCTCGGGAGCTGCCTCCGCCCTCGTGCACAGACACAGACCCTGCCACGCTGCCACGCCCCTGCCACCCCAGCAAAAGCGCCCCTCCTCCATCCGCACCGCCTCCCACTGGTTGCCTGGCCCCTGGTCCTGCAGCCGCCGTAGACGCCCGTGCACTGCCGTCCACGCCGCCACCCACGGCCCCTGACCGCGACACGCCACTCCGGTACTGCGGCGGGCTTGTTTGCAGGTTGGGCTCGCCAGCCGTTTGACCGCAGGCGTCAGGGTCAATGGCGGCGCCACCGTCGGGGCTGTGTTCGGCGGCGTCTGAGCCGCCGCCGCCGGCGACCCCCATGCCGCCGCCCTCAAGCATCCGCTTCTGCTTCTGCAGCGTCCTGTGCTGCGCCATTAGCGTGCGCTCCAGCTGGCCTATGTAGCGGTCGCGCTGCAGAAGATAGCAAGGAGGCACGGAGGTTGGTAGGTGTTTTGAGGTGCGTTACTGTAACGTTCGGTCGTACTTACAAGCGACGGAGCTGGGCCCAAAACCAGAGGAAAGTAGCTTTCTCTCATTTACTCAACATGGCAAAACAGAGTCCTCTGTGTGCATGCACCTGCATTTGGAGTGTTATATGCCTGAGTGTCACTACCTCTGCCACCGTGTCCCCACCTGCTTAGCCTCCGTGTCTCGGCGCCGCTGCTCCTCCCCCAGCTCTTTGACACGCTTCAGGGCGGCAGCCAGCCTGTGTGGTTGGGAAAGCAGAGAGCTTTGCGGTTGAAGGACAATGACCCAGTGCCTCATGAAAGGAGGCATCAGCGCAAGACTGCAGGCAAGACCACCCCGAGAGCCGATGCGCCACAAAACCCCTCTCCACCCTCCTCCAAGCTTTCGTTCCTGCGAATCCCATGCAGCACCCCCCCCCCCCCGCCTTTCCGCCTCCCCCCACCCCCTATCCCCCGAAGCCTCCCCATCCCCCCTCCCTGCACCCGCCTGGCCTCCGCCGCCACCGCCGTCTTGCGCCAGCAGCTGCCCCGCAGCGCCGCCGCCCCCCGCGCCGCCCCCTCGCGCCCCGCCACCTCCGCCAGCCGCGCCGCCAGCTCCCCCACTCGCTGCTGCAGCACGTCGCGCTCGCGGGTCAGGGAGGCGATGGTGGCGGCGGCCTGCGGCGGGACATGCGCACAGCGCATAATGTACCCGGGTACGGAATTTGGGGTGTCTGAGCGGTCTCGGTCTGTGGCGTGCACTGTGGGCGCGCTACGTGGCCAGCCCGGCGTGACGACCTGTACGCTTGTGAGCAGTTCACCTCCATTGTTTGGCATCCTATCTACACGTTTCCCCGTACCATCGTCAAGAAGACAGGCCCCCACGACGTCCCGCGGGCAGCCCGCCTCCCACAACTCATGCTGAAGGCACTCACTGCCAAGCGCACCGCCTTCACCCATACCCCACCTTGGCTGCCGGCCGCCTGTCCCACGGATCTGCCTCCGGCGGCCCCACCGCGCCGCCCGCCGCCGCGTCCCGCTCCAGCCCCGCCAGGCGCGCGCGGCGCAGCACGTCCCTGGCCTCCACCGCGTCCGCCTCGCCCACGCAGCTAGCCACAGTGGCCACGTAGCTGTGCTGCAGCTCCGTGACACGTGCCTGCATGTGCAATGAATGGGGAGGTAGGGGATCAGGTGCAAGGGCGTTTGTGGTTTGGTGCGGTGGCATAGGAAGAAGGTGCATGGGGTGTGAGTTGGTATTCAGCGCAGGATGCATAATTGTGAGCCGCACATGCAGGCAGAAGAACGGGGGCGTGCAAGAGTGGTCAGCAGGGCCAAGTACAAAATGCTGCAGTGATAAATGGTTGTACGGAACGGGTTGTCCACGTGTAATTGGGGTGGAGAGGGGGCAGGCTTGCTGATTGGGCGGCGGGCTTGCAGAGCGGTGCTGGGAGCAGTGGTTACCTGGGCGGCTTGTAGCTTGGCTTCTAGCTGCGACCTGAGCTCTGCTTCCTTGCGAAGCTGCGCGGTGGCTGCCTCGAGCTCGTGCCTCAGGGCAGACCCCCTGGTGGAGTGCTGCGCCGTGCGCTCCGCTTGGTGCTGCAGCTGCTGCCTCAACTGCTCGTTGGCGGCCCGCATGGCATCTAGCTGGGAATTACGCTCCTCAATAGCAGACTGTAGACTCGACACCTGTGAAGGAAGAGTGCCGTAGGTGAGCCCAGCTGCGGCACGAGAAGCCGGAAGACCGGCCGACCGTAGTACGGAGCGTGTTCACGCCTTCGCACGTGGCACGTCGCTCCGCTCAGCGCACCTGTGACTGAAGTTGCTGACACCGCTGCCGCTCACGCTTGCAGTCCTCTGCGACGCGCCTTCTGTCAGCTTCTGCGGTCGCGAGACGCACGCGCAGGAGGTCTGTCCCGCTGCTCGCGGCAGCATGATGCTGCTGCCCCACATGGTCGCCATCATTGCTGGCGCGACTGCTTTTGACATTGCTTTTTCCTGTGAATACAAGCGCAAAAAAGCGCACGCTATTGTCGTTGGCTACTCAGCAACACTTTGTGGCAAATGGACGGTAGCTTTGCCTACCGCTGTGGTCTTGGCCTAGCAACGAACGGCGTTCGGAATCAGATAAGCTTTGGAGAAAGCTCAAGTAGGGGTGTTCCATTGCGCGGCCGGGTCAACAACGCCGTTGACCATCGATGGCAAGTGTGTCTTTCAGTCCTTATTGATGCGTACAATGAGAGATCAGGAAAGCTATCACTGTAGTAAATTTACAATGTGCTCGAGCTGGAGAGAAAGTGCTGCAGCATAGTACGACGTAGTGTCGTTGGTCTCCCCTGTCCCGGTGTCCCTTCTGCTGCTGCTGGGCTTTCCCTTTCGCACATCCATGCCTTAGCTTGCACCCTTTGGCCGACAACCCATTAATTCAGAGGTCTAAAGAAGTACTGACGCCAATAAGCAGTCCAGGTAAACCTCGGCCTCAGCCTGCTCCATAGCTTACAGCCGAGGGGCTCTTCCCTGGTAGCTCCCTGCGCCGATCGCTCCCTCAGGCTCTGCATGCACCCTGGTCACGTGCTGTTACCCAGTGTTACCTAAGTACCTCCTTGACACTCAAAATGCTTCAAAATACCCCGCTACAGCATGCGAACAGCTACTTGCTAAAACTGGGCTCTTGACGCTGGCATGGAACGATGGAAGCGTGTGCAGGCAGGTGCAGGGCACCACAACCGTATGACGCCAATGCATAAAGGCGGCCCCAGGTTATGGGCTGATGGCCTATGTCAATGGCAGCGACTGCCCACATTGCATTATGCACTCGCACGGTGCTTCAGCCTGTCACTCAACTTGTGCGGGCGTACTGTACGCTATGGGCTTCAGGCCCCTGTTTTAGGCATGGGGCCATGCGCTCGCCAGGGCAAGAGCTTTGTGCCTTTTGTACCCAGGGCCCAGCTCCCGCTATGCGTTCTCACCCAACAAATAGTCACACAACCGACCCCCAGAGAGTTATCGAACAACCCCACGAAAGCTAGGCCACCACTCGCCTCCCACACACCTTAAATGCCAAATGGATGTTGCGCCCCCCAAAGCCGTTGACAGGCGGATTTCAACATGAAACAGACATGAGACTGTTGTACACCTTAACTAACGTACATCCGGACATCCAAACGGCCAAGTCATCCAATGATACGAGTATGCGTTGCGGTGGCAGCACCACTCACAGCAGTCAGACCTTATCAGTCCCTCCTTCCCGGCAGCAGCCACAGCTAGCTGCCCTAGTCCACCCACGTCAGATCAACGACCTCGCCGCGCGCACTTGCCTCTGCCGGCCCCGCCAACCCCAGCAGCCACACCGCTTTGTCACAGCCCCTGTCCATCCGTACCTCCACCGCCGCCCTGGTGCCCACCGGCGCTCCGTGCTCCACTAGCCACCGCAAGGCCGGCATGCTGCAGCCGTCCAGCACCGCCAGCACCACGACATCCCGAGCACCCCACCGCACGCCCAGCCTCCGCATGCTGTCCAGGGTGCAGCGGTCTCCGCGCTTAGCAGCCGCAAGGTAAGGGCGGGCCTCCATCGGGCCGTCAAAGCAGCCCGGCTGCGCCGCCAACCACTCCAGCAGCGCCTCGCAGCCTCCCATTGCTGTGGAAACGAAGGCCTCCCTGTTCAGCCAGCGCTCCCACTGCTGCAGCACCTGGCCCTCCTGCTGCTGTCCATGCAGGTACTGGATCAGGGCCAAGTTGCCCCATGACGCGGCACGGGACAGGGCAAGGCGCGGGTTGGAGCAGCGGCACCCCCCGTCCACCAGGAGCCTCACAGCCTCTGGCAGGCCTCGGCCGTCCGCCGGCGTCCGGTTTGGCCAGTCCGACATGACAACGTGCAGGGTGAACTGATCCGTGGACACCCCCGCCTCGCACACCAACCACCAGACCATCTCCAAGCTGCCGGCTACCTCATGGTAAGCTGCAGAGGTGAACACCAGGCCTTCCTGGAGCAGCAGCGCTGTCGTTGCGGTGCTCCCCGAGCGGACTGCTGTTTTGGCCAAGCTGCCTGCCTGTGCCTGCAGCACCACACCTTGCCCCGCCGTCGATAACAGGTAGCGTAGCACTTCGGCCTGACCCGCCCGGGCTGCTCCCATCAGGACACCGCTCAGCAGCTGTGTACCCGCGGCCAGCGGCGGCGCCCCCCGCTCCTGCAGCCACCGCAGCTTCGCCACCCCGTCCGCGCTCATTGCTGCGGACTGCATGAGGACATCCCACCTGCTATCACCCGCCCCCGGCTCCGGCAGTGGCCAGCCCGCATCGTCCACCAACCACTGCAGCATGTCAAGGCTTGCCTTCTGGAGCGCAAGCACAGGCACGCCTCTCCGCTCGCAGTGTATAGGGCAGCCCTGCTCCTCAAGCCACTGCAACCGCACTTGGCCCCCCGCGCACACCGCCGCCGTCGCCGTGTGCTCGAACAGCCCACACTGGCCTGCGTTCCTGCCCAGCATCCACTCCATCTTGGCCACAGCGTCCGGGACAGTCGATTCGGCAGCTGCATCCAACACCCGCTGTGGCCAGGATGAGGAGACGTTGGCACTGCCTGGGCGGCCCCCGACCACCTCCCACGCCGCCTGCAGCCCCGCCAGGTCGCAGTGTTCCACTGCAGCCGCAAGCGTGGTGTCAGGGCGCACCAGGGCCGGGCAGTGGCGCATCAGCCAGCCCAGCAGCTGTCGGTGGCCCGCCCGAACTGCAGCTAACCCTGGATTGCAAAAACCGTACTGCTCGCTCCAGCAGGGGTTCTGCAGCAACTCCGGGAAGACGCTCGGCTGCAGGAGCGTCCAGGCCACCTCCAAATTGCCCTCGCTCCCACTGCGTGCGGCGGCGCACAGCAGCTCAAATTTGTAATTGAAGGGTAGCTGCCGCAAGTGGTGCTGTCCTGCCTCCACGGCCCAGGGCGCGGCGTGCGGCGGCAGCGGCTGGGACAGGGACGCGGTGCAGTGCTGGGGCTCGCTGAAGACGTCGCATGCCTCACGGCTCACGAAGCGGCCGCTGAGGGCGCGCTCATTTGGGGGCAGCAAGGACAGGATGTGCAGCTGGAGGGCGGTAGGCAACTGCCGTGTCTGGCTGTGACCCTCCATGTTGACCGTCAGCACCACAGGAGGCGAGTGTGGGCTGGGCTGCCTCTACGGCCCTGGAGAAGCAAGCGGGAGGACGGGGCTAGTCAGCGGCCGCTGCAGCAAGCTCTACAGAATAGTAACAACATATCACATGCTGGCTAACCGGTAAGGCTTGGCAGGGGAGCTTTTGGGATCGCGCCAATGAGCGCGAGTGTAAGTCCTTTGCCAGTTTGCTTACAGCTGCACTACAGGCAGAAATATAGATAAGCTCCAGAACGCTGGACTTCTTGAGCGGGGCGCACCTTTGCACGGCAGCTGTCGTGTTCGCCCGGAGTCACTACATGTTCCGCGTCTCTTGTTACTTTACGATGCTAAATACTACAGGAGCTCCAGACACGGTGCGTTATGACCTATAAGCCGGAAGGCATGACGCAGGGGAGCTGGGAGCGGGCAGGGGAGCTCCCCCTGTGAGGGCTGGTGAGGGGTATCGGGCGTCAGCGGACCGGCGTCGTACAGGGCCAGGGACCGGGCCACGGA
>VFQN01004989.1_pt1 | contig 16829 bp, 14 predicted proteins | sample 3512371 | NCBI WGS metagenome assembly VFQN01 (sample SAMN10412370, study PRJNA504923) | tailings metagenome | isolation source: Replicate 2 from Balatoc abandoned mine | place: Philippines: Itogon, Benguet | collected 2017-08-28 | reverse complement strand
CTTCACTACTTCCTCGACACCTCCAAACTACACTTCTCTCACTTGAAGAGATGAACGATCGTGTTTCGATGGACGGAGAGAAGTTTCGTTAGATGGAAGACCTGACAGTTTCGTTATCGAGTAAAGGGATGGAAGCAAGAAAGGAACGTTCAGGAATTTTTTCTTTTCAACACAACTAAATTCAAGGAACACCACAATATATTTCATCTTGAAAAGTTATCAATTGACGATGCTCGGGAACTTGAAGATGTATCATTTCTAAGTAGATACGGATTTAACCCTCAAAAATTGCTCACATTTATCAGATTCTCAACTTTTCGTGGCAGTCGTAGAATGCAGCAATGTGATATCTCGGATTTGAATATATTGAGAAATGCCAAGTCGATTGAGCTGAGATTTTGCGAGAAAATTATTGATGTACGTCCGATTTAGAGTCTAAGGAAAGTCTTTATTCATGCATGTCCACACATTCAGAACTTGTATGACAGAGGAGGAGAATGTAATCTTCCAAAATTATCAGTTATAAGTGCTCGTTATTCAAAACGGCAACAAAGAAGGGATTGAAAATTCTTTCCTGTTGTCTGACGTAAAACGTTTGATTAACTATTGAAAATACAGAATTAGTGACGGAAATCAATGGTCTATAGAAGATATTCCTACGGTGAAACTCTGGAAGCTCCCTGCCGGAAGGATTATTTCTGGATTGGTCCCGGTATTTATGATTTTAGTAGCTTAGTCAATGTGAAAGTTGTTGCAATGCCCGTTGTACTCAAGTATCTGCAGCTTATTCTTAGAATGAACTATAAGATTCAGAATCAATTATCAGAATTTTTCGCTTGGCAAATTGATTCTTGACAGCCTCTTTTTATCAGAAGCTCAACTCATTCAATGTACACCCCACTATTAAAATCTCTCCGAATGAAGAATACTATTTACAATTTACAAAAAACGAATCAAAGAAGAATTGGTGCTACTTAAAAATATGATAGATCATGTTTTGTTCTTTCTTTTAATCTATCTATCGCATAGAGAAGTTAATAGAAGCTTTTAAATCAGGTCCTAAAGGAATAACAAATCCTGTATCCGTTGGTGTTGCTTTCATACCACTCATTCTTTCAAATTCTTCTAAGCATAATATTAGTTTACGAAAATTTTTCCTTTCTGAAGGACATGAATGACTATATAACAACTCTCCTACTGATCCTCTCTGATACTGAATAGCTTCATCCGGTGAATACCAAAACTCTTCATCTCTTTCTTCATATCTTCGACTTGTCCGAGTCACAGGATTATTATTATTGTTGTTGTTATTTTCATTGTCTTCAGAAATAGTATTATCAGCTTTATCAAGCATTTCTTCCAGTAAACGATAATCAATTAAACCATCAGAATGTGATGTACGATGACTTACTAATAACCTTCCTAAATGATCAATCTCACGTCTTGAGATATTATCAATACCTAAATAATCAATTAATACATCTTCTAAATCTGAGATATGTATGACATAATCTTCATTTCGATCAAGTTCTCCACATCGTTTAATAATTGTTTGATAACGAATATTTTTTCGTTTTAATTTCTTTAATAGTTGATAGATATATGGATCCATCACCAAAGGATATGATGATGAAGATGATGATACTTTTTCACGACTATTTGTTACTTTCCTTGACATTGAAGCCTTCTTCCTTTCGAATCAAAATTATGATAACGGTTATTTATTAATTTACACCACATGTGCCTATTTCTGCTAAAAAATCCACTGCATTCACTAAAAAAGATTTCGTACAAGAAAGAATTGGAAAGAAACAGATGCAATTCTTACTCTCTAAAATTTACACATTCATTAATAATTATTATTCCTTTAATTCAAATTCTTCATGACTGTAACACGTCCTTTAATATCAGGTTGTTTATTTTGATTTTTCAAAGTTAAAAAATAAATACGATGTTTATCATCAATATGAATTTTATTTAATTGTGTACATTGATTAATATCACAGTATGCAATTGAATAATAAACTGATAATTCATTTAATTGAAAATTATTAAATAATTTTAATAAATGTAACTTTTGTTGTTTTACATTAGATGTTTGTAATAATATTGTTTTAATGGTTGGACAATAAGATATTTCTAAATATTCTAATGAATGTAATTGTGTAAAATTAATACTTTCAATACGATGACATGAATATAATATTAATTTTTTTAATGATATTAAATGTGATATACTTGTTATTGAATGACAATGATATAATGATAAACGTGTTAATAATGATAAATTCATTGGTATTTCACGTAAATTAAAACAAAAGGATAATTCAAGTTCTTCACATAATAATAATGTTGATATATCAGTAATTGATGGACCATGTAATGATAAACGTTTATGAATAAATCCAAATAAACTTAAATCAGGATTTGTTAATCTTTGATCACGTATTAATAATTCTTGTAAATTTGGTAAATTATTTTTATTAATATTAGTTAATGGTATATTATGACAATTTATTAATGATAAACGATGTACATTACTTAACATTGGTAATTCAGTAATTTCTAAACAATCTGATAATGACAGAGTATGAATATTAGCAAGTGGTGTAATGTTTTTCACGTGGATACAGTCGTGTAATTCTAAATGATATAATTTATTAAATGGTTGTAAATCAGTAATATCACTTGATTTAATACCAACATAATGGTAAGGAGGTAATCCCATTAATTCTTCATGATAATTTTTATAATATTGATTTTTCAGAAATTGTAATCCAATTTGTTCCTTCGGTGATAATACTAATGACAGGACACGTTCACGAAAGAATGGGACTTCTAAAAAATCTAATGAATATTTATAATTTAATTGAATAAAAATACTTTCTTTCCTTGTATAAGAATTATAAAATTTTTTATTTACATTCATTAATGAACGCCATGTTTTTTCATCTTTTTGACTTGATAAAGTATGACGATTTTCCCATGATGTTAATAAAAATTCTTGTAAATATTGAATAACATTTTTTGGTAATTCAAGTAATAAATGAAGTGAACTCATCTTTTATATCGTTTTCTTTCTCAAGGTTTGTGGTGGTAAGTTGCAAGAGATAATTAATTGCTCTTTCAATAATAAAGAGAAAATCGAACGACGAGAGAAAGATCATATCTACCCAAAGCCCAGGCCAAAACCCAAGGTTGGATTGAGTTGTCTCTACTTTTTTACACACACCGCCTGATTAAGAAGGTGGATCTCTTCTTCTAGATCTTCAGCTTCCGATCATGTTGAGGAAAAAATCATTCCATTTATTTTTGGATCTTACAATTTAATTGAAACTCTTTTTGCTATCTTTTATTTTTTGTTCAAAACATGTCTTATCAAAATCAATTTCAAGGAAAGGTGGCCATCGTCACTGGCGCAACCTCAGGCATCGGCAAGGCAGTTGCTATCGGTTTGGCGGAAGTTGGGGTCTCTGTTGTTGTTGTTGGCCGAAGAGTCGATGAAGGTCGAGCTGTAGCAGATCAAATCAATGCAGCTGGTGGGAAAGCGTCGTACTTCAAGGCTGACATGTCAAAGGAGGATGAAATCGAGAGAATGGTTCAATTCACAATTGATACATACGGCAAGTTAGATATGGCATTTAACAATGCGGGTATTGCAGAATTTGTTCCCACGACTGAAGTTACCGAAGCCGTTTATAACAAAATATTTAGCGTGAACGTGTGGGGAGTACTGGCTTGCATGAAGCATGAAATCAGAGCAATGCTAAAGACTGGTGGAGGTAGCATTGTTAATTGTTCATCAATTGTTGGTAAAAAGGCTTTGCCTGGCAATCAGATTTACGCAGCCAGCAAACATGCTGTGGAAGGCTTAACTAAGTCTGTCGCGCTAGAATATGCAAAGCAAGGAATTCGAGTAAATGCGATTGCTCCAGGTCCAGTCATTACAGAAGGCTTTGACAGAGTAATTCCCTCCAAAGAAGCCCAAAAGTCGCTTGCTGACCAGGTTCCTCAAGGGAGACTAGCTGAAGAAAAGGAAATGATTCCTCCAGTATTAGCTTTGCTTGATCCTGCAAACACTTTCGTCACAGGAGTTTCCCTCACAGCAGATGGAGGATTCCTCGCTTAAGTTCATCTTTTTTGTAAATTTAACAAGATCATTCATCTCAGGTTCTTTCTCTCCTGATCTTCATCAATATTGTATTGTATTACTGCATAAATTCTGCCATCTTTTTCTGCCATTTTCTCACTGGAAGAAATCAGCTTCCAGCTTCCTCACTCAAACAAAATCAACAAACTGATGAATAAATTGTATAAAGTACAAAAAAGGAGGAAATCAAACAGAACATCTTCGCAAATTGTTGTATCTCAGCAGCAACGAGAACTCATTGAAGTCCTCCAGTGCGTGCTGTGTGGAATCTTTCCGGAGAGGCAGAAGTAGGTGTTATTGAAGCTCTATGAAAAGAAAAAAATGGCCGGCAGATCTAAGCATCGTAAAGCAGCACGCACTTGAGGACTTCATAGAGGTTCGTTGCTGCTGAGATACAACAATTTACAAAGACATCAACGCAAAATTGTAAAAACCTCAGTTTATTGATTTCCTTTTATGGAATTCCTTTAATATTCAAACAATTGACTAATTGATAATCCCGTCTCTCCCATGATTCTTCACTATTGTTTTCATGTTGAAGGGCTTTCGAATCTCCGTCCGAATTCTCCTATTACTTACTCGTCGGATGAGTCGAGATTTATCTCAAATTTAAATGAAATGATGGAGACACCTCCTTTACCCCCTCCAACTAGATTAGAAGCAACCGCAGCATTAATAATTATCGGCGATGAGTTACTGAAGGGATCTATTACAGACAAGAATGGACCAGTAGCTGCTAAAGTGCTTTTAGAAGCAGGATTTGAATTAAGAAAGATCGTTATTGTGCCTGATAATGAAGAAGATATAGAAGCGGAGCTGTTGAAATTATCTCGCAAATACACGATAGTAATTACTTCTGGTGGTCTTGGGCCGACCTTAGATGACCTAACCATCAAAGCTGTATCCTCAGCCTTTAAAAGGCAGAGAAAATTCAATTCAATAATGATGCAATTCTTAAATCAATTTGTAGCGGAAAATTCGACCACTGCCGAGTCTATTGCTTCGTGTGATGAAAATGCTGCAGGTAGGAAGATCTCCTATACAATTAATTCATACCACAAATCAGCAGCTCTACTTCCAGAAGACTGTATTTTAAACTTTCATCCTTCAGAAAGTAAATCTTGGCCAGTCTTACAATTTGAAAATGTTTTCATTTTACCAGGTGTGCCCATCCAGTTTCAAAAGCATATTACAATATTAAAAGAATATTTCTTCCAAAATCTTTTGTGCTCTCTTAAATGCTGTTTCCAAGAAGGCAGAAAAATTTATTTGGAAGTTGAAGAAGATGCAATTTATGAAGAGATTAATAATATCATGAGAAAATACTCAGATGTTAAGATTGGATCATACCCTTCCTCTGCACATCGCGACTCTAAAACTCTAATAGATATCAAAGGGGGAAATGCAGCTGCAGTTGATTTAGTTGTAAGAGACCTAATTTCTGTCCTCCCTAAAGGATGCGTATTAAAGATTGAGGCTCTTGATTATAGGAGATCACAAGTATCCATAGTGACAAGTATCTATCTACAAACTTAAACAGGGAAGAGAATTTCATTACTGATCAAATATTCAAGTATGTGAGACCATTTAATGAGTCAATTAGAAAGAAAAAAAGGCTTGTATAATCACAACTTTTTAAATATTATTGCCTTCTCCTGTTTTGATGTTATTGTAGTTTATTATTGTTATTAGATAACTTGAAACTATTAACATTCTGTTGTAAATAGTGCTTAAATTTGATTATAATCTTTCCTTTTTTAGTATTAATAAATGTGTTATTTTTTGTTCTTTTTGTCAGATATCCATAAAGTAAGTGAACTAAGGAAAGATTATTTTTTGCTAAGTAAGTCGACAAATGTTTTTTTTCTGGAGACAAACAAACAAACAAAAGGATCTAAAAATGAAATATTTACATCAAAAATCATCTGAATCGAGGACAATAAGGACATAGTACAAGCATTATCTATTAGAAGTCTCGATCTTTCAAGACTTTTGGCGCAACTAAGCTCCAAAGATATAAAGCAATCGCGATCCATGACCCCGTCGCTTGAATCCACATTGCAGCACGGCCTGCTCTGGGGTTAGAAATCGAAGTGGAAGTTTGTTCAGTTCCCCAATTAGTCAAGACCATTGCATAATAACCTGAAACACAAAGGAAGACTAATGATACTTGCACAAGAAGCTGTTTTAAAATGTTGCTTTCATATGGATTCCCATTACTAGTTATAGTGGCACTGGTAGTAGTCGAAGCATTAGGTTCGCCATCAGTTTTCGGCTTGGAGGATTCTTTTCCTCCTGTAGCAATATTTGTCAGGTCAATTGATTCTCCGGTGTTCTTATCTGTCACTTTAGGAATAGTTTGAACTAAATGAGATGAAGTGAGATAAGAAATATGGCAATAGGCAAGATAGTTGATGCTTACCTGCGCTATAAGTGCTATAGCATAAAGATATACCGGTAAGAACAAGTCCAATAATCTATGAAGTGATTAGAAATGGATGTCAGGAGGAGAGTCACAAGAAACTTACCGAGGAAAGGGTTTGATAACCCGAATTCAGGGTTGGATTACATGAACTATCTGGATTCAGAGAAATTGCAGAATAACAGACATACACTGAATACAATGTCATAATAGCTGATGTAAGAATTGAACCTTGATCAGAGAAGAATAATTGAATAACACTTGCAATCAATGGAAGAACAATTGTTAATGAAAGAATAACCATAGAATCAACACATGTATTATCGAATTGCCAAAACATTATCCCAATACAAGCATAAGCAAGTGCATAGAAAAGGAATGAAAAGAATACAATTCCTATTAACCATACATTACCTTTCATAATAACTTCACTATCAACATTTTCTTCTTGTGAATATTCAATCCATTTTTCATTCCATGTATAAGCAAGATCAATTAATATAATTTGTTCTAATATTAAAAAGAAAAAACCAGTAATTCTAGCAAACCAACCATAACCATTTGTACCAAAGATATCATCTGATATATTGAAAAATAATATTACTAAACCAATAAAAATAACAACTTTTGGTATCCATAATATATCATAAAATCTTGTAAAGATGATGGTACCGACAATCTGTAATGCGAAGATTAATGTTAATGCAAGAGAGATTCTTAAGACAACACTATTGGATTTACAAGAACCTTCATATTCATCATCATTACAATGATCAGTGATTGCAGAGGTATTAATTTCATCAGGAGCGTACTTATAGACGATGATAGAGACGATGATGCCGATGGCGGTGATGATGAAAGAGAATAATGTTCCAAACTTTCCTGGATTTTCATTAGAACTACCATTATTAATGATGGTAATATTATTAATGACGCTTGATGAACTCTTTTCCGTTGTATCGGTTGTTTCTGCTGGGAGAGTGGAAGGGGTGGTGGTAGCGGCTTTCTTCCCATCACCAGTATTAGTGGTGGTGCGCTTGAGTCCAGTCGATTCAATATCAGACATATTTAATTTGTGATTCGTTTGTTTTGAATTTCTTTGTGTTTATAAGTTCAGAAGAATGATGTCGCTTTGTATGGAATTTTATCCGTCGTCTGATTGGATTAGAAGAAAAGATGTGAAGAAGATTGAAAGCACGATCTACCGGCTTTTCTTATTGAAGACAGTGATTACCGGAATAGTATGGCCTGATTGTTGCATGGTTTTTATAGAAATTTGTGAGAAAATATTATTTCATGGAAGAACATCTATTATCATCACCTGTTGGTGAGAGTAAACAAAGAGCGAGTTCACCAAGATCATCTTCAAACTCTTCTGGTTTCCCGAAAGCAGAAGAATATGATGAAGAAAAGAGAGGAAACTATTTAAAATACTTATTAAATAATCAATATAAAGTTCGTGAAAGTATTATTTTAGGTAAGATTTATCAAGTTGCTCCATGGAAGACAGGAAGATATATCTGGAAATCACAAAGAACATTTTTCTTTCAAGTGAAAATCATTTGCCATATTGCTTTGATTATTTTATTATCTTTTTTAGTTCTTTTTATTAATAATCAATACGGTTCTTATCAACGTGGAATGTCAATGCTCTCATGTGGATTCTTTCTTCCAAAGGAAAGATGTAGTTATAGTGATTGTGTAGGATCTCTTTCAAACCAGGCGAACAGTTTAGAGGATTATTCTTGCTCTCTTTACAAGGTATAATACATTCTTGAACATGAACGTTTTTTGTACCTAACGTATCTTTTCGAAGAAAGGAGAAGTCTTAACCGCCATCCAGGATGCTGTAGACCAGTATTATCGCGTCAATGAGTAAGATTTCTGTTTCTCTGTTTATTTTGTCTTATCCGAGGTTTTCTTTCAACTTTAGCACATCCATCGGCTTATTTCAGATTCCTAACTGTGATGATAATATTCCTGATAGTAAATCTTCAAGTGCTTGCGCAAAGTAAGATCCTATATGCTTTTCATCTCCCTCTCAATTCATGAAAATTTCTCCTCTTAGAGCATACGGATTACAAGATTGTCAACCAAACGATCATCTAGAATCAGCATCATTAAAACTATACAAATACAACTCCAACACAGTTAATTCGATACCATTATCTAGTATTTATCATCAAAATGAATCCTTTTATCGATCCTTCACGAAAAAGAACTTCACGGAATTACGATTAATGGAACTACACCTCCCTATATTAGATACCTTTATAACAGATAATTATCATGCAATCTATCAATGGAATATTATTATTAAATATGAATTTGAAACAAAGGTCAAATTTGATATCTCCGTAGAACAGAAAGTGAAAAGAATTTGTAATATTGATTCAAGTACTTCATCATTATTTAAAATACAAACTATGTTTTCATCATCACAAAAGAATGATGATCAAGTAAATAATGTAAATTCTGAATATATATCATTAGCATCATTACAAGGATGGATGAATAGTTTATCTATTGTGATTATTATTCTTTCTTTTATTTATTTTATTGTTTTATTTTATGAAACAATACAAAATTTACGCTTAGTATTATTTACTGCAGATGTTTTAAGTTATAATCCTTTTCTTAAATGCAATGAACCTCGTATTTCAACAGCGAGTATTTCATCATTGAAATCATCGAGTAAAGCCGCCAAACAGAGCCTTCAAAGTAATAGTTGGAAAGAATGGATATTATCGTATGTCTCCTTTGTCATTCGCTATTTATTGAGAATACCAGCGAGGTATCACTTGAATGACTTCCCTCGACTTTATTCTATGATTAGCACGCATATTGAGGTTACAGCATCTGGAGATACAAAGAATGATCTTCCGTCTGATTCTTCGTCATTAATTGATGAAAATCATTATGATCAACAGAGTGTTGGTGGGAAAGTTGAACGAACACCAATGTCTTTCAATGAAATGAAGGAGTTCTATCATCTTACTTCGGAGATTTATCGCTTTGCTCCAGATGATTTATATACAATTCCTCCCAATGATCGTCTGAGCAATTTATATGATAAGAATGAACGAGAGAATCTGGTAATTGACGAAGAACCTGAAGAAGAACAGGTTTTACTTCAAGAACGAAGACGGCAAAGGACTTCGAAGAAGCCTGAAGCGAAACTCGATGTCTCTACACTTCCAGAGAATAGTATTTCTAAGTCTGACTCTTCTATTCTGATCCACGATCAGGTTAACGATCCACCGCCACATACTCTTCGAGGATCTGAACAGAAAGAACATGAAGATCAATCAACAGAAACAGTACCTGGAGTAAGTTTAAGTGAGAAACCAAGTAAAGGATCATTACAGAACGACGAGAGCGAAGAAAAACGATCTGCTGATAAAGTTAGTGAAGAGAGTCGTGAGATTGATGTAGAGCGAGAGAGAATATTAAAACTCGAACAAATTCGCGATTTACAAAGAAAATCTTTGCAAATGTGGAAGAAACTATCAATTAAAGTTAAGGTAAGTCTAGCTATCGCTTCGTGTTTCCTTTCTTCATTCAATGAGTTAGATGCGATTACTGGATGGTTGGCGATTGCTGTCCTTCTTCACAACGATTCTTACCATATATGCTCTTGTTACCTTTCTGACAGTCTCGAAAGGTTATTATCTTCTAACATCACTAGATAATAACCATACTTATCATAGTAGTACTGATACTAACGATCAGACAGAAGCAGATAATTCCTCTTTCGGTAATGATCTTATCCCATTAATCCTAGGATTATCGCTCTTTCTACAATATTTTACTCTATTAAATTATTTACGATATAATAATCGCTTCACAACATCAACTATCATCTTATGGTCAGCATTCTTTAAAGTTCAACGTATTATTATCTCAATCTTACCGTTAGCCTTTGGTTTAATGTTATTAGGGGTAATTATCTTTGGTAATTCATCGAACTCTTTTGGATCCGTTAAATCAATCTTTGTGACCATATTCTCTGTCATGAATTGTGATTCGATATGGGATACGTTTAATGATACAAATAGTACAGAAAATATTCAAATTATTGGAACAGTTTATGTAACATTAATATTTATTATATTTAGTTATTTAATGTTACGATTGATATTAGCTGTTGTTGAATCATTATATTTTTATTTTCGTTTATATTCAAGTTTAAGAAGGAAACGATTATTATTTAGAAAGAAACATTTAATTGATTTTTCATCAACAAACACGACAACAAGAAGTACTTCGAATAGTCAAAGTAAGGTGTATCAACATCCAGGTCAATCACAATCAAGAATGTCAAGATGGTTGAGTGTCTTTGGATGGAGTAAGATCCCTACATTGAAAGGTTTGTGACCTGTTATCTATGATGTGTGCGTTTTGAGTGTTAATTCTTTCTTTTTTGTTAGTGAGAACTCATAATTCGGATTTAATCACGAAAAGTTTATTTACTATCTATACAAATGATCTACTAAATCGAACTTCTCCTTCGCCGAGTATTTCACTTTCCTCGTCAACGCAGGACCAGCTGGGATTAAACCAACCGGTATCCAACAATGCCAACACCTCTACTTAACAATTAAACAAGTTGTTTTGAATGAATTTTATTATTTACTTCAAGAGAAATAGTCATGATGATGATTACTATTACAAAATTAGTATCAAAATGAAGAGATTGAGTTGATTATAATAATAATATCAGCATATCTTCCTCTTTACTTCTTTTTTGAGGCTTCTTTTGCCTTTGCTTTCTTTCTCGCTGCTGCTTCACGAGATGCTTTAGCTCTTTCCTTCTTTAACTTTCTTTTCTGTGCAGGAGTTAATTCTTTAACTTTCTTTGTGATTTTAAGAGCAGGCAGTTGATTTACAGTTCTATTATACTCGACCTTCTCATCGTTTAATAACAAGTCAAAAATAATGCTAGGATCATCAATCGGTGGAGTATGCCACACAGGCAATTTATCAAACATTGCAGATGCCGTATTGATGGCTTTGCGATTAGTCCACTTTATCTTCTGCTCAGCATGTACTCGCAAAGCTGGTGGTAAAGCAGCGATTGCTTCTTTCTTTAGATAGGATTTAGTTGTTAGATCATAATTCTGATAATTGGAGCGTCTTTGCATTTGTTTGGAGTATTCTACAGCAATTTTAGAATGTTCTTCCTGCAGTTCAGGAGTTCGAGTGATTTTTATTCTATAGATTTAATGATTAAGAACGAGGTCGTTCAAAATCTGACACTCACCTAGCAGCTTCATCGACTACTCCAACCCAATTAAGGAAAGCTTCAGCTCTCTTCTTCTGTCTCGCAATTTCTTCGAGTCTTTTCTTCTCAGCTTGCTCTGGTGAATCTCGACCACCAGAGGGTGAAGTAGCCGCTTCAGGGGTTGAAAAGAAACGAGCAGGTGCAAAGCGCCTCAAGACAAAACGCTCTGCAGAAGGAGCAATGAGCAGACTTCCTCGGATCATCTGCATGCTTATGTGATGACAAAATAGCAACTGAATTGTGGTGAGAGAAAAAAACGCTTTTCTCCTCGAATAAGGGTTTGGGCTTAGGTATTTGGGAGAAGATTTAGGTAAGGGCAAGGAAGGTGGGTGAAATCCAATCAACAATCAAAAACAATCGTGAAGATCCTTCATTTGAATCATATTGCAGCCCTTCACTGACAATCTATTGTGTGATTTTCTTCTCTTTGTGTGTCTTTGAAGTTGTAAGATCAAGAAATAACTCGGCAAAATGGATATGGAACATAAAGTACTCATTATTGGATCGATTATTAGTGGAGGTGCTTTAGTACTTGCAATTTTGTTGAAATATTGCATTATCCCAAAAGCCTCTGATTATTTAAATGAATTGGAAAAAGGTCATGGTCATGGTCATCCTCATCCTCATCCTGAAGGCGGAAGGTAGATTATTGAATCGAATGTTTGTTTTTCTGCTCTTTTCTTTCTTATCAATTAATTGCTTCGTATTGATTGAGATCGAAATTTTCAACTTGGTATCATCAAATCCTCTTTTTTTAAAATTTATTTTCCAAACCTCTGTCTTACTTTAATTTCTCTTTATTTAGAAATAGTGAACTGTAAAAAGCATCAGCGAAACTTCCGCGAGTCCTTATTAGTTAAATTAGTTTTTTAGTGTTTTGTATTGTATTTGAAAATAAGAGTTTGAAGAACAGAAATATTATTCGTGAGCGTCGTTGGGTCGAAGTGGGGAGCAAGTGAAGAAAAAACTGGTTCACTCAAATAAGTCTTTCGTCTAACTTTTGCATTTTGCTCTTTTTTTTTGTTGGGTTGCACTGCTAGTAGTTATTCCCTTATTTGTTTTTTTTCTATTTTGTCGTAGCTCTATAATAATCATAATAAAATAGAATTAGCAGAATAGAATTTGCTTTATTTAGGTGAATTCGAGTGAAGATTCCCTAAGCATACGCAATCTGCAATTAGAAGGGATAATGCAAGTCTGGAATCTCGAAGCACAGGATTGGTAGAAGGAAGAAGAAGACGAGCAATAGACTGTGGTCATACTGAACGGTCAATCGAAATTTGTACGATCGTTTATTTTGAATTATTATTTTTCTTTTTATTTTCTTCGTTTCCTCCAAAGGAAACCAACAATGGTTACAGCAATTCTCTCTGTTGCAGAAAAACCATCTGTTGCTAAAGAACTTGCAGCAATCATTGGAAAAGTACCTCCTGAGACAATTCGAAGGCAAGGTAATTCTCCTTACAATCCAATATTTCGAATAGATCGATGTAGCTTCAAAGATCAGCCAGCATCCATGCAAATGACATCAGTTGCAGGTCATTTAATGGAATTAGAATTTGATCAAGCATTTAAAAGTTGGAATTCTTGTTCGCCTGTCGATTTATTCACTGCGCCGGTATCGAAGACTGTACGAAAAGACTGTGAACTCATTCAAAAGACATTAACAATCGAATCTAAGAAGGCAAATGTCTTATTACTATGGTTAGATTGTGATTTAGAAGGTGAGAATATTGCTTATGAGGTCATTAAAGTCTGTTTAGAAGCTAATCCACGACTTGATGTCTATCGTGCAAGATTTTCTGCTTTAATTGAAAGAGATATATTCCGGACATTAAAACATCCTGACCGACCAAATTCTCATATGAACGATGCAGTAGATACAAGACAAGAGATTGATTTAAGGATTGGTGCAGCTTTTACTCGTTTTCAAACACTTCGATTACAAAGACGATTTGAAGATATCCAGGGTGTTGTTAGTTATGGTCCATGTCAATTCCCAACGTTAGGGTTTGTTGTTGAAAGAGATTTAAGAATTAAGAACTTTCAAGCTGAAAAGTTTTGGTCGATTCATTGTGAAGGAGAATTCCCTCATCCAGACTACAATAACAATGATGAGGCTCAATCAGAAATCATAGACGATGATGATGATCACGACAATGGAAATGAAGATTTTCAATCTACAAGAAGTAAAAATCGTAAGAATGCAATGCCCAAACAGAAAGCCTATAAATCCAATCAAAAGACATTAAGAATCGCATTTAACTGGGAGCGAGGGCATGTATATGATTACTTCACGACCGTCATGCTCTTTGAATCGCTCTTCGATGTTGTAGATCCTGTTACTCATCAAGCCCAGGCAAAGGTCATCCATCGAGAAGAAAAGCCAACAAGTAAGTGGCGACCGGTCCCTCTAAACACAATAGAGTTCCAGATCCTTGCTTCTCGCTTTCTTCGAATGAGTTCAGAAAGAGCGATGAATATCGCCGAATCTCTGTATCAACGCGGTATACTCTCTTATCCTCGAACAGAGACGAATTTCTTTAAAGAAGGTTTCGAGTTAAACACAATCATTCAGGACTTTCAAGCACATTCACTCTTTGGCTCGTACGCACAGAAACTTCTGAATGAAAATCAATTCCAATGGCCTCGTCATGGGAATAAAGATGATCAAGCACATCCTCCAATTCACCCAACAAAGTCAGTTGAACTGACATCATTAGAGAATGAAGAAGAGAAACAGATTTATGAATTAGTTGTTCGTCATTTCCTTGCTGCATGTTCTAAAGATGCCAAAGGAAGTCAAACTACTATGAAAATTCAAATTCCTGCATATTTACCCACGAATAACTCTTCAACAGCGAATCATAATGATGATGCAGAGTTATTTGACCCATCAATGACAGGTGAAATATTTAGAGCATCTGGTTTAATGATTTTAGAAAGAAATTATCTTGAGATTTATGGTAAATATGATTCATGGTATGGAAATAAACTTCCAACTTTAGCTGTTGGCGATATATTTACTCCTAAAGTACTTGATCTTCATGAAGGAAAGACTTCTCCTCCTTCTCCAATTAGTGAAGCAGAGCTCATTAAAGCAATGGATCACAATGGAATAGGGACTGATGCGACGATTGCAACACATATTAGTACTATTCAACAGAGAGAATATGTCACCAAAGATCCGAATAATTGTTTTACTCCAACACCTTTAGGTCTTGCCCTTGTCGAAGGATATAATGCAATGGGTTATCAATTAAACAAACCCTATCTTCGAGCAAGTATTGAAGCAGACTGCCAGAAGGTAGCCAAAGGATTAATGTCAAAGCAACAAGCTATCGAACAATGTTTAACATTAATGAAGAAATGCTTTATAACATGTTCTCGTGAAGTGCTAAAATTAGATCAAGCAATGTCGAAGTATTTCCGAAGTTTAGGCACGAATAATCAGAATAATACCTTCCAACTGCTTCAAAGAAGATTTAGTCGATGTGGTCAATGTCGAGAGTTGATGGATCTTCGAATTGAAAATGAAACAGGTGGTGGGAACGATAAGAAGGATCGAAGACGATATCTATTTTGTTTTCCCTGTCAAAAAGCCGCAATTCTTCCATCAAAAGGAGAACTTTCACCACATCCAGATCATCTTTGTCCTATTTGTCAATATCAAGTGATTGTTGTGAAAAATCCTGAAACTCAAAAAGATCATACAATATGTCCATTCTGTTTCACGAATCCCCCTCCACCACCTGACGGTATTGATGGAGTACAAGAGTTTCGTTGTTTTTCATGTGCGAATAGTGAATGTTCTCTATCCAGTCGCCTTGCTGGTGGTGATATCAATATCTCTCAATGTGTAGAGAGAAATTGTTCAGGATTCATGCGACTCAAGAAGAATCTCAAAGGTTTCCTGTTAGCGTGTAGCAGTACAACCTGTCGTCAGACGTGGTGGATCCCCAAGTTCGCAAAGGGTGCTATGCCTCAAGAAGGCCATCATTGCCAGAGATGTTTGGCAAATGATCAAGCTACAGTGACAAAGATTCTGTTTTCCTTTAATTTATCTATTGCTCCTCGAGGTGTTGCTCCTCAGCAAGAGTTATGCCCTGTCTGTGATCCCTTGTGGAGTATGATCGATCATCCTGCCTTACCAATCAAAAGAAGTCAACGAGTTCCACCTAATCAAACACCACGACAAACCTTTCCTAATCAGTCTTCCGCTGTGTCGTCAGCTCCCTATCCTACCTCCAATATTCGTCCAAACTCGTCGACCATAGTGACGTCATCTTCTTCTTTTATTCAGCAAACATCCTTTCCTAACAACAGTAGTGCCCACAGTAGTAACAAAAGAATGAATCTCGGTAATTTCTTCGATCGGAACACTATTTCTTCGAATGCAATTGAGATCATGGATGTTGAAGAGGATATACCTCCTCCTGTTTCTCGCTTCAACCCAACAACAACACCAAATCCAAGCTATCCCTCGTCTGCTGCTCCTCCTATGCCTCCACCAGCTGGTGCTGTTGCCCATCCACGTTGTAAATGTGGCCATGAGTCTAAACTCTGCACTGTGATGAAAGAATCTGAAAATAAAGGAAGAACATTCTTCAGTTGTCCAATAAGGTAACTCGTCTTAACTCAACTCCTTTGTCAATTTTTATAATATTGCTGAATTTTAGGGAAGGAGGATGTGGATTCTTTCAATGGACAGAAGACTTTTTCAACCCAACTGCGAATACTTCTTCTTCCTCCTCATCATATAAACCTCCTCAGAGTAATTTTAGCTCAAGGAAGAATAATAATCCTTCATCTTCCACCACTTCTTCCATGGTGATGGGAAATGAGAATACTGATAGTAACAGTGCTTTCCCCTATTGTCAATGCGGTGAGCTCAGTGTACGACTTACAGTACAGAAGGAAGGTCCTAATAAAGGAAGATTCTTCTATAATTGCAAGTCTAGAGGGTGAGAGTA
>VFQN01004988.1_pt1 | contig 16833 bp, 15 predicted proteins | sample 3512371 | NCBI WGS metagenome assembly VFQN01 (sample SAMN10412370, study PRJNA504923) | tailings metagenome | isolation source: Replicate 2 from Balatoc abandoned mine | place: Philippines: Itogon, Benguet | collected 2017-08-28 | reverse complement strand
TCAAGCAGCGCGACGACGAGGGCACCCTCAAGCAGACCGAGACCCGCCTCGCCAAGCTCGAACAGCAACTCCTCGGCATCTCGGTGACGAAGGAGTACGAGGCGAAGAAGTCCGAGATCGCGCAGGCGACGGCCAAGAAGAACGAACTCGAGGACGCCATCCTCGCCACGATGGGCGAGCTCGAAGAGAAGACGGCGGCGGTGCCGGCGGTCGAGAAGCAGTGGGCCGACGCGCAGGCGGAGTTCAAGCAGTACCAGGCCGACGCCGCCGAGCGCCTCGCTCGCATGCAGGCGGACCAGGCGGAGTCGCAGGCGCAACTGGCGAAGCACGACGCCGAGTTGCAGCCGCCGGCGAAGGCGCTGTACGAGGCCCAGGTGAAGGGCCGCGGTCCGGACGGTCTGGCGGCGCTGAAGGGGAAGGTGTGCCAGGGCTGCCGCGGGTCGGTGACGGACCAGAAAGCGTACGAGCTGCAGGCGGGCGGGTTCGTCGTGTGCCCGAACGCCGGCTGCGGTCGACTCCTCTATCCGGCGGAGTGAGTGGTGATGATGACGAAGTGGAAGTATATGACGCAACAGTTCCCGACCGACGGGCTGTCGGTCGAGATCGTGGTCCAGCGCCGCCACGAGGAAATGAGCCTGATGGGCGAGTACGGCTGGGAGCTCGTCTCGACCAACGTCTTCCACAGCCCCGACACGGGGACCGACACGATCATCCTCTTCTACAAGAAGCCGGTGGCGTGACGCGCGCCGACTGCTGCGTCCTGAACGGCGGCGCGGGCGCGTGGGCGTTCGCCCCGGTCGCGGACTGGCTGGCACGGGCGCTGGGACTCGACACCTCCGACACGCCGCGCCGCTTCAACTACCTTCTCCAGACCGACCACCCCGACCCCGCCGCGTGCGGCGGGCTGTTCATCCCGGTCGGGGCGATGCGCCTCGCGGCGGACAAGCGGAAGCTCGCCGCGACGTTCGCCGCGGCCCGCGTGCCGACGCCCGAGACGCTGCTGCTCGACTCGCCGGCCGCCGCTCAGTGGTTGCTGCGCGAGCGGCCGGGGCGGGAGTGGTGCGTGAAGTTCCCGACCGGCTGCGGGGCGTCGGGGCACCGGCCGCTCGTGCCGGGCCTGACGCTGCCGCGGACCTGGCCGCTGCCCCTCGTCGTGCAGGAGTTCGTGCGGCTGGAGCGGCCCGAGGTGTACCGCACCTACGCGGCGGGCGGGACACTGTTCGGCTGGGTGGTGCGGCGGTTCCCGGAAGGGACGGCGCCGTCGCCGTGGGTGGCACACGCCCGCGGGGCGCGGTACGAGGACGCGGGCGAGGTGCCACCGGAAGCCGCCGCCGCGGCGCGGGCGGCGCTGGACGCGACCGGGCTACTCGGATCGTTCGGGTGCGCGGACCTGCTGCGAAAGGCGGCCGGCGAGTGGGTCGTGCTGGAGGTCGGCACGGACGGGCTGTTCAACCACGTGGACCGCGACCTGGGGTTGCCCGCGGTCGAGCGCGCGATGCGCGAGCGCATCGCGGCGGCGTTCTGGACCCGCGCCGGCGCCGGGTGACGCCGGCGCCGGCCGTGCGGGCTACTCGATCGTCCACCGCGTCACGCTGTCGCGGTCGCGGATGAACACGGCCTTCCCGTCCACCACCGGGTAGGCGTAGGTGTTGCCGTCGGCGACGCGGTACTTCGCCAGCTCCTTGTACTCGGCCCGGCCGGCGTCGAGGACCGTCAGCTGACCCGCCGGCGTCAGCGCGAACAGCACCGGCCCCGCCACCACCACCGACCCGTACCCGCCTCCCCCACCACCCTTCCCCTTGCCCTTCCCCATGCCCGGCGGGGCGCCGCCCGCCGCCGTCGGGCGACCGGTCCACTGCGTCTTGCCGGTGGCGGTGTCGATGCAGAACACCGTGCCGTCCTGGCCGATCCCGTACAGCAGGCTGTCGCGCACCGCCGGGCTGGCGAACTGCACCGGGTTCTCGTCGTTCGCCCACGCCTTCTTCGACTCCAGCCCGTCGCCCTTGCGCTCCAGCCGCACCGCCGTGTTCGCCTTCCCGGCCCCGCCGTAGATCACCGCCGCCCCCGCCACCACCGGCGTCGACGCGTTGTACTTGCTGCTGAACGAATCCTGCCACAGCACCTTGCCGTCCTTCAGCCCGATCGCCGACACCGTGCCCGCCGTCTCCGCCACCACCGCCCGCAGCCCGCTGATGTCGGCGACGGTCGGCGAGGCGTACTTCGTCCCGTCCGACGCCCACCGCCACTTCTCCTCGCCGGTCGTCAGGTCGAACGCCACCACCGCCCCGCCCCCGTCGCTACCGACCTGCACCACGCACACCCCGTCGGCGAGGAGCGGGGAGCACGACGCCGAGAACATGGGCGTGCGACCGGTGTCGGTCTTCTGCCACAGCTGCTTGCCGGTCGCCGCGTCGCGGCACGTCAGCACGCCGCGCACGCCGAACGTGACGACCTTCCCGTCGGCCACCGCCGGCGACGACCGCGCCGCCGGGAAGCCGCCGGCCGCCCCGGTCGCCGGCGTGGTGGCGTAGCCCTCCTTCCACTGCTCCTTGCCGGTCGCGGCGTCGAGGCAGCGGAGCACCTCCTTGCCGTCTTCCCAGCCGAAGGCGTAGAGCTTGCCGCCGGCGAGCGCCGGCGTCGCCACGCCCTCGCCGACCTTCACCGACCAGCCCTTCTTGAGTTCCTTCGGCCACGCGGACGGGGCGGTGAACCCGGCGGCGACGCCGTCGCCGGAGGGGCCTCGCCACTGCGGCCAGTCGGCCCGGACCGGGGACGCGAGCGCGAGCAGGGCGGCGGGGGCGAGCCAGCGTGCGGACATGGTGGACCTCCTGTGCGGACGTGTGATTGCAGCGTACCAGTGGGCGCGGGCGGGGGCACGTGAGAGGGCGATGAGGCTTGCGGGCGCCGGGGCGAACCCGATCGACGGCCCGCCGGTGGCGCGCACGGACCTCATCCCCCTACACTAAACGAGCCCACCGCCGTCCCCGCGACCCGCGTTCATGCCCGACCCGCTCCTCACCGCCGCCGGCCTCACCAAGGACTACGGCACGTTCCGCGCCCTCGACGCGCTCGACCTCGCCATCGCCCCCGGCGAGGTCTTCGGCCTCCTCGGCCCGAACGGCTCGGGCAAGAGCACGGCGCTGCGCCTCATGCTCGGCTTCCTCCGCCCCACCGCCGGCCGCGCCACCCTCGCCGGGTTCGACTGCTGGCACAAGGGCGTGGAAGCCCGCAAGCGCGTCGCGTACCTGCCCGGCGAGCTCCGGCTGTACGAGACGATGACCGGCCGCCGCCTCGTCGGGTTCCTCGCGGGCTTGCGCGGCGAGACGCCCGGTCCCGAGGTGGACGCGCTCGCCAAGAAGCTCGACATCGACATCGACCGCCCGCTCACGCACATGTCGAGCGGCATGAAGCGGAAGGTGGCGCTGCTCACGGTGCTGGTGCCGAAGGTGCCGCTGATCGTCCTCGACGAGCCGACCAACACCCTCGACCCGACGATGCGCGACGAACTCCTCGACCAGCTGGCGGCGGCGAAGGCGCGCGGGCAGGCGGTGCTGTTCTCGTCGCACGTCCTCCAGGAAGTGGAGGCGGTGTGCGACCGCGTCGGCATCCTGCGCCGCGGCAAGCTCGTCCACCTGCAAGACATGGCCGACCTTCGCGGCGGCCGGTCCGTGACCGCGGCGCTCACCGGCCCCGGCCCCACGACCGGCCCCGACGGCGCCGCGCTGCCGACGGACGCGGTCGCCGACGGCCGGCTGTCGCTGACGTACCGCGGCCCGCTGCCGGCGCTCCTGACGTGGCTCGCGGCGCAGCCGCTCGCCGACCTCCGCGTCGAGCCGCAGGGGCTCGGGCCGATCTACCGCCGCTTCCACGGGTAAGGCGGCCTTGTTAGGCCGGGGCGCAAGCCCCGGTGCCATCCCTCATCCACAGGGGCTTGCGCCCCGGCCTAACCCGCCTCCCTGTCCTCTGAACCACGCATGACCCTCATCCTGGTTAAGAAGCTCCTCCGCGACTCCAGCCTGGCGCTCGCCGTCGTGTGCGTGCTGCTATTCCTGTTCGCCATGCTGTGGGTGAAGGTGACGCAGCGGGTGACCGCCGAGATCACCCCGTTCGTCGACACCGTCACGCAGATCGCCCGGCTGCCGAAGCGGGTGTTCGATGACGTGCTGTTCCGCGGGCCGGGGAAGGTGTCGCAGGCGGTCCTCGGCGGCGGCGACCTGAATTTCCAGGAGCCGAAGGACTTCCTCGCCGTCGGGCTCCTCCACCCGATCGTCGTCATCCTCACGTCGGTGTGGGCGATCGGCCGCGCCGCCGGCGCCGTGGCCGGCGAACTCGACCGCGGCACGATGGAACTCCTCCTGTCGCAGCCGGTGCCGCGAAACCGCCTCGTCCTCGCGCACCTGATCGTGGACGCGCTCGCCATCCCGCTCCTGTGTTTGAGCTTCTACGCCGGCACGCAGGCCGGGCTGGTGGCCGTGGGGCGATTCGAGATCGACTACGCGACCGTCCGCGCGACGCTCGAGAAGAGCGCCCCGCCGGCGGCGCTGGCCCTGGCGAACATCCCGACCGGGACGAAGGACATGACCCCGGACACCGGCGGGCAGGGGTCGGCGCTGGTGAACCTGGCGGCGCTCATGTTCGCGCTGAGCGGCCTGACGATGGCGCTGTCGGCGGCGGGGCGGAGCCGGTGGAAGGTGGTCGGGTTCGGGGTGCTGATGGGCGTGCTGATGTTCGCCGCGAACGTGCTCGGCCAGCTGTGGGACGACGCCGCGTGGGTCCGGCCGTTCACCGCGTTCTACTACTACCAGCCGCAGAAGATCATGCTCCGCGGCGTGTGGACGGCGGACGTGTTCGGCGCCACGGGGGTGCCGGTGGTGGCGGTGCTCCTCGCCACCGGCGCCGCGGGGTATCTACTGGCGCTGTACACGTTCACGCGGCGGGATTTGCCCGCACCGCTGTAACGGCGGTCGGCACGGTCGTGCATCGCGTGCTAGGGTGCCTTTGGCTCTTATCCCAGTTTCACCAATCGCAGGTCACGGTCGGCTCAAACACAATCGAACCGTCACCCCTAAATTCATACGGAGTTGGCGCATGCGACTCTCCCCGCGGCGCGGTCGGTCGGCGTTTACGCTCATCGAATTGCTGGTGGTGATCGCCATCATTGCGATCCTGATCGGGCTACTGCTCCCGGCCGTGCAGAAGGTCCGCGAGGCGGCGGCCCGGGCGAAGTGCCAGAACAACCTCAAGCAGATCGGCCTCGCGCTGCACGCCTACCACGACACGAACAACACCCTCCCGGCCGGGGCCACCGGGACGAACAAGTACGGCTGGGGCACCCACATCCTGCCGTACCTCGAACAGGCGCCCCTGTTCGCCCAGATCAACCCGCCGGACCTGTACAACACCGCCGCGCCGAACATGCCGGCCGCGACCGCCAACAACGGCCTGCTCCAGACCCGCATCCCGACCTACCTCTGCCCGTCCGACCCGGAGGAGAACAACCCGAACGCCAACTTCAGCAACTACGGGAAGAGCAACTACGTGGCGAGCGTCGGGGTGATGGACGGGGTCGGGAGCGGCCGGGACAAGTACAAGATCCAGACCATCCCGGACGGGAGCAGCAACACGATCATGGTGAGCGAGCGGGACAGCCGGCTCGGCCTGGCCGCGATCTGGCCGGGGAACTCGGCCCAGACCGGCGGGTCGAACCGGTTCATCGCCAACTGGCGGCCGAACACCCGCTACCTCGGTAGCCGCGGCGCCTCCTGCTGCGGCGAGGGCGGGACGACCTCCCAGATGCCGGGCGAGATCCCCGGCCGCGACCCGTGCCTGCGGCTGAACGCGTCGAGCGGCCACACCGGCGGCATCAACGCGGTGCTGGGCGACGGGTCCGTCCGGTTCCTCCGCGACAGCATCGAGACCTCCCCCACGGCCAAGGGCCAGCCGCCGCTCGACCCGGCGTCCACCGGTGCCGGCGGGTGCCTCCCGGGGAAGACGAACTTCCTGTTCCAGAAGCTCATGTTCGCCGACGACGGGTTCCCCGGCGGGCCGGACAACTGACCCCGACCGGCCGCCCCGCGCGAGCCCATCCCGCCGTGGGGTGGGCTCCACCGTTTCCGGCGCGGCCAGCACCCAAACCACGGAGGCGTAAGATGCGACGGACAATCGCGGCGGTGCTGGTCGCCGCCCTGGTCGGGCTGGGGGCGGCCGGCTGCGGGGGCGGCACCGGGGCCGAGGTCGAGGGCGAGGTGAGTTACGACGGGCAGCCCGTCGACGCCGGGTCGATCGCGTTCGTCGCCCAGGGGCAGGGCGGGCGGAGCGGCGGCGGGACAGTCCTGAACGGCCGGTACCAGGTGGGGGCCGACCAGAAGCTCACGCCGGGAACGTACCGGGTCGAAATCCACTGGTCCAAGAAGAACGGCAAGAAGTTCAAGACCGACGCCGGGGAGTGGCTCGACGACGCGGCCGAGGGGCTGCCGGACAAGTACCACCTCAAGTCCACGCTGACGGCCGACGTGAAGGCCGGGAAGAACACGATCGACTTCAAGCTACCCAAGTAACCCCATCCCTGGGCGTGGCGGCCGGCAGAAACACCGCCACGCCGCCACGTCGCACCCGCCGCCCTCCGCACTGTAACGAGCCCGCGCCCCGGGTATGCGGTCGAGTTCGGCGCGCGATCGTCCCGCGTCAGTGCCGATCTGGTTCGTCCGGGTTGGTGCCCCACCACCCCGAACCGCACTACCGACCGGTGACGCCCACGCTCGCGGCGAAACCAACGGTGTCAGCCCGGCGGTCGCCGGGCGGTTCGCGCGAACCACCCGGCGACACCAGTCGGCACGCGCATCACGGGAGGATTTCGAACTTGAACGGGACGTGAGTGATCGTGCCGTTCGACATCACGAACCCGACCCGGATGTGGTTGTCCCCGGCCTTGGTCGGGCAGAGGAACACCGAGTACCGCACGTGGTTGTGCGGGGCCGGGGAGCACGTGTTGTACCCGACGTACCGGAACTCCCCCGGGCCTTTCTGGTGCAGGTGGATCGACCCGGTCGGGTGTTCCTTCCCGCACGGGAAGTCGATCTGAACGATGACCCCGTGGCCAACGTAGGCCTTGCGGTGCTTCGCGGTCGCGGCGTCCCCATTGGTGTCAACCGGCGGCTCGGACACGCGGAAGACCCCGCACGGGTAGCACGGGGGGCACGGGTGACACGGCGGCGGGCACGGCGGGCACGGCTCACAGACAATGGTCGTGCACCGGCTGCGCCGGCCGAAGGCGTCGGCCGAACCGGCGGTGGTCAGGACGGCGACACAGGCGGCGCAGCCGAGCAGAACGATACGGGCGAGCATGGAGGCTCCTCTTAGGCGTGTGCGCCGCCCGACGCGGGGCGGCGGCCGGGCGATGGATGACGGGCAGGGCGTCCGATCTTCGTTACGCGCCCGCCAATCCGTCTCCCCGGCAGGGGGATTACAACCACCCCAAATGGGCCTGTCAACGAATTTATCCAAATTGCCTATAGCGCCTCATTGCAAGTCTGCCTCTTGTTTAACCTTACTCCGAGGAAACTTTCTCAAAATGCTATCGCGCGTTTGGGCTATTCTCAGCAAGTCGTCGGTGTAAGAGCCTTTACGATGCTGCTCAACGCTCGTGTTTCACAGGTCACAATTGGATTCTGTCTAGCGCAACGATGGCCAGTAGTGACCGCCCGCCCCGAAGCGGGTCGAGCTGCCCCTGCGCCCCGCACCCATGCCCTGCGTTGGGCCTCGCGGAATCGGCGCGACCTACGTCAGCACCCCCAAGAACCGAGCCACGCACTCCCCCATCGTCGCCACGTCGTACCCACCCTCCTGCACCACCACCGTCGGCAGGCCGAGCGCCCGCACCGCGGCGCCGAGTTCGGCGTAGAACCCCGTCGGCAGCCGCAGCCCGCCGATCGGGTCGGCCTCGTGCGCGTCGGTCCCGAACGGCACCACCAGGAACGCCGGGCGGAACGCTGCCACGCGCTCCAGCGCCGCCGCCAGCGCCGGGCGGTAGCCGGCCTCGTCCGTGCCGAGTGGCAGCGGCAGGTTCACGTTCAGACCGAGCCCGGCGCCGGTGCCGGTCTCGTCGGCGAAGCCGGAGAAGTAGGGGAACAGCTCCGTCGGGTCGCCGTGGACCGAGACGGTGAGCACGTCGGCGCGGTCGTAGAAGAGGTGCTGCGTGCCGTTGCCGTGGTGGACGTCGAGGTCGAGTACCGCGACCGGGCCGTGGTCCACGAGAATATCGGCGGCAAGGGCGGCGTTGTTGAGGAAGCTGTACCCGCCGCAGCGGGCGTGCTCGGCGTGGTGCCCGGGCGGTCGGGTGAGGACGTACACGAGCCGGTCGTCACCGACCGCGACCAGCTCGGCGGCGCGGTACGCGGCCGCCGCCCCGCCGAGCGCAGCGGCGAACGTGCCGGCGGTGATCGCGGTGAAGGTGTCGAAGCAGTACGTGCCGCGTCGCGCCTTCTCGCCGCGCGCCGCACCCGCCGCGAACGGGAAGACCGACGGCATCACCCATTCGCCGGCCGCCAGCGCCGCGGAGGTGTCGCGAAGGTAGGCGACGTAGCCGGGGTCGTGGAGACCGCACACGAGGTCCTCGGTCAGCGGCGGCGCGTCCTCGAAGACGAACCCGCCCCGCGCGGCGAGCGTGGCGTGGATCGCTTCGTACCGCCCCGGCACTTCCCACGGGGGGACGACCGACCCGTTATCGACCTCGTGCGGCGGGATGTGTGCGGCATGGGCCGGGTTACAGATCACACGAACGGGCACGGTCGGCTCCCCGTGGGTCGAGTCCGAAATCATTCCCTGTGAATCGGTTAACTCAACACCGGCCGCAACCCAGGAGAACCGCCCGAACGTGGGTGGGGCCGGCCGCCGGCGGGCGCGGGCCTATAATACCGATTCGCCCCGCCCGAGGTGGTCATGCCGCGCGTCCTGATCGTCGACGACAGCCAGCCGAACGCCGAGCTGCTGGAGGCGCACCTCGACGGCTCCGGGTTCGACACCCGCATCGCGTCGAACGGTGAGGACGCCCTAGCGGTGGCCCGCGAGTGGCAGCCCGACGTCATCCTGCTCGACGTAATGATGCCGCGGCTGAGCGGGTTCGAGGTGTGCGAACGCCTCCGCGCCGACCCGGCCACCCACAGCGTCGGTGTGCTAATGGTCACCGCCCTCGACCAGCCGGCCGACGTGGACCGGGCGGTCGCCGTCGGCACCGACGACTTCATCACCAAGCCGATCAACAAGACCGAGCTACTGATCCGCGTCCGGGCGCTGCTCGACGCCCGCAGCCAGGCCACCGACACCGACCGCGCCCTCGCCTACATGGGGCGGGTGCAGGTGGGAGTGTAACCGCGTGAAGGGGTGAAGGGGTGAGCAGGTGAAGGGGTGATCCGACCCCGCCCCCGCTCGCCCCTTCACCCGCTCACCCCTTCACCCCTTCACCGCGACACTATGAACCTTCCGAAGATCACGCTCAAGCAACGCCGCGCCGAACCCTTCTTCGGCCGCCACCCGTGGGTGTACGCCGGCGCCATCGACAAGATCGAGGGCACCCCGGCCGACGGCGCCGAGGTCGAGGTTGTCTCGGCCGCGGGCAACTTCGTCGCCCGCGGGCTGTTCAACAGCCAGTCGAAGATCCACGTCCGCCTCTACAGCTGGGAGCCGGGCGTCGAGCTGACCAAGGACTTCTTCCGCGCCCGCGTCGAACGCGCGGCGAACCTGCGCCGCGACGTACTCAAGCTCGACGGCCCGGCGGCGGGCTACCGCGTGGTGTTCAGCGAGGCCGACTTCCTCTCCGGCATGGTCGTGGACCGCTACGCCGACTGGCTGGCGGTGCAGTTCACCGCGCTCGGCCTCGGCCAGCGCCGGCAGATGATCGGCGAGGTGCTGCGCGAGGTGCTGAACCCGAAGGGCATTTACCTCCGCACCGAGAAGGGGATCGGCCGGCTCGAAGGGGTCGAGCTGCACGACGAACTCCTGTGGGGCGAGCCGCCGCCGCCGGACCTGGCGATCGAGGAGAACGGCCTGCGCTTCCTGGTCAACCTCGCGGAGGGGCAGAAGACGGGCTACTACCTCGACCAGCGCGACAACCGCGCCGCCGTCGCCCGGCTGTGCGCGGGGAAGCGCGTGCTGGACGCCTTCTGCTACAGCGGCGGGTTCGGGCTGTACGCGGCGAAGGCGGGCGCGGCCGAGGTGCTCGGCCTCGACGCCTCGGAGCCGGCGCTGGAGCTGGCGCGGCGGAACGCGGTGAACAACGGCCTGCCGCAGGCGACGTTCCAGAAGGGCGACGTGTTCGGCACGCTGGACGACCTGGCGAAGTCCGGCCGCAAGTTCGACGTGGTGGTGCTCGACCCGCCGAAGTTCGCCCGCAACCGCGCCGCCCTGCCGGACGCGATCAAGGGCTACCGCCGCCTCCACTCGCTGGCGATGAAGCTGCTCGACCGCGACGGTACCCTGGTGTCGTGCTGCTGCACCGGTCTCATCACGATGACCGACCTGGAGGAGTTGCTCGCCCAGGTGGCGGTGGACGCGAAGCGCGACACGCAGATCCTGGAGCGTCGCGGCCCGAGCCCCGACCACCCCGTCGCCGTGACGTGCCGCGAGTCGGGGTATCTGAAGTGCATCATCAGCCGGGTCGCGTAGGCGCTACTCCGACCCCGTGACCGACAACACCCACACCCGCCGCGTCTCGGTCGTGACCGTCAGCCCGGTCTGGGCGGCGACGTGCCCGAGGACCGCCGCCCGGTCGGCCGACAGGTCGCCCGGCCGGTTGTCCCCGGCCGCCCGGCGAACGTACCGATACCCCTTCAGTCGCTGACCCCACGAGTCCGCGTCGGTCTCGTCCACGACCGGCCCGCCGAGGGCCGCGGTCAGGGTGTCGAACAACCCGTCCCGGAAGAACGTGTTGTGGGTGTGGACGCTTGTGGGCGGGGCGTCGTTCAGTGGGCCGGTGGCGAGGTCGATCATCGCCTCCCGGTCCGCGGGCGGGGCGAACTTCCCCCGGACGACCGCCACCGGTCGTTCCTTTAGCCGGGCGGTCGCCGCCACCGCCACCTCGAACTTCTCCCCGAGCGCCTGGGGCAGGTCGCGGGCCAGGTCTTGGAGCGTCGCCCCCTCGCGGACCACCGTGTCGGCGTGCAGCTCGACCCCGAGCACGTCGGGGTTCCCCTCGAACAGCGGTGCGGGCCGCATGCCCAGCCGCTGGAGGATCAGCCACAGCGGCCGCCCACGCAGCCGCTGCTCGACCATCCCGGTGAGCGGGTTCCGCACCGCCTCTCGGCCGTACTCGCCGTCCCCACCCCACCCGACCAGCCGCCGACCGTCGGTGGAGAAGGTGTGCAGGAAAGTGGCCGGCCCGGTGTCGAACGTTGGGTGAGCCACCTTCATGTACGCCGCCCGGACGGCCGGGAACGGGTCGCCCTTCACGAACCCGATTGCCTTCCCCGGCGGGAGCCGGTACGCCGCCCGGAAGCCCTCCTTCCAGTCCGCCTCCCCCGCCTCGCGCGGCCCGACCACATCCTTGCCGCCGCGCTCCCCGATCGGGGGCACCGTCGGCACCGGCGGGGCCGCCTTCGGGTCGGCCTTCGCTGCCGCCGGCGGCGCCGCCGGTCGGTCCTGCGGCTGGCCGGAGGCGACTAACCCGACGCTGACGACCGCCGCGGCGAGCACCGCCACCCGCGCCCCCACCTTGAACCGCGCCATGCGAATGACCCCTTCTGCGAGAGAGGACACGGCGGCCGGGACCGTCCCCACCGCCTCCGACGCCACCCGCACCGCCGTCGCCGTCCGGACCGCGGCCGCGACGGTCGCGGCCGGCACCGCCCCCGCCGTGCCCGCCACCAGCACCGCCCGGGGGTCGACCCCGGCCCACGTTCGCAGCCGGGCCAACCCGCGCGACAGGCGGGCCGACAGGGTGCCGACCGGGCACCCGAGGCGACCGGCCGCCTCCTGCTCGGTCATCCCCTCGAGGCAGCACAGCACGACCGCCGCCCGGTACTTCTCCGGCAGCCGCAGCAGCATCCCGTCCAGTTCGAGCGGGGGCGGGTCGGACCGGGCGGGCAGGTCGGCCGGGAAGGGGAAGGTGCGGGCGAGCCGGCGGGCGTTCCGCCGCCGGACCCCGCGGGCGGTCAGGACGGCCACCCGGTGCAGCCACGGACCCAGCGGGGCGGTCGGCCGGTACCCGCGGCGGACGAGAACCAGGAACGCCGCCTGGAAGGCGTCCTCGGCGTCGGCCGGGTCGGGCAGGAGGCGGCGGCAGACCCCCCAGACGACCGGGCCGTAGCGGCGAACGACCTCGGCGAATGCCCGCTCGTCGTGGTCCGAGAGGAAGGCCGCGAGGAGGGCGTCGTCCGGCCGCGCGTCGGCGGCCCCGCGCCGGACCCAGGTGAGGAGTGATTCCATACCCGTATTCTGCCCCCGGGCGGCGGAATCCCTGCGGGAATCCGGCCGCCCGGTCACGGCCACGTCCCGCCCAACAGCGCCGCCATCGACCACACCTCCACGCCCTTCTCGTTGGAGATCAGCAGCGCGTCGGCCCGCGGGCTGTAGGCGACGACGACCGGCGGGCGGCGGACGGTCTCGAACACCTTCGCGCGCGTCGGCAGGTTCCACACCGCCACCGCGCCCGACTCGTCCGCCACCGCCAGCTCGCCGCCGCACGGGCTGAACGCCAGCCCCGTCACCGCCACGGCGCTGGCCTGGAGCGTGAACGGCCCCTGCGCCTTGTTCGGCCACACGCCGACCAGCCCGTAGTCGTCGCCGGTGGCGAAGTCGGGCCACACCGGGCCGACCGCCCACGCCCGCACCGGCGCCTTGTGCGCCCGCGTCAGCGGCACCGCCTTCACCCCCGTCGGGTACGCCGTGACCGCGCCGGTCGGCGAGCCGTACACCACCTTCCCCGCCGGGTGCCAGGCCACGAACGTCGCCCCCGGGGCGGGCACGTCCTGGCGGACGTTCCCCGGCGTGGTCTCGTCCTTCGCGGTCACGGTCAGCACGCCGCCCTTCACCCGCGCCGGCGGCGGGCTCCGCACGAAGCCTGCCGCCACGTACCGCACCACGAGCTTGTCCCCGCGCAGGGCCGCGTACCGGACGGCGGAGTCGTCGGGGACCGCGCACGCCGGGCGGCCGGGGATCTGCACCGTCGTCCGCGGGGCGTGGAAGCTCGCCACCGACAGCCCGGTGTCACCGGTCAGGCAGGCGAACTCGGCCCGCTTGTCGAAGTCGATGCGGCGGACCGGGCCGACGCCCTTCGGCCCGACGCGCGGCGGCTCGAACGCCGGCTCGTCGAGCTTCCACGCCCACGTCGTCCCGTCGGCGTAGCCGACCACGGTTTCGGTCCCGTCCGGCGTGACCGCCAGCGCCGTCACCGCCGCCGGGCCGTCGGTGAGGCGCGTCACCCCGTCGCGGTACGCGAGGTCGTAGTGCGTCGGCGGCTCCTCCGGTCCCGGGGGCGGCGAGGGCGGGGGCGGCTCGGTCGGCGGGGGAGCCGGTGGGGGCGGCGACGGGGTCTCGATGTTCTGCGGCGGGCGCAGCACCACGTACAGCACCACCCCGCCGACGAACGCCGCCGCGGCGAGCACGAGGACGAGTAGCAGCCCGGACGGGAACACCCACCCGGGCGTGGCGTAGTCGGCGGGGGCAGGGACGGGCCGCATCGCACCGAGGAACGCCGCCGCGTCGGTCGCCAGCGCCCGCGACGGGAGGATCACCAGCATCTGGCCGGTCGGCAGTTGAAGCCCGAGCGCCCGGCCGCTCGCCGCCGCCTTCGTGCCGACCGGGGCGAACGCCAGCGGCCGGTTCGGCTCGCGCTCCAGGAACAGCCCGAACGGCGTCAGCACCGCCGTGACCGGGCCGAACAGCGGGCTGCGGCCGACGACCCGCGCCGGCACCTTGAACGGCGGCGGGAGTTCGACCGTCGGCGCGCCGACCGTGCCGATCGGCTCGCACTCGTCGAGCGACAGCGGCTCGGCCGGGCTCGGCTCGGCCGGACTCGGCGTCGGGTGCGGGTCGGGTGCGACGGCGGCGGCGAAGACGCGGTAGGCCTCGTCCTCGACCGACCGGAGGCGGGTGCGGCACTTCGAGCAGCGGCAGCGGGCGGGGTCGGTCCCGTCCGGCACGCGGACGCGCCGGCGGCACCCGGGGCAGCGGAGGGACGCGGACATGAGCGGTCCCGGCGGACGGCGGGGAGGTGGGTTCCCCGATTGTACCCGACCGGCCGCGCCCACAAAGCGCGACGGCCAGCATGAGAACGGTGACGTGCGGGGGACCGTTGGCGGGCAGCCGGGCTACTTCACGAACCGCCACCACTGGTCGGCGGACCCGGCCGGGCCGTTGAACTTGTACTGGATCACCCGGGCGGCCGGCTCGCGGGAGCCGTTGTCGACGCTCAGGTACTTCCCGCTCACCCGGTTCTGCACCACGAACCAGCCGGCCTCGCCCGGCACCGGGATCGGCCGCCAGTGCTGGTTCTTCGCCGCCTCCCCCTCGTACAGCTTGCCGATCACCACCGCCCGGTCGTCCTTCAGCATCTTCGCCAGGTACGTGCGGCTGTGGTTGTTCCGCACGAGGAAGTAGTCCTCGTCGGCGGGGATCAGGGTCCAGCGCTGGTCGGCCCCGCCGGTGTCGTCGAACTGGATCACCGCGGACCCGTCGGCCGTCGCCCCGTCGGCGACCGCAAGAATCCGCCCGCTGTGCTTGTTCGCCACCTTGACCGGGGCGTCGCCGACCGCCCGGCCGAGCGGCGTGGCGGTGTAGCGGAGCTTCACCAGCTCGGCCTCGGCCGCCGCCGCGTCGTCGTCCTTGCGGCCCTTCACGTAGGTCTTGATGCCGTCGGCGTAGGCGGCCTCGAGCGCCTTCCGCGGGGCGTCGAGGTGGGTGCGGAGCGCCTTCGGGGCGGCGGCCGGGAGGTCGCCGCCGGCCGCGTACGCGGCGCGCTGGGCGGTCACCGCGTCGAGGAGCTTCTTGTCGCCCTTGGAGCGGGCGGCGTCCTCCTGCTTGCTGAACCAGCCTACCGCCCCGGTCTGGTACTTGAGGAGCTCGCGGTTGTACGCCCCGCGCGCGGCGTCGAGCTTCTTGCGGACCGGGTCGGCGTCCTGGGCCGACGTGCCGAGGGCGGGGGCGGCGAACGCCGCGAACAGGAGGAGCGCCCGGCGCATGACGAGCTCCGCGGGTGGGGTTCGCCGAGGATACCCCCACGCCCGCGGCGCCGCAACGACTCTACCGGGCTCAGCCGGCCGGGGTCTGGCCGAGGACGATGTCGAAGTTGGCGTTCAGCTCGCCCGTGCGGGAGCCGCGGACCGGGACGAACGCCACGTCGATCGCCGCCTTCGTCTCCGGGGTGCGGCCGGCGGCGCGGTAGATGCCGTCGCGGGCGTTCCCCTCGTGGTCCTTGACGTACAGCTGCGTGACGAGCAGCTCGCGGCGGCCGAGCTTTACCTTGACGTGGATGTGCGGCGTCCGCCCCGGGTACGGCACCGGCTTGATGGTGCGGAAATAATACTCGCCGGTGCTCCCGGTGAGGAACCGGCCGAACCCCTGGAAGTTGCGGTCCTGCTGGTCCTGCTTCGGCCCGCTGTCGGCGGTGTGGAGGTACACCCCGCGGGCGTCGCACTGCCAGATCTCGACCAGCGCGTTGCGGACCGGGTTGCCGCGCGGGTCCATCACCTTGCCGGTGAGGTGCGTGATCTCGCCGACGGCGGGCGTCATGTTGTCGTTGAGGATGAGGAGGTCGTTGTCGGTGTCGAGCGGGAGGCGGTTCGGGTAGAACGGGCCTTCCGTCTGCGGCGGCGTCGGGGTGCGCGCGACCTCCTGCGCGAACGCGCCCGGCACGGTCCAGAACGGGAGGACGGCGGCCGCCGCGGCGGACCCGAGGAAGCGGCGGCGGTCGGCGGTGGTGATGCGCGGGGTCATCGGCGCTCCTGACGTGACGGGGATGAGACGGGAAACGGGGCGGCGCCGCGCGCGGCGACACCGGCGAGGAGAAGTGTAACCCGGCTCTCATGCGCCGGGAAGGAGCGGCGTTACATACGGAGGCAGGTGTGGACGACGGTGCATCGCTCGAGCGGAAATAATTGTGTTTGGACACCCCACACGGGTCCGCAACACATCCGACCGGATCACACAGATCACGGCTTGAATAGAACCCCGGCCGACCCCAAGCCGCACATCCGGCATGCCTACGGCCTCCGCGGCCCGGAACAACTGCTAACCCCGGACGGGGTGAGCTTTCGCCACCGTCTTGCCCGATAGGATGTTCGGAGAGCACCCGAGTCGCGCCAGGGGCACCGCATGGCTGTGACGGTTGATCCGCGGGAACCGACGACGGCCGGCGCGCTCGCGTCGTACCTGCCGGATGGTTTGGGCGACCTCGGCGACGCGCAGCGGGCGATCCCGCGGATCGCCAAGAATCCGGCGCTCACCGCGCTGATCGAGCAGACCCTTCCCTCGATCCCGACGCACCACGTCCTGCGGCTCGGAGACGCCCGGGAAATCGGCCTGCCGCCCGAGAGTGTCCACCTCGTAGTTACGTCGCCGCCGTACTGGACCCTGAAGGACTACAACCCGACGCCCGGGCAGTTGGGCGACGTGGACGACTACGCGACGTTCCTGGCCGAACTCGACCGAGTGTGGCGGGGCTGCTACGACGCCCTCGTGCCGGGCGGGCGGGTGGTGTGTGTGGTGGGCGACGTGTGCCTCTCCCGCCGGAAGAACAAGGGGCGACACACGGTCGTCCCGCTCCACGCCTCGATCCAAGAGCGCTGCCGGGCGCTCGGGTTCGACAACCTCGCCCCGATCATCTGGCACAAGATCGCCAACGCC
>VFQN01004987.1_pt1 | contig 16833 bp, 23 predicted proteins | sample 3512371 | NCBI WGS metagenome assembly VFQN01 (sample SAMN10412370, study PRJNA504923) | tailings metagenome | isolation source: Replicate 2 from Balatoc abandoned mine | place: Philippines: Itogon, Benguet | collected 2017-08-28 | reverse complement strand
GGACAACCGGAGGCGACAGCCCTACGGAGCCGGTGCACACAACGCAACGCAACCCACACCGACCAACGTGCGGGCCAGGGGGAGGGGGGGCACGTGCCGTACAGAGCGCTCTACGCCTTGTGCCCACGATGATCCTCGCGAGCGTCGCTTGCCAATAGCATGGAAACGTGACAGGTACCGCTAGCGCCACGGTGTGTAGTGGGTGCGGTGCGGGATGTAGGCAAAATAGGCCTGATACAGTTGCATGCAATACAGGAATAGCAGACAGGGTGAGGCGAGGCAAGGCAAGGCGGGAAAGCGGCAAGCCACGGTGTGTGCGTGTAGGTGTGTGCGTGGTGCAGGACGCACAGTCCTGCCACACCTACATCGGTTAACTGACAGCGTGCTGGAATGTCTCTTATCTTACTCCTTACCAGGGCTACATCGACAACTACATCTGGCCTTTGATGCAAGCCAAGCAGAAGATTGGCATTGACCCTGAGGAGTTCCACAAGGTAAGCAGGCAGTTTGTGGCAGAAGGTTTGTGGTGCCCCGGACATTGGTGCCGCCTTGACGGCACAGATGCCTGCACGCACCGGTACAGGGCAGCTGTTGGCTTGCCCGTACTACTGCAGTGCAGAGACCACGTTCACACGTGTGATGGAGGTGCTCGGAGTGGACCTGCGGTCCTGCGTAGCTGTGCGACCACAAAGGCTTGCAAGTTATTACCACCAGCGGGGTGGGGCCCTTTGCTGTAATCAGCATGAGGGCCCAGGTTGGGCGGGCGAGTGTGTGGGTGCGTCCGCGAGCGAGTGTGTGGCCTAACAGCCACATAAATGCCGCTCGCTCCGTTGCTGTTGCGTATGCGTGCTTGTGCCCCAAGGCTTGCAACGCAGAACCCTCCAGCACAAGTGCTTCAGCCGGCCGCGGCCTCGTGCCTGACCTTTGCACGTGCCCCGTTCCGCCACTTGGCTTCACGCAGACCATCACAAGCAGGAGGCAGGCACGGCGGCAACGCCGGCGCCTGCGTGGCAACGGCGTGGGCAGTGGGAGATGAGCATACGTATGGTGACGCCGACTGCAACTGACCACTACCAACAGCGTGCGTCACGGCCTTCGCTGGCTTCCGGAGCCTGAAAGGTTCGACATGCAGGCTGTGGAGAGGATGATCTTTTGTGGCGAGGGCTGCACTGCCGCCGCTTATGGGGACAGCACGTGCATATGAGAGCGGGTGCTGCCGACGCCTCGCCGTGTCGTTTCTGCTCGCCCTACCTGGCTCGTCCCTCAAGGGGTGGCTTCCTATTTATACCGTACAAGCGCGTGCATGTCAGTTTAGTGTGTTCAACTGACTCTGTGGCCAGACTATCAGGCGCATATGCTGCATACGCTGGATGTGCGTCAGGGGCCAACGGGAACCCGCATGGCTCCCACCTGCTCATGAGCGCTTGGCACTTTTTTACGCCCCGCAGTGTACGTGGGGCCTTGCTCGAAACAAATGTGGTGCTGTATGCGTGGCAGCTGCCGATACGCAGGCACTGCAAAGCACGCACAACTCCGAGCACACTTGCCGTGGTAAAACAGATGAAAGGACACGCAGGACGCAGTACGGTGTGTGGTCGCGCATGTGGTGGTGTCGGTGTGCTGGTGTCGCTGCTGTTACAGGCGGTTCAATCATGGCTGACTTGCCCTTGTGTCAACCTGCCATACACAATGACATGCAAGGGATGTGCGGTGGACGTGGTGCAAGCAGGGTTGCAGCTTGCAGGGTAGGTAGTGCGCGCTCGTATTAAGGGGCATGTTGCGGAACGGGTAGGAGAGGCTGTGCCCCCCAGGGTGCCCCCAGGGCGCCCCCTCTACCCTGGCTGTGACTAATTGAGCGCGGGCAACGAGGTGTCCCATGCCTCTTGCCTACGACAGGGACGTCAAAACGTCAAATGTCCGCACTGTCATAACGCACATTAGCAACCCGCTGAAGGTCGGGACCTGGGAGGTGCCGGCCGTCCTGTGGCTGCAGCTACAGCTGGGGCGTGGGTTACGCCCCAGGGCTTGCTACATGGCACAGCTTGGCATGGTCGCGTTGGGTTGACGCTGAGTTACTTATTAGCCAACACCTGCGTCACCCTGGCCCGGCCCACCAAGTAACTACAGCCAGGTTGTCGCAGGCGTTGGTCCCCTGGCCATTAGTCAATAGGTTGGGTCTTGGTGGGTGCAAGGTTGGGCCGTTGCCATCAGGCAGCCTTATTAAGGCTAGCTGTCTGCGAAGTCGGCACACCCTGCCAGCTGCCACTACTCCTAGGGTTCAGCCTGTCCAGCCAAGACCCAAAAGCAGGTAAGCACAGGGTTCAGTACAAGGCCCGTGCCCACAGTTGAGCCCATGACGGCGAGACACAGGGGGCTCCCCTGCCCCTCCCCCCCGACCGGCGCGCACCGGCGCCCAAGCATCTTAAGCGACATATACCTGCTGCACATACACCACAGGGGTATGCACCATGCACACCTGTTGCCTGTCTGCATGCCTGTCGGTCGGATGCTCTCACTTTTCACATTCACGCTCTGCCTGGACTTGAAATCACGAACAACACTTCAGCGCAGCATATTAAATAGGCCCCTTCGCTATGTCGCGCCCTTTTTGTGACAGAAGAGTCCGCGCACTTATCAACACAAGCGCGTTCGCAGTCTGGGGGGCTTTGCTCCCATTGTTGCTCATAAGTATCAGTGTATCCTCCAACGGCAGCATAAGAGAATGCATGCCGAACTACAGGAGGTGGAATGATGCGAACACAACGGCTGGGAACAGAACGGCTTCAAACTCGGAGCGGCTCAGGCTCTCCGACTTTGTCCAAGTGGTGCTCACGCACAAAGCAAGGCAGAATCACGCTGTGGCTGCGAACAGGCAAGCAGCGTCGTCCCTTTAGGCTGGCTCGTGGTTGCCATAATGCGCTGTCAGTTAGTCATCATGTTGCTCCCGCGTGCATAACAAGCAATATGGTGAAAAGCAAGATAGCTGGCAGTGATCCTATCTTGTTTCCAGCTACAGTCGGTCGCACCGCGGCCCGTGGTTCAGGCCCAAGGGCCGGCCCACGTACGGCCGTCAGGGCTCAGGCAGTCAGGGCTGATGGAACCACCTCCCCGTCACTTTTGGCCCCCTGGGATCAACCAAGGAAAGGTACTGAGAGCTTGTGCACGTGCTTGTGGCTGGTCTGGCGACTCCTTCTCCCCAGGGCATGGCGTCGACTGGGTGTGCCGGCCATCTTTGTCACGGACATGAGCGACGCAGAGGTGCGAGCATACAAGTTGACAATCGTACACTCCACTTTAAGACTGTGAACTAGGGGTACTTCGGAATGCAGCTCCACGCCACGTGCCCTGGACGCCGCAGCCCTGCAAGCACTTATGCTGTCGTGGCCATGACCAGCCATGACGCACGAGGCGGAAGCTGGGCAGGAGGCTGCTGTTTGCTACAGCAGTCGGGTCTCGGGACCGTTGGTGCTCTGCATTGGCTGTTTTGCCCCCTTCCACACCCATCCTCGTGCCATCATGCACAACATCTCTTGGTCCATGTGCCCGTGCCAACGGGTGCATCCGTTGGGTGAGGGGGGCGAGGGGGAGGCAGGGGAGACGGTGGGTCGGGGGATGGGGGAGAGGGGGAGTCGCCTGCACGGAGACCAGCACGCGCGCTTCTGATGCCCTTCACGTGACAGCGCGCTACTGCCACCCTCTCGCGCCCGACGCAGGTTGCAGCACTAAATGCTAACAGCTCGCAAACCAACGAATACTGGTTTCGGGTGAGAGGGGTCCTTGGGTGAACCCCTGGGTGTCCACACCCAACACCTGAACGCGAAGGAGCACGCACTCCCCTCGCCCTTGCCTGCACCTGCCGCCCTCCCATGCCCCCGTGTACGTTCTTGGTGCTTACCAAAGCAAGTCTACATGTATCGGCGTTCTGTAAACAGCGCACCCTCGACCATTGCGGCTTTCGGGCCACTGACGGTTGGTTGATGAGCACGGCAGCCGGGCTATGAGTCATGGTGAGCGGCGCCACATCTCAGCTACGGCAGGACAGATAATACAAGCAGGGGTAGGCAACAGTCACAGCGTTGGTTTCCCTACTACTTACTCCATTTCAATGTGCATGTGGCGCTACCTGCCCGGCAGGTAGCGGACTCGAGTCCCGAGGAGGGGTTCTCACGGCCTTTCATCCGCCGAGCGGTCCTGTCCCCCTTTGTTGTAAACGACACACCGCTGAAGGATAAATACAAGTACATCTTCATGGCCGACGATGACACGGTGGTAAGGAGCCAAAGGCCGGGGCCGGGGGTCGGGGGCGCAGCACCGGGGTGGGGACATGGATGCTCAATACCGGTAGGGCAGCGGGGGCGCACATTGAGGCACCAACCGGGCATGCGGCGGTTACCCCGGTGCGCTTGATGTCATCTCAGTGCGGTCGTTGGCACATGCGCCCTGGGCCGTATGGCCCGTGCGTGCGTGGCAGCCTTGCTCGGTGCTGCCCTCAGGACGTGCACACGTGCTAGGGTACCAGGGGAGCTCCCTGCCTTCAACCTCCGGGCCCAACCCTACCGCCCGCAGGTCAATTTCTACGCCTTGCGCCACATCCTTCAGGGCTGGGATCATGATATACCGTACGTCATTACTGACGGTGGGTCGGTGGCTGTCAAGGAGGACTTGCCCCATGGAACCATGAAGTTCTGGGGTGCCACATGTATCTGCTTTGCACGTGTGCACCTCCGCCTGCGTCTTGCCTGCGTCCGATGCACGGCGTCCAAGTGATCTTATCACCACGCAGCAGCGGTACGAAACGTGCCTTGGCCCCCTGTGATGTCCTGTTCGTGTCCAGGTTTCATGCACAACCCCACGACAATGCGTCCCAATGACAAGTGAGCGCCCATGCATGTGTACAAGCGTGCCGTGGTTTTGCGTGGATCTGTGCCGTGTACTGATGGGCATGTGCGCATGCGGGGTCTGGGCTATGTCCAATTTTCGTGGCCAGTATGCGGGGCCCATAAACTTCCTACGCGACGGCCACGGTGTGCTTACCTCATGGCTGGCCGCAACGTGCCGTTTCAGGGGCTCTCATGCGCGTAGCTGTTACGGCCATACCCTGACCGTGCTTCACCGGCCGCTCCGCTGCGGCGGGCTGCCCACCCTGCGGTACCAGGTCTTACACCTACTCGTCGTACCTGGCTCCACGCTGCCTACCGTGCCACCTGGACCGAAATCCCCTGACGTCCAACCTAATAACGGTATGCATGGGCTCCTCTTGAGGGCAGGGCACTGACGTACGGTTGTGTACGTGTTGTCCAGGGCTCCCCTGCCGGGCTGCGCCACGTTTCGCAAAATGTAAGGGGTTGGAAACGGCAGCATTCACGTCCAAAGTTTCTGGGTTGCCGTGCGGCAACACTGTGCTTGTGGGCATGTGTCACAACTAAGTGCATGTGACCTTGTGCTCCGTCCTGCCCTCCCTTCGCCACTCCACTTCAGGTTCCTGGAAGGGGCGGCTTTGCGCCAGAGCTAGGGTGCCCCTGTACTCTTGAAGTAGGTTGGACACGTTGGACACATTGGTCGGTGGCGTGCCGCTCTCCTGGCATGAACCAAAGCTGTGTGTAGATCCTTGTTTGGTATGACCTGTTAGAAGCAAGGGTGCAGCAGCCCGTCGGGCCCTCCGACACGCGGAGGCCTGGCCTTTCCCCGCCCATGCCCACCGGTACAGCAGTGTTTGACAGTGGTCTCCTCTTCATGCCCCGCTGCAGACCGCGTGCAAGCAGCGGCCGCGGCCCGACATCCCCTATCTGGGCGCCAACACGGTGGACTGCATGGCGGGAGTCCGCAACCACCACATCCCATGCATCTTCGGTACGTGGGAGGCGGGATCTAGCCTCTCCGTACCATGCCCGCACCCGAGTTGCAAGCAAGTTGCCGTCCGCTTGCGGGTAGTCAGGCCGAGAAGACGGAACCTTTCGTGCCCAACCATCTCTTCACGTTGAGCAGAGGTGCCCCCGAGCACTCCCCCCGGGCCCGCGCACCCTAGTTCGCTTGGAGGGCCCTCACCCCAAACAGCTGCGCATATATAGGCGCGCGGGGGGGGGTACGCAATTGTTGGGGCCACCCACATCTTATGCGCTGAAGCTGCTCTGCTGCCCACCGGCGCTCTTGCATTGGAGTCTACGCTCGGTATATGCCTGTGCGTGCTGCCCGCGCGCTGGCCAGCCAGCCGCGCAAGTGAAGTGCCCTTCTCATACCACCGCCCCAAGCTGGCTCGAGAAACCCCGGAGGCGTCCTGGACGTGCAGGTGGCTATGGCATGGTCTTCTCCCGCGGCCTGCTCAAGTGCCCGCCCTTCAACAGCACAGCGTCAGTCCAAGAGGCGCTGCGTGGGTTCCTACTCACCTCGCCACCGGACAGGCATGCAGGCGAGTTGATTGCTGCACTGCAGATAAACCTGTACCACCATTCGCACCCTGGCTTCCCTCAGCATGGCCGCTAGATGCTAATAGTAGTTGTCCCTGTACCGGTACCTGCTTCACATGTAGCAAGTGCGCCTGACTGAGGCCCTGCACGCCCCTCCGTTCCTGCCCCTTTACCACAGGCGGCGACATCCTGGTCTCTCGCCTGCTGGCGCACCACGATGTTTGGGTCACAGATCCAGGTATGCCTGGGCTTGACAGCCAGCGCGCTGCTGCGTCCCCGCCCATGATGGACTCCGGACGTGCAGCGGATACCCCTGCTGACATGCATGCCGGTCAGCACCTTCACGTCGCGCGAGGCTGACACGCCGGACCGGTACATCGTACATGCTTCGTTGTACGAAGCCCGTTGCTTGATTGTTGCAGTCTCACATTCTCCTGTCACCGTGTGGCCCATCGCTTCCATGCTCACAGCGACGTACTGGTGGGAGCAGCACCAGGACCTGCCCATGGATGGCGAAGCTAAGCCGTACCGGTCCTTTGGAGGCTACCCCGGGACCGACGGGTGGCAGCTGTTTGACCGGGTCCTCGATGGCAGCTGCTTCAAGGACTTCAGCGGCTGCCTGCGGCACGTGCTCAGCGAGGTCAGCCGGCACCACCCTGCGGACCTACTGGTGTGGACGGAGAAGGCCATTGCCGCTTGGCACGTGCTCGTGCACAACATGACCGTGCTCCATGACTGGGGCCGGAACACCGGTACACCTGGGGAGGCAGTGCGGTAGTAGTAGTGTGCAGGCGGCGCGACCGTCCCGCAAAGCACAATGCTGGTGCTGCTCTACCGGTAGCGGGTGAGAGTTACAATGACCGCAAGCATGCATGCTAGGCAGGTGTAATACCATGATCCAGCGTGCATGCAACAACCCTGGCGGTACAGCCGGCTTTCCATGAACCGTAGTATACTGGCTCAGCCGCTTTGAGCTATCGGTGTGGCAGGATGAGGCTGGCGCGCTGACTTTATTTACCCATAACTGTACCGTACACGCACTCGCCATGGATGGAAGTAGAGCAGGAGAGCAGCACTGATAACGGGCAAGGTGACGGCCGTGACGGGTGGTGGAGTGGATGGCAGCACCCGGGTTGGGCTGGAGCAGCGCGATGCTGTGTGCTAGCTAGCTACGAGCAGTTGGGTTGGTTGTGGTTGTGGCGATCACCGCGGCCTTGGATGGCCCGTCGTACTCGCTGTGCGAAGCGTGTTGAAGTGCTGTGGCAAAGAGCGATCGAGCATGCTACCGGTATGCGCAGATGGTGGCTCTGCGCGTGCCATGTGGACACCGTAGTTGCTTGGCATCGATGGTTCGGCCTTGTAGGAGTGTAGGTAAACGAAAAACCGGAGTGGATACCAACAGTGGGTGCATGCAAGCGATGTTGGATCTGCGTGCACACGCTGTGCACCCACAAGTACCAGGACGACCACGCCGCGCCCAGCCCTTAGGGTCTGCTGCACCATGTCCTAAGCTAGCCGCACCAACGCCGAATGGATCACGAGTTCGGTTGCTTCCGGTATCAGTTTATACATGCAAAAATGTATCATGTCCCACAATGTCCGCAAAGCGCCTGTTCAGATATTGATAAGGCCATGAATACACACAGTCCACGCTTTGGGTCAGCCGACGGACGGACCGCCCTAGGTACCGTAGACTGCCCTCCAGCGAGCAAGGCTGTGCCGTACACCACGTCTCCCGCCCTCGCCTCAGAGCTAAAACGCACCCCGCCTCCAGCACGCATTTGCACATCATTCATCTTGCATGCATAGGGAGTACCGTACAATGCAGACTGCACAGTCACCCCAATCCACACCATGCTGCCACTCATCCTACTCGAGCTGACCTGTGAGCCCACAAGCAGCGCTTCCAACCCATTGCTGCAAATTGTGCACCACCGGCAGCAGCAGTCCAGCTCATGACCATCAGTGATAAGCGTTCCGGTACGCTAATACACACCGCACACGCAGGCGAGACGGCTCACACCAGGAGCTCACACTCCGTGAGGGGCCGTGTGGGCGGGCAGGTTACGGAGGAGCCGGGGTAGTACCCGCCGGGACGGTTCCCCTCGCGGGGCAGGCATACGCCCAGACGCTTGTACTGCAGGGGGGGGAGGGGGGAGCAGCAGCGTGCAGCATTGGCGGGTGAGGCGGGGGTCAGGTAGGAATGGGGTAAGCTGATCCGTATTGACGGAAAAAATGCTCATTCGTACGGCAAGCACGATCACCGATACTGGAGCCTGGGAGCCTAAAACTAGCGGCCCCCGATGCTGCCTGACGGCGAAAGTCGGCGTGTCTTGGGTATCTCCAACCAGCTAATCGATGCAGCTGCTGTCATCTCCATCTCACCGCCCTACAATACCGTACTTGCGCGCAGCTGAGCCCTTGAACTACCGGTACCTTACTTCTCCTACGAGTGCCCCATCAGGGTTCCCCCAGCAAAGGCCTTACGAGCGCGATTCTTGCACGTAATCGCCATTCTCCCGCCCTGCCCCCCACACCCACCTCTTCTAACCCGCCCGGATCCGGCCCCCTGGACAGGCCGTCGTGCCACGTGACAGACCGGCCGTTGAAGTAGCACAGGTCCCTAGCACAACGGGGGGGGGGCGCGGCATGGGCCTGCGGTCAGCACTTTCCACTTGGGGAACATAGTGGCAGTGCTGCGGCATTCCAACGTGGGGCAGGCCCCTGGCGACAGGGCAAGGTAGCGGCGGTGAGCGAGCAACGGGCCCCACCAGGGCAGCGAGAGGCAAAAAGGAGCCCCAGGATAAGCCACAAGCCCGCGTAGGAGGCTGTTCACGACACTTACGTACGGGAGAGAAGGTCCCCCATCTTAAGTTAACACACAAAGCTGTACTCACACCACAGCCTCCACCTAGTAACAGCACTGGACCAACACCCATCCCGCGCTCCCCCACCTTTCCCGCTCCCCCGGGAAGAAGCCCAGCGCCTTGGCGCTGTGGTCCCGGCCCGCCCGCTCCCCGTTGGCCGCCACCACCCAGCCCAGGGTGGTCACTGTGCGCTGTGGGAAGGCGGCGTCGTCGGAGCTGGGCCGGTAGCGGCTGGTGTCCTTGGCCAGGGGCATGGGCGGAGCAGGCGGGCGGGCGGCCTGGTCTTGCTGCTGCTTTGTGGCGCCCGGCGGGGGCAGCTTGCAGTTCATGAAGTCTCGGAACTCGGAGTCGACCTGGGGACAGGTGGGTGGGCGCACGTTGGCGGGGTACTTACGGTATGCGGGTGGGTCAGCAGGTTGGTGCGCGCTAATGGCGGCTGGGATGTGCGAAGATGGTGTGTTCCGGTAGACATGTACCTTTTCATACGGTACGCATTGCTTGCGTTTCTCGCAAAGGTCTACGCCGCCACGCACCTCCATGAGTTGGTGGTCGGGCACCCCTGGGTGTCTTAGCCGCACCCGCAGGATGGCCACCAGTGTGGCCACCGCGTCCAGGCGGCCGCTGCTGCCCTGGAACAGCCCCCCGTACACACTGCTGTACGTCACGTGCTCGGCGGCACAGCGGAGCTTCTCCTGCGGTCGAGGGGGTCAGGGGTTGGGTCGTGAGGAATGTGAGGTCAAAAGGACAGGGAGAGAGTGGCGGGGGCTACCCCGCGGCGGACCGGTGTGCCTCCATGCGCTCCGGGGGCGGGACACAGCACGGCCCACGGCACGCCCAACGCCCACCATCTTAGCCGCCTTCTGCTCCATGGTGAATCCCCGCAGGATTTCCTCCACGTCGTTGATGTGCTGCTCAGGGATGATGACGCTGTGGGCGGCATTTGCAGGGCAGGGAGGCGGGCAGCAACGAAGTACCGCGTGCACGCTTTCATGAGTGTTGGGTATTAACGGTGAGTGCCGGTGGGTGCGCAGGCGAACGCCCTGGCGCGGTTGTCGGCTGACTACTGGTGGAGGTGGCGCAAGCATGTGGGTTAGGCGTTGCAGAAATCCATGTGCCACGTATACGCTTTGTTTGGCATGTTGCTCACCCGAAGTCGTTCCAGTCCATGAAGGGCTCGTACGGTTGCATGACGTGGTCTGTGGGGGCCGGGGTGGGAGAAGGCAAGGTGGCCAGTAGGTATGTGGCAAGGTTCTGGGTGTCGGGGCACCCGGGCGCTGTGCAGTCCGCAGCCCAGTGCACCGGCTAATTGCGCCACACCTCTGTGCCGCCTCACAGCCCAAGAGCTGCCCATCCTACCTACCTGACCCGATCCTGTGCCTTACGTCTGCTGCATCGGATGAGTGGCTTGTCAGCAGACCGCGTGCCTTTCTCCCTTGCCGGTGCAAAAGAGCACACACCGGACACGGCGACCTGCTCGGTCATCCTGCACCACATGCCCTGCTACCCACCGGATATGGTGACGGGTATGCAGCCCAGGGTGACGGCCATGACGTTGCGGCGGCCGAAGCCGGCGCCTGGAGGCAGGCAGGGGTGCACACGGGCAGCTTGAGTGACGCATGGTTACAATTCAAAGCCTACAGTGAGGGGGCGAGGAGGGGTACGCGGGGCTGCTGTGTGGGCGAGCGGGTAGCAAGGGAGCACGGCGAGTGAGGCGGCAGTAATGAAGCTGCGCCGGAAACTCTTCACACCTTTGTCTAGGACACACGAGTGGCACGCACAGGACGTCAGGCAGCTAACGCCCCGAGAAGGCCGCTGCGAGGGCACTTCCAGAGCCAAGGGCCCCGTGGAAACGCAAGGTTGCCTTGTCGGGGAGCTTCTGGCCATGGACGCACTGGTGCCACGCTGCGGCCCCTGACCCCTCGGCCGCCCCACCTGCAGGCGTGAAGCAGAACTCGCTCTCCGCCATGCTCTGCCCCAGGCTGGCCACGCGCTTGGCGATGTGGAAGCCGGGCTTGTCGCGCAGCAGCGTCCACAGCGCCGCACGCACGCCGAACGAGTAGTACTTGTTGTCGCAGGGCGGCTCGGAGGCGCTGTTCCAGCCGCACAGGCTGCCTGGGGTTCGGGGGCGGCCAGAGATGGGGCAGGGTTTGGCTGGGCTACCTTCGGAGCCGAGAGGGAGTGGTGGGTCCGGGCCCGGAACTGCGGGAGACTATGGGCCAAGGGCAGTGCGGTTCTGCGGTAGTTACGCCCGCGCAGGTTTGGGGTGCGAGTGAGTCACAACAGGCGACGGAGAGGTGGTTGCGGCAAGGAGTAAAATTCAGGCCACCCCGGCATAACGCGTGCGTGGTAGTAGAACATTGCGATTCGCTTTCGCTATTGGCACAAAGTATGAAACTCAAGGCGTGCATCATGGTCGGGGATGTGCCTAATGACCCACCTGCTACTGACGCGAGCGTGGTCTTCTTGATGGGGCTGCGCAGGAGGCAGGGGAGGGGAGACTAAGTGTCACGAGAGGGAGGCGTTAGTACCAAGCACGTGCCGGTGCCCCGGTGCCCCGGTGCGTCGTGCTGTGGCCTTCTGGGCCTTCAGGACAATCCATTCAACCGACAACCCTATGCCCTGCCCCCCATTCCGGACCTCTCGAAAACCCCTCACTCCCCAAGCACTGACCCGTGGCTGGCAGGCCTCTACCCTAAAAGCCTAAGCCCCGCCCCATCCCACCCCGCCCCCGAACCAGGCCCAGCTCACTGTGTACTCCTCAGAGGGTGCCATATGTTGTGTTGGTAGTCACTCCCAAACATGTCGCCGTTCATGCTGGGCAGCACGATGTCCTGGGGAGGAGGGAAGCGGCAAAAGGTTTGCGGTACTTTTCTGGGCATAGGAATGCGGAGAAGCAATGATCGCCACCCATGTTGGCGGGGTAATAAGCTCAAGGTGACCAGCGGGACAGCAAAATTGGGTGAGCACCTCAGCAGCTCATCGTCCAATGGGCAGCGTGAGCGTTAAGTGGCCCCGATGGACCAAGCCATGGAGGAGGTTGTGCAATAGTACGAGGTTGATAGCGTAGGACCGCACCTTGTTGGCGTGATGGCACGCGCCGAACAGGTCGAATGCCGTCTCCCTGCAGCCGCAAGCGGTAACACGCAAGCACGTGGCAATTGGTAGATAAGAGAGAGTGTTGTATTGACTACACCGGTAGGTACCGGAAAGTTGTGAAGCCCACGACTGAGGCGCTGCGTTCACCACAGCCACGTAGGAATTTGCCAACAGCATCACGCTGCAGCGTGGACAGGACGACGTGCATGTCCGCTGCATTTGCAACATGCACAATGCCGACCAATGCGCGCCTACAGGCGTACACATGCTGCCATAGTGCCGTAGCATTCATGGTCGTGCCCCGAAGCCCATGTTCCCCCACTCTCGGTTGACAGCATCCGCTACCGTACCCACTTGGTGCGGTCCTGCGTGAGCCCCCACAGGTGCAGCAGCGTTACGTTCTGCAGGTGCGGGTGGTAGGGCTTCCCCGGCCTCACCCAGTCGCCCTCACACCGCCCCCAGTCGCCTGTGCGCACACAGCGCGCATTGAGGGGAGAGTAACAATTTGTGCCAAGCGTTAAGGGTATGGGGACAAATTTGCAATCTGGCATGGCTGCGGGAATCAACTGGCGCGTGTACCGCGAAGCTAGCAGCTCGCACTGGACTTGTCAGGACCCCTACGGGTACAATGCCTTCACCCATACAGCGAACACCCCCACCCAACACCCCACCTGCGTGCGTCATGAGGTGGTCACGGCCGTTCCGCCGCGTCCAGTACTTGGCGTAACGCTCCTGCAGCCATGGGTCGAAGTGTGTGGGTAAGATAGCGTACGAAAGGCCAGCCACGCGCAAACAAGCACGCAAGTGCATTTTTACGTGTCAAGAGCAGGCCAGCAGCCACAACGGGAACGAGCCCCACGTTCCTACTGCAAAACACAAAAACATCCACCAACAGTTGTCAGGCACGAGCGCCACCCCGACCGCCCAAGGAGGCCCTCGCCATGACAGACAGCCCCAACCAGCACTTACACCTCGACACCCCCTCCACTCCTCCCTATAACCCACCAACCCTCACCACCACCCCAGCGCCTCTCCAGCAGAACCCCGTAAGCTAACCCACACACCGTGATGTACTTGAACTTGTCGTTCCACCTGTTGCACCCCCTGCCGCAGCCCGGTATGAAAAAGTAGTCTGCCTCCTCCGGGTCCGCGGTGCGCAGGCGCAGACCCAGGATGCGCTCCCAGAAGATGACGTTGTAGGGCCGGTCCAGCCATGTCAGAGTCCTGCGGGGGGCCGCAACCCAAGGGACAGGATACCAGAAGTGTCGAGGTAGGAGTTACCCGGTGGTCACCGGGCAGCATGCTGTGCAGTCGCCGGGTGTTGTGGGGACCGAGCTCGTTACAGGTAATGTGCTATTTGTTTGTGCACAATACTGCGGGCGAACAGGTGGGCGTGAGGCTACGTGGTCACTTTGCTGCTTTGCCGGGCGCAGCAGGGGGGCATGGTTAGCCGCCAGCGCAGCCCAACGGCATCGCCGAGGAGGTGCACCAAGGGACCAGCGGGCGGTTTGTGGGGATACCGGTAGCTGTGGTAGGCAAGGGCAGGGTTGCGAGAGGGTGCGAGGGCCGGCGCCCTGGCGAACAGGTGGTGGGGCATTTTAACGAGCGGTGAGGGCATGGCAGCAACCGCTGAGACAGCGTCAGCCGGGTGAGCGTGCGAGTAGCCTGCAGGATGCCAACCACCATGGCTCCTATGGCCCTGCTGCCCGTGCATGCCCGTACGTACGCACCACAGGTGGTACTGCGGCGGAAACTCGTACACGTAGATCTTGGGGCCCCTGGGGTTGGGCTCGTAGTTGAGCCCTGCCAGTATGACGGTCTTGTTGGTGGCGTAATCGGTCGACAGTGAGCAGTCGCTGCGGGGGAGGAAAGGAGGGGAAAGGGAAAATAGAATTGGCTGCAGCCAACTGTGCGAAGTGAGGATTTCTGAGCGGGAAAACGCACGTGCTACAGGCCACGTGCTGATGACGGTGCCACGGAAAGGGAGGTACGTTCAAATGTGCATCATGGCATCTTGTCTGGCCCCAGACGAGCCGTAGTCCCGGCCCAGCCCGAGCCATGCCCGTTCAGCCCCTGCCCAGCATACATACCAGCGTCGGGCTACCTGTTGACGTCTTACAGTGTTCCTATCGCTCGTACTGCCTAAGATGGTAACGCCCCGCACCTGCCGAAGTACCCCGGGTAGCAGTGGCAAGTGCCGCTGACGCAGTGCCCCCGGTAGTTGCAGCTGTTAATACACAGCTCCTGCGTGATGCGGATGCACTCGCCCTCGCGGTGGCAGAAGTCGGTGCACTTGGTGGCCAGCGGGGTGGAGCAGTCGGGGCCGGTGCGGCCCCGGGGGCAGTCGCACCTGCGAAAGACACGAAGCGGGGAGAACCGCACAGCGTGTGTAGCCAGTGCCGAGTACGGTTGCGCATCATGCAATCAAACGGCCCTTCCTGCTGCCGCCGCCGCTGCTTCGCTCCCGGATGGGTACTGCAATGGGTGGTCCATGTTGGGGCAAGCAGCCTTGGAAAGCGTCTTCTGCAGCCCCAGAGCGCTCGCAACTGGCATGCTGCTGCGGGTGTTGCTGCTCCTGCCTGCCGTGCTGCTGTTCCACCCTCGCGTGGGGACACGTCGTGTCCAGCGGCGGTGCCAGTACGCCGGCCTTCAGGCCTACTGGTACCTGACCTAAGCTCAGCGCCTTCCTGGCTGCTGTCCGTATCCCAGTACGTACGCACCCAACCAGCAGCACCGTTGCTATCGCCACTGTCCCACCACACACCCGCACGCACCTGCCCTCCTCCTGGTTGCATGTGCCGTACAGGTGGCACCCGGGGGCGCAGCGGTCCTTGTCCGGGCTCCAGCCGTGTGCCGAGGGGACCTGGCCGGCACAAGCACGCTTACCAGTATACCATAGGAGACCCAGTGCTAGCTCCAACGCAGTTGGCACGGCGCTGTTCACATGCCGGACATGTCGGCGTGCTGCATGGCGCTCGCTGGACGACACGTGCAAGCTCGACACATACAAATGCCCAGTGTACGTGTAGATGCTGCAGCAGTTTAGGAATGGAGCAAAGAGCATGCATGCGGGGCGCACCTGAGTCCTGTTGCGCAGGAAGTAGTACAGGTCCAGGAAGTGTTCGTCCTCGTGGGGGATACCCCACTGCCACCCCTTGGATATCACCCGGCGCTTGTACTCCTCCACGAGTTGAACGCGCTTGTCATCAGGCCAATGGGCATACTAGGCATGCGTAGGAGCACATGTGGGACAAGGTCAAAGGAGCGGAGAGTCGGGTGTTGTAGGGGCCGGTGGAGAAGGCAGCAGCAGGAGCGGCAACCCCCTCTTGCTGGGAGGCAAGCGCCGGGCTGCACCGATAAACAAGACCGCGCCGCACCGATAAATAAAACCGTACTTACCAACTTGTCATAATACCGGATTATCTCATCGTGGCTAAGGTCTCGGTCCAGTAATGCCCGCCCTTTCCGCTGGTGAAGTTCCCCTACCAGGACGAAGATCGCGCACATAGCGCACAAAAGAGTAGCAGCATGTCGGAAAAGTTGCAGGCACTCCCTTGCCAGGCACTTGGGCTGAGCCAACCAACGCGAGAGACGCACCCGCGGCTGCCAGCAGCGCCAGACACCACAGGAGCGTCAGAAGCAAGGTATAAATCCATTGTTGTCTTAGCCCCATCGCGACGAGCGCAACGTCCTGAGCAGCAGCTAGTCGCGTACAAGGACAGGTAGGAGTTGTGCCAGTCCTGCCTCGCTCAGTGAAATAAAGTAAAATGTGCTACATAGCGATTTCATCATTTACGTGAATCCTCTGGACTTGTAGCCGCAGGTATTGCTCTCAACTTGACTTCCTTAACAGCAGTCGGGCACGCATGCAGCCTGGAAAACTACTGCTTACTGGACAATACAGCTCGCCAAGAGCCCTGGTGCACATCCCCATAGTACAGTGGGCGATTGTGCGAACGTTCCGTACGCACACCACAGGTTTTGGCAGGGGAGCTCCCCGTGGCCGGAGATCTCCCCTGGCTGGGGCCAGCAGCGCCCCGAACTTCCTTTCTTCATCTCTTGCCCCGGTAGGTCAACCCCTTGCTCCCCTGCTCAGCTCACCCCAGCTTGCTCCTGTGGCAAGGCCCGTCGCTGCCAGCGGATCCTACTTTCCAGGGAGGAGGTGTACCAGGGTGTACCGGTCTTGCCCTATGGCCCTTTCCACCCTTCGTCCCTTCCAAAGATGAAGTTAGGCTGCTTTAATGGATTGGTTGCGAGGTTCAGGGCTCACGGCGACGAGGGTACGGTACCGTGGTACAGAATGTTTCTGCACTCAGCTGTGCACGGACTCCGCACGCTGATACCCCAGCACGCGCATCCTCGCTCTCGTAACTCGTGCAGTCTTTGGAACAGTTATACTGACCTATACTTTTTTTTTTTTTTTTTTTTTCAGGAGAAGGGTTATGGGATTATCGGAGACCTATTTT